>Ga0134122_10000346_pt1 | contig 30236 bp, 21 predicted proteins | sample KB302_FD_96461 | JGI IMG/M metagenome (GOLD analysis project Ga0134122, IMG submission 96461) | Terrestrial soil microbial communities without Nitrogen fertilizer from Kellogg Biological Station, Michigan, USA - KB3-0-2 | ecosystem: Environmental > Terrestrial > Soil > Unclassified ...
ACCGCCAGCTCTCTTTCGCCGAACAGGCGCTCGGCGGTGATGCCGTGGTCGCGGCAGTCTTGGATCAGCTTGTCCGAGGCGATCATCGGATCGGAATCGGGCGCGTATTCCTTGGCCATGATGTAGCGCAGCCAGGGCTCCATGCCCATCGCGTAGACGTACGCTTCGCGGCAGTTGAAGCTTTTTACGATCTCGATGCCGCGCTCGTAGTTCGAGCCGGAGAGGCGGCGCGAGTGATCCATCTTGCGATCGACCGGCTTGGTGATCAGCGGACCGTAGAGCCACGAAAGCGGTGCGCCGTCGCACTCCATGCCGAGGAACAGGATGTCGATGTTGCCGACCACCGCCTGGACGTGCTCGTAGACGCGCGGCTCGACGTTGCACGAATCGGCGGCGAGCATCAGGCTCCCCTGTTCGGTCTTCACCATGTAGGCCATTTTGGTGAGGATGTTCAGGTCCGAGTGCTCGCCCAGGAATGGGATGCCGGTGATCGTGCCGCCGTCCATCTCGATCGTTTCCATCTCGTCGATCTCGTAGACGTTCTTGAACCCGACCTTTTGGAGGAACAGCTTGAGCGACGGGTCGGCAAGATAACCGCCGCCGTTTCTCGGCACGATGATGTTCTTCACCTTGTGCCGCAGCTGGAGCATCGATTCGAGCAGGATGTGGTCCTGGTGGTTGTGGGTGATGACGACATAGTCGATCTCGTCCGGCAGGTCGGCGTAGGTGTAGCGCGGCAGGCCCTCGTGCTCGTCGTAGGCGATGACCGGATCGGACAGGATCGAGAAGCCGGGCGCCTCGACCAGAATGCAGGCGTGGCCGAAGTAGCGGGTGCGCAGCTTGTTTCCCTCGTAGCGCCGATAGGGGGCGGGCTCCTCGGTCGTCAGGAAGGTCCGGAAGCGCTCGTCGTGCTCGTCGGGAAGGCCAAGCATCTCCTTGATGAAGCCGAAGGTCTGCGGCACCCGCTTCATCTTGAACAGCTCGTCGATGCCTGGGCTCATGAACGGAATCTTCAAGCGGACCGTCTCGGGTCCCGCGAGGTTCGGCGTCGAGAGCACGAACGGCCGGTCCTGCTCGTCGTCCATCAGGCGCAGCGACAGCTCCTGGTAATCGGTGCGGTAATACTTGCTCGAATAGAGCAGCCGCTCGATCAGGCGGAACGACGGGTTGTTGTTGAGGTCGTAAAGCAGCTCGACGTAACCGCGCAACGGCTCGGGCACGCGGGGGTACAGCGGCTCCAGCGAGAAGCCCTTCGCCTCGTTGCGCAGCATCTCGTCCAGCTCTTTGATCGCCTTGGCGAGCACGATCAGCTCGGCCTGCTCGCGCTGCGTCCACTCGACCAGCGCCTTCACGTCGGCCGCTCGGTTCGGCGGATAGTTGACGAACGGACCGCCGAGCATCGCCGGATTTTTCACCGCCGCCCAGTGGACCATCGGCGCCTGGACGTACGACTTCATGATCGACAAGTGGCGTTCGAGGACGTTCAGGCCATACGTGGCCGGCGGCAGCAGGTGCGGCCAAGCGTACCAGCTGCCGACCAGGGGCTCGGCCAGCACGTTGGGCTTGAGGTAGTACTTCTCGCTATTCAACGCGGATTCCTCCAAGGGCGATCGGGGTCGGACGGTTGGGTGCTGTGGGTAAGGAACGGCCAAAGGGCGCAGGCACCCCGTACGTTAAGTGCCGTGGCAGGTCGAAGACGAGACAGTAGGGGCGGCCCCCCGTGGCCGCCCGTGGGTCGAGGTGCGCGGCCGATCGATTCGCGCGATTCCAGGGCGGCCCCCCGTGGCCGCCCTTACCCCGGGAATCCGATTCGCTCGACGATAAGTTCCGGCTCGGCGGCCGGCTCGGGGCCGATCTCGAAGCAGGCGGCGAAACGCCCGGCGAGCGCCGGGTCGGCGGTGCGCAGGTGAAGGTGTCCCAGCTCATCTCCTGCTTCTATACGCGCGCCGAGCCGCGCTCGGACGGCAAGTGCCACGCCGTGATCGATCGGATCGGCGGGACGGGCGCGCCCTCCCCCCGCCTCGACCAGCAGCAGGCCCAGCTCGCGGGTGCGGACCCTGGCGAGCCATCCCGAGCGCCCGGCGACCAGCGGATGCTCGGCCGGCGCGAGGTCGAGCCGCGGATTCGCCAGCCATTTCGGATCGGCCCCTTGCAGCTCCGCCCAGAGGAAGAATCGCTCGCGCGCCGTGCCGTCGTCGAGCGAGCGTTCGAGCGCCGCCCGGCCGACCGGCCGGCCCATCAGCGCGCAGGCCTCTTCGGCGAACACCAGCGTTTCCTCGCGCAGATCGGCCGGACCGCCCCCTTCCAGGCAGTCGATCGCTTCCAGAACCTCCGCCGCGTTGCCCGACCAGACCCCCAGCGGCTGGTTCATGTCGGTCAGAAACGCGGTCGCCGGGATGCCGAGATGAGCCAGCGTGCCGGCCAGCCGGTTCGCCAGTTCGCGCGCCCGGTCTAGCTCGGGCAGGAAGGCCCCTTCCCCCACTTTGACGTCGAACACCACGGCGGCCGGGCCGGCGGCGAGTTTCTTCGACAGGATGGAAGCGACGATCAGCGGGATCGAATCGATCGTGGCGGTCGCGTCGCGCAGCGCATAGAGCCGCCGGTCGGCGGGCGCCACGGCGGCGGTGGCGATCCCCATCGCCATGCCGCAGCGGTTGAGGAGACTCAGGCAGCGGCGGCGGTCGAGATCGAGCGAGAAGCCGGGGATGCTTTCGAGCTTGTCCGCCGTGCCTCCCGTGTGGCCCAGGCCGCGGCCGACCAGCATGGCGATCGGCTGGCCGCAGGCGGCAAGCAGCGGCCCGAGGGTGAGCGACACCTTGTCGCCGACGCCCCCGGTCGAATGCTTGTCGCAGACCGTGGGCAAATCCTCGGCGAGCCGCCAGCGCTCCCCCGAATGGAGCATCGCGCGGGTGAGCGCGGAGGTCTCCGGCTCGTTCAAGCCGCGGATCGCCACGGCCATCAGGAACGCGCCGAGCTGCCCTTCGCTCCAGGAGCCATCGACGGCGCCCTGGACGATCTCGCCGATTTCGGCGGCGGCGAGCTCCCCCCCGGAGCGCTTCCGCTCGAGCAACGCGTACGGGAGGGTCATCGGCCGGGTTTAAGGAACGGGAAGCGGATCAGCCCGGCGAGAGGCCGAGCGGCGCGCCCGCTCCGGCGCCGCCCACCTTCTGCTGCGCCAGCGTGTGGTAGCCCGACTGGGGGTACTCGTCGAGGATGCGCTGGTAGGTCTTCTTCGCTTCGGTCTCGCGCTTGGCGGACTCGTAGGCGGTGGCCAGCTCGTAGAGGATCGCGTCCTTGGGCAGCGGTCCGTCCGAGGCGTCGAGCATTTTTTCCAGCGAAGCGATGATCGCGTCGGTCTTGCCCGCCCGGCGGTCGAGCTCGATCAGGTTGAGCTTCACGTTGCCCGCGAGCATGTCGTCGGGATGGTCATCGACGTAGTCTTCCCAGAGCTTGCGCGCCTCGTCGAGCTTGCCCTCTTCCGCGGCGATCTGGCCGAGATAGACCGAAGCGACTTCGGCCGCGGCCGAGAACCGGAACGTCTCCCGGACGTTCTCGAACGCCTTCTTCGCCCGGGCGCGGCGCGCCTCCGGCGTCGCGAAGCTCGGCGTGTCCGGATCGTCCGGCGTGGCTCCCGTCGCCTGGATCGGCGCGCTGGCCAGCTGCAGCGCCTCGCCGAGCGCCGCACTCGCCTTGCCGCGCTGCGAAGCGCGGAAGCCCCAGAAGCCGAGGAGCACCAGGAGCACCAGCACGGCGGCGCCGATCCCTATGCCGATCGTCCGGCCATGGGACTGGGCATAATCCACGGAGCGCCCGACGGCCGCGGCCACCTCGTCGCGCTTGATCTCTTTGCGGGTCAAATGCGTGCTGCTCATGGGTCTCGAACCTCTTCCAAGATCGAATTCGATCGAAAACGGCAAACCGCCGGATCTTCGCGCCGATTGCCTGCTCTAGAAACCTTCGGGGATTGGGGAACCGCCCGCTGAAACCGCGGAAGGGTACCATCCCGGGGGACCGCGGGCAAATTTCGGGGGGCCGCCTCCCCTATCGTCGGCCGTCGAGCCAGCTCTTGTAGGCCGAGAGGTGGCGGATCGCTTCGGCGGTGGCGCCCATTTTTTCGGCGACTCCCGCGAGGTTCCAGTGGGCGTCGGCGTAACCGGGGTCGGCCTCCAGCGCCGCGTAGTAGGAGGCCGCCGCCTCTTCGAGCCGCCCGAGGTCTTCGAGTGCCACTCCCAGGTCGAACGCGGCGGTCGCGTTATCGGGCGAAGCGGCGAGCGCCGCGCGATAGTGGCGCTCGGCTTCCTCCGGCTTCCCCGCTTCGTGGCGCAGGCGGCCGAGGTTCAAATGGGCGTCGGCGTGATCGGGGCTCAGGGCCAGCGCCCTTTCATAGGATCGTTCGGCCTCCGTCACGTCGGTCTCTTCGAACTCGCAGCCCAGGCGGTACCAGTCCTCCGCGTCCAGCTCGCGCTCGCTTTCGAGCCGCGCCGCGCTCCGGCGGGCGATCGGCGCCGCCTCCCGCGCCAGGTCGGCGACCGCGAAATCGAACAGCTCCTGGCCGGAGGCGGGAATCCACATCGAGCGTTCGTCGCGCGCCACCACCTCGCCCCCTTCGGCGAGGATGCGCACGGCGGACAGCGTTCTGCCCTGCGGCAGCTGCTCGCGCAACCGTTCGAGCGCGTGGCGAATCCGCCGGGCGGGAACCCGGGCGTCGCTCAACTCGCGCGCGGCGCGCAGCAGCACCAGGTCCTGAAAATGGAAGCGCGGCTCGGGCGTGGTCCCCGCCCCGGGGGTGAGCACTCCCGAACGAACCCAGGCGCGCAGGCGCGGCTCGGTGATGCCGACCAACCCGGCCGCCTCGCGGAGCGTGAACCCCGCGAGCGGCGCGGACGGCGCGCCGGGCGGTTTCGCGCGCGTTGGGGAGGAGCGGGACATCGCCCGCAGTCTAACGCCCTACCTGGCCGGAAACCCCGCAAGCGATTGAAATCGCTCGCGGGGCTACCCCCTCGCGGCCCTCTTGCGCATGGGGGTGACTTCGGCCAGCTTTTCCTCGTCGGCCGCCTTGCCGGGTTTTCTCGGGGAGGGCTTCGCCGGCTTGCGCTCCGCCTTCGCGTCGCCCTTGGCGGCTCCACCCGCGTTCGCGAGGCTCGCCTTCAGGGCCGCCATCAGGTCGATGATCTGCGCCTTCGGCGCCTCTTCGACCGCGGCGGTGATCTCTTCGCCTTCGACCTTCTTGTCGATCAGCGCGCGGGTCTTCTTCCTCACTTCATCTTCGTACTGCGCGGGCTGGAACGATTCGCCCGCGATCTGATCGATCAGCATCTTCGCGAGATTCAGCTCCTGGGGCTTCACCTCGGCGCTGCCGATCGGCACTTCGGAGAACGCGCGGATTTCGTCGGCGTAGCGCAGCTGCTGCATCACGACGCCCTGCTCGTACGGCCGCAGCAGCACAAGGTAGTCTTTTCCGCGCGCCCGATAGCGGGCGATCGCCGCGCGGCCGGTATCGCGCATCGCCTGGGAGAGCAGCAGGTAGGGCCGGTCGCCTCCTTTGTCCGGTCCCAGGTAATAGGTTTTCTCAAAATAGATCGGATCGACTTTATCGAGCGGAATGAACTCGGTGATGTCGATCGCGTTGGTCGGCTCGGGCATCAGGGCCTTCAGCTCGTCCTCGCTGAACAGTACATATTGCCCTTTGGTGTACTCGAAGCCCTTCACCATCTCGTCCTTACCGACGATTTCGTTGTCGGTCGGACAGATATATTGCTGTTTCAACCGCGTACCGCACTTCTTGTGCAGCATGTTCAGATGAATGCCGGTCGAGGCTTCGCCGGTCGAGTAGAGCTTGATCGGGATCGAAACGAGGCCGAAGGAGACGGTGCCGGAAGCATAGGCTCTTGCGCTCATGGGAGCGCTATCATACTCCGGTCTAAACGCCGATGAAACCAGAGAAATCCACCTCCGCCCCAGGGGATCGCGCCGCCGACCGCCAAGGCCTCGCGAAGTACCGCGCGAAGCGCGATGCCCAGCACACGCCCGAGCCGATGGGGCTGGACGGCGCCGAACGGCCGCGGCTGTTCGTCGTCCAGCAGCACGCGGCGCGCGCGCTCCATTGGGATCTGCGGATGGAGATCGGCGGCGCGCTCAAGTCGTGGGCGGTGCCCAAGGGGCCGTCGGACGATCCGCAGGAAAAACGCATGGCGGTCCACGTCGAGGACCATCCGCTCGAATATGCGGATTTCGAAGGGATCATCCCGAAAGGAAATTACGGCGCGGGGCAGATGATCGTTTGGGACCGCGGGCGCTACGTGCCCCTGGAGGACATGGAAGAGGGATTGGAAACCGGCAAGCTGCTGTTCGAATTGAAAGGTTATAAGCTGCGCGGCCGGTGGACGCTGGTCAAGTTGAAGAAAGATCCCACCGGCTGGCTGCTGATCAAAGAGCGCGACCAATGGGCGAACGCCTCGGGCGAGGCGGGATTCTCCGCCCGATCGATCCTCTCGGGATTGACGGTCGAAGATCTGCGCGACGGGGACCCGCGGGCGGACGAGATCCGCGCCGAGCTGGCGCGGCAGAAAGCGCCCGAGAAATCCCTCGCGGCGCGCGACGTAAAGCTGATGCTCGCCGAGACGCGCGAGGAACCGTTTTCCCGCGTTGGCTGGCTGTTCGAGCTCAAGTACGACGGCTATCGGCTGCTGGCCGAGAAAGCCGACGGCGAGGCGCGCCTGCTCTATCGCAGCGGGCGCGACGCCACGCGGACTTTTCCCGAGGTCGCCCGCGCGATCATGGCGCTCCCCTACTCTTCCTTCGTGCTCGACGGCGAGGTCGTGGTGGTCGAAGAGTCGGGGCACCCGAGCTTTCAACGTTTACAGAAGCGCGGCCAGATCGGCGGCGCGCTCGAAGCGGAAAAGGCCGCGGTCGAAAACCCCGCGACGTTTTTTTCCTTCGATCTGCTCGGTTTCGAAGGTTTCGATCTCCGGCCGCTGCCGCTCGTCGAACGTAAGCGGCTGCTCGAACAGATGCTGCCGCAGGCCGGGGTGATCCGCTACACCGATCACGTTGAGACCCGTGGCGTCGATCTGCATGGGGCGGTCGCCGCGCTCGGACTCGAAGGAATCATGGCGAAGCGGGCGGCCGGCCCGTACCGCAATGGGCGCCATGCCGATTGGCTGAAAATCCGCGTCGATCAGACGGGCGACTTCGCGATCGTCGGCTGGAAGGAATCGGAGTCGCGCGGCCGGCCGGGCTTTGCCGGGCTGCACGTCGCGGTGCGCGAAGGGAACGGCTGGTGCTATGCCGGGAGCGTCGGCAGCGGATTTACCGAGAAGCAGCTGAACGAGACCCGCAAGATCCTCGAACCCTACCGGCGCGAGAAACCGCTCGTCACCGGAGCCCTGCCGAAGGGCGGACGCCACGTCTGGCTCGAACCGCGGCTCGCGGTGGAGGTCCGCTTCAAAGAATGGACGAACGACGGGCATCTGCGCCATCCGGTGTTCCTACGGCTGCGCGACGACAAGCCGATCGAAGAGTGCGTGCGCCAAGGAACGACGCCTTCCGACGACGGCAACGAGGACGGCGCCGAGCCGCCTCCGCCGCTTCCCCCCACCGCCTCGAAGCGCAAGCTCGTCTTCACCTCTCGGGAGAAGGTGTTCTGGCCCGAAGAGGGCTATAGCAAAGGGGATCTGATCGATTTCTATCAGGCGATCGGCCCCGCAATCCTCCCTTACCTCGCCGAGCGCCCGCTGGTGCTCGATCGCTACCCGGACGGGATCGAAGGAAAATCTTTCTATCAGAAGGACGCTTCGCGCTTCCTGCCGGAATGGATTCGCACGGTCGCGATCCGCAGCGAATCGGGCGAGCAGGGGCCGCGCGACATCCACTACATCCTGTGTGACGACGCGGACACGCTCGCGTTCCTCGCGAACCTGGGCGTCATTCCGCTCCACGTCTGGGCGAGCCGGGCGGACGCGCTCGACCTGCCCGACTGGACGATCCTCGATCTCGATCCCAAAGGGGCGCCGTTTGCCAACGTGATCGAGATCGCGCGCTTCTTGGGAGATTTCTGCCGCGAGATCGGCTGGACGCCGTTCTTGAAGACCAGCGGCGGCTCGGGGCTGCACATCCTGCTGCCGCTCGGCCGCCAATGCGGCTTCGAGCAGGCGCGCCAGCTTGCCGAGGTGATCGCCCGCCACGCGGCCCATACGCTGCCGAAGATCGCGACGATCGAACGCAACCTCGCCGCCCGCCGCGGACGGGTCTACATCGATTTCCTCCAGAACGGGCGCGGCAAGCTGATCGCCGCCCCGTTCTCCGCCCGCCCGCGGCCGGGGGCCACCGTCTCGACTCCCCTGCGCTGGGACGAATTGAAGAGCACCCTCACCCCGAGCAAATTCACCATCCGCTCGGTCCCCCGCCGCGTGCGGACTTTGAAAGAGGATCCGCTCGCCGAGGTGCTGACGATGAAGCCCGATCTCGCGGCGATCCTGGAGGAGCTGCACGTCCGGATTTCTTAAGGCAGGGCGTTCAAAAACCCCACGGTCGCCTCGATCCCCTGTTCCATATTCAACGCCTCGGTCCTTCCCGATCGCGCGAGCGGCTTCCAGGAGTGCTCGCCCGATTCGAGCCATTCGATCCGGATCGCGGACGAGAGCGCGTAGCCCGCGACGTCCTCCGGAGTGCCGAACGGATCGCGCGTCCCCTGGACGATCAGCGTCGGGGTGCGCAGAGCTTCGAGGTGCGCCGTGCGCAGCTTCTGCGGCTGCCCCGGCGGATGGAACGGATAGCCGAGGCAGACGAGCCCCGCGGCCCCGACCTCGTCGGCGATCAGGCTCGCCATTCGCCCGCCGAGCGATTTGCCGCCGATCGCGACCCGGCCCGCCCCCTCGGCCTGCACGGCGGCGTACGCCGCGCGCCACGATTCGAGCAGCACGGGAGTCCGATCGGGAGGTCCCCCGCGCCCCCCTTCCCGCCGCGCATGCATGTAGGGAAACTCGAACCGCGCGACGCGAATCTCCCGCTCGGCGAGACCCTGCGCGAACTTTTCGAGAAAGGGAGAGTCCATCGGCGCGCCGGAGCCGTGGGCGAGGATGAGGGTTACGGAGGCGTCGTCGGGGCCGTTCCAGAGGAAATTGGGCATGGCGGTATTTTGCCCCGGTTTGGGGCGAGAATCATCTACCCGGCGCCGGGAGGTGTCCCCGTCCGATGCAGTCGCGCTAGACTCCGTTCCATCGAAACGTAACGAGCGCACCGGTTTGCGGCACACCGGCGACGGTCGCAAAGGAGCGCGCGGGTTGCTTCCCACCACCGACATCGGCACGGAGATCGAGCAGGCGATTCTGGATCAGGGCTCGCTCTCGAAAGCGGAGATCGTCGAGACGTGGGGACTCGATGAGGGCGGATATCGCGAGCTGCAAGCCTTTCTCGCCCGCCATTCCGAGATCGAGCCTGGGGCTCCCGGCACGGGGGGCTTTGCCGCCCGCCAGAAGCGAGGCCGGCTTCCCGAGGAGAGCGAGGCTCCGGCCGGCTTGCTGCGCGAAGGGTGGGAGGTGCAGGCGGTCGAGCGGCTGGCGGCGCTTCTCCACCATGCCACGATCGAGAAGCTGCTCGACGATCTGCTCTACACCATCCGCCAGGTGCGCAAAGAGATGGAGGGCTCCGATCGCCGCGGCACCAAGCGGGAGCTGGCCACCGCGCTCGTGCTGCGGCACGGCATCGACCTGCTCGCCTCGCCGTCGGTCCGCGAGGCGGTCGCGCGCGCCGCGGGAATCGATTTTCCCCGTCGCTGGCATCCGGGCAAGGCGACCGCCAGCGAATTCGTCCTCCTCCTGGGGTTTCCGCCCGAGCTGGCGGGGATTCCGGCTCCCGAATCGCTGCCCGATCTCGAATTCCTGGAAGGGCGTTTCAAGCTCGAACCGCTCGCGGATTTCCAGCGAGAAGTCCAGCGCGGCATCCTCGAAACGCTGCAAGAGCCGCTGGGGCGGCGCTGCCTGGTGACGCTTCCCACCGGCGGCGGCAAGACCCGGGTGGCGGTCGAGAGCATCGCCTGCTGGCTGCCCGATCACTACGACCGGGAAAAGGAACGGGCGCGCCAGGGGGCGGTCCTCTGGCTTGCCCACACCGAAGAGCTGTGCGAGCAGGCGTGCGCCTGTTTCAAACAGGTCTGGGAGGCGTCCGAGAACGTCTGTCCCATGACGTTGATCCGCTTTTGGGGCGACCACCTCAAAGATCTGATCGCCCACCAGAGCACGCTGCTCCAAGTGCTCGCGCGGCCGAACGTCGTGGTCACCACGCCGCAAAGGCTGGTGAACCTGCTCGAAGGGCGCGCGCAAGGGGCCGCCCACCTGCTCACCGAGCTGATCCCCGCGCTCGGGCTGATCGTGATCGACGAGGCCCACCGCGCGGCGGCCCCCTCTTACCGGCGCATCTTGGGCGATCTCGCGGCCGAGCGGAAAGTCTCGGTGATCGGGCTCACCGCGACGCCGTTTCGAATGGAGTATCTGGGCGACGATCCGGAGGAAGGAACGCGCGAGCTGCGCGCGGTCTTCGATCGCCTCATCGAGCCGCGCGACAAGCTGGGGGACGATCCGCGCCGGAAGCTGCAGGAGATGATGGTGCTCGCGCGGCCGGAGTTCGAGACGATCCGGACCCCGACGACGATTCGCCTGCCCGACCCGCCGACCTCGAATCTGCTCACCGAAGAGCAGCTCGATCGCCTCGATCGGGTGCTCGCGATCCGCACCGACAACACCCCGCGGCGGCTCGCGATTCTGGAGCGGCTCTTGCCCCTGGCGCGAAATCCGGCTCACTCAGTCCTCTATTTCGGCCCGAGCGTCCGCGACGCCGAATGCATGGCGTTTCTGTTGCGCCAGCAGGGGATCGCCGCCGCGGTGATCTCCGGCGCGACGCGCGACGTCACGCGGCGCCAGGTGGTGGCGGAATTCAAGCAGGGAGCCCTGCGCGCCCTGTGCAACTGCGAGGTTTTGACCACCGGATTCGACGCCCCGCGCGTGACCCACGTGGTCATGGCGCGGCCTACCGTGTCGCGGGTGCTCTACGAGCAGATCGTCGGCCGCGGCCTGCGCGGTCCGAAGTTCGGCGGCACCGAGACCTGCGTGATCCTGGACTGCGAAGACAACTTTCGCGGCGACCGGCCGCAGCTCGGGTACGAGGCGTTCCGCAAGGTCTGGCTGGAGCGGCGGCGAGGCTTCTAAAAAATCATGGCAAAACGCACCCCGCCGCCTCCCGAGCCCGCGCCGTACCCCAAAGCACGGGCGGCCCTCTGGGCGCTCGCCGCGCTCGGAATTCCGGCGCTATTCAAAGTCTGGCGCCCCGACTTTCCGCAGAACGAGGAGTCCGAGATCCGGGTGAAGGCGATCCTCGCGGTGATCGTCGTGGCGCTCCTCCTGATCCGCGAAATCTCACCCGCGGCGACCGAGAAGACCAAGAACCGCGCGGGGTTCGCGCTCACCCTCGCGGCGATCCTAGGAACGGTCGGCTATCTGAATTTCGGCGCGTTCCATGGCCGCAGCTTCATCCACCATTGGGAGCAGTTCCACTACGCGCTCGGGGCGAAGTATTTCCCCGAGCTGGGATACGACGGCCTCTACGACGCCTCGATCGAGGCGCAGCGCAGCCGGGATCCCGGCGCGGCGCTCCACTCCTCCTACCGCGATCTGCGGACGAATCGGGTGGTGGCGACCGATTCGCCCGACGCGCTCGCCCGCCGGAAGGCGGTGGTGGCGCGTTTCACTCCGGAGCGTTGGCAGGCTTTCGTGGCCGACAACGATTTCTTCGTCGCGCACAACGACCCGGGTTACCTCGCCTCGATCCGCCTCGACCACGGCTTCAACCCGCCACCGAGCTGGACCTTCGTCGCGCGCCTTTTCGCCGGCTGGCCGAAGATCGACGAAGGCACCCTCTCCGCGTTCGCGACGCTCGACCTCCTCCTGCTCGCCGCCCTGTTCGTCGTCGTCTCGCGCACCTACGGCACCCGCTGGGGCCTTTTGGCGCTCGCCCTATTCGGCATCAACTACGCCGGGCGCTACTTCTGGGTCGGCGGCGCATTCCTGCGCGAGGATTGGCTGGCGGCGATCGTCATCGGCATCTGCCTGCTGGAAAAGAAGAGGTATCGCTGGGCCGGCGCCTGCTTCGCCTATGCCGCCGCCGTGAGGATCTTTCCGGTCCTCTTCCTCTTCGGCCCGGCGGTGGTCGCCCTAAGAGCCTTGATTCGCCGCGAGCGCCCGCGCTGGGCGCTCGATTTCGCCGTCGGTTTCCTCGTGGCGATCGCCATCGCCTGGGGCGCGGGGAGCCTCACCGGCCGCGGGCCCACGGCGTGGGGCGAATTCGCCGAGCATATTTCGCAGCACTCCCACACCTGGCTGACCAACAACGTGGGGCTCGCCGACACCATCCTTTACGACGGCCCGACCCTCCGCCGCGAACTGGTCGACTTCTCCCTCCCCGAGCCCTGGATTCTCTGGCAGGCAAAGATGGACGCCATCGCCCAAGCGCGCCGCCCATTGCTCTGGCTCGCCCAGGCGCTGCTGCTCGCCGCCGTCGGCGCCGCCGCCTGGCGAATGGAGCCCCCACGCGCCGCGATGCTCGGCATCGTCGTGGTCTTCGCCCTGGTGCTCACCACCTGCTACTACTGGCAGATGCTTCTGCTCGTGCCGCTGCTGAAGAACCGCGCGCTGCTCTACGGCACGCTGGCGGTGAACTTCGGCCTCTACGCGCTCCACTTCGCGACGCCGTCGTTCGAAATGCGGTACGGGATGATGTCTTGGGGGTTGCTGGTGGTGTTTCTGGCGTTTCTGGTGCCGGAGGCTTGGCGGACTTTCCGCGCCGAGACCTGATTTGGAGTGCGGCGACGCGTCGCCGCACTCCAAACGGCACGTTGACTTCGCCGCCCGCTGCCCGCACAATCCACCTGCTCATCACGACCGGCTGAGGGAATTGGCCCGCAGACGCCGGGGCAACCTTCGAGGGAGAAATCCCTTGCAGTGGTGCCAAATCCAACGGAAACCCTCCGGAGATTGATCCTCCGGGTCGAGCGGTTCGCCGGAAGATGAGTCCGAACGGTGCGTAGGGGTCCCCCACCCTTCACTCTCGTACCGACGGACGCTCCCCCGACGACGTTCGATCCTGATCGCGATCTCCGGATGTACTTCTCGGCGCGCTTGTGCGTCGAGCGACAAGGAGATCCACCATGACCACCGCCGTCGCTTCGTCCGCCTTCACCTGTTCCGGAAGCTCTCCTACGCTTTCGGAGTCTCTCCTCTCTCCGCTCGCCCCTCGTCTTCCCCCCTCTTGGATTCCCACGCTCCATCTGATCGGCCCGGGCCAGGTCGGCCGCGCGTTCCTGGAACGGATCGCCCGCATTCCGCTACTCCGGCTCCGCGCCGTCACCGATTCGACCGGGACCCTTTTCGATCCCCGCGGCCTCGAACCGGGCGAATGTGCGGCGTGGAAAGCGCGCGGCGGCTCGCTCTCTAGATATCGTGACGCGCTCTCCATTTCCACCGACGAAGCGCTCGCCTGGGTCGGCGCCGATCTGGTCGTCGATGCGACTCCGACCGATCTGGATCGGCCTCAACTCGCCGCCGGCCGCTGCCGATCGATCCTCGACCGCGGCGCGCGCTTGGCGCTCGCAGCCAAGGACGGCCTCTGCTTTGCCGGTCAGGATCTCCTCTCCGCGCAGCGCCTTTCGCGGGTCGGTTTCAACGCGGTGCTCGGCGGCACCGGCGCTCATCTCGCCGAAGAGCTGACGGAGCTTCGCGCCGACTGCACGGAGGTGGAGATCGTCGGCAACGCCTCGACCACGGCGTTGATCGAAGAGATCGAAGCGGGCGGCGGCCTTGCCGAGGGGATCGCCTCCGCCACCCGGCGCGGTCTGTTGGAAACCGATCCGACCCAGGATCTCGACGGCTCGGATGCGGCGGTCAAGCTCTCGATCGTCGTCCGCGCGCTCTGGGGGTTCGAGCTGTCGCCCGGCGACCTGCCGAAGGTGGATCTCGATCCGGAAGCGATCCGCGAACGGCGCGCGCGGCGGACCACGACGCGATTGATCGGCCGGGCGAGCCGCGACGGCTCGTTCCGTTTGGCCTATGAGGAGATCCCGCGCGGCAGCCATCTCGCGGTCCCTTCGGATCGGGTGGTCTACGCCTATCGCACCGCGGGCGGCCTGCGCGTCCACGTCGGCTCCGGCCTGGGGCCGGAAGGGACGGCGGATGCGCTGCTGGCCGACGTGCTCTCCTTGACCCGCGGTTTCGTTGCTGCTTCGGACGCGGTGCGGGGAGGTGTCGCATGAGCGCGGTCGAGATTACGCCGGGCACGGGGCTGCACCACCTGCCATTCGATTTTCCGCTCGAACATGGCGGCGCGCTCCGCTCCGGGCTGCTCGCGTTCGAGCGGACCGGCCCGGCCGACGGGCCGCTGGTGGTGGTGCAAGGGGGAATCTCCGCCGCGCGCCACGTTACGGCGACCGCCCTCGATCCGTCGCCCGGCTGGTGGCAGGGGCTGGTCGGTCCGGAGCGCGCGATCGACACCGATCGGTTGCAGGTTCTCGCGACCGACTGGCTCGGCGGCATCGGCGCCTCCTCGGGGCCGGGCCGCGCCTCGGAAAAGCCGGAAAACTTCCCGATCGTCTCGTCCCACGATCAAGCGCGGGCGCTGCTCGCGCTGCTCGACGATCTCGGAATCGAAACCGTCGATCGTTTCGTCGGCGCCTCGTACGGCGGCATGGTGGCGCTCGCTTTCGCGGCTTTGGCACCCGAGCGGCTCGGCGGCGTGACAGCGATTTCCGCGGCGCACGAGAGCCACCCGCGGGCCTCCGCCTGGCGCAGCGTGCAGAGGCGGATCGTCGAGCTGGGGACCCGGCACGGCGAGGGAACGGAAGCCCTGGAGCTGGCGCGCGGCCTGGCGCTCACCACCTATCGCAGCCGAGGCGAGCTGGCCGAGCGGTTCGCCGCCCCGCCGACTGTCCTCGAAGGCCGGGCGCGCTTCGCGGTCGAGGGGTACCTCGAAGCGCGGGGCCGCGATTTCGCTACGCGGTTTACCCCCGCGGCGTTTCTGTCGCTGTCGCTCGCGATCGACCTGCACCGGGTCGAGCCGGAACGGATCACGACGCCGGTCACGCTCGTCGCCGCCACTTCCGACGAGCTGGTGCCGGTCGAGCAGATCCGCGATCTGGCGGCCCGGCTTGCCGGGCCGGTGCGATTGATCGAAATCGAGACGCGCTACGGCCACGATGCGTTCTTGAAGGAGGACGAGACGATCGGTGCGATCGTCCGCTCGGATCTGGAGGGGGTGGCCCAATGACCTCTCCCGCAACGCTCCGTTCGACCACCCGCGCCGTCCGTGCCGGGATCGGCTCCGATCCGCGGACCGGCGCGGTGATGCCGCCGATCGTTCTTTCGGCAACCTACGCGTTCGATGGCTTCAACCGGCCGTGCGCCTATGAGTATTCGCGGACCCGGAACCCCACCCGCGATCAATTGGCCGAAACGATAGCGGCGCTCGAAGGAGGCGCGGGCGCGGTGGTCACGTCGAGCGGCATGTCCGCCGTGGCGCTGGTGCTCCATCTGCTGTCGCCCGGCGATCGGCTGCTCGCTCAGCACGACGGCTACGGCGGCACCTATCGCCTGTTGCGCCACTATGCGGACAAAGGCTGGATCGACGTCGATTTCGTCGATTATGCCGACCCCGCGGCGCTCCAGGAGGCGCTCGCCCGGCGCCCCGCTTGGGTGTGGATCGAAAGCCCGTCCAATCCCCTGCTGCGGATCTACGATCTCGCCCGGCTCGCCGCGTTGGCTCACGCGCACGGCGCCCGGGTGGCGGCGGACAACACGTTCCTCTCCCCCGCGCTGCAACGACCGCTCGCGCTCGGCGCCGATCTGGTGATCCATTCGACGACCAAATATCTGAACGGACACAGCGACGTGGTGGGCGGCGCGGTGGTGGCGAAAGATCCGGCCCTGCTGGAACGCCTCGCCTGGTGGGCCAATGCGGTGGGATTGACTGGCGCGCCGTTCGACAGCTACCTGACGCTCCGCGGCCTGCGGACTCTCTCCGCCCGGATGCGCGTCCACGAGGAAAACGCCCACGCCGTGGCGGCGTTCCTCGCCGAACATCCTGAGGTGGCCCGGGTCCACTACCCCGGCCTTCCCGGCCACCCGGGGAACGAGATCGCGAAGCGCCAGCAGGAGGGCTACGGCGGCATGGTGAGCTTCGAGCTGCACCCCCGCATCGGAGCGGTCGAGCGTTTCGTCGAGGGGCTCGCCTGCTTCACCCTCGCCGAATCGCTCGGCGGAGTGGAAAGCCTGATCGCCCACCCGGCGACGATGACCCACGCCGCGATGGACGACGAAGCCAGGGCGCGGGCCGGGATTACGAAGGAGCTGTTGCGGCTATCGGTGGGACTGGAAGACGTGCGCGATCTGCTGGACGATTTGGAACGGGCGCTCGATCGGGCGGCGGAAGAGGGCGCGGACGTGCGGGAGGTGGTGGCCGCCGCGCGCTGAGCGCATTGGAGGCTCGCCCCTCAGGCCGGAACCCAGTGCTCCACCGGTTTGCCCAGGAACTCTTCGAGCGGGATGCCGTCGCCTCCGACCAACAGAGTGCGCTTCGGTTGGTAGGCGGCGGCGAACGCTTCGAGACCCGCGGGGACCTCGCGGTTCGTACCGCTTTTCACCTCGATCGCGGTAAGCGACCGCCCGCGCCGGACGACGAAGTCCACCTCGCGATCGCGCTCCCGCCAATAGAACAGCTCGCAAATCCCCGCCGCGGCGGCATTCGCGAGATGTGCGCCGACGGCCGATTCGACCAGCCGGCCCCACAGCTCGCGGTCCGCGCGCACCTGTTTCGGGGAGAGCCCTGACGGCGCGGTCATCAACGCCGTGTTGAGCACCTGAAGTTTCGGGCTCGAACCCCGTTGCCGCACCATCTCGCCCGCGAATTTCGGCAGGCCGACCAGCATGCCGGCGCCGCCGAGAAGATCCAGGTAATGAGCGAGCGTGGTGGTGTTTCCGGCGTCCGCGAGCTGCCCGAGCATCTTGGTGTAGGAGAGGATCTGCCCGGAGTAGCTGCTCCCGAGCTGGAACAGCCGCCGCAGAAGGGCCGGCTTATCCACCCGCGACATGAGCAGCACGTCGCGCGAGATTGTCGTCTCGATCAACGAATCGAGGACGTACCGCGCCCATCTCTGCGGCTCACGGGCGAGAGGGGCCGCGCCCGGATAACCGCCGAAGAACAGATACCGCTCGACGTCCCAGCCGAACGCGTCGCGCATCTCGGCGAACGACCAGTGCGGCAGATAGAGCGTCTCGAACCGTCCCGCCAGGCTCTCGGTGAGGCCCTGCTGGATCAGAAGCGGCGCCGAGCCGAGGAGGACCACCCGAAGGCGGCGTTTGGCGCGGGTGTCCTCGTCCCACAGCCGCTTGACGGTCTCGGACCAGCCGGTCAATTTCTGCACTTCGTCGATCACCAGCACGGCGCCGCGCCGCCCCGCTTCGGCGGCTTCAAGCCGCGCTGCCTCCCATTGCTGCTCCAGCCAAGGCGCGACGCGCAGCGAAGGTTCGTCCGCGCTCGCATAGCGCGTCACGAGCCCCGAGGCCTCGGTGACCTGAAGCACCAGGGTGGTCTTTCCGACCTGCCGCGGCCCAGCCACGACGAGCAAGAAGCGGCGCGGCTCGCGGAGACGACGGGCCAGGACGGAGCTCTGTGGACGAGTGAAGGGCATCGACGGATTACTCAATACGCTGAGTAATTTTACTCAACGTCCTGAGTAGCGCAAGGGCGGCGGGTCTCGGTAGCCGCAAAGATCGGGCGGGCTTTCAGCCCTTGTTGGATACGGATGGACCTTATAACCCAGGCCGTTGGCCTGGGCTGTCATCGGCAGGGCCTTCGGCCCTGAATCAGGGCATGACCCGCCCTACGCTCAGTTTTGGTGCTCCTCTCGGCGATGGTGCCAACGGGACGCCGACGGTCCCAGGAAAAGCAGCGACGGGTAGAGATGTTGAGGGTGAACGCTCAAACTTTCCTCAGCCTGTCCCGTTGAGGTCCTCACAAGCACCCTCGCCTATAGGAACCTCTGCATATCTCGAAACTACGCAATCCGCGTTTTCGGGAAGAGGCAATGCTTCAGGGAGAAACTCTCCCTAGGAGGACCCATGAGCATCAAGCGAAGCGCTGTTTCCATCGCTCTGTCGTTCGTCTTCGTAGCGGTTTTCGCCGCGCGAGCCGACGCGGTCGCGGCGCCGCCCTGCGACCAAACGATCGTCACCGGTGAGATTCTCGGTTCGAGCCTGCGGAAGAGTGACGACGGCACAATCCTCCGCGAGGTGCGCATCGCGCCGCGTAAGGTCTGGCGCGGCGAAATTTCGGCTTCGAAAATCACGGTCGAGCTGCCCCGCGCGGCCAAAAACCTCCTTACCACCGGTAACGTTTACGTTCTCTTCCTGGATCATTCCTCGGGATCCGAGAGTCTGGTAGTCCGTCCTGATGGCGTGTTCGAAGTGGTCGGAACCACGAACGGACCGCGCGTCGTCCGCCAAGCGACTTCGACACTCCTGGGAAATGACGCCTTCAACCGGCCTCAGGGCCTCACCCTCGACGGCCTCGCGCAGCTCATTCAAGAGGTTGTTGAAGACCCGTGCGGCGGCGGGGACGATGGGGGTGGGGGTGGGGGTGGCGGTACCGGGGGCGGCGGTGGAACTCCGTCTTGCATTCCGGACGGCGGAGTCGACGACACGCTCTACCAAACGCACTGTTGTAGCGGCTATGCGGTGAACGGCAGCACGGTTTGCTGGAATCCCTCGGACTACGGCCACTCCTGGGCCAGCTGCTATCACGTGTGCGGCACCGCCCCGGTAAACGGCTGTATCCCGTCCGGCGGTATCGACGACACGCTTGGCAGCACCTACTGCTGCAGTGGAGTCGCGGTTTCAGGCAGCACCTGGTGCCTCAATCCGGCGGACTACGGCGGCTCCTGGGCGTCCTGCGTCCAAACTTGCGCCTGAAGCCTCTCACACGCCCCTTTCTCGCTCGCGGGAAAGGGGCTTCTCCCATCCCTAAAAGACGGAATGGGCGGTTTCATCCTACGGGACCGGTGCCAGACGGTGGGGAACCTCAGTGCGGCAGGTGCAAGAGCACCAGGGCGATCAAGGCCGGCAGCGCCTGGATGTAGAAGATCTTCTTGCCCACGGTCGCCCCGCCGTAGAGACCGGCGACGATCACGCAGGTGAGGAAGAAGATGCGGAGCTCGAAGGCCCCGTGGTCGGCGAGCAGGCTCCAGATCAGGCCGGCGGCGAGGAAGCCGTTGTAGAGGCCCTGGTTGGCCGCCAGGGTCTTCGTCGCCTCGGCCATTTCGGGGGTGAGGCGGAAGGTCTTGCGGCCGAACGGCTTGGTCCAGAGGAACATCTCCAAGACCAGGAAGTAGAGGTGCAGCACGGCGACGAGGCCGATGAGAACCAGGGTGAGCGTCGAGATCACGGGCGCGTCTCCTCAAGAACCGGGGGTTTGCCCCGAGTCTATGCCGAAACGCGAAGCGCGATGCCTCGCGATTCTTGGGCGGCGCCGAGGAGGAAGTGCGGACTGCGAGGGGATGGAAATTTGGTCGGGGCGAGAGGATTTGAACCTCCGGCCTCACGGTCCCGAACCGTGCGCTCTACCAAGCTGAGCTACGCCCCGACGGGTGCTGCGGCGTATCGGCGAGACAAGCGCACAGAGACGCCGGCCCCGCTGCGGGAGGCGAGAAGATACCGCGAGGCCGGGCGGCGGTCAAGCGTCGGGGGCCGGATTACCGCCTAGGGTACAATGCCGCCGAATTAGATTCGAGGAGGGTTCCCGAATGTCGATCCGCACTCTGTCGGAGCTGTTTCTGCATGCCGTATCCCTCGGCAAGCCGGACTGCCTGATGCACAAAGTCGAAGGCACGTACCGGCCGATCTCTTCGGCGGAGCTGGGCGATCAGGTGTTCCGCCTGGCGAAATCGTTCGAGGAGCTGGGCGTCGGCCGCGGCGACCACGTCGCCTTGATGTCGGACAACGGCCCCCATTGGGCGGCGACCGATTTCGCGATCCTCAGCCTCGGCGCGGTGCTGATTCCGATCTATCCGACGCTCACGCCCGATCAGGCGTCCTACATCGCGAACGACTGCGGCGCGCGGATCGTTATCGCCGAGACGGAGAAGCACCTCCAGGGGTTCCTCGAACATTCCGCCACCCTGCCGAAGGTCGAAAAATTCGTCCTGATCAAGGGGACGTCGGACGATCCACGGGTCGTCTCGTTCTCAGACCTGATGCAAAAAGGCGCGGGCTACGACCGGGCGAAGATCGAAGCCTCGGCGCGGGCCACGAACCCCGACGATCTCGCGACGTTCATCTATACCAGCGGCACGACCGGCCAGCCGAAGGGCGTGATGCTCACCCACGGCAACATCGTGTCGAACCTGCTCGCGGCGGCCGAGCTGTTCCCCGAGGTCGGCGCCAATTCGACCGCGCTGTCGTTCCTGCCGCTTTCGCATTCGTTCGAGCGGACGGTCGATTACTTCTACTACTACAAGGGCGTCACCATCGCCTACGCCGAGTCGGTCAATACGGTGCCGCAGAACCTGCAGGAGGTGAAGCCGCATCTGTTCGTCTCGGTCCCCCGGGTTTACGAGAAATTCCTCGCCCGGGTGAACGAAGGGGTGGCCGCCGCTTCGCCGATCCGCCAGAAGATGTTCCATTGGGCGGTGGGCGTGGGCAAGCGGGCGATCGAATACCGGCTCAAAGGCACCCGCCCGGGCGGCATGCTGGGGCTTCAGCTCGCGCTCGCCGACAAGCTGGTGTTCAGCAAGGTGAAGACCCGCCTGGGCGGCCGGTTCGAGCTGGCGCTTTCGGGCGGCGCCCCCCTCGGGCGCGACATCGCCGAGTTCTTCTGGGGCGCGGGAATGCCGATCTATGAAGGCTACGGCCTGTCCGAGACCTCGCCCGTGATCTCGGTCAACTCCCCCGGGCACGCGAAGCTCGGCACGGTCGGCCGGGCGGTGCGCGACGTCGTGGTGCGGATCGCCGAGGACGGCGAGATCCTGTCCAAAGGCCCGAACATCATGAAGGGCTACTGGGGTTTGGAAGAGGCGACCAAGGAGGCGATCGACGCGGACGGCTGGTTCCACACCGGCGACATCGGCGAGGTGGACGGCGAAGGCTTCCTGCGCATCACCGACCGGAAGAAAGAGCTGATCGTGAACGCGAACGGCAAGAACATCGCCCCGGCGCCGATCGAAAACTCGCTCAAGGCGAGCACCTACATCGCCCAGGCGGTGGTGATCGGCGACCGGCGGAAGTTCCTCTCCGCGCTTTTGGTCCCCGACTACGACAACCTCAAGGGTTGGGCCGGCAAGCAGGGGCTGCCGACCGAGCGCGGCGCTCTCTTTGCGCGGAGCGAAACGCGCGCGCTGCTCGCCCAGGAGGTCGATGCGGTCAACAAGAAGCTCGCGAAGTTCGAGCAGATCGTCGCCTGGGAGATCCTGCCCGACGAGTTCACCATCGAGACCGGCGAGCTGACCCCGACGATGAAGGTCAAGCGGCGGGTGATCAACCAGAAATACGGCGACGTGATCGACCGGCTCTACACCGAAGCCGACGCCAAGCGCGGCGAGTAGGAGAGGGTGAATGTCTGAGGCGCTGCGCTTGGAGTTGGGGGGCGAACGCCTCGCCACCCTGACGTTCGACCTGCCCGAAAAGCGGGTCAACATCTTTCAGCCCTCGGTGTTCGCCGAGATCGAGAAGGTGCTGGCCGAGCTGGCGCGCCCGGAGATCCGGCGCGAGATCGGCTGTCTGGTGCTCGCCTCGGGCAAGCCGGGAACGTTCATCGCCGGGGCCGACGTGCAGGCGATCGCCTCGGTCACCGACCCCGCGGAAGTGGCCGAGGCGGTGCGCGCCGGGCAGCGGCTGTTCGCGGCCTGGGAGGCGCTCCCCTTCCCCACCGTCGCCGCGATCTCGGGCGTCTGCTTGGGCGGCGGCCTCGAATGGTCGCTCGCTTCGACGTACCGCGTCGCGAGCGACCGGGCGGACGTGCGGATCGGACTGCCGGAAACCCGCATCGGGATCCTTCCCGCCTGGGGCGGCTCGACCCGCCTGCCGCGGCTGGTGGGGCTCACCGCGGCGCTCGACATCATCCTCGCGGGCAAGTCGGTCTCCGGTCGTAGCGCGCTCCGGATGGGGCTGGTCGATGCGCTGCTGCCCGACGCCGGATTTTTCGATCGGGTCCGTAACTTCGCGCTCTCGGTGCGGGGCAAGAAAGAGCGGCCGGCCAAAAAGACGAGCCTCAAGTCGGCGCTGCTCGACGGCAATCCGTTCGGCCGGCGGATCGTCTACAGCCAGGCGCAAAAGCAGCTCGCAAAGACCACCAAGGGGCACTATCCGGCGCCGGCCAGAGCGCTCGACGTGGTGCGGATCGGCCTCGAAGAGGGGGCGCCCGCGGGCTACGCGGCGGAGGTGCGCGCCGCGGCCGAGCTGGCGGTCTCCCCCGTCGCCAAAAACCTTCTCCACCTGTTCTTCCTGACCGAAGAGGCGAAGCGCGAGAGCGGCATTCCCGGCGCCGCGCCGCGGCCGGTGCATTCGACCGCGGTGGTCGGCGCGGGGGTGATGGGCGGCGGAATCGCCCAGCTGATCGCCGACCAGACGGGCCTGCACGTGCGGATGAAGGACGTGCGGCCCGAGGCGCTCGCGCTCGGGATGGCCCACGCCAGGAAGCTGTTCGATTGGAGCCTGAAGCGCCGCCGGATCACCAAGGCGGACCTGCAGAAAAAGCTCGCGCTGCTCGCGCCGACCCTCGATTACGCCGGCTTCGAGCGCGCCGACCTGGTGGTCGAGGCGGTGATCGAAAAACTGGAGGTAAAGCAGGAGGTGTTCCGCGAGCTGGCCGCCCACGCCGCCCCCGGCGCGGTGCTCGCCTCGAACACCTCGTCGCTGCCGATCGCCGAGATCCGCGCGAAGACGCCGAACCCGGAGCGGGTGGTCGGCATGCATTTCTTCAACCCGGTCCACAAGATGCCGCTGGTCGAGGTGATCGTCCCCAAAGGGTGCGATCCGGCCGCGGCGAACGCGGTCTTCGAGCTGACGCGCCGCCTGGGCAAGACGCCGGTCCTGGTGAAGGATTCGCCCGGCTTCCTGGTCAACCGCCTGTTGATGTTCTATTCGACCGAGGCGCTCTGGCTGCTCGACGAAGGGCGCCGGATGGAAGATCTCGACAAGGCGATGACCGATTGGGGCATGCCGCTCGGGCCGATCGAGCTGACCGACGAGGTGGGGATCGACGTGGCGATCAAAGTCGCCCACATCCTCCACGAGGCGTTCTCCGACCGGCTGCCGCTGCCTCTTTGGATCGACAAACTGTCGGGCGACGGCCGGCTCGGCGCCAAGAACCAGCGCGGGCTCTACCTGTACGAGAACAAGAAGCGGACCGCCCCCGATCCTTCGGTCTATGGCCTCCTCGGGCTCACCCCGAAGACCGACAACGTGCGGCTCGCCGACCTGTCGGAGCGGATGATCCTGCCGATGGTGAACGAAGCGGCCCGCTGCCTCGACGAAGGGGTGGTCGCAAGCGCCGGGCATCTCGATCTCGCGCTGATCTTCGGCACCGGGTTCCCGCCGTTCCGCGGCGGCCTCTGCCGCTGGGCCGACAGTCAGGGCCTCCCCCGGCTGATTGAGAAGCTGGAAAAGCTGGAGCGGGAAGTGGGACCGCGACACGCCCCGAGCCAGGCGCTGCGCCGCTACGCCGAGGCGGGCGGGTTTTATCCGGGGACGAAGAAGGCGTAAGGCGTCCCCGAGGGAGGACGGGCTCGTTCCGGTCTTCTCTATCGTCGGTAGAGCGCGACGGTGAATGAGGACGTTTGTCCCTCCTGGCCTGCCGCTTGCTAGCTTCCTGGTAAATGGCCAAAGGAGACCCCTCATGCGCCGCTTCCTCCCCCTCCTATTCGCACCGATTCTGGCGGCCCTCACCGGCTCCGCCTTCGCCGCCGACGCGCCGCCCACGGCCCAATTCACCGACCGGGTAGACGTCCGCGAGGTTCTGCTGGACGTTCTGGTCACCGACCGCCAGGGCAACGTGATCGTCGGCCTTGGACCCGAGGATTTCCGGGTGACGGAGAACGGCAAACCGGTCGATCTCGCCGGCCTCTCGTTCTATAGCAACCGAAAGTTCCTCGGCTCCGCGGTTGAGGCACCCCACCCTGCGGTCCCCGCGGTCTCGACCAACGCCCCCCTGGAGAACCGCTATTTCGTCCTGCTGTTCGACGATGTGCGATCTCTCTCGCTCGACGCCCCCGAGTTGCTCACCCAGCAGCTGCAGGCGGCCCGCAAGGCGAAGGAGTGGGTGGGCAAGCTGCTCGCGAACGACTGGGTCGCCGTCCTGACCTACGACCGCAAGCTCAAGGTCCAGACCGATTTCACCCGCGACCAGCGCGTGCTGGTCGGCGCGATCCAAGACGCGGTTTCGGGCAAGGATTCGGAATCCGAGTGGCCCTCGCGCATCGGGGAAGGGGTGGGCAACGCCCCCTCGCTGCTCGCTCGGCTCCCGCAGGGGAAGGCGCTGCGGGACAAGACCGAGAGCATCTACGACGCGCTCGTCGTGCTCTCCAAGGCAACGACGCCCATCGTCGGCCGGAAGAACCTCCTGCTGTTCACGATCGGCTTCGGCCAGATCAACAGTTTCGGCCAATACCTGCCGGATCCTCGCTACTACCCGCAGACTCAAGCGGCATTGAACGATGCGAACGTCGCCGTCTACACGATCGACCTGACCCTTCCCGGCACAGAGCACAAGCTCTCCGGCGGGATGAACCAGCTCGCCGCGGATACCGGCGGAACGTACCTGTTCAACTTCGTGAGCTTCCTTACTCCGCTCGAGAAGATCTCGCAGGAGAACAACGGCTACTACCTGCTCGCCTACAAGAGCGAGCGGCCGGCCGGTGCCGAGGGTTACCAGAAGGTGGAAGTGAAGCTCGCGAACCCGGAATTCAAGGTCAAGGCCCGCGAGGGATACAGCTACGGTAAGTCCCGCGGCGAATCCTGAGCCGCGACCGGTCGGGCCATGGCGAACCCAGGGCGGCCACGAGGGTGGCCGTCCTGGGCTCACATCTACGGGTTGATCCGCACCTTCCACGCCCCGCGGCCGTGGGTGAAGGCGAACAGCGTCTCCTCCCCGCCCGGCGCCACGTGGACCTCCAGATGCTCGGTCGATACGGCGGCGAAGCCGGTGTTCGCCACCGCCCAGGTGGCGCCCGAGTTGTTCGAGACGAAGACCCCCAAGTCGGTGCCGGCGTAGAGCACGTTCCGCCGGGCCGGATCGACCGCGATCGACAGGACCGGAAGGTCGGGTATTCCGGTGGCGCCCGAGCCGTCGGCCGGGGACCAATGCGCGCCTCCGTCGGTCGTGCGCCAGACGTGAGGTCCGCCGAACGTCGAGTACGTCGCATAGGCGATCAAATCGTCGCCCGGATCGAAGGCGATCGACGAGACGAAGCCGTCGCGCGGCAGGACGACCGGCCACTCGGCGTCGTCGGCGTTGAGCGCCGAATCGTGGCGGTGGATGAAGCCGTCCGACAGTCCCACCAGGACGCGATGAGGATTGTTCGGGGCGATGCCGACCGCGCTCACCAGCGAGTCGTCGTCTCCGGCGACCACGCTGCTTGCCCGGGTCCACGTCGCCGCTCCGTCGTCGGTGCGCCAGATGAACGCGCCGCCGGCCCATAAGCGCCGCGGCTCGCTCGGATCCATGGCGAACGGCGCGATGAAGATGAACCCGTTGTCGTCGATGTCGCCCGTGACGTCGCCGAACGTGGCGCCGCCGTCATTCGACTTCTGGATCGACAGGCCGAAGTTTTCGGCGTAGAGCGTCTGCGTGTCGGTCGGATCGACCGCGACGTAGCCGCCGTCGCCCGCGAGAATCGTCACCCAGGCGTTGCGCCCGGAGGCGGTGTTTCCCACCACGGTGCCGTTGTCCTGGGTGCCGCCGAAATAGGTGTTGCCGTCGGGGAACACCGCGCCGTGGTAGAACTGGGTCACTTCATAACCGTTGTTCAACCTGCGCCAGACGACGTTGGCGCGGCGCGGGTCGCAGACTTCCAGCCCCTTGCCGCTCTTGCCCCGCGCGTTCTGGGTCCGCGCGATTCCGCCGTCGCCGCCGACGAAGAGCACCTGGTTGGTCGTCCCGTTGTACAGCGGGTGAAAAACGATCGCATGATGGTCGGCGCGGACGAAGCTCGGCGCGGACGGCGGCCCTTCGGCCCACCCGTACGAAATCACGCCCCAGTTCTTGCCGCCGTCGTCGGAGCGGAACAGGTCGATGCCGCCCGCGAAAACCCGGTTGGGGTCCTTCGGATCGACCGCGATCACGTTGTCGTACCACCCCTGGTTAACGAAGGCGTCGGTGTCCCCCAGGCCGCACTCGGCGAGATTCGCGAGCATCGGATTCGACAGCAGGAGCGTGTTGAGCTTCTTCACGTCGGTGTTGCGCACCTGGGCGGTCCAGCTGCCCGGATCGCCGCCCGCAATTGAGCGGAACACCGCGTGCAGGCCGAGCTCATAGTCACCGGCCGCGAGGCTGTCCGCGAGCGCGTAGAGGATGTTCTGATTCGACGGCGCGATCGCGAGCGACGTTCGCCCCATGCCGGCCTCCGCGAGCACCGGCACCCAGACCGCCGTGCTTTCGGCCTTGACGTTGCGGTTCACGCTGCCGCGAGTGGTGCTGCCGCAGGCCGCGAACAGGACGTCATTGACCTTGTCGGTGCGGATCGCGAGATCGAAACAGCCGTCGGCCACGCCCGGATTGAAGATCCGCGTCCAGGTCGAGCCGCCGTTGATCGTCCGCCAGACGCCGCTGCGCGTCGCGGCGTAGAGCCGGCTCGGGTTCTTCGAGCTGATCACCAGGTCGTTGACGTAGGAAAAGTTCGCATTCCGGGTGGCCGCCAGACTGGCCCAGCTGGTGCCGCTATTGGTGGTTTTGAAAATCCCCAGACCGCGGATCGCATCGGCATTGAAAAACCCCTCGCCGGTGCCGGCGTAGAGCGTCGAGGAGCTGGTCGGGTCGATCACCAGGCTGGTCACCGCCAGGTTGGACATCAGATCGCCGACCGCGGTCCAGCCGGTGCCGGCGTTCGTGCTCTTCCAGACCCCGCCGTCGGCGCCGCCCGCGTAGAAGATACGCGGCGTCCGCGGGTCGATCACCAGGGCGCGCGTCCGGCCGCCGATGTTGCCGGGGCCGAGCGGAGTCCACGAAGCGAGGCTGCGATCCACGTCGGGCTGGACCGCGGCGCCGCCGGCCTGAGGTTCCACAACCGAAGGAGCCAGCGGCTTGCCGGTGGCAATGTCGAACCGCGCCATTCGATCCATCTGCACTTTCGCCGTCACGTAGCGCTCGACGGGCAGGCTCGCCTCGCCCGCCGGCAGGCGCTTCCTCACATTGAATTTCATCGCCTCGCCGGGATTGGCCTGGGAGCGCAGGTTGCGGTCTCCGAGCGCCGCGCGGATCGGCGGCGGCATCGGGCGCGCGGTCGCCTTGCCCGCGCCCTTGGGTAGCGCAAAGGCGATCGAAGGCAGCAGAAGAACGCCGATCAGAGCGAAGAGTCGAAGAGCAGGCGGGCAGGAACGTCGGTCCGGCATCGAAAGAATCTCCTGAATCGAGGGGCGAAGCTCAAAAGACGGCGCCCGCTCAAAGATACCGCTCGCAGGACCCCGCGGCCAAACCCACCGAACGCCGGGGAGACCCAACCTTTTCGCTCCCCGCGCGTAGGTAGGGATCGAGAGGAGCCGAATCGCGGCCCAGTCCGCAGAAGGAAGCAGCCATGAAAACTCGTTCGGCCCGCCCCAAGCTCAGCCTCTCCCGGGAAACCCTCCAGCGCCTCGAAGAGTCCCTGGACTTGGCGATCGGTGGCGTCACGACGACGGTCGCCAGCAACACCAGCGCCTGCTCGGCAGGCGACACCTGCGTCACCTGCACCCGCCCGCGCACGTACTGCGACTGCTAGGCACGTAGCCCGCGGTGGGGATGGGCCCGTCTCCACCGTAGGGGGTTCCTCGAAGCGTATGACCGGCGTGCTAGCATCTTTGCCGGTCTATGATTCCTCGCATCCGTCGCATCTACATCCAAAACTTCCGGTCGATCGATCGGACAGTGGTGGATCTGGAACCTCTCACCGTGCTGGTCGGCCCGAACGGCGCGGGAAAGAGCAATTTCGTTGGGGCGCTTGAGTTTTTTCAACGCTGCGTAACGGAAGGGCTCGAACAGGTCTTCCGTTTCAGCACACCCAACCCCCGCTGGCACGTTGAGCTTGAGCAGCCACCTCTTGGATTCAAGGTGGAGCTCGACCTGGCGCCAGACGCCACTGCGGTCTATTCCTTCCTAATCCGACACGATATCCCGGAACCTCTGGTGGAGCGAGAGACCTGCTCGGTCTTTCACGCTGGAGTGGAAATCGCCGGTTTCGAGGTAGCCGATGGAAACTTCGTGCGCGAAATCTCCGGCATTAGGCCACAGCTCTCCGGAGGCCGACTCGCACTGGCCGCCGCGTCGGCGGTACCGGAGTTCCGACCCGTTTATGACCTGATCGCCGGAATCCTCACCTACTCGATTCACCCTAAAGAAGTCTGCGGCTTTTCCGGTTCGACGGCACCCAACGACACCCTCTCGACGAAAGGAAGCAACGCGCCGGCCGTACTTCGAGCGATTCAAGAGAAGTTTCCGGAAGTTCACGCTCGGATCGAGAGGCTCATGGCGCAGGCAGTTGGAGGAATCACCGGCATCCGAACGAAGCTTGGCGAGCAGTGGCAATCGATTGAGTTCATGAAGGATCTCGGCGATGATCAGCCGTCCTTGTTTCTCGCTCATGAGATGTCGGACGGTACCCTCCGCCTGCTCGGCTTGCTGCTCGCGATCTACCAGCCAAGACGCCCGTCGGTCTTAGTTATTGAAGAACCCGAAGCGACGGTGCATCCAGCGATCGCTGAGCTGGTAATGCAGGTCTTCCTCGACGCGGGCCGGCGCCAACAGGTGATCCTCACCACACACAGTCCCGACCTTTTGGACGCCAAGGAGCTGTCCGACGATCAGATACGGGTCGTCAGCCAACAACATGGCCGCACCGTGATCGCTCCCCTGGGTCGAGCGAGCCGACAGGCGATCCGCGATCGTCTCTACACGCCGGGCGAGTTGCTCCGTCTCGCCGAGCTCGACGACGACGCCGACGGCGCTCTCGCGGCGGCTGCGGCCTGCGATCCGTTCGCCGAAATGCCGGCCTCGACGTGAGCGAGCCGACGACGCTCCTGCCGATCGTCGAAGGACAGTCTGAAGAACAAGGCGTTCCGGTTCTCCTTCGGCGCTTGCTCGTGGAGATCGGAGCCCCCGAGGTGCAGGTTGCACGTCCGTTCAGGATCAAGAGGACGCGGGCCTCCCGCCGCGGCGAAGTGGAGCGCGCGGTGATCCAAGGCATCCGCTCTCGTTCCGACGTTCGAGCGATCCTGGTACTCGTCGATGGAGATGACGATTCTCCCGAAGCCTTGGCACAGACAATCCTCGAAGACTGCCGCCGGGCCACTCCTCTCCCGGTCGCAGCTGTGGTGATCAGGCGAGAATTCGAGGCATGGTTCCTCGGCGCAAAAGAGTCCCTGCGAGGCTTGCGGGGAATCAAACCCGATGCGAAATCTCCCGAAAATCCGGAATCGATCCGCGGCGCCAAGGAACGGCTCACCACCAACATGGTACGAGGTCGTTCCTATGTAGAAGTGGACGATCAACCCGCCTTCGCCGCGGCCTTCGACCTCGAAGCTACCCGAACCCGCTGCCCCTCGTTCCAGTTCCTTTGCGACGAACTTCGTCGCCTGCTTGCCGAGATCGCCGCCACCTCACCTCGCGCAGCCTTACCTGGCTGAGGGCACATCGCGCGTCGGTGGCACTGGCGGATGCTGGAGCTGGAGACGCCCCGACGGCCAGCACCCGGAGAGGACCGTGGCGGCGTCCTGGGGACGTCTCTACCCTGCTGCGGGTCATTTTGCCGGGCTCCGGGTTAGACTTGGCCCGTCTCGAAAGATCTCCTCATTCGACTTGGACCTCGGGGGCACGCGATGAAGATTCCGGGCTTGATCTTGAAGCAGATGTATACCTTGGGCAGTCTCCAGAATGTCGAGGACGGCGTTCGGTTCAGCTTGAAGAACCGGCTGGCGGACGCCACGTTGACCAAGTTGCGCCAGATCAAGATCAACGGCAAGGCC
>Ga0134122_10000347_pt1 | contig 30220 bp, 30 predicted proteins | sample KB302_FD_96461 | JGI IMG/M metagenome (GOLD analysis project Ga0134122, IMG submission 96461) | Terrestrial soil microbial communities without Nitrogen fertilizer from Kellogg Biological Station, Michigan, USA - KB3-0-2 | ecosystem: Environmental > Terrestrial > Soil > Unclassified ...
ATCGACGCGCTGACCCGCTAACGTCCTCGCGTAAGCGAAGGGCCGCCCGCTCGGGCGGCCCTTCTTCGTTATTGGCCGCCTTCGACCAGGCTTAGGATGTTGCCGTCCGGATCCTTGAACCAGGCGGTCTTGAAGCCCTTCTCGCCGACATAGAAATCGCCTCGAGGCTCAAGCCCGGGCAGGTCGTATTTCTCGAAGAAAATGCCCTTTTCCTTGAGCTCGCCGACCTCTTTCTCGACGTCGTCGACATCGAACGTCAGCGCGGTCGCCTGGTTGGTCCCGGCGAACTGCGACCGATAGACGTTGATCAGCGTGTCGCCGCTCTTCAGCGTCGCGCCCTCACCGCCCCATTCGTCCTTGGTTTCGAGGCCCAGCTTGTCCTCGTAGAATCGGCGCGCCCGATCGAGGTCCGTGACCGCGATCATCGGCACTGCGTCAGCTTTTCCGAGCATGGTCTTCTCCTTCTGCTCAGGGACCCAACGGTGTGCGTGATAGCGCCGTTCCTCCAGCGGACGCGTCAACGGCTCTGACTCTCCGGTAACCATTTCGGTCAACGAACGTTCACGTCGAGAAACTTAGAATGAGGGCATTATGAGACATATCCTCATGCTTGCGGGCGCGACGGCGCTCGCGTTCACCGCTCCAGCGCTCGCCAAACCTGGCAATGGTCACGGCCAGGGCAATTCGCACGGCTACGGCTACGAGGGACCGGTCGGTTACGGCGTCGGCGGCTGCCCGCCGGGCCTCGCCAAGAAGCATAACGGCTGCCTGCCGCCCGGCCAGGCGAAGAAGCTTTATCGCGTCGGACAGCGCTTCCCGCTGAGCTACGGCAACCGCTGGACCTACAATCAGATCCCGTACGACCTTCGCCGCCAGTACGGGTTCGAGCCGGACGACCGCTATTATTACGGCGACGGATACCTCTATCGGGTCGACCCCGGGACGATGCTGATCCAGCAAGTGGTGAGCGCGCTGCTTTACCGCTGAGCCTGGCAAAGAGATGAGGCCGTCCGGACCGCCGGGCGGCCTTTTCTTATCCCCAGCACGCGTGCTAGCGGCATGGGCCAAGCAAGGAGCATGCGCTTGGCCGAGTTTTTCCTGCCCCGAAACAGCGTTCCCAAGAAAGGTAAGAGCTGGCCCGCCGAGCAGGGCAAGCGCCTCAAGGCCTTCAAAATCTATCGCTACGACCCGGACAGCGGCGCCAACCCGCGCTTCGACCGCTACACCATCGACCTCGACAAATGCGGGCCGATGGTCCTCGACGCGCTAATCAAGATCAAGAATGAGATCGATCCGACGCTGACCTTCCGCCGCTCGTGCCGCGAGGGGATTTGCGGGTCGTGCGCGATGAACATGGAAGGGCGCAACGGCCTCGCCTGCACGACCGCGATCGACGACCTCAAGGGCGAGGTCCGGATCACGCCGCTGCCGCACATGGACGTGGTCAAGGATCTCGTGCCCGATTTGACCCACGCCTACGCGCAATATGCGTCGATCCAGCCGTGGCTGAAGTCGGCCACCCCGGCGCCGTCGGGCCGCGAACGGCTGCAGACCCCGAACGACCGCGAGAAGCTCGACGGCCTCTACGAGTGCATCCTGTGCTTTTGCTGCACGACCAGTTGCCCGAGCTATTGGTGGAACTCGGACAAGTTCCTCGGGCCGGCGATCCTGCTCCAGGCCTATCGCTGGCTGGCCGACAGCCGCGACGAAGCGACCGGCGAGCGACTCGATGGGCTCGAGGATCCGTTCCGCCTCTATCGCTGTCACACGATCATGAATTGCACGAACGTCTGCCCCAAGGGGCTCAACCCGGCGAAGGCGATCGCCGAAACCAAGAAGCTGATCGCAGAACGGGCCGCGTGAGCGAAAAACAAGCGAACGATCCTGGCGGGCTTGAGGACGTCGGCGTCCCGCGCGGCGCCACGCCCGATCCCGATCACGAGGGCTGGTACAGCTGGGGCGACTTTCCCCGCTCGTCGTTCGCCGCGGCGACCGGCCGGCTGCTGTTCAAGCCCGATGGCCCGGGCCGCGGAATCGCCCGGATGTTCCCAACCGAGGCGCATATGAACATGGGCGGCTCGATCCACGGCGGCGCGATCATGAGCTTCATCGACATGGCGATGTTCGCCGGGGGCCTGTGCGCCGGAATGGAGCGCGCTCATTACGTGACGCTCGACCTTACCACCCACTTTCTCGCCCGCGGCCAAGCCGGCAGTCCGCTCGATGCGCACGTCGAGCTCGTCAAACAGACCCGTGGGCATGCCTTCCTGCAGGGTGTGGTCAAGCAGGACGGCGAGAATTGCTACAGCTTCAGCGGCACCTTGAAGCGGGTGAACCGGCCAAACGCGCCGTCGCGATGAGCGGACCCGTCCGGTCGGCCTACGACCAGTTGATCGCTGCGGGCGAGCTGAAGCCCGACCCCGCCCAGGCCCGCTCGGTTGCCGCGCTCGACCGGCTCGCCGCGAGCCTCGCCAGCCCGGGCTTCCTGGCGCGGCTGTTCGGATCGAACGACGAAGGGCCGGCCGGAGTGTACCTGTGGGGCGGAGTCGGGCGCGGCAAATCGATGCTGATGGACCTCGCCTTCGCCCACCTCAGCGTCGAGCCGAAGCGCCGGGTCCACTTCCACGAGTTCATGCTCGAAACCCACGAGCGCCTGCGCGCGGCGCGGGAAACCGAGGCTGGTGAGCCGCTGCTCACCGTCGCCGAAGAGATCGCGGTGGAGGCGAAGCTGCTGTGCTTCGACGAGATGCAGGTCACCAATCCGGCCGACGCGATGATCCTGTCGCGATTGTTCGGGAAATTGCTCGACGAGGGCGTCAAGGTCGTCACCACCTCGAACCGGCCGCCGCGCGACCTCTACAAGGACGGGCTCAACCGAGAGCTGTTCGTCCCTTTCATCGAGTTGATTGAGCGGCGGATGGAGGTGGTCGCGGTCAACGGGCCGATCGACTACCGGCTCGAGCGACTGACCGGCGTGGATGTCTGGCACGTGCCGAACGGGCCCGAAGCGACCGCGGCGCTGTCCAAGGCCTTCTTCCAGCTGACCGACTATCCGGTCGAGGATCGGGCCAAGGTCCCGGCGGAGGATCTCGCCGTGGGCGGCGGCCGCATGCTGCACGTGCCCAAAAGCCTCAAGGGCGTCGCCGTCTTCTCGTTCAAGCGACTGGTCGGCGAGCCGCGCGGCGCCGCCGACTATCTCGCCGTCGCCCGACGCTATCACACGGTGATCCTCGTCGGCATCCCTGTGCTGGGCCCGGAGAGGCGCAACGAGGCGGCGCGCTTCGTGACCCTGATCGACGCGCTTTACGAGCTCAAGGTGAAGCTGCTCGCCGCCGCCGATGCCGAGCCGGCCGAACTCTATCCCGCGGGCGACGGCAGTTTCGAGTTCCAGCGCACCGTCAGCAGGCTCGAGGAGATGCGCAGTGCGGAATATCTCGCCGCGGGGCACGGCACCGCTGGTTGACCGCGCTCCGGATCAGAAGCGCATGGCGACGGTCGCTCCGCCACCATGGGCATCGCCCCATGGAAGCACCTGCACCGTGGCGTCGTGGCGGCGGGTGATCAACCAGCCGGCAGCCTCGCCGATGGCGGCGCCGGCGATGACGTCGTGGACATGATGTTTGTCCGCTTTGACCCGCGCGATCGCGACGAAGGTGGCGACGGCGTGCGCCGGAAGCCCGACTTCCCAGCCGTAGCGATTCTGCAGGGTCGCGGCCGCCGCGAAGCTTTGCGACGAGTGGCCGGAGGGGAAGCTGCGACGGTTGCTATGATCGGGCCGTTCCTCGCGCACTGTCCGCTTGAGCACCTCGGTCACGCCCCAGGCCGAAGCGATCGATCCGCCGGCCTGGAGGAAACCGTCGCTGTCCCGCTCGACAACCGGAGTGCCGAGTGCCGTCGCGACCAGGGTGAAATAGCCGACATCGCTCGCCGTGCCCCAGTCGGTGCCAGCCCGACCCGGCGCAGCCCAGCCGAGCAACGCGGCGGCGAACACCCATCGAAACGACCGTCTCATCGAAAGCATTCACCCCGATTGACGCGATCCGGGCCGCTAGCCTAGCGCTAAAGGATATTGGAGGGAATGATGCGCCATCTGATCGCCGCCGCGTCCATCCTTGCGCTTGCGTCCGCCGCGCAGGCCGCGCCGGCCCCCAAGCTCACTCCCGCGCAGCGCGATGCGAGCCATGCGATGTTCGAGCATGTGATCAACATCCCGACGGTGATCGGCCGTCACAACGTGCCGCAGATGGCACAATATGTCGCCGACCAGTTCAAGGCCGGCGGCTTCCCCGAGGCGGACATCCACGTCGTCCCCTACCACACCGGAAGCGCGACCACGGGGGACGATGATACCGCGGCGCTGATCGTCCGCTGGCGCGCGGCGGGCGCGCCCAAGGCTAAGCCGATCCTGCTGATGGGCCACATGGACGTCGTCGAGGCCAAGCGTGAGGATTCGACCACCGATCCCTTCGTGATGACGGAGCGCGACGGCTATTATTACGGCCGCGGGACCATCGACATGAAGGACGGCATCGTCGGCATCACGCAGGCGATGATCAACCTCAGGACCGCCGGGTTCAAACCGAAACGCGACATTGTCGTGCTGTTCACAGGCGACGAGGAGACCAACGGCATCGGCGCCAAGAAAGGCGCGAGCGAGTGGCTCGAGCTGCTCGGCCATCCCGAATATGGGCTCAACGCGGACGGCGGCGGCGGCGGCTTCAATCCCGACCGAACTCCGGCCGGCTTCACCATCCAGACCGCCGAGAAGACCTTTGCCGGCTACACGCTGACCGTGCGCAACCGCGGCGGACATTCGTCGAAGCCGCGCAAGGACAATGCGATCTACAGCCTCGCCCATGCGATCGACAAAATCGAGGCCTACCGCTTTCCACCGATGATGAACGAGACGACCCGCGCCTATTTCGACGGGCGGCAGAAGCAGGAGAAGGGTCCGCTCGGCGATGCGATGCGCCGCTGGCTGGCCAATCCCAACGACGGCGAGGCCGCGGACTTCATCGAGGCCAGCGAGAGCGAGGTCGGCCTGACCCGCACGCGCTGCGTGCCGACGCGGCTGTTCGCCGGCCATGCCGACAACGCTTTACCGCAACTCGCGACGGCGATGATCAACTGCCGGATATTCCCCGGGGTGGAACCCGATGCGGTGAAGGCCGAGCTCGCGCGCATCGTCGCGGATCCCGAAGTCGTCGTCACGCGCAACGACGACAATCCGGCGTCGCTCGCCTCGCCGCTCCGGCCGGACGTGACCGCGGCCTATACGCGGGCGGTGCAGACGCTGCATCCGGGCATGCCGGTGTTCCCCGAGATGTCGACCGGGGCGAGCGACGCTCGTCCATTCCGGGTGGCGGGGATTCCGGTCTACGGCACCAACGGTGGATGGGTGATCGTGCCGGTCGACTTCCGCGCCCACGGCAAGGACGAGCGGCTGCCGGTGCAATCGCTGTACGACAATGTCGTGCACTGGGAGATGATGCTGCGCGACCTCGCGGGCAAATAGGAGTTCGACAAATGAAACGCGTCCTTGCCTTCGCCCTCGCGGCCGCAGTTTCGAGTGCCGCACCGGCAGCGACCGATCCGCGAACCGTCCCGACCAAGCTCGACCCGGTGTGGCAGGCGAAGACCCGCGAGGCGTTCAAGCAGGCGATCGAGATTCCCACGGTCCACCATCGCGGCGAGATGCACCGCATGGCGACGCTGCTTGCCAACCAGTTCAAGGCCGCCGGCATTCCGGAGTCCGACATCCATTTCATGCCCTACGAAGCGCTGCCGGGCGACAAGACCGAGGCGCTGATCGTCCGCTGGCGCTCGCCCAAGGCGAGCAGGAAGCCGATGCTGATCCTCGGCCACATGGACGTGGTCGAGGCGAAGCGCGACGACTGGAAGTTCGACCCGTTCGTGTTCCGCGAGCAGGACGGCTACTTCCTCGGCCGCGGCACCAGCGACATGAAGAACGGCGACGTCGCGACGACCATGGCCGCGGTCAAGCTGATGAGCCAGGGCTTCAAGCCCAGCCGCGACATCATCTTCTTCTACAGCGGCGACGAGGAAACCAACGGCCGCGGCGCGACCCTCGGCTCGACCCAGTGGCGCAACCTGACCGATGCCGAGTTCGGGCTCAATGCCGATGGCGGCTGCGGCGCCTACGATCGCAATTTCAAGCCGATCGGCTGCGGCATCTCGATGGCCGAGAAGACCTTCCAGACCTATTTCTTCACGACTCACAATCCCGGCGGCCACAGCTCGAGGCCTCGCCCGGACAATGCAATCTACGAGCTGACCGACGCTCTGAAGGCGCTTCAAAACCACCGCTTCCAGCCGATGCTGAACGACACCACGCGCGGCTATTTCGAGGAACGCATCCGCCAGGAAGGCAATAGCCCGCTGGGCCAGGCGATGAAGCGCTGGCTGGCCAATCCGAACGACGGCGAAGCCGCCGACATCGTCGAGGCCAACCCGCTCGAGGTCGGCCTCACTCGGACGCGCTGCGTCGCGACCATGCTCAAGGCCGGGCACGCCGATAATGCGCTTCCGCAAACCGCCGAGGCGACCGTCAACTGCCGCATCTTCCCGGGCGTGCAGCCCAAAGACGTCCAGGCCGAGCTGCAGCAGCTCGCGGGGCCAAAGGTCGAGGTGAAGCCGGATCCGGCTTACATCGGCGTGCCGACTCCCGCGTCGCCGCTCCGGCCGGACGTGCTCGCCGCGGTGACCAAGGCGGTCCAGCGCTTCCACGGCAAGGACATGCATGTGTTTCCGGTGATGTCGACCGGGGCCAGCGACGGCTCATTCTTCCGCGCCCAGGGGATCCCGGTTTACGACGTGGACGGCAGCTGGGGCATCTCTCCCGACGACGAGCGCGCTCACGGCCTCGACGAGCGCATCCCGGTTCGCGCGATGTACGACGACGTGCTGCACTGGGAGAGCATCATCAAGGACCTGGCGGGGTGATTTAGTTACTCCCCATCGCGAGGCGATGGGGAGTAACTAATCCGCGACGGCCTTCAGCACCTCTTCGGCGTGCCCCGGCACCTTGACCTTGCGCCACGCCTTCAGCACGCGGCCGTCGGCGGCGATCAAGTAAGTCGCGCGCTCCATGCCCATATATTTGCGGCCGTACATCGACTTCTCGACCCAGGTTCCGAACGCGTTGGAGATCGCGCCGTCCTCGTCCGAGACCAGCGGCACCCCGAGCGCATATTTGCCGATGAACTTGTCGTGGCTCTTCATCGGGTCGCGCGACACGCCGACCACCTTCACGCCGGCCTTGGCGAATTCGGGGGCCAAGGCGGTGAAGTCCTGCGCTTCGCGGGTGCAGCCCGAGGTGTCGTCCTTCGGGTAGAAATAGAGCACTAGCGGCTGCCCGGGCGCCGCCAGGTTGACGCTGCTGCCGTCGCTGGCGGTCGCGGTGATCGCCGGTGCCTTCTCGCCTTCGTTGATCATCTCATCCCTCTTTGATACGGTTCCACAGTTCGGCGACGCTGTGCCGCGCCGCGTCATGCTCGGCAAGCAGCTCGTCCCAGCTCGCCGCGCCGCATGCCTCGGCCACCAATTGCCAGGTTTCGGCGGTCGGTTTGACGTCCGAGGGCGCGACCAGCCGCATCATCACCAACATCCGTGTAAGCAACATTTGGGCGCCCACAATTTTTGCGCTGACCAAACCATCGGCGTGCAGGTCGGCGATGGCGAATTCCAGCCGCGGATGGAGCCCGACACCGCGGGTCAGTTGGAGCACGTGAACCGCGAATTCGAGATCGACCAGGCCACCCGGGCCGAGCTTGACGTCCAAGGTGCTCTGCGGCGGTTTGTGCCGTTCTATTTCGGCCCGCATCTTCACCGCGTCGCGGACAACTGTCCCCGAATCGCGCGGCTGGCGCAGAATGTCTTCAATCAGCGCCGTGGTTCGCTCGCAGACCGCGGCCGAGCCGAACACCGGGCGGGCGCGGCACAGCGCCATATGCTCCCACGTCCAGGCGCCTTCGCGCTGATAGCGCTCGAATGCGCCGAGCGAGACGACCAGCATGCCCTTCGCCCCCTCGGGTCGGAGCCGGGTATCGACCTCGTACAGCGGCCCGGCGGCGGTCGGCACGCTGAGCGCCGCTGTCACCCGATTGGCGAGGCGGTTGAAATAATCGTTGGGACCGAGCGGCTTCTTGCCGTTCGAACTGCCGTCGGGCGGCGCAGTGTGGAGGTAGACGATGTCGAGATCGGAGGCATGGGTCAGCTCGCAGCCCCCGAGCCGGCCGAGCGCGACGATCACCAGCTCGCCACCGGGAAAGCGGCCATGGACGTCCTCGAACTCCCAGGCCGCGGCCCGGGCGAGCGCCTGGACCGTCCCTTCCGCGACCCGCGAGTAGCCGGCCGCGACGTCGAGCGGGTCTGAGCGGCGGTCGATCAGCTGCACGCCAAGCGCGAAACGGCGCTCGTTGACCAGCCGGCGGACCTTGTCGAGCGCGATGTCGTAGGGGTCCGCGCCGAGGACCTTGCCAAGGTCGGCCGCGAAAGCGTCGGCCGCGGGCGGCGGGTCGAAGCTCGACGAGTCGAACAGCCCCTCGAGCAGCTCCGGCCGGCGCGCGAGCTGGTCGGCGAGCGCCGGGGCGTGGGTGAGGATCTTCGCCAGCAGCTGCGCGAGATTCGGCCGCGCCTCGAGCAGTCGGAACAGGTTCACCCCGCTCGACAGCCGCTCGACGATGTCGCCGAGGCGATTGAGCGCGCGTTCGGGGTCGGGCCCGGTGGCGATCGCCTGGAGCAGGCCGGGCTGCATCGCTTCGAACGCCACCTGCGCCGCCGGCGAGCGCAGCGAGCGCGCCTTGCCGGAGCGCCAGTAGCCGACATGCCGCGCCGCCGCCTGGGCGTCGCCGAAACCGAGCCCGGTCAGCTCCTGGAGCAGGATATCGGGATCGTTCGACAGCCGGCCGCCCTCCTCGGCCGAAATGCCGTCGAAGATTTCGCCCGCCCGCTCGACCCGCGCCCCAAGCACGGCGATCAGGTCCGCGCCGGCGCCCAGCCCGTGCAACCGCGCGACATTGTCGAGGGCGTCGGGCTGGGCCGGAAGGACGTGGGTCTGCGCATCGTCGACCATCTGCACGCGGTGCTCGATCGTGCGCAGCAGGCGATAAGTGGCGCCGAGGTCCGCGGCCCGCTCCTCGTCGAGCCGCCCCGCAGCGACCAGCGCCGCGATCGCGTCGAGCGTCGCCGGCCCGCGCACCGTCGGATCGCGGCCGCCGTGGATCATCTGCTGGATCTGGACGAAGAATTCGACTTCGCGAATGCCGCCGCGCCCGCGCTTGAGATCGAAGCCCGGACCGAAGCGCGACCCTTGCGCGAAATGGTCGCGGATCCGGGCGGAAATCTGCCGCACCTCGTCGATCACCCCGAAATCGAGCGAGCGGCGCCAGACGAACGGCTCGATCGCGCGGAGGAAGCGCTGGCCGAGCGCGATGTCGCCGGCGCAAGCCTGGGCGCGGATGAAGGCCGCGCGCTCCCACGGCAGCGCGCTCGATTCGTAATGGGAGATCGCGGCGTTGACCGGCAGCGCGACCGGAGTGACCTCCGGCGACGGCCGCAGCCGCAGGTCGACGCGCGCGACATAGCCGTCGGCGGTCCGCTTCTGCAGCAGCTCGATCATCCGCCGCGCAATGCGCACCGCCGCCTCGCCGGCATCGTCGCGCTCGCGTTTCGGCAGGGTCTGGGGGTCGAACAGCAGGAGCAGGTCGACGTCCGACGAATAATTGAGCTCGCGGCTGCCGAGCTTGCCCATGGCAATTACCGCAAAGCCGGTCGGCTCGGCGTCGGGCACCGGCTCGCGGATCGCGGCTACGAGCGCGCGATGAATCGAGCGGTCGGCGAAGGCGCTGAGTTGCTCGGTCACCGCTTCGAGCGAGAGCTCGCCGGCGAGGTCGCCGAGCGCGACGGCCAGCGCGAGCCCGAGCCGCTGCCGGCGGAGCTCGACGTCGAGCTCGTCGGCGGTTGCGCTCAGCGCAAGCTTGACCGCGGCTTCAGCGCCGCTTTGCTCGAACACGTCAACGATGTCGGGCAGCGCGCGCACCGCCTCGCGCAGGAACGGCGAGAATTGCTCCGCGCGGCGCAGCGCGTCCGATCTCGGTCCGGCAGGGGGGGCGTCATTCATCGCAACTGGAATGCCGCAAATCTTGCCGGCACGAAACTTCCCGCGTCGCTCGCTCGTTTCCAGTCCGAATGAAGGCAGAACATGACATCCCAGTGGCGTCAGAGGTGGGGAGCATGGATCGGCGGATAATCCGAGTCGACGCCCCGCCTGCCCATGCCGGCATCATGGCCGCTTTGCGCCGCGCGTTCGAGGCCGCGGCGTCGGAGCCGTGCGACCGCGACTTCGCCGATCTGCTGCGCCGACTCAATTAAATCCCCGGAACGGGGAGGTGGCAATCTGAAAGATTGACGGAGAGGGGTCGGAGCCCTGCACCGTGCCTCCCCCATTCACTCTTCGGTGAATGGTGCCCCTCCCCGTTCCGGGGAGGATCACCCGTGGTCGCGGCTGAGCTCGTCGACTTCGCCCATGATGGTCTGCAGCGCCGACTTGTCCGGATCGGTCTTGTGCTGGCGGCGCGAGGGGAGCTTGCCGCTGGTCAGCAACTGCTCGAGCGCGACCCGGCCGCGCGCAACCCGGCTCTTGATCGTGCCGACCGCGCACCCGCAGATTTCCGCCGCTTCCTCATAAGCGAAGCCGCCCGCGCCGACCAGGATCAGGGCCTCGCGCTGGGGCTGCGGCAGGTGCATCAGCGCCCGCTGCATATCGCTAAGCTCGATGTGGCGGTCCTGGCTCGCCGGCGCGGCCAGGATCTTGGACGCGGTGATGTCGTCCCATTCCCCCTTGAACCGGGCACGACGCATCTGGCTCAAGAACAGGTTGCGCAGGATGATGAAGGTCCATGCCCGCATGTTGGTCCCGGCCTGGAAGCGCTTGCGCGCCGCCCACGCCTTGAGCAGCGTCTCCTGGACGAGGTCGTCGGCGAGATCGCGGCTGCCCGACAGCGACCGGCCGAATGCGCGCAGATGCGGAATGACCGTCGCCAGCTGGTCCTTGAATTCGGGATCGGACAGCGGAACGGGCTCGGCCGGACTGCCCGGCATTTGCTCCTCTTCACGACCCTGGGTCAAATCTCACCCCGCACCCTCTGTTCAGGCAACGCGCAAAGCACGTTGCCGCGTGACTCGAGCATGAACAGGGATTGTGACAGATGCCAGTGCTTCAGGACCCACCGACCCAGATGACGATCGCAAAAGCCGCGATCACCAGAATCAGGCCGACAGTCAGCACGTAGCGTGTCATGTGCGGGGTCGAGCCAGCCCGGGCTTCCGTCGTCGTCGCGTGCGGCGACGAACGGTCTGCATCAGTTTCGGGCATTATTGCTCTTCCGCACCAATCCTCGTTCGGGAAGGCCAACGCGCCTTCGCGAACCGTGTTCCCAATCGGCGCGATCAGACCGCCGGGACGGTCGCCGCGTCGAAGAACAGGGCTTGGGCGATCGCCGCTTTGACGGTCGACCGCTGGAACGGCTTGGTGATGAGGAAGGTCGGCTCCGGCCGAGTCCCGGTCAGCAGTCGCTCGGGGAAGGCGGTGATGAAGATCACCGGCACCGAGAATTCGGCGAGGATGTCCTTAACCGCATCGATCCCGCTCGAATCGTCAGCGAGCTGGATGTCGGCGAGCACCAGCCCCGGCGGGTTCTGGCGCGCCTGGGCGACGGCCTCGTCCCGGGTTACCGCCACGCCGGTCACGTTGTGGCCGAGGTCGCGGACGATGGTTTCGATGTCCATCGCGATGATGGGCTCATCCTCGATGATCAGCACGTCGGCGAGCGTCTGGCGCTCGATCTCCTCGAGCGCTTCGGCGACCAGCGAGTCGACGTCGGCCGGCCGCGCCCCGATCAGATAGCCGGTGTCTTCCGACGAAAAGCCTTCGAGCGAGGTCAGCAGCAGCGCCTGGCGCGACAGCGGCGTGATCCGCGACAGCCGCGCGTGCGCGATCGACTCGGGACCGGCCGAGCCGCGCGCCGGCTCCTCGCCCTCCTCGATATTGGCGGTCGACCAGATGGCGTGGAAGGTCTTGTACAGCCCCAGACGCGGGTCGACGTCCCGTGGGAATTCATCGGGCTTGGCGACGATCGCCTCGAGCGTTGCTCGAACGAAGGCATCGCCATGCGCCTGGCTGCCGGTCAGCGCCCGCGCGTAGCGGCGCAGGAAGGGCAGATGCGGAGCAAGTTCCTGGCCCAGCGACATATGTGAATGCTCTCCTAGCCTACGAGTTAGCGGGTCTTTGGCCGTGCGTCGGTATTGTTGCAACCCTGGAAGGATCGATCCCCACTTAAGCTTGCCTCCCCAGAGAAGTGACGGAGGTTGGAACCAAGCACAGCGCATTTGGTTTCCCCCCTCGCGGAGGCGGGCAAGTGTCAGCCCGGGTTCGTGCATTTTCGCGTTTCGTTTCGGCACGCGGCCGGTTCTGACCCGTTGCGCCTGGAGTCGAGGTTTGTATGAGCGCGTTGACCCGCGCGGGGGGGATTAGAGGTTGAGTGCTAAGGTTCGAGGCCAGTCGGAGGGCGGAAGGCAGGGCAGCCGTCTCTCGAAGCCTGCAGATCGCGACAAGAAGGGGCGCAAGCAGCGCTCCACCGACCTCGGGCGCGCGCTGCGCTCGGTCTACGACGACACGCTGCGCGAAACGGTCCCCGACGAGTTCGTCAATCTTCTCGGAAAACTCAGCTGAACTGATGGCTGGCGCGGGATGGTGAAGGCCGCCGCCCGCTGGTTCGCCGGCCTCTCCACCGCGGCCAAGCTGCTGCTCATCCTGACCGCGCTGCTGCTCCCCATCGGGGTCGGGCTCAGCCTTATTGCCTTCTCGGGAATCCATGACGCCAACGACATGCTGCGCCAGCGCAGCGCCGCCGAGGCGCGCACCGCGGCGCGCGCCGCCGAAGGCCTGATCGCGCGCAACGCGCTGGCGCTTCGGGTGGCCTCGGCCGGCGCCATCGCCAGCGGCGGCAGCGACCCCTGCGGTCGCGCGCTCACGGCGCTCGCCACCGCACCAGCGATCTCGCGCAGCTTCACGCTTCGGGATTCGTCGGGGAAATTGCTGTGCAGCGCCGGCGGGTTTGTGCCGCGCACCGACGCTCCCCTGGTCGCGCCGGGTGACGTCCGGGTGTGGATCGACCCCGACGACCGGCAGGTCGACCTCCGCGTCGGAGTCGTCGGCGGGATGGCGACCGCCAGCGTCACGACCGCCGAGCTGCGCAGCGCGGCGCTCGATTCGACCGGGACGGTCAGTGCGCTCGAGCTGGTCGACGGCGAACACCGGCTCGACATCGTGCCGCCGCCCCCGGGTGCCGCGCTGACCTACACCGAGCTGCCGATCGCCAACGATGCGCTGACCGCGCGGGTCGGGTTCCCGGTCACGGCGCTGACCACGATCGACAAGGGGCTGCTGCTGCTGCCGCTGCTGATGTGGGTGCTGGCGGCGCTGGTGACCTGGCTGTTGGTGACTCGCTTGCTGATCCGCCCGTTAAGGCGGCTGGAGCGGGCGGTGGTGCAATATCAGCCGGGCGGGGATGGGCTCGACCTGCCGCGGAAGGTCGGCCCGTCGACCGAGATCCAGGGGCTGCGCGACGCCTTCGGCCGCGCCGTCGCCCAAGTCGAGGAATCGGAACGCGAGATGACCGAGGCGCTGACCGGTCAACGACGGCTGGTGCGCGAGGTCCACCACCGGGTGAAGAACAATCTGCAGGTCATCGCTTCGCTGCTCAACATCCACGGCCGCAGCGCGGAGAGTCCGGATGCCCGCGCCGCCTATGCCGGCATCGGCCGGCGCGTCGGAGCGCTGTCGATCGTCCACCGCAACCATTTCGCCGAGATGGAGGAGAATCGCGGGATCGCCCTTCGTCCGCTGCTGTCCGAGCTCGCCGCCGAGCTTCGCGCCGGCGCCCCCGAGCCGGCCAGGAAGCTGGCGATCGACCTCGAGCTCGAGACCGTCAACACAACCCAGGACGTCGCCGTCGCGGTGGCCTTCCTGGTCACGGAGATCGTCGAATATGCGATGCTCAACCGACCGCAGGATCCGGTCGAAATTTCGCTGCGCCGGACCAGCCAGCTGACCGCGCGACTGATGCTGGGCAGCCCGGTCCTGGTCCCCGAGGATTCGGAGCAACCGGAAATGGCGCAATTTGAACGCATTATCGCTGGCCTCGCGAAACAACTTCGATCGACCCTGGAGCGGAAACTTGGCCGCTACAGCGTTGATCTGCCTGTATTTCCTCCGCTGTGATCAAGAGCGCATGTCGTTACGGCTGTAGCTAAAAAATTCTTCAGGGGCTCGGAACTGTTGGCGAAGAAGGGGCGTTGTGCTGTTCGGATAGTGACCTTTTGCCCCCCCGCTCTCGCTATCCGCTTAAATGGGCCCGGAACCGCCACCCCTCCCCCCCCCCGGTGGCGCTTCCGGGCCCTCTCTTGTCTGGGCTTCCGAAACGATCGAGTCTGACCGGGCCGCTTTCCGCGCCGCGCGCCAATGGGTGATGCGGATGGCGAGGATCGCGAATTCGTAGAGACCGTAGAGCGGCACCAGCAGCAGCAGCATCGAGATCGCGTCGGGCGGAGTGAGCACGGCGGACACCGCGGCGGCCGCGACTATCGCGTAGCGGCGCGACCTGACCAACTGCTCGCGGGTCACCAGGCCCGCGCGCTCGAGGATCATCAGCAGGATCGGCAGCAGGAACGCCGCGCCGAACCCGAACAGGAAGCGGGTGACGAAGGTCAGATAATTGCCGACCCCAGGGAGTGCCTCCTGGGTGACCCCGCCGATATTGCCCTGGAAGCCGAGCAGGAAATGCAGCGCCCAGGGCATTGCGACGAAATATGCGAAGGTCGCCCCGGCGGCGAAGAACAGCGGCGTCGCCAGCAGGAACGGCAGGAAGGCGTTCTTCTCCTTCGCGTAGAGGCCTGGGGCGACGAACCGCCACAGCTGGGTCGCGAGCACCGGGAAGCTCAGCATGATCGCCGCGAACAGCGCGACCTTCACCCGGGCGAAGAAGGCTTCGAAAATGTCGGTGTAGATGAGCTTGCCCTGCCCGGCCCGAAGCAGCGGCTGGACCAGCACGGCGAAGATGTTGTCGGCGAAATAGATGCAGACGAGGAAGGTGACGAGCAAGGTCGCGAGGCACCACAGCAGCCGGCGCCGCAGCTCGATCAGATGTTCGAGCAAGGGCTGCTTGGTTTCGTCGATATCCCTCACGGCAGCGGCCGCTTCTCGGGCGGAAGCTCCTCCTCGTCGGTCACTGGCAGCTCGGGATCGGCGATCGGCGGCATTTCGCCCGGCTGGGCGGCTTCGGCCGGGTTGGAGGGATGGAGCCGCATGATGCGCTCATTCTCCTCGCGCCACTTCTTCTCCATTTCCTCGAGCTCGGCCTCGCGCATCATATTTTCCATGCCTGCGGTGAAATGGCGCGCCATCCCGCGCATCCGGCCGACCCAGTAGCCGACCGTGCGCAGGACCTTCGGCAGGTCCTTGGGCCCGATGAAGATCAGGGCGAGGATCGCGACGATCGCGAGCTCGGTGGAATCGACGCCGAACATGCCGGCCCTTCTAGAGCTTAACGGGCTTCGTCGTCTCGCGGCGGCGTTGCCGCGGGCTCGTCGCGCCGAGGCGTGACGTCGATCGGGTCCTGATCGCGGGGCAGCTGGCGCTGCCCTTCGGCGCGGCGCTGTTCCTCATGGCGCTTGCGCGCATCGTCTTCCTCGTCGGACAAGCCCTGCTTGAAACTCTTCATGCCCTTGCCGAGCTCGCCCATGATGTTCGAGATCCGGCCCGCGCCGAACACGAGGAGGACGATCACGAGAAGAAGCAGAAGGTGTGGCCATTGAAGACCCATGATGAAACTCCTTTGAGGCGTGCTTCTAGTCCGCCTCATCCTCGCTTTCCAGTTGAAGCTGGAAGGCAGCGTCGTCGAGCGGATCGAGCAGGCCCGCGGCCTTGAGGTCGTCGATCCCCGGCAGGTCGCGGCGCGAGCCCAGCCCGAAATGAGTCAGGAACTCCTGCGTCGTCGCATAGAGTAACGGCCGCCCCGGCCCTTCCCTCCGGCCCGCCGGCCGCACCCATCCGGCGTCCATCAGCACGTCGAGCGTGCCCTTGGAGATCTGGACGCCGCGGATCGCCTCGATCTCGGCGCGGCTGACCGGCTCGTGGTAGGCGATGATCGCCAGCGTCTCGGTCGCGGCGCGCGACAGCCGGCGCGGCTCCTCGCGGGTCCGGCGCAGCAAGTGTGCGAGGTCGGGCGCGGTCTGGAAATGCCAGTGCCCGCCACGCTCGACCAGCTCGATCCCGCGGCTTTCATAATGTGCTGCGAGCTCGCCGAGCGCGAGCTCCACCGGTCCCTCGCCGACGTGCTCGGCAATCTCCTCGACGCTGAGCGGCGTGGCCGAGGCGAAGATCGTCGCTTCGACCGAGCGGGTGAACTCGTCCACGCCTTAAGCGACCTTAAGCATGATCGGAGCGAACGGCTCGTCCTGGGCGATGTCGAGCCGGCCGCGGCGCGCGAGCTCGAGCGCGGCGAGGAAGCTCGAGGCGAGCGCGGACTTGCGGAACTGCGGGTCCTGGCTCGACGGCAGGAAGCTTTCGAGGAAGGTCCAGTCGAGCGCCTGGCCGATCATCCGCCCAACCCGCTCGATTGCTTCCTCGAGCGTCATCACCGCGCGGGCGTGAACCACGTGGAGCGCCGGTGCGGAGCGGGCGCGAACCGCCCCGTAGGCTGCGAACAGGTCGAAATCGCGCACCTGCCACAGCGCCCTGCGGACCAGGCGCAGGCCCTCCGGGTTCCCGCGCAGGAAGACATCGCGGCCGACCCGGTCGCGGCCGAGCAGCCGCGCGCCGGCCTCGCGCATCGCATCGAGGCGCTGCAGCCGCATCTGCAGCCGGAAGGCAATCTCTTCGGGGCTCGGATCCTGCTCGGGATCCTTGGGCAGCAGCAGGCACGACTTGAGGTAGGCGAGCCACGCCGCCATCACCAGGTAATCGGCCGCGATCTCGAGCTTCAGCGCGCGCGCTTCGGACAGATAGGCGAGATATTGTTCGACCAGCTGCAGGATCGAGATTTGCGCGAGGTCGACCTTCTGCGCCCGGGCGAGGCTCAGCAGCAGGTCGAGCGGCCCTTCCCAGCCGTCGAGGCTCAGCGTCAGCTCATCCGGCTGGCGGATCGGCCGTTCCTCAAACTCCGCGTCGGTCTCCATCGCCCTAACCTATACCAGCGCCAGCAGTTCGTCGCGCCTGGCGACGGCCTCGGCAAACATCGGCCCGTCATGATCTTCGACCAGGGTGACGGCCATCGCCCGGGCCAGCCGTGCTTCGCCTTCGTGGCTCAGGCGCGGCACGGCCTTCGCGACCGCGACCATCTCCTCCATCTTGCCCGAGCAGTGCAGCGCCGCGTCGCAGCCGGCCGCGACCACGCCCGCCGCGCGGCTCTCAAAGTCGCCCTGGAGCGCCTCCATCCCGAGGTCGTCGCTCATCAGGAAGCCGTCGAAGCCGATCCGGCCGCGGATGATGTCGCCGATGACGGTCGGCGACAGGCTCGCCGGCCGGTCAGGGTCCCAGGTGGTGTAGACGACGTGCGCGGTCATCCCCATCGGCGCCGACGCCAGCCGCTCGAACGGCTCGAGGTCCGATTCCAGCTCCTCGGCGCTCGCCGGGACGACCGGAAGCTCCTTGTGGCTGTCGACGAGGGCCCGGCCGTGCCCCGGCATATGCTTGACGATCCCGACCACCCCGGCCGAGGCCAGGCCGTCGAGCACCGCCCGCCCGAGCGCCGCCACCTGCATCGGCGCCGAGCCTAGCGCGCGGTCACCGATGATGTCGCTGGCGCCCACCTGCCGAACGTCGAGCAGGGGCAAAGCGTCGACGTTGAGGCCGCCGGCGCGGAGCGTCAGCGCGATGGCCCGCGCGTTCGAGCGCACCGCCTCGATCGCCGACGACGGCGCCAGCGCATAGAGTTCGGCGAAGCGCTCCGCGGCGGGAAAGGCCGGCCATTCGGGCGGCCGCATCCGCGCCACTCGCCCGCCCTCCTGGTCGATCAGGATCGGCAGGTCGGCCCGGCCGGTGAGGTCGCGCAGGCTGTCGGTCAGGCGCATGAGCTGGCCAGGGTCGCCGCAATTGCGCTTGAACAGGATGAAGCCGGCCGGCTCCGAATCCCGGAAAAAGCCGCGCTCCTCATCGCTCAGCGCGAGGCCCTCGAGACCGTAGATTGCCGCCTGCATCGCTTATTGCGCCACGAAGCAATTCTCGCCCGCGGCCTTGAGCGTCTGGCACAGCTGCCGGGCGTCGCCGGGCGACGCCGTCGTGGCGCGCAGCCGAATCCCGCCCGGGAACGGCATGACGAGTTTGTTCGCCGACGCGACCGCCGGGAAGCGCGCCGACAGCGCCGACCAGGCCCGCTCGGCCTGGGCGCGGTTGGCGAAGGCGCCAAGCTGGACGACGCTGCCCGAACCCCCGGTCGGAGCGGCCGGCGGCGCCGGTTCGGCCGTCACCGGCTGCTTGGTCTCGTTGGGCGGGATTCGCTTCGGCTCGTCCTTCGGCGGCGGCGCCGGAGTCTCGCGGACCTTGCTCAAGTCCAGTTGAGCGTCCTTGTCCTCGCCGGCGCTGGTCTCGTAGGCGGTCTGGCTGTCGCCGGCGACATTGAGCCCGCCGGGGTTGGGCGGCTTCACCTTGTACGGCCCCGGCTCGGCCTTGATCAGCTCGGGCGCTCCACCGACGTCCGCGTCGCGGCGGCCGATCCAGAAGAAGGTCGCGGCGACGAGGGCCGCGGCCAGCAGCACGACCAGCAATGCCGCCAGCATCTTGCGGGCCGACACCCCGCGCGGCTCGTCCTCGTCCTCGACCGCGGTCAGCCACGGCAATTGGCCGTCGTCATAGGCCGAGCGCTGGTCGGTCACGCGCGGCGCTCGTCGATCACGACGCAGCTTTGCCCAATCATGCGCATGCGTTGGCAGAGGACGGTCGAATGAGCCTGCGAGGTCGTCCCCATCTGCAGGCGATAATAGACCTGGCCGTTGCGGTAGGACTGGACCGGGACGACCAGCGCCGGAAGGCGCTTCATCGCCGGGTTGTTCTTGACGATCGCCCACCAGCCCTTCTTCGCCTGGCGAGCGGTGCGGAAGGCGCCGATGCGGACCAGCCGCCCGGAAGCGCCGTCTACCACGCGCACCGGCCACGGGCCGGTGTAGACGGGTCGCGCTGGCTCGGGCTTGGGCGAGGGCCGAGGGATCGCGGCAGCGGCATTGCCGTCGCTTTCGGCCGCGCTTTCGCTTTCCGGCGGAGTGGCGGCGTCGTCGGCCGTCGCCACCGGTTGCTCGGCGGCGGGTGCCGGCACCAGGCGCTCGACCACGACATGCTTGATCACCGGTCGCTCGACGATGATCGGGATCGGCGGAGCGACGATCGGCTCCGGCTTCCCCGAAGTTGCGGCGGGCTCGGCCGGCGGCGGGAGCGGAACCGTCGCCTGCAGGCTCGCCGAACCGCCGTCGCCGGACGGAGCGTCGCGCTTGCTGGCAAGGCCGAGCCAGTAGGAAGCGGCAGCAATCGCCAGCATCGCGGCCACCGCCCAGCCGAGCAGCGCGACGGTGCGTGCCGCCGTCGCGGGCGCCCGCGGCGTCGCTATCGGTTCGTCGGGAAGCCATGGCAGCCGGTCCATGCCGAGCGCCACCCGGCTGTCGGTCATCGTCAGCGCATCTCCTCGGTCGCAGCGACTCCCATGAGGGCCAAACCGCTCCGGATGATCTGCGCGATTCCGAGCGCGAGTTCCAGCCGCGCGCGCGAAAGTTGTGGATTATTTTCAAGCAGGAAGCGCCGCTCGGGATCGTCATTGCCGCGGTTCCACAAGGCGTGGAAGTCGGACGCCAGGTCGTACAGATAGAAAGCGATGCGGTGGGGCTCGTGGGCCAGCGCGGCGCTTTCGATGGTGCGCGGATATTGGGCGGCGCGCCTGACGAGCGCGAGCTCCTCCTCGTCGAGCAGCGCCAGGTCCGCGGCGCCGCTCAGATCGACCCCGGCATCCGCCGCCTTGCGCTTGAGCGAGCTGATCCGGGCGTGGGCGTATTGGACGTAGAACACCGGATTGTCCTTCGACGCCTCGACCACCTTCGTGAAATCGAAGTCGAGCGGAGTGTCGGCGCGCTTGGTCAGCATCATGAAGCGGACGACGTCCTTGCCGACCTCATTCACGACCTCGGCCAGCGTGACGAAGTCGCCGGCGCGCTTCGACATTTTGACCGGCTCGCCGCCGCGGAACAGCCGGACCATGTTGATCAGCTTGACGTCGAGGTCGACCCGGCCGTCGGTCAGCGCGCGGACCGCCGACTGGACGCGCTTGACCGTCCCGGCATGGTCCGCACCCCAGATGTTGACCAGATGGTCGGCGTTCTGGGCTTTCTGCCAATGGTAGGCGGCGTCGGCGCCGAAATAGGTCCAGCTCCCGTCCGACTTCTTCATCGGCCGGTCCTGGTCGTCGCCGAACTGGCTCGAGCGGAACAGGGTGAGCTCGACCGGCTCCCACTCGTCATGGGGATCGAGACTCTTGGGCCGCTCGAGCACGCCTTCGTAGACCAGCCCCTTGCCGCGCAGCACTTCCATCGCCGCGTCGACCGCGCCCGCCCGCTGCAGCTCCGCCTCGGACGAGAACAGGTCATGGTGGATGTCGAGCAGGCCGAGGTCATGGCGGATCAGGTCGAGCATCGCCTTGATCGCGCGCTCGCGGAACAGGTCGAGCCATTCGGCTTCGGGCGCGACCGCGTAGCGGTCGCCGAACTCGCCGGCGAGCAGAGCTGCGACCGGCTTCAGATAGTCGCCGGGATAGAGCCCCTCCGGAATCCCGCCGACATCCTCGCCCAGCGCCTCGCGGTAGCGCAGGTGGAGCGAGCGGGCGAGCGTGTCGACCTGGGCGCCGGCGTCGTTGACATAATATTCCTTGGTGACCTGGAAGCCCGCGGCCTCGAGCAGCCGGGCGAGGCTGTCGCCAACCACCGCGCCGCGGCAATGGCCCATGTGCAGCGGCCCGGTCGGGTTGGCCGAGACATATTCGACGTTGACCCGCTCGATGCCGCCCACGCTCGACAGCCCGTATTCGTCGCCCTCGCGCAGGATGGTCCTCAATTCGTCGCGCCAGGCATCGGCGTGGAGGCGAAGGTTGATGAAGCCCGGCCCGGCGATCTCGACCGCGGTCACCGGCGGCAGCGCCTCGAGCTTCGGCCGGATCGCCTCGGCGAGCGCGCGCGGGTTGGTGCCCGCGGCCTTGGCCAGGACCATCGCCGCATTGGTCGCGAGGTCGCCGTGCGCGGGGTCGCGCGGCGGCTCAACCGTGACGTTCCTCCGGTCGATGTCCGCCGGAAGCGCGCCGTCGGCAACGAGGTCGTCGAGCACTCCGTCAAGGAGCGCGGCATATTGGGCGTAAAGGCTCAAAACAGGTGCACCAGTGCTGGAAAGCGTGCGCCTCTAGCGCAGCCTTTGCCGGGCGTCACCCTTGGCGGTCAGATCAGGTCGATGGGCGCATGGTGCTGATAGTCGCCGCTCAGATCGAGCGCTGCGCTCGCGACGTGCGCTGCGTGCAGCGTCGACGAGTCGGCGGTTCGCGCGACTGAAGCGGTCGCGGCAGCGCCGCCCGACAAATAACGTATCGCGACCGACGCCGATCCGTTGATTGCACTCAACGTCACCCAATGGTCGCCGCCGCCATCGACGTCGACCTGGATCAGTCCGCTGCTGGTCACCCGCAAGAAGCCGCCGCCAAGGACGTTCGTGCCGGCCGCCACGTTCAGGACTTGCGTTACGTCGACGATGTCGCCCTTGGCGTAGTCGGTGATCGAGTCGACGTTCCCGGGGGCCAGCACGGCGGCATTGCCGAGGATGAAGGTGTCGTTGCCGCCGCCGCCGGTCAGCACGTCCGTTCCGCCTTTGCCCTCGATGAGGTTGTTTCCCGAATTGCCGACGATGGTCTGGTTGAAGTCGTTGCCGGTGAGGTCGATGGCGCCCTTGCCCTTGTCGTTGGTGGTGCGCAGCACCTCGATCTCGCTGCCTGTGGCGAGCGCGTAGCTGACGCTCGTCTTGACCACGTCCTGGCCGATTCCGCCGGCGCCCTCGAGGACCAAGGTCGAAGCGTTGCTGACGGTGTAGGTGTTGCCGGCCAGCATTGCCGCGCCGCCGACCACCGCGGCTTGTGCGGCATAGGTTCCGATGGCGTTTCCCGTCGCCGACAGCTCGAGCGTGTAATTGCCGCTCGCGGTGGCCGTGAACGTCAGGGTCGAGTCGAAGCCTGCGCCGCTGTCGGCATCCGCGCCGACCTGGCTTCCGTTGGGGCCGAGCAGGCGCAGCGAGGGATCGGCAAGGCTGCCGGCGGTGCCGAGCGAGCTCACCCCGAGCATCTCGAACGTGTAGCTGGTCCCCGCAACCAGGGCGACGACCAGCTTGTCGACTTCGCCGACCGCGCCGATGCTCGCAATCGAGCGGTAATCGACGTCGGCGCCGGTCAGCGGCAGGGTCTCGATCCACGGCGTACCCGTCAGCAGCGCATAGGAATAAGCGCCGACGAGCGCGTGCGCCTGGGCGGTCGGATGTACCTGGTCGAAGAAAGTCAGGTCCCGGTGGGCGAGCAGATTCCCGGCGAGCTCCCCCGTCGTCAGGCCGTGCAGCGCAGCGAGCTCAGGCAGGATCTTGCTCAGCGTCCCTTCAACCAGGTTGCCCGCCGAATCCCGATAATCCATCAGCGGCACGTAGGTCACCGACGCGCCCATCGCCTGCAGCGCGGGGACGATCTGGGTGCGGATCAAGGTGTCGAGATAGATCGAATAGTCGGTCGCCGCCGCGCTCCGCGCCAGCTCGACGCCGTCGAGCACATTGTTGCCGTTCAAGTCATATTTGGGGATGATCCCGACGTCGGGGACGCCGGTGATCAGGATATGGTGGGCGCCGATGTCGACCAGCTGCGCGATCTCGTGCAGCATCTTGTCGGCGGCCTTGCCGAGCGCCTCCTGCGCATCCGCGACGGAGTCCGGTGTGCTGCCGCTCGGCGCGAGGCTGCGGACATCGTTGCCGCCGATGGTGAAGACGTAAAGCGCATTGGGATCGGCATGATTGTCGACCGCGTCCTTGAACGCGTCGGTCTGGCCATCGAGGTCGGGGACGACCTCGTCGCCCTGGCGGATCTGCGCGCCGCCGTAGGCGAAGTTCAGATTGTGCCCGTTCGGATCGGAGGCGAACGGATCGATCGGGAGGCCGAACACCGGATCCTCAAAGCCGTAGGGAAAGACCGGCTTGGTTACGAGCCCGACGGCCTTGTTGGCGAGCAAGTCGGCGAATGTGTAGCCGTCGGTGAAGCGGCCCTGGAAATAGCCCAGCGCCGCGGTCGGAGCGCCTTCGGGCAGGTCGGTGAAGGGGAGTCCGCCGTACCATTGGGCAAGCTTCAGCGCGTTCCCCGAATCGACGAGGCTGTCCCCGAACACGAACACGCCCGAATAAGCCATGACGCCCTCTCCCAGGGACAGGCCGCCGCTCCGGGACGACTCACACTGCCCCCGCCGGGAGCGTCCACCAAAACGGATGCGATAACAATGCGATAAATGGTTAACGCGAACCCGGGAGGGTTAAGCGATCAGCTGCTGCTTCAGAACGATGCCACGTGTCTCCGGGAACAACGCCGTCATCGTCCGCGCCGGGTCGAGCCCGAAGTGCTGGGCCAGCGCGGCCCCGATCAGGGCGTCGAGGTCGGTGGTCGGCTTGAGGTCGCGGCCTTCGTAGAGCGCGCCTTGCCCCAGCCCCGGCCAATCGGCGACGATCTTGCCGCCCGCGACCGCGCCGCCGAGCAGCATCGCGGCCGACGCGGTACCGTGATCGGTGCCGCCGGTGCCGTTGGGCGCGACCGTGCGGCCGAACTCCGTGGCGACGATCACCAGGGTGTTCGCCCAGTCCTGGCCGAGCCCGGCCTTGAGCGCAGCGACGAGCTGGTCGAGCCCGCGCAGCTGGGCGTTGAGCCGCCCGCGCTGGCCCGAGTGGGTGTCCCAGCCGCCGGTCTCGATCATCGCGATCCGCGCTCCGCCCTCGCCGGCGAGCAGCTTGGCGGCTAGGGCCCCGGTCGCCGCGCCGGTCTGCCCGGCGCCGCCGGCGGGGTCGCCCGCGGTCATCCGGGTCTCCATCGCCGCCGTCCACAGGCCGTGCAGCTGCTGGTCGCTCTCGTAGAGCCTGCCGACCCGGGCGAGCAGGTCGTCCGGGGCGCCCGGCAGCGCCGAGGCGGCGTAAGACGACACGTCGTGGGGTCCGCGGAGGGCCATCGGCACGGTCGACGACAGCGCCAGCGCCTTGGCCTCGTCCCGCGGCAGCAGGCCTAAGAGCCGGTTCATCCAGCCGTCCTTGACCCGGTAGGCGGCGGTGCCGCCGGTCTCGAGCACGTTCTGGCCGTCGAAGTGCGAGCGGTCGCGATAGGGCGAGGCGACCGCATGCACGAACAAAGCCTGCTTCGCGCCGTAGAGCTTCGCCGTCTCGGCCAGCGCGGGATGGAGGGTGAAGAAGCCGTCGAGCTTGGCGCCGGTTTGCAGGTCGGGGATGAAGTCCCCGCGCACGCCGCGATAGATCGGGTCGCCGGTCGGCGCGAGGATTGCCAGGCCGTCGGCGGCGCCGCGCTGGATGATGAACAGGAGGCGCTTGGGCGTGTCGGCTTTGGCGAACGCCAACCGCGGCAGCCCGAGGCTGGCAATGGTGACGCCTCCGGCGGCGAGGAAGAAGCGGCGGCTGAGCATGCTCATCTCCTCACGAACTCGGGGCTGACCAGCAGCAGCGCCAGGCCTTCGACCGGGCTTTCGGCCCGGGCGATGGCGGTCCTTGTCGCCGCACCCAGTGAGCCCGGCAGGACCTGTTCGGCGAGCGAGCGCGGGTCGACTGACGAGCCGACGCGATCGGCGATCCGCTGCGCCACCTCGACCCGGCGCACGAGCGCCTCCGGCGCGGCCCAGCTCGCGGCGATGTCGTCGAAGCCGGCGGGCGAGCCGGGCTTCCAGACGGGCTGGCCGAGCTGCTGCATGAGCGCGCCCGCCACCGTAGGATCGAGCTCGGCCTGGTTAAGAGCCCGCAGTGCCGAGACCGACCATTCCCACGGCGTCTTGAACTTGAGAGGCTGCGCGGCCCAGGCCTCGGGCGAGTCGATGATCGCGCGATAGAGCGTCGGCAGGTCGCCGCCGCTCCTGAGATAGGCCTGGGTCAGCCGGTCGACCATCGCCGGCGGCGGATCGTCGCCCGCGAAGTGGCGCGCGAGCTTGGTCGCGAGGTGCTTCGCGGTCGCCGGGTGCGCCGCCAGGTCGAGGAGCACGGCCTGCGCCTGCCGCTCACCATCCTGGCCATAGCGCTTGCCCATGATCAACCGGTCGCCCGGCTGGTGGATCAGCTCGGCGAAGGCGAACTCCCCGGTCGGCGCGTTCCCGGTCAGTCGCGCGGCCGGTCCGCGGCCGAGCCCGCCCACCGTCCAGCCGGTCAGGGCCCGGGCGAATTCGGTGACGTCGGCCTGGCTGTAGCCGGTGCGCACGCCGAGCGTATGAAGCTCGAGGATCTCGCGGGCGAGATTCTCGTTGAGGCCGCGCTTTTGGCGGCCGCGCGCGGCGATGAACTGGCCGGCGCGCGAATCCGGGCCGATCGACTGCGCCTGGTCGAGGTAGATGAGCATTGCCGGATGCTGCTCGACCGCGATCAGCATGTCGGAGAATTTGCCCAGCACATGCGGTCGGATCGCCTCGAACTCGAGTAATCCGGCCAATGGGACCACCGGCAATTTGTCGGCCGAGACCGCGAAATGGTTGGCCCAGAAATGGACCAGCCGTTCGACGAACGGGCTGCTGGTGGTCAGCGCGGACGACAGGCGAGCGCCGACCATCACCAGATAGTCGTCGCGGATTCCGCGCCGCAGGAAGCGCTTGGCGTCGTCGGGGATTCCGTCGCCCCGCTGCTGATCCGTCGGCATTGCCGCATTTTGCCGCTTGGCGCGCCCGGCGGCGCGCTGCTCGGCAATGTAATCGGCGAGCTGGCCGACGATCTCGCGGCGCGGCGGCACCGCGGCGATCGGTCGCGGGCGCGGCTCGAATCGGTCGAGCTGGCCGAGTAGCCACGCCTTGCCCTGGCTTGGAGCCGGGTCGCCCGAACGGGCGCCGAGCCCGAAGCGGTTCAGGGCGATTGCGGCTGAATTCATGCGAACCCTCTCCCGCTCGGGCCATGCCCCGCCGGGGCTGAACCGCCGGTGAGCATCCCGTCTAACGGCGAGGCCGGCGAATCCCTTCGCTTAGAAGCGATCGGGCAGCCGGACCGGCCCCGCCAGCTCCTCGTGGCGGGCGATCGCAAAGCGGTCGGTCATCCCGGCGATGAAGTCGCCGATCGTTCGCAGTTGTTCGAGCTCGCTGGCCCCGCGCCGCCACGGCTCGGGCAGCAGCTTCGGATCGCTGCGATAGGCTGCCGCGAGGTTGCCGACGATCCGCTCGGCCTCCTCGCGCACCTGTTCGAGCTGCGGGGATTCGTACAGCCGGCCATAGAGCAACTGCTTGAGCTGCCGCTCCTCCTCCGCCAGCGCGGCCGAAAAGCCGACCAGCGGATGCCCCGCCGCGCGAACCTCGTCGACGGTCATGACGCCTGCCTCGCCGACGCGCCGCGCTGTTTCGGCGAGGACGTCGCCGACCATCCCGCCGATCATGTCGCGCACCAGCGCGCGCTGGCGCTTGTCCTGGGAAATGCCGGGGTGGCGCTGGCCGATCGCCGCCCAGTTCCGGGCGATCAGCGGTAGTTCGAGCAGGTCGTCGAGCTCGAGGATCCCGGCGCGCAAGCCGTCGTCAATGTCGTGGTTGTCGTAGGCAATGTCGTCCGCGATCGCCGCGACCTGGGCTTCGAGCCCCGGCCAGCCCGGCAAATCCAGGCTCCACTCGGCGTCGGCCTCGGCCATCGCCCAGGTTGGCCGGGCGACCGGGCCATTATGCTTGGCCAGGCCTTCGAGCGCTTCCCAGCTCAGGTTGAGGCCGTCGAAATCCGGATAGGGCGCCTCGAGCCTGGTCACCAGGCGGATGCTGTGGGCATTGTGGTCGAAGCCGCCCGCATCGGCGAGAGCGGCGTCGAGCGCTGTCTCGCCGGCATGACCGAAGGGCGGATGGCCAAGGTCGTGGGCGAGGCATAGCGCCTCGGTCAGATCCTCGTTGAGGCCGAGCGCCCGGGCGATCGTCCGGCCGATCTGCGCGACTTCGATGCTGTGGGTGAGGCGGACCCGGAAATGGTCGCCGTCGGGCGCGACGAACACCTGGGTCTTGTGCCGCAGGCGGCGGAAGGCGACCGAATGGACGATCCGGTCGCGGTCGCGCTGGAAGATGTCGCGCGGGCCGCGCGGCCCTCGGTCATTCTCGCGATGAAGGCGGCCGCGCGAGCGGTCGGGAGACGCGGCGACACCGGGCGGAAGGCTCATTCCGTGCCGAGTGGCACAATCCTGTCCGAATCGGAATTGGTCCAGCTGAACGCGTCGATGCCGACCGACTGCAGGTCCTCCTGGAAAATCTCGGCGTCGGAGTTCCCGCGGAACGGGCCGATCACCAGCCGCGCCCGGTCCGTGCTCCGCGCGACGTAGCCGCTGATTCCGTCGAACAAGGTGCGGTTGCGCGATTTCATGCGGCGGAACTGCTCGGGCAGCGCCTCGGCGTTGGGGCCGCTCGCCAGCTGCAGCCAGACCTTGCGCCCGTTCACCGCCGGCTGAACCGACGGCGTCGGACGGGGGACCGGCGCGGCGTAAGCCAATTGAGCGGTCGCTGCTGCAGGCTGCCAGCTCGGTTGCTCGGCCGGTGCGGCGGACGCCGCCGGCGGCGACTGCAGCAGCTCATCGATGCTGGCCAGGCGGTTCGTGCCGACCGACGATGCGGAGTACGGCGACGCGACGGTGTTGGTAGCCAGGGCCGGCGCACCCGAATCGGGGAAGATGCCGAGGTTGACCGCGGCCGCTTTTTGGCCCGGCTGGAGGGTCGGGAGTTTCTGCAGGAACGGCGACACCCTCGACCAGCTGCCCGGCATTGCGGCGTCGATCGCGACCATCGCGCCGCGCGAATCCCCGGTCAGCGCGAGGACGAAGGCGCGGACCCGGCCGACGGCGACGTCGCCCCTGGCCGAGAGCGGCGCCAGCGCCTGCAGCGCGCTCGCTTGGTCGCCGCTGATCGCCAGGCTGAGGGCGAGGCGGCGGCGCGCCTCGGTCGCGTCGGGCCCGGTGAGGGCGGCGCGATAGTCGGCCTGGGCCTTGGCCTGCTGGCCGAGCAGGTCGTAAGCGAGGCCGCGGTCGCAGCCGATGGTTGCGGCCGGGGCGCCGAGCTGCTGCGCGCGGGTGAAATAGGGCATCGCCGCCTGCGCTTCGCCATTGGCGACCCACACCGCGCCCATCCCCGCCTGGGGCAGCGGACTGCGCGGATTGACCTCGTCGGCGCGGGCGAAGAATCCGGCCGCCGCCTGGGTGTCGCCGAGCTCGAGCGCGGCCTTGCCGGCGCCGATCAGGGCGCCGAAATTCCTCGGGTCGGAGGCCAGCGTCCGGATGTAGCGGGCGAGCGCGGCCGACGTCGTCTCCGGCTGCGACACGCCGTAGCCGTAGCCGGTCTGGCCAACCGCCGGTGCCGCGACAAGCACCGCGCCGGCACACATTATGAGCAATCGTGGCGTCAAATTTCCCCGCATCGCTCTCCCCGTTGGAGAGAGAATCTTACCCGAAGCTTTCTGCCTAGGGGGCTCTCGGCGAGCCGTGCAGCAAGGACGGTGAGATGGCCGAATCTGGGAAGGAATCCCCAAAATGAAAGGGCAGCCCGTCGCCGGACTGCCCCCTCCCCTCACATATTCGGGTTACTGGTTGTTCTGGCGATTCAGGAAGCGCGGGATGTCGATCGGCTGCTTGAAGCCGGGTTCGGCCGCCTCGTCGTCCTCGCCGAGCTGGGCCTGCGGCGCGCCGCGGGCGATGTTCGACATGCGCTCGAACAGGGTGCCGCCGGTCGTCGTTGCCGCGGGCGCCTCGTCCGCCGTCTCCTCGTCGGTCGGCGGCGCGATCGGCGGCTTGCCGACCGGCGTCGTGAGGATGTCGTCGTCGCCGAGCAGCAGCTCTTCATCCTCCTCCGCTTCGGCGGTGAGCTCGAGCGGCACCTCGTTCTCGTCGACGTTCTCGACCGCACTGTCCTCGACCACCTTCGGAGCCGGCGTCGTCGTGCGCGCCGCCGGGAAAGTGAACACCTTGCCCGGAGTCGGCTGGGCGACCGCGTCGGCATCGATGCCGGTGGCGACGACCGACACGCGGATCTTGCCGCCGAGGTCGTTGTTGAACGCCGAGCCCCAGATGATGTTGGCGTCGGGGTCGACGAGTTCCTTGATGTGGCTGGCGGCCTCGTCGACCTCCATCAGGCGCATGTCCTCGCCGCCGGTGATCGAGATGATCACGCCCTTGGCGCCCTTCATGCTGACCCCGTCGAGCAGCGGGTTGGAAATCGCCTTCTCGGCGGCCTCGATGGCGCGGTTGTCGCCGTCGGCTTCGCCGGTGCCCATCATCGCCTTGCCCATCTCGCTCATCACCGAGCGGACGTCGGCGAAGTCGAGGTTGATCAGGCCGGGCATGACCATCAGGTCGGTAATCCCGCGGACGCCCTGCTGGAGCACCTCGTCGGCCATCTCGAACGCTTCCTTGAAGGTCGTCTCCGAATTGGCGAGCCGGAACAGGTTCTGGTTCGGGATCACGATCAATGTGTCGACGTGCTGCTGCAGTTCCTGGATCCCGGTATCGGCGGCGCGGCCGCGGCGCGCGCCCTCGAAGGCGAACGGCTTGGTGACGACGCCGACGGTCAGGATGCCTTTGTCCCGCGCGGCCTTGGCGATGACCGGGGCGGCGCCGGTGCCGGTGCCGCCGCCCATCCCGGCGGCGATGAAGCACATGTGCGCGCCGTCGAGCGACTGGATGATCTCGTCCAGGGTCTCTTCCGCCGCGGCGCGGCCGATCTCGGGCCGCGAGCCGGCGCCGAGCCCCTGGGTGATCTTGAGGCCGAGCTGGATGCGGCGGTCGGCGGTCGAATTGTTGAGCGCCTGGGCGTCGGTATTGGCGACGACGAAGTCGACCCCCTGGACGTCGGCCCGCATCATGTTGGCGATGGCATTGCCGCCTGCGCCGCCGACCCCGATCACGCTGATGCG
>Ga0134122_10000348_pt1 | contig 30220 bp, 29 predicted proteins | sample KB302_FD_96461 | JGI IMG/M metagenome (GOLD analysis project Ga0134122, IMG submission 96461) | Terrestrial soil microbial communities without Nitrogen fertilizer from Kellogg Biological Station, Michigan, USA - KB3-0-2 | ecosystem: Environmental > Terrestrial > Soil > Unclassified ...
AAAGCTATTCTTGTTCCCAGCAGATTAATGCCAAATACTTTGCTTGCAAAAGAGCTTAATACCTCTCTTAAACAATTCAATGAGCTCATTTCTCCCCCAATCACAATGCGCATTGCTATGGCTGAAGCTCCTATAGCAGGATTACCAATTCATCTTTACTCTCCTAAAAGTCAATCGCATATTGAATTTCAGAATTTAATGAAATTCGTACTGAAAAATTTACGGAAATCATGATATTCTGAAATACAGGATTATTATTCTAGGAGGTAATATGAAAAAGAGAGCAACGCTTTCGGATCTCAATAAACAACTAAAATCCGATAAGCAGTCAAAAGCAAAACCATCTCAAGAAATGAAAGTTAATAAAGTTGAAAGAAACATCCCTAGAGGGGAACGTTCTGGTTTCTTAAAAATAACAATCACTTTACCGCCAGAAATGCTTGCTGCATTACGCAATATTGGCATCAAAAGAAAGTCTGAAGGGAAAATAGATACTGATATCTCAAGCTTAATAAGAGAAAGTCTGGCTACCTTCATTTCTCAAAATCAATAAAAGCTATCCTCTTTGTCTTTTCCATTTTATGCTATCATCTGCCATAGCTAAATTGCCGTAATATAGCCGTAGTTGTTGATTACCAAGCACTGAATTAAATCACTTTAAATTATCAAAAATTGCTAGTCATAAATCCATGCTTCCCTGTATCTTTTGGCAATGTTGATTGATTTAAGTTAATTGAGTATTACCGTCGGAAGTGCATCTTCAGGACTGAAAATCCTTGTGTCGCTGGTTCGATTCCAGTTCTGGCCATCCTTTATTTCTTTAATAATCAATGATTAAAGAATTGAAAAGGATAGATGCTACAAATTCCTCTTAGAATTTGCCGTACTTTTGCCGGAGTACCAAATTTCCTTAAATCACCCAAAACATGAGTTTCACTTTTATGAAATTCGTTTTGGAGTGTCGATTCCGTAAACGTTACGGTATTCACTTGAACACTCCTTTGTAAACAAAAGCCATAGAATGGATAGCTTCATCCATAAATCTATCCATTTCGCGATTATATGGAGTTACAATGGGATTTATTCGAGAAAGACCACTTAAAAATCGTGGAACACGCTATCAAGCAGAAATTCGCCTAAAAGGATATCCTTCGGTCTCTGCTACATTCGATCGTCGAACTGATGCAAAAAATTGGATTCAAAAAACCGAAGCAGACATTCGTTGTGGAAGGCATCAACTTTACTCAGAAGGCAAACGATATACTTTCAAACAGGCGGTGGAACGTTATTTCAAAGAAAAGCCGGTCTCCATTGTAAAACAAGGACATTTACTTTGGTGGCAAAGGGAGCTTGGTCACTTTTATATTCAAGATATAAGACCAGCACTCATTGCTGAGAAAAAGCAAAAACTATTATTAGAACCAAGTGCTAAAGGCATTATCCGAGGAAAAAGTACGTGTAACCGCTTTTTAGCAACCCTTAGCCATTTAATGAGTATCTGTCAAAAACAATGGGAATGGATATCTGAAAATCCAGTTAAGAAAATATCACGCGAAAAAGAACCTCGGGAAAGAACCAGATTTTTAAATGCGGAAGAACGACACAAATTGCTTGAAGCATGTAAACAAAGTGATAACCCTTATCTCTTCACATTTACTGTTCTTCTTCTTAGTTCTGGGTGTCGATATAACGAAATTCGATGTTTAAAGTGGACTGAAGTCGATTTATTCCTAGGAAAAATCACTATTACCAAATCCAAAAACTCAGATATACGTTCAATTCCTATAAGAGGCTTAGCCTTAGATTTAATTCGAGATCTGGCTTCTAGGAGCTCATCAATAGGATATATCTTTCCAAGTCAAAATAAAAATAAACCTCTTGAACTTCGACGAGCCTTTCGAACTGCTATTAAAAGGTCGGGTCTGAAAGATTTTCGAGGGCATGATTGTCGTCATAGCTATGCAACTTCGATGCTTGCTCAAGGATTATCCCTTGGTGAAATTGGTCATCTCTTAGGACATAGGAGTGTTTCAATGACACGTCGCTATGCCCATCTTGTTGAATCCCGTTCCATTGATGCAATTTCCAAGATGTCTGAGCAAATATTTAAGGAGGCAAGCGATGGATAATTCCATGAGAAAGTTTGAAGACGGTCTATTTGAGATTTACATTGATAATTACATCGAACCATCAAAGGATTGGCTAAACTTACCTGATGAAGAATTGACTGTAGAAAAATTGAATCTTTTTAAGAAAAAGAGAAAATGCGCAAAAGTAGAACTATTGCAGAATCTATCAAAAAATATCGAGGGTATTGAAAATATAACCTTACATCACCAAGTAGATACCGGATTAGCACTTATAAACCTAGTTTTTGACCTAGAACAGGGACATTATATACCAAAATATATTCAAAAAATATTGGGAATATCTGTTGAAACTAGTCCTATTTCCACTTGGGATGCCCGGCATATAAAATGGCAAGCAGCAGCACAAATTTTATGGTATTATACACCAATACATAATCTTCAGACAATTCAAGAGGAAATTATAAAATTTGATTTTTTAGAACTAAATTGCCTTACAAGCATTTTGAATAAAGGCAATAGTCGAGGAAGAGGACTTTCAGATATTATTAGACTAGTAGCCCCCTCGCTTAAGCCTGGCAGGAAATCCAAATCTCCTTCTATTACAAAAGAAGTGGGCCCAATAGTTCCAATCCCTAGGGTCTATAATAAAGAAAGTAATCAAATTAACTTCAAAGCTCTCAATATAGCGATTTGTATTATGACAAAAGTCTTATTGAAGATGAATGTACAACAAGAGGAAATCCTTGCACACCCCATCTTTGAAACCTACAAAAGATTAGGAGGAATAGTCTCTGAAATGGTTATAAATTGGTGGATTAAAGATATTTTGGATGAAAAATAAAAGCTTTAAAAATAAATGGCAGAGTTTTGAGTTAAAAAACTCCTCCTTTTTTCTTATTTCAATCTTTTGCAATCTAGGTTTGTTTTGGTTTTAAGGAGGTACTCCGGCAAAAAATACCACTAAAAATCAACCAAACCTAAGGAGTAAAAATATGCATGAATTACCACAAAGGTACCTTACAACAAGGCAAGCAGTTCAAAAATATACATTTTTGACAACCAACATGCTCAAGAATCTCTTATTTAAGGATACAGGAGGTTTCAGAAGCAAAGTTGTAACCAAGCTAGGCAGAAGAATTTTAATAGATGAAGAGGCGCTTCTTCGTTTTTTGCATGAAAGCAAAGAAATATAGAAAAAGAAAATGGAAGAAAGAAAACCTCAATTAACCTCATTTAACATAACATGACAAAGGAAGAACTGAATTTAGCATTCACGTGCTTTATTTGCTAAAAAGTAACCGTAGCATATTGATGTTAAGACTTAAATGATGTAATCTAAATTTGAATTTATCAATAAAGGATAAGAAGGAAATATGCGTGAATAACAAAATACTTAGAAAAAAGAAACCCAACTGAAGGTTTTCGACGACGAGCAGTTGGGTATGCTTTTGTGGAATTAACCACAGGATAATTCTATTTATTCGCAAAATATCAATATGAAAAAGTTTTTTCAAGTAAAAAGCGAATGAAAATCTAAGTTTAAAATAAGAAAGTGTCTAAGGATGACAAAGTTTATGAATATAAACGATTTAATCTTTAGCCGCATTACTTTTTTGATTTTGTTATTCACGCCTCTATTTCAGGAGTTTAAACCTTCTAGGAGGCGTGATGTCCCCTCAACAAGAAATTATTCAAAAATTCGAAACTTTGCTTGGCAATGACGAATTTGTCACAAGTGGCTTACTTATTAAGATTGGCCTTTATGCCAGCCATACTTCATTAGCTAAAGCTTTAGCTGATGGTGTTCTCCCCTCCCTCAAAGTTAGTCCCAACCGGACCTTAATACCCAGATCCGCAGTTCTTGATCATATTCGGAGGAACATACGTTTCAGGGAGGTATATGCAACCTGAAATAAAAAAGGCTACCCTGGAGGCACCCAGGGCAGGCATAAACAATATCACAAAGACTAACAACTTTACGCTGGAGAATTTACCCAAACGTCGAGTTGTTATCAACATTTCTGAGAAAATTTTGGTTCGTTCTCCTACAGAAGAACTTATATCTAAGATAAAAAAAGCCAATACATTCTCTAATCCAAAATATAAATCCAACCAAAGTCATGGATATAGTAACTGGCAAACATCTAGGACAATAGAAACATTTAATCTTTACGAAGACGGCTCTGTCTCTGTTCCAAGAGGTTTCCTACTAGACTTGCTAAAACTATGCAAGGAATGCAACTTACATCCCGTCATAGAAGATTTGAGATGTGTTTATCCTGTTGATTTTCCCGAATTAAAAGCCACTCTTCGTCCTTACCAAGAACACGCAGTTTCTCAGGCTATGCAATTTGATCAAGGGGCCATCCTGTCTCCAACTGGTTCTGGAAAGTCTTTAATGGGTCTTGAAATAATCAATCGAAGAGGGCAGAGGGCACTTATCATTGTTCATCGGAGTGAGCTTGCAAAGCAATGGGCTGATGTTATTGAAGAGCGCATGGGTATTAAAGCCGGATTTATAGGGGACGGTGCATGGTTGGTAGGCGATCAGATCACCATTGCAATGGTCCAAACCCTTGCAGCCCGTGAAAATGAAACCAGAACCTTAAAAAATGCTTTTGGATTGATTTTAGTTGATGAAGGACATCATCTTCCAGCCTCAACATTCTTTGACGTTACAGGTCTTCTGGCTGCAAAATATCGATATATGTTGAGTGCAACGCCCAATCGCAGAGATGGTTTAGAGGCAATGATCTATATGGCTATAGGCCCAGCAATTGCCAATATTTCAAAACAGGAGGTTGAAAATTTGGGTTCAACTGTACCTGCAACCGTGATTACAATTCAAACTGGGTTTAATCCAGGATTAGTCAATTCATGGAGTCAATACATTGACAGTTTGACAACATGCACGAGTAGAAACTTGCAAATTATAGATCTGGCGAAAGCATCTGCTGAACCAACACTTATTTTAGTGGATCGCATTTCCCATGCTGATCAAATTTCTTCGATGATGAATAGAAGAGGCCTCGATCATGTTCTTGCTCATGGAAAAATCGCTAAGAAGGACCGTGAACAGGTCATGGAAAAAATGAGGTTGGCAAAATTGACCATTGGAACGACATCTATGTTAGGTGAAGGCATTGACATTAGTTCATGGAGCATATTGATCATGGCGGCCCCAATTTCCAGTGAGATAAAGCTAATGCAGGCTATTGGTAGGATTGTTCGCCCAGCTCATGGCAAGATTAAAGCGACTGTATATGACTTAAGGGATGATTGTGGCTTTGCTGGAGCAAGCTTTAAGAAGAGATTTGAAATCTACAAGAAACATAAAATTTGGGTTCAGTTTCAGAAATAAAAAAAAGCCGCCTGGCAAATATCCTGACGGCTAATAACTCTTTATTGGTAATTGAATTATGACACAAATGGCAGCAGAAGCACAAGCAGAAACAGCAGCAGAGAATATTTTTTCTAATGCTCCTAAAGCTGAAAACCTATCCTTATCAAATACAGATCTAATTGCAAAATTGCATGAAGATGCAAGATCATTTTTGCATAAACTTGGATTCTTTTTCGAAGAAGATTTCTATGAAACGCACGATAAAGAGGTTATCAAATTTAAGATAGAGAAAGATAAAAAGAAGATAAATTGCTGGCTTAAATGCAGATATCCATTGAGAAAAGATGGAACTATTGGTCTATGTATAACATTTGGAGCTCATCATACTTCATTAGCGCAACATGATACAAATACGTTCTGGGCTGATAGCAATTTTCAACTTACTGATGAAGAGCGTCAAAGGATCAATGAAAGGTTGGCGGAAGGGAAGCAGCGAGCTGATGAGCGAGCAAAAGAAGAAAAAAGAATATCCGATGAACAAGCGAATTGGTGCATTGAGAAATATAAAAATGCATCTATTCGTGGAACAAGTCCATATTTTGAAAGAAAAGGCATTATTCCCAGTGATATTCGGTATGAAATAAGAAGATATTATTCAGAAGGGAATAATGAGGAAACTATAGCTTTAATTCCTCTTCGAGACATCAAAGGACAACTCAGAGCTCTTCAAGAGATTTATCCAACAAAGAGGCTGATCAATGAAGCCGATAAAAAATTAAGGGATAAGAATTCCTTAGGGAAATATTCGGGATGTTTTTTCTCGTTTGGGAAATTAGAAGATGGAAAAACTATCTGTATTGCTGAAGGGTATGCCACAGCAGCATCAATTTTCGAAAGTACAAATTACACATCTCTTATGGTTGTTGGACGCACAAATATTTTGAATGTTGGAAGAGAGATTAAACGCAAATTCCTCAACAGTGAAATAATTATATGCGGAGATGATGATATTGATACAAATGGCAACCCTGGAAGAACAGATGCGGTTGCAGCTGCACAAACCCTAAAATGCAGGGTCGTTTTTCCTTCATTTTCGGAAGATAAAAAACGAAAACAAGATGAAACATCTTATAAAGATTTCAATGATCTGATGCTTATTTGTGGAAAAGAAGAGGTAAGAGTGCAGATTGAAAACTCGATTGATTCAAACGATCAAGAAGAGACTGAATTTTTCATAGACGATCAATCAGATAACGAATGCAACTCTACGGACATTTCAAAAGCTACGGCAAACGCCCGTCGCAGAGCTATCACAAATCAAGCAACACTTGATGAGATTTTCAAAGATATTTGCAAACAACACTCAACGCTTAAAGATCAGGCCAAAGATATAGCCAAGAAAGCGTTATTGTGGGCAAAAAATTTTCAACCTGGTCGTGAAGTAATTGTTAACGGTATTCCTAAAACAATAACCGATATGATGTCACTCGATTCCCGTTTGGCGCAACTCGAAGCACCAGGGCAACCTTGTGTAATAGTCAATCGTAAGGACGCACTGCCTATAACAAATGCCGACTTTAATAAAAGATTAAGTGGCGAAGTTGTTGTTGTGGGAGTGAACGAAAAAGGACAACCTAAATACGTTGCCGCAAATAAATTTTGGGAAGGAAGTACTCATAAGCATATCTACCGCAATATTGTGTTTACGAATAAACCAATAAACAACAGTGACTATAATCTTTTTACTGGATTTGGAATTACTCCAAAACAAGGAAATTGCAATAAAATTCTTAATCACATCAAAGAAGTTGTTTGTGCTGGTGATGAAATTAACGACTCAGCTCTTCTTAAATTGCTTGCCTGGCAAATGCAGAACATTGGTAGACCCTCCCGTATCATTACTGCTTTAAAAAGTATTGAGCAGCAAATAGGAAAAGGGTGTTTATTAGGAGACGTCGTTGCCCCTATTTATGGAAATGCTGGATTTACAACCAGTGATATCGGACAAATTATAGGTAGATTTAACGATACAATACGAGGTAAAGCTTTTATTTTCTTAGATGAATGCTTATTTGCAGGTGATCGAAAAGCTGCTGATGCAATTAAATCCTTGGCAACAGCTACACGTATAGGCGTCGAATCCAAAGGAGTTCCAACAGTACAATTTCCTTGTGCAACAAATTTATTCCTTTCAACAAATCACGTTGATGCTGCTCATATTGAAGAAGCAGATGCTCGCTATTGGATTTTGGAAGTTAGCCCTCATCGCAAAGGAGATACCAATTATTTTGAAGAGTTATATATTGAGATCAACGGGGGCGGTTTATCAGCTTTTATGCATTATTTACTAAACCTTGATGTCAGTGGCTTTGTCCCTCAACGCGATGTTCCTACAGATAACGAAGCTAAAAATAAAATGATTAGAAATTCAATCAATCCTTATGACGCAAGAAAATGGCTTGAAGAATGTTGTCTTGCACGAATGATTTTAGGTTGTGCACCTCGGGAAGAATATAAACAGGCTGGTTATAAATGGGAGTTGTGGAAAGCGGAAGAAGAATATGAAAACGGCGTATTTTTTACAGCTTATGCCGAATGGCAGAAAAATGTTAGGTCGCCTGTCGCGCCAAAACCAACGGCAGCGAATAATTTTGGTGCATTATTAAATACCGCAGGTCTTGAATTGCGGATAGATGGTGAAAGGCGACGAACTTTACCAGACCCAGTCAAATGCCTAAAAAAAGTGACAGAAATGCTGGAAAAAACGGTTAAAAAATGAAATTGTTCAACGTACCAAACGGACTCAACGGACAATTTTGCTCTACTCCCGCAAAACTCGGTATAAGGAAAATTTTAATTCCTTATACCGAGATTTTGGCACATTGAGCGAAAAAGTGCGTTGAATCCGTTGAGTGTGTTGAATTACATATATAAGGCATTGGTTGTCTTTTGATTATGTTACTCAACACACTTATTAAATAAATATATAAAGTATGTTGAGTGTGTTGAAAAACTCAACGAACTCAACGGACTTCAACGGACTCAACGGACTCGAAAACAGACTTTTTTTTCAGCTTATGGAGATGTTAAATGAAGATTGAGATCATAGAGTTTTTTCCTATGGAATATCAGAAGGAAAAAGGAATTTTAACCGGAACACTTCGGATCAGGCTTTCAGACGTTGGGATTCATATTATGGGTATTTTCGTTAACAAAAACAAAGATCATTGGTTCTTTGTATTGCCAGGACAAAAGGGAATTCACCATCAAACAGGAGAAATTGTCCGCTATCCATATGTAGCATTTGAGGAAAAAGAACAGCAGGCTCAATTGATAAATGCAATTAGGCAACATGCACCGGCTTTTATTGAGAAAAGATTGGCTGATACAGAGAAACCGCTTGTTTGGTCTCAGAAGCAAAAAATTGAAGACAATAAGAGACGGACATCAGAAAAAAAAGATTATACGATCGAAGTCAAGCAAACAGGAAATGAAGTGGGGAGGATAGTGCCATCGATAGCAAATAAGGTGTGGCATGATCCACCGCCAAGGAAAAACATGAGAAAGAATTGTACTTATGGAAAGTATAGGTAGAAATTAGCAGAAGTAACAAGAATCGTAAATAAACAAATTTTTGTTGAGCATCTATAGGGATTAATTAAATTGATGATTATAATTTTAAATTAAAACGTAGGTGATGAATGAGCGATAAAAATTTAGCACAGTTATTTCGAGACCTAAAGGAAGCTTCAAGTGAATGTTGGAAGGCTAAGATTGCGGAAAATGAAGTAGCGGGGAAACATGCGACTCTTTGCCTTGAAATTCTACAAAAACTTGGTTATGTCCCAAGGCTTTTGAATTGTCGAATAGAAGAAAGAAAATGGGCAATGGATGGCATGGATGTTATGCAATATGACTTTTGGTGTGATGCGAATATGATCATCGCATTAAATGAACATTTTGAAGAATACATGCTTAGTGATTTAACCAATGTCGAGCATCTTTAGAGAAATCCATTAGAACAAAAAGAGTAAGCGAGGGAAAAGAAATCATGCCAGCACCCAAAGGCCATAGTCCTTATCCAGGATGCGAAACAGGAGGAAGGCCAAAGAAATACACCAAAGATTTTATTGAGCTTGAAGCTGATGCATTCGAGGAATGGATGAAGCTTAAGTCAAGCCTTTGGTATGAGGATTTTGCTCGTGAAAGAGGATATGATCCTGATCAATTAAGTCTTTGGGCAAAAGAGAATGAAAAGTTTTCTGGTGTGTATAAGAGATCTCAATTTTGGCAAAAAAGTCTATTAATTCGTGGTGGTTTATTAAATAAATTCAATAGTTCTATAACAAAATTGGTATTAGCAAATACCTGTGGATGGACAGACAAGACAGAGTCAAAGTTAAGTGGAGATGCGATAAACCCACTTGCTTTTGTCTTACAAGAGATTGATGGGGAAACAAAAAATTTTGTGAGTGAAGATGAATGATAAAGATTTAATTTTATGTAAGCAACGTTTAGGAGATAGACGTTGGCGGCTTAATAATTTGTATTACATTCAGAATAAACAAGGCGAGAAGCAATTATTTCGCATGAACTGGGCTCAGGAGCAATTGTATGATGGAATGTGGTATCTAAATTGCGTTCTTAAGGCTCGTCAATTAGGCATAAGTACATTTATTACATTACTATTCTTGGATGCCGCGCTATTTAATAGTGATGTTTCATGTGGAATTGTGGCGGACACCGAGGAGAATGCCAAATACATATTTAGGAAAATTAAATTTGCCTACGATTGCTTACCACAAGAATTGAGAGATCTCAGAAGTGCAAAAAATGATTCAGCGAAGGAACTGACATTTTCTAATAATTCTCTGATTAGAGTTGGAACCTCTTTGCGATCAGCAACGTTTCAATACCTACTTATAAGCGAATTTGGCCGAATTTGTGCCGAAGATATTAAGCGAGCGAATGAAATATTAACAGGAAGCTTGAACACAATAGCGAGCGGGCAATTCTGTTTTGTAGAGTCCACTGCTAGAGGAAGATCTGGGGCTTTCTATGATCTTTGCAAACAGGCTCAGGCTAATAAAGATGCTCAAATTCAATTAACACCTCTAGATTACAAATTCTTTTTTCTCCCTTGGTGGCAGAACAAAGAATATCGACTAATTGCCGATACTATTACACCAGTAGATCTTGAGGAATATTTCAAAGACTTACATGAAGTGCATGGTATCGCTCTCACCCCTTCCCAAAAAGTATGGTATGCTAAGAAATACCAGACCCAATTTGATGACATGAAGCGTGAATATCCTTCCGTACCAGAGGAAGCCTTTCAAGCAAGTATTGAAGGATTTTATTACGGCAAGTATATGACCAAGGCTAGAGTGGAAAAACGCATAACGAATGTCACTCATGATGAAACCATGCCCGTCTATGTTGCAATGGACTTAGGGTTTTCAGACAGTACAGCAATATGGTTTTTTCAAGTAATCGGACAGGAAGTGCACTTGATAGACTATTACGAGAAATCCGGAGAACCATTGACGCACTATCTTAAAGTACTTTCTGATAAGCCTTACAACATTCAAAAGTTTTATGTTCCCCATGATGCTAAAAATACGGAGTACGGCAGTGGACTTACCCGTGTGCAAATTGCTAGAAATCACGGTATTATTTTTACAGCTTTGCCTAAGCTATCAATTCAGGAAGGTATTGATGCTTGCAGAAATGCATTTGGAAAATGTTGGTTTGATGAAAGAAAGTGCGGAGGGGGAATTAAATCTCTCGAATCGTATCGTAAAGAGTGGGACGAGAGAAATGCTTGCTGGTCGGATAAGCCAAAACATGACTTTTCCTCAAATGGCGCCGATGCATTTCGGTACTTAATTCAAAGTTTGCGCCATGTTAAACCTCAAGAGTCGGGATATATGGCATCGTATCAAGGATTAATGAACCCAATGCAGAATATTAATTCAGGCGCGCGGTTCCCTGGAGGTAAAACGAGTGTTTTCTGATGATAGCATAAAAAAAATTGATTTCTTCGAAGCATCAAAACAATTACCAATAGATAAAGAAGAAATATCAAGGAAGATATCGGAAGTTCCTCTTGATATTGCTCGGGGCTATATTGAGTTGTTAGAAAGAAATAAGCGCAATATAGAGCGTACTATAAACCTTTTTCGTTCAATCGATGGGCCTTTCTACCATGAATTACTCGATCAATACACCGAAGAGGATTTAATTTACTTAAATAAAATTGCTGATTACCTTCATGACGAAAATGTTTTGGAGAAAATAACTGAGTTACTAAATGCTTCTATGAATAAAGAACCTTTGACAAATCATTCAAAAGCAAAAGAAATATTTAATATGCTTCAAGATTTGGGAGAAGATGAAATTAGGGATTGTGGAGGCAAATTAATCCCTTTTGCATGGGATATGCAAAGGCTATCTCGGATCTTGCTATTCTATCTGGAGAAAAAAGGAGATGAAAACTCTGTATTGAGTCAATTAAATTCATTTTCTGAGCATGATCTGGAGGTGGCAATTTCAGATTTAAAGTCATTTATTCCTATTCTCCAATCTGAAGAGAAAAAATCATCTTAACAATAATTCCGGAAGCAACTACATGTTTCGTCGAATCCTTTCTAGATTGCGTTGTGAGTGATGGTGGTTCAATGGATAATTCTTGAAAGAATCATAATCATAGGATAAAATAATATTCATACAAAAGTTCCTTTTTTACCCATGCTGATAACATGGGTTTTTTTTACAAATATCATTTTATTTCTAGGACACTTCCTTCTTTATAATTATTTCTGCTGAGTATTTTTTGGCCATCCTATCTAAGACACAGAAGAGTTATGTCAATTTGAGGTATACCCTAATCTGATGTCAGGATACCTCTTTTATTTTGTCAGAATAGAGTCTATATCTTTATTAATTGACAGTTAATCGTTAACTTCATAGACTTCAACCTGACAAATTTTAAAACAGGTTGATTTTATGACTCTAGGTAAGGCTGTAGGATATATTAGGGTTAGCAGTGAAGAGCAAAATCCAGAAAGGCAACTAGAAGGTTTAAAGCTAGATAAGGTCTTTATCGATAAAGTATCCGGCAAAGATATACAAAGGGCTAATTTAAATGCTCTGATTAGTTATGTGCGTGAAGGTGATACCATCATAGTTCATAGCATGGATCGTCTCGCAAGGAATTTGGATGATTTGAGGAGCTTGGTCTTTGAATTGACGAATAAAGGTGTCAAAATTCAATTCATCAAAGAAAAACTTATTTTCACGGGGGAAGATTCTCCTATGGCAAATCTTCTATTATCAGTTATGGGAGCTTTTGCTGAATTTGAGAGAGCTTTAATTCGTGAAAGGCAGATTGAAGGAATTGCCTTAGCAAAAAAGCGAGGAGCCTACAAAGGAAGGAAAAGGTCTTTAACGAACGAGCAAGTTAAAAATTTGCAGATAAGAGCATCAAGCAAGGAATCAAAAAGTCAGATTGCTCGTGATTTTGGTATTAGCAGAGAAACGCTTTATCAATATTTAAAAATGGCTGTCAATTAATTCTTAGGTGGATCAGAAAAAAAAGTCGCAAAGTTTTTGTGGAACAATGCGACTTAAATTAAACAAAAGGACAACTTTATGATAACACAAAATACATTTGTTGAAAATCAATCACAATTGTTAAACAACATCGATTTACAGAAAGTAAATAATAATAATATCGATGAAAAAAAATAATTTCTGTTGAACGGAATAATCTTCCCTTCTTTTCTCTGGGTAAATCAACCCGATTTTGCTATAATTCAATTAAAAATTAACAACTTAGAGGCGTTATGGTTATCGTATTGCCGGCACAGGTTAAACGAAGCAAGTGGGGTTCAATTGGAGCTGGCCTAGGAAAGGGTTTAAGTTCAGCCCTAGAATCATATGAGAGAAGGCAAGACGAAGAACGCCAATTTGCCAGAGAAAATAAAACTCGAATGTTGAAGAACTTAGAGGCGCGGGAGCAAACTTATCTTGATAGAAAACAACAAGAACAAATTTTAGGAAAAGAAAACGAAGCAGCAAAACAACTCGGTATTGATATTAGCGGGTTTAATGATCCACGGATGCGTCAACAAGCGCTTTTAGAAGGATTGCGTGGACAAAATAAAGAAAATGAACAGGATCGTTTATCTCAGTCTTTTCAGAATGTTCAAAATTTATTTCAAAATCCTGATCTCACAGATGAGCAAAAAGTTTTTGGTTTGTATCAAGAACTTCATCAAAATCCAACCTTGGCTCGCAATCTATACGAATCCCTTCAAAAGCCTGGCAAGGCGCGAGATGAAGACATAGCAGGTCAACAATTTGCTCGGGGGTATAACGCAATTCAGGAAGGCGATAATGACGCCTTGAGAGATGTGCTTGAAGATCCTGAAACGTCACTTTCAGTAAAAAACAAACTGACAACTCTTCGCGATAAAGCTGAAACGAGAAAGGGCTTGCAAGCCAGAGAATTGAGGCATCGTCAATCAATGGTTCAGAATGCCTATAAGCAAGCAATTGCTAATGAAAGGGCTAAAATCCAAAAGCCGGGTGGCTATCCTCGCCAGAAGAAGGAAGAGATCGACAAAATTGCGAAGAATATCAAACAGCTTGAGGCTTCACAAAAAATAGATCTTCATAAACTGGCAAAAAATCCTGATTCATATAACAAGCTCCGTATCTGGAACAATGATGCAGGCCAGTATTTGCCTGAAGAAATCGAAGAAGGGAATGAGGAACACAAAAAAGATTTGCAAATGGAAATCGATGAATTCTTCGACAATTTATCTGATGCGCAAATTGAAGAATTGTTCGAAGCTTCAGGGGGTGACATTGAAATAGCTAAAAAATTAGCTCTAGAGAGGTATGGTTCATTATGACTTCATCATTTGAGCAGCGATTCAACAAACTGAATGAAGGGAAAAAACAAAGTTCATTTCAAGACAGATTCAACAAGATATCAAAAGAAAAATCCGTTCAAACGCAAAACCAATCCGTACCTTCCTTTGAAAATAGATTTAACAGGCTTGCAACTCAACAAAGTACGCTGTCAACATTAGCTGAGCCTGAAGAGAAATTTTACGATAAGCTCACTCCAAAGCCATATATCTTAGAAAAAACATCTCTGGAAAGATCGACTCGCCAAAATGTGCTTGATACCTATCGGCCAGAAGAAAAGACACCGGAACAGCTTAAGGCCATGAGCGTTCAAGATCGCATGCAGTATGCCCATGATCTTCAAAATTTAAGGGAATTGCAATCAGGAACGGGCCTTGTCAAGGGGGCATTATCAGGTCTTACTTTTGGTGCAAGCGAACATATCCCCGGCCTTAAACCTGATGAAGATGACCTCATGGTTGGGCTTGGTGAAACAATTGGTTCTTATCTGCCAATAGCGAAACTATACAATTTCATTGGAAAACCAATAGTCAATTTAGCCGCTAAATCTCCTATTGCTAGGCAGGGATTGGAAGCTCTTGGGCGTATGACCGGATTTGGACTGACAGGAGCGGCCTATAAAGGAACAAAAGAACTTGTCCAAGGCGAAGTACCAGACCCAGCAGAATTAGCCAAGGAAGGGGCTACATGGGCAGCTATCGACGCAGTATTACAAGGTCTAGGGCTCGGTGTTGCATTCCAACAGTCTGTTAGCCGCATAGCAGAAGCGGAAGGTGTCACAGCTAAGGAAATCTTAGGGCGATTGTGGAATTCGACTAAGAATTTTTTAAAGCAGAAATTCATTTCACCTAAGAATATTGGCGAGCCTGAAATTGAAATTCTCATGCAGGAAGCGAAACAGGCTGAAGCTGCAATTGTTCCTGAGACAGAAATTGAGATCATGCCAAAAGAGGAAATAGCAAAGCCTGAAGTCAAATCAGATCATCAAATTGATTCGGATTTAACCAAAGCAAAGAATGAATTAGTAGAATTAGAAAGAACGCAGGGCAAAGGGGCTACAAACGAGAAATCTTTGTTAATTCAAGAAATTAATAATTTAGAATTAGAAAAATATAATCGTACAAAACAAAACATAGAAACATCTTCTGAAAAGCGCGAAGTTAAAATTGAGGGACGTAAAGAAGAAATAAAAGAACCGAAAGAGACAATCATAGATGAGCGCCCAATCTTGAAAGAGATTATGGATCTCAAAGAAGAATTGTCGAAAACGAAAGGGAATACCAAGGATATAAATCAAAAGAAAAAGGCCCTATCCGATAGCATAGTGGATAAATCAAGAGAGCTTGGAAAAGCGCGTAAGCATAATAAGAACTTAGAAAAACCTATTCTCAAACCAGTAGAACGTCCCGACGTCTCAACAAAAGGACTAAAAAAACAAAAAGAATATTTGATTGAGAAACTAGATGAAGCTATCAACAATCCCCCGGAAACTAATCAAGTTGAAATAGATGTCCCCGGTGATGGCAGTTTCAAAATCAATAATGAAAAGCGAATCCTTGAGAATGTAAAAGAAAAGGTTCAAAAGGATTGGCCTGTAAAACAATTAAAAAATGAACCTCCTTCATATAAAAAACCTGGTGTAAAGAAAGAGAAAGAGAAGGTTTTATCATCTAAAATAGAGCAAGCACCAGAGGAGCTTCCAAAAAAACATACTCAAATTCCGCCAAAGCAAACCCGCCCTCGTCAGCCTGTCATTGGCAAGAAACAGGCAGTAGCGCGTTCTAAGATTATAGATCTATTTAGAAAAGCATTTACCGATCCTATTCGCCTTGGAAAGATTAGCCAGAAGAAAGCGGCAGGTATTCATAAACTATGGCCTAAAGTTACCCGTCTTCTCAAAGATAATGACGTGGAAACTGTCGCGCATGAGATTGGGCATAATCTGCATACCACACTTTACGGCGGAGATGCTAAGACACCTCAAGAACAAGTTAAAAATATAAATGATGCTTTAAAACCATATTTAGATGAGCTAAAACCTCTTGCCCACTATGAACCTTTCGCAATGGAAGGATTTGCTGAATTTACCCGGCTGTATGTCACAAATCCAGATGTGGCCAAGGAATTAGCGCCTAAATTCTATCAGAAATTTGAAGCTGATCTTGAAGCACAATATCCTGAGATGAAGAATGCCCTCTTAGAAGCTCGGGATTATTACGATCAATATTTGCATGGCACTCCTCAATCTAGGATTAGAGCACAGACAAGCTATGGGTCGGATAAAGGAAGATTGGCGAATATTATTGATGCCGTGAAGAAAAAGCTTCATCCGGATGTCCTTAAAACTGAATTTTTAGACGATGTGTTTCCGGCTAAAAGATTGGTCGCCGAAGCTTTCGGAATACCATTATCAGAGGTTGAGAACTTAAAAGATGAGCGAAACCTATATCGTTCCTTGCGTGTACTTAAGGGAGCAGTAGGAAAGGGCGATGTCTTTGTTCTTCACGAGACTTTTAATGCTAAGACATTGGACAAGGTTAATGGCAGCTTAAGAGATATTCTTAAAAAGCTTCCAAACGAAGAAGCTTATCGAGAATTTAATGACTATTTGATTGCCAGAAGATCGATAGAAAAGGCAACGCAGAAGGTCGCGACTGGAATCAATATCGGCGATGCTATTGCGGTAGAGGGTGAATTAAGGCCAAAATATGGCGATTTAGCTCGAGATCTAGACAAGTACAACGATACACTTCTAAATTACGCAAAAGACTCAGGGCTCATTTCCGATAAACAATATGCGATGATCAAGGAAAAAAACTTGATGTATGTCCCCTTTCAAAGAGTCATGGAACCCGAAAAAGGGGGTGCAGCATCAGGAGCAGGAAGGTTACAAGCAGGTAAGCCAATCAAGCGAATGAAGGGAAGTACGCGAGATATTATTGCACCAATTGAGAGCGTCTTAAAAAACACCTATAGCATCATAATTAATTCTGAAAAGAATTTATCCGGGCAAGTTTTAGCTAAGATTGCCAAGATGAAGAATGTAGGCGCTTATGTTGAAGCAGTTCCTACACCAATCAAGTTAAAGGCAAAAATAGAAGGCGAACAAGTCGCAAGAGAGCTTGCAAAACGTTTCGAAAGCGAGGGATTGAGCGATCTCATAGAGTATGATCAAGATGGCAAACCCGTTTTAAGAGAAGATATTGCCGATGCAATTCCAGATGTATTCTTGAAGTTTGGTGCGGGTCAATACCCGGCAGGCGAAAATATTGTTACTGTATATTTCGAAGGAAAACCTAAATATTATGAAGTTTCTCCCCCTCTATTCGAAATGTGGCAAAAGGGAATTGCTCCGTATACAGCCAGCCTTATTACAAAGATGCTTCGTATACCTGCAAGGACATTAAGAGCCGGAGCAATTCTTAACCCGAAATTCATGCTTAAAAACGTAGTGCGCGATACGTGGGGAAGCTGGTTATTTTCTAAATACGGCAAGTCTTTAAAAGACCCCACTGGCTTGTTTATCGATACAATTTACAGTCCCCTCTCTATGCTTGCGACCTCAGCCGGAAAGGGAGCCCTCTACGTAGAATGGATGAAGGCAGGCGGCGGAATGTCCACCATGCAATCATTGGACAGAGATGCAATCACGAAGAAACTTGAAGAAGTCCGCCACGGCTATAAACCTCACCAGGTGATCAAATGGCTTAGGCAAGTAGCCGAGATTAGTGAAGAAACAAACCGTCTTTCCGAGTTTGGCAAAGCGCTTGCCGTTGAAGGAAACACAAGGCTAGGAAAAGAAATCTCAGCCTTTGCCGCTAGAGACCTAAGCGTTGATTTTGCTAAGATGGGTCTTCAAACCAAGGCTTTGAACCAAATTATTCCATTCTTCAATGCTACAATTCAAGGTGGCGACAAACTCCTTCGCACAATGGCTAATCCCACAGATAGAAAAAACTTTCTTCCCAGGGTTCTAGCATTCATTGTAATCCCTTCTCTCATATTGGCATGGCTGAATAAAGATGACGAAAACGTAAAAGAATTTTTAGAGGAAGAAAAGGATTTCAACTTCATCACATCTATTAACGGACAGTATATAAAAATCCCCGTACCATTCGAAACAGGCGTGTTGGCACATGGTCTTACACAGCGCATGTTTAATCATTTCATGAAAAAAGATCCTGAAGCTTTCGAAGGATTCATGGGCAGTGTTTCAAGTGCAATGCTGCCGAATTTTATTCCAACAATTGGCAATCCATTTATAGAGACATGGGCGAATAGAAATTTCTTCACAAATGCCCGGATTATCCCTTATGGCAAGGAAAATCTTATTTCTAAATATCAATACAAAAACAATTCATCAAGCACAGCCCGATTGCTGGGAAGAGCTCTGACATACATGCTCGGTCAGGACACAAGATCAAAAGCGGCATCCCCTGCAATCATTGATCACTTCATCAATTCGTGGGGTGGCGGCTTGGGCAGACTAATGATTAATATTTCCGATGCTTCATTAGAGGCAGCAGGCTTAAGCGATAAAATCCCGGGACCGCAACAAACCATTACAGAAAAATTAGGATTGGACGCTTTTACTGCGCGTTTTCCAAGGGCTAGCACACGAAGTATAGAAAAATTCTATGATAATTATGCTGATGCGACAGCTCGCGAAAAATCCATTAAATACGCTGAAAAGATGGGGCTTGAGACAGAAGAAGAGATAGAAACTGCCTATCAGCGGGTTGAGAAAATCTACGACTACAATTCCTTAAAAAGCGCCTACAATGCAATTCAGGCATGCCAAAAAGAAATAAATAATATTTGGAATGATCCTGCAATTGAATCAAATCTCAAAAAGCAAATGATCGACGATCTTTATTTGGATATGATTCGATTTGCAAAAGAAGCCAACGAGGACATAAGCAAATATCGATTGATTCAAGACTAAGGGCCACCTCAATAATCGGATTATATTGCAGCCAATTGGAAATGTACCGCTATAAACCTAATAACCGCAAATTCCCAAATCTGCAAGATATTGTGCTATAACTGGGCAATATTCATAATCACGAGCACCATGACTATATAAATTAGTTACTCTTCTTGTTGCACCACTTTCTACTAAATATTTGATGATTTCTAAATTTTCTTGGTTATCTTTATATTTCAATTTCCAAATAGCCCAATCTAAAGGAGTGCAATCGTGCAATACTAAATTATTTGGTTCTTTTTCTTTTAAATTAATGAATCCATCGATTCTAGCTTTTCTATCAATCAGTGATTTAATAACATCAAAATTCCCGGCACCACATGCTATATGAAGAGGGCTTACGGGGTATCTGGATTTTTTTTCTTTTTCAGAAATTAAGTTAATAGAAGCCCCTGAATCAAGTAATAGGTTAACCAAAGCCGTTGACCCAGACTTTGCAGCAAAATATATAGGATAATGCCCTTCTCGATCGATCGTGTGATTTACATCTACTCCAGCGTTTAGTAGTCGATAAACTACTTCAAGCTGATTGCATTCAGCCGCTCTTGTAAGAGGAGTATGACCAAAACACGGGGTATAAATGTTTGCGCCGTATAGAAGCATTAATTCTACTGCGTGTAAATCCCCCTCTTTGATCGCACAATGAAGAGCATTCATCCCATCTTGATTATTGCCATATTGTACTAGAATTCGCTTTAATTCATTTAAATCGTTTATCTTTTTTGTCTGCTCTTCTTTTGTGGATTGTAATTCAGACTTAGAGGCGTTTATGGAAATCATTATCTCTTTCTGTTGAGCCTTTATTTCCTCTAATTCAACCTTCAGTGAATCGATTTCTCTTTTTAACGATTTTGCATAATCGGAAGTGGAAAGTATTATCTCTTTTTGTTGTCCATCCATTTTTTCTAATCTTTCTTTCAAGGTATCGACTTCTTTTTTCAAATCTATTGCATACTTAGGAGGAGAAAATAGATCTAAAATACCTATACAATGTGTTTTCTTTAATTCTGGAAAAGGCTTTTCAGTTAAAGAGTTTCCAAATGTTTTGTGAGGAATGGTAAAAATTGAGATGAAAAATAAAGCACTATATATTGCTCGGAACATAGATTAACTTCCTTTTTAGCTAATTTTGACTGGAAATTATCTAGCTCATTGAATTTGAGCGCAATATGAAAGAATTTTTACGGGATTTGGATTATATCACCTCAATCACTACGGAATCATCATTCTCAACAACTTCTTCTCGTGGATGATGTTTGTGAAATTTCTGTGCAACCTGTTTTAAGCTTCTTTGTAAATAAACACCCGTTGTGCCCGTGCCAGCATGGCCGAGAAGTTCTTGGATGACGCGTAATTCACCACCATTCTCAAGCATATGTGAGGCAAAAGCATGGCGAAAACTATGTGGAGAAACATTTTTTGTGATGCCGCATAATTTTGCATATTTCTTGATAATTAACCAAACTGTTCCTCGATTTAGGGGTATTTCCAATCCTAATCGATGGGATATAAAAGCATAGCTTTGCAAATCTATTCCGGGGCGATATTTTTCCCAATAAAGCTGAAGAAAATAGACGCTCATTTTTGTAAGACTAACAATACGCTCTTTGCCACCTTTACCACGAGCAATGCGCACCATCATTTCAGGGAATCGAAAATCAATGACTTTTAAGTTGCATAGTTCGGTTATTCGAAGACCACATGCATACAAAAGTTCGAAAATCGCCCTATCTCGCAACCCTTTTTTTGTGCCAATATTTGGTTTCTCAATTAAGTGAGTAATTTCTTCTTCTGTTAAGAGATCCGGCTGTTTTTGCCATGTTTTTGGAGTTTCAAAATATTTAATTGGATTGGCTTTGATTATTTCTTCCCTCGCCAAAAATCGGAAAAAAGTTTTGCAAGCAGCTATTTGACGTCTTACCGAATTCGCATCTAAACCCTTTGCATAAAGAGTCGAAAGAAAATCTTTAAAATTATCATAATTAACTTGATCAAAGCTTGTTAGTTGGTTTTCTGTCATGAAATTTAATAGGCATTTAATTTCTCGCTGATAAGCATTCCATGTATTCTCTGAAAGTCCACGTTCATGCAAAAGATAATTGCCGAAGTCTATTAATTCCGGGAGAAAAGGAGACTGATAAGGAACTGGTGTTTTCTTCGGAAAGAGATGATCAAAACCCAGAAATTTTAAGAATGATCTGCAACTCGATTTAATCCTTTTAGTTGTTTCTTTTCCAAGGCCTTTTTGATAAAGGTATTCAGTAAATTTACTTAAATCTTCTATTTTAATTTGATTTAAGTTTTTCATTTTTTTGAACTTAACAAACTCAAATAAATGAATTAAATTCTTAAAATACCTATCAATTGTGCATTTGACTAATTTTCTTTCATGCATATGATCTAAATATCGCTCTAGATCAGCTTGCATGAGGTCTTTTGTTTTTTTCATACACTCCTCTTAAATAACATATAGTACTCATAGTCTCTGTACTCATAGACTTAGATTCTCTAGCCTTTTGTGCTTTTGAGGTATAACATGGCAGAGAATCCAAGGAATAGAAAGAAGACCCCCGTTAGGAAAGCCTTTGGTATTAAGGTCAGAACGAAACGTTTCGAATTGGAAATGACCCAAGAAGAAATAGCAGAGAAAGCAGGCATGCATCCCACCTATTTAGGTTCTGTCGAACGAGGCGAGCGCAATATCTCACTAGAGAATATCATTGTCTTGGCTAAGGCTCTGAATTGTTCTCCAAAGGATTTAATGCCTGATTAATGTTTGGGTTTTATTCGACAAGTCCTCCCTCAATATGAACAACGTCACAATCGTTGGCTTGATATCCTTCAATAATTGTGTTTTTTATTTCTTGAATAGGAAGATTGATCTGAGATATAAGCGTCACAATTTGTTTGTTAGCGTATAAACTGAAATTTGAATCTAATTTTTTCATTTCTTCACTAATTTGTTTTAAAACTTTATCCAAGTAGTGGACTTCAAACCTGTATTTCATCCTAAAAATTCTTCCTAGTTGTAGTTTTTGATCGACTCCAGTTCATTCGCTGTTCTGTGCAAATTCCAGGCCATCTTTTCTAAAGCTATGCAAGCATCTACGCAAAATATTTTTTCTTCATTAGCTGCCATTTTCAATCTTTGGCTTAATCTTTGAGTTGTTTGAATGAGTTCTTCTAAATTTGTCATGCCTATTTCTCCTTTTTGTTTTTCGTATCTAAAGCAGACTGAACGCCAATTGTTATGATTTTCAGGGCTTCAGATTGATTGTTTACGCAATTCAAAAGGGCCTTCGTGATGAACTTCACCACTTCAACGTACAATTCTTCCTCTTTCATTTTTAACCTGAGTTAAGATTCTGATTTTTCTAAAAGCCTTCACATTGACAATGTTTGGCTAATCAATTATCATAATTTGATAAACCAGGCTAACGTATTAGCCAATTTAGATCAACGAAAAATAGCGTTTTGGTTTTAAGGACATGAAACTTAGAGAATATATCGATAATTACGGAATTAATATTTCTGCGTTTGCTAGAAAGATTGGAGTAAGTAGGGGAACATTAACACGTGTTCTTGCCGGAAAAGCATTAACATTGGAAATTGCATTAAAAATAGAAAAAGGGACAGAGGGAAAGGTAACTTGTCAGGATTTAATGAAGTAAAAATCCGGCAGCTCTTTCCACTTTTTGAACAGTAGTCATAAATTGATCGAAGGGTGTATTTGGCAGTCTAAAATTGAGAGGTGACGCGACATAAGAATGAGAGCGAACGCGATGTAAAATTGAGAGGTAGCGCGACATAAAATTGAGAGCAAACGCGACGTAAAATTGAGAGCAAATCCGAGTTTTAATGAATAATCCATTGGTGGAACCAAAAACCTTTACCAATGGAAAGGATTATGATTCGGATGGATGAATTAAACAAAATCAGAAAGGCTTTCTATTCAGAAGGCTTCAGCATTAATGAGATTTCCAAGAAATTCAAACGATCTTGGAGTACCATTAACACGATCATTAAAACTCCCCGTGATGTGCTTGAAAATCCAGACAGGAAGGAACGAAACCGAGAGTCTACTGTAGGAACTCAGGAGGTAATTGATGCCATAAATGGTTACCTTGATAAAGAAGTTAGACTTGGCGTTAAAAGAAAGCAACGCTACAGGTCAAATGTGATTTTCAAGGAATTGAGAGAAAAGGGCATATACAAGGGCTCAAAGCGACGCCTTCAGGAACTAGTTAAGGAGGCTCGTAAAAATCGTGGACAAATTGAGCCAAAGAGCTTCCTTCCATTAGAATTTGAACTTGGATCAGCACTACAAGTCGATCATGGTGAAGTTGATTGTATTATCTCAGATTGTCGAATGATATGCTACTTATTCGTCGGTAGTATCCCTGGGACTAAATTAAGATATTGCCAGCTCTTTGGTACTAAAGCCCAAGAGGCATGGGGCGAATTTCATGAAAGATGTTTCCGTTTCTATAAAGGAATATTTTCACGGTTAATTTATGATAATGACTCCGTATTAATCAAGGATTCCAGTAAGGGACAACACATTGAAACAAGCTTCTCACTAGCTTTATGTGAGCACTATGGTTTTACTAGGGTGTTTTGTAATCCAGCCTCCGGTAATGAAAAGGGATCAGTTGAAAATGCGGTTGGCTTTTGTCGCCGCAACTATTTTCCCGGGTGCCCAACCTATGACAATTTCGATATTACAAATGAACATTTAGAGCAGCAATGCCTCAATGAGATTGCAAACGCTACATTAGCCAGAAATGGAGATAGTGCACAAACAATTCTTGCTGAAGTTGAAATTAATTTAAAACCATTACTACCAGCAAGAAGGTGGGTGCAACGGGATTCTCGACTCGTTAATCGTTACCAAATGGTTGAGGTATACGATCATTTCTACTCAGTCCCAGAAAAATTTGTTGATAAATTAGTGAGAGTGGCTATTAGTGCTTTCAATATAACAATCTATAATAGAGATGAACTTATTTATGAGCATGCTCGCATTTTCGCCCACGGTGTGGATTCATTAGTATTAGATCATTACCTAGATCAACTGAGGAAAAAGCCTGGAGCTTTATGGGATTGCAAAGCAACAAAAGGACTACTTGATGATAAAGCACTTGATGCTATTTGGGAACGCCTTCTTGAGCGAAATTCATTTAGAAGGGCTCAAAAAGATTTTATCGAAGTTCTTTATCTCAGGAAGAAATATCAGGAGAATCATTGGCAAGCAGGAATTAATAAAGCGCTTAACTGTGGAGCGTATGATCCAGCAGCGATTGAAAGCATTATTAAAATGCTTTTAGCACCGGATGGAAAATGTAATGAAATAGCAACTCAGGAACGATTTACAAGCCGTAATCTTAATGTTCCAAAGTGGGAATGCAAACTAACAGGATATGGAACATTGTCTAAAGAAGCAGTTTCAAAAGAAATAAGTCATCCAAATGACAAAGTTGTTCCAATATTCCATAACGTTGAATTTTCAAAACATGGCAATGCTATGCAAGGCAAATGGAATGGAACTATCGCAGACAATATCATGGATGAGGAAATTCCTGAAATATTGCCTAGATCAAAATCAAAAACATTGTCCTAAGGAGGTTATTTATGTTAGAGAAAACATTGGCTTTATTAAATATGAAAGGCTCCATAAATGCGCTTGAAAGCATTTCTAAAATTAAAGATAAAATTGAATTTGTTCAAGCACTATTACAAGCAGAATGTGATTATCGCCAACAAAAAGCATTCGAAAGAATCCTGAAGCAAGCTTCATTTCCAATAGATAAGGTTTGGAGCGAGATTAATCCTGCACTTAATCCGGAGATTGATTTCAAAAGTGTTCAGGCTCTAGGTGATGGTGAATTTATTCGCAAAAAAGAAAATATATGCTTGATGGGTACTCAGGGGACAGGAAAAAGCCACAGCCTTATCGCACTAGGTAGGCAGCTTTGTGATGATGGCTATAGTGTGAAGTTTTACAGGGCTTGTGACCTTGTGAACGCGCTTGAAGAGGCAAAATCGCAGCACAAGCTTGATAGGTTTATGAAAAGCATTTTGAAACCACAACTTTTAATAATCGACGAACTAGGGTATGTACCATTTACTGAAAATGGTTCTCGGCTTTTATTTGATGTATTTTCAAGGAGGTATGAACATGGTTCAATTGGAGTAAGCACTAATTTATCTTTTGAAAAGTGGGTGCAAGTATTCGGATCAGTGGAATTAACGGCTGCCTTAGTTGATAGGTTCACCCATAGATCTCATAATTTTGTCTATAATGGAGAATCCATAAGACTAATGGAGGCTCAAAGATCAACAAGGGAAAGGAGCTCAAAGAATAGTAGAGGGAAAAAATAGAATGATAAATGAAAGCAATAGCATACAAAAAAAAAGAGCATGTGAAAAATACCCTCTTACAATAGAACAAGCTAAAATTTATCTTTGGCTTCGCCTCCAAAAAATCAACACAGATGATGACACTCTACATTATTGGTCGAGACATTATCCTGGAAATCGAATCAGGGATGTTGTAAATTATGCACATGCTCGACTTTGTGCTGGTGACCTGATCAAAAATATCGGTGGATGGATCAGTAAAATATTGAAAACCGAGAGTGCCGTCGTAAATGATAGTTGTATAATCAATCGTAAATTCGCTGAAGAATTTGTGGAATTACGAGGTTGGTCAGCACTAAAAATTTACGAGAAATACGTTAAAGACGAGATAACAGATAGTGATCTGCCCTTAACGATAGCTGTTGATGAATTCAAGAGAGCATTGAATGCTCTATATGAAAAAAGTCAACTTTACAGAAATCTGTGAATCATGGTGATAAAAATTACAAGAATTTAAACTAAAAACAATTTGAGTGATTTTTATCACCAAACTAACTTGTCTTTTGTAATGTAAAACCAACAATGTCATTGCCTTATTATATAAGAAGGTATAAAAAGGTTAGCAAGTAGTGCAACCTGTGTCTTTGTGCAAAATGTTGAAGTATAGAAGATGAAAAAGGGAGAAAAACTCCCTCTAGAGTATAATGAAGCGATATACATCGTTGTCGCTCTACAAAAAGAATGATGAATATGTAATTAGGCGCATAAAACAGACTTGGAGCCTAACTAGACTCTCGATTTTAGGTCGCGTTTGCTCTCAATTTTAGATCGCGCGAACTCTCAATTTTACGTCGCGTTTGCTCTCAATTTTAGATCGCGTTACCTCTCAATTTTAGATTTCCAAAAACAATCGAAGGGTGTCTTTGCTGCAATCTCTTCATTAGGCAAAATGTAAGCTTGTGTTTCCTGCATTCCCTGCCAATCATCCAGCGTGATGATTTTGAAGAAATGTGTAGGTACAGCGACATCATTCGGCCCAATCACCTGAAATTTGACATACTTCTTACCATCCGCTTCAACAGATGGCAAATAAAGCGGCCCTGTGACCACGTAAACGTTTGCATGGTCTTTCGTCAGATCACGCACATATTTTTCAAGCTTAGCCCAATATCCACGATTGAGTTGAGGGCATTGCGGGCACATGTTGGTCATGTAAAAAGTGTCATACATAGCCTCATGGCTTGATTTATGGTCGCCTGCTGGAGCTTGATGGCCTCTATCGAAGCCACTTCCCTTATAATCTGCTAATGTGGCCCGTAAAGGCTTCGGAATGGCTTCATCTTCCTTGAATTCAAGGGAGCGTTCTGTTTCGCCTCTAATGCTTTCAGCCGTCAAATGCTCATAAACCCAGGCAGGATTGCGATTACGAGCGTCATAGGCCAAAGAATAGCCCGGGCGATGAATGACGAATGATGAGATTGGCTGTCCTGGAAGTGGGCTTTCTTGCGCATGGAATGGACTTTCAATTGTTTTATCGTGATAAGCCCATGTTTGCGGTATGTTTCTACCTGCGATTATGCCAATGATAAGGCCAATAAAAAGCGCGGAAAAAGATAGCTTTGATTTTCGTTTCTTTGTCATTTGATCGATTGAATTTAAATAGCTTCGAAAATTCCTATGGGACTTTATTGACGTTTGTTTAAATTCACCCTATTTTAACAAGCCTGAGCAGCTCACAAGAACAAATATCCAGCCTCTTTGAAAGAGAAGGCGAACTTTTAGCAAGCAATTTTCTCTGCGTCAATTTCTAAAGGTGTTTCTCCTTCTGAATTTGCTAAATTCTCAGGATTGATCTTCAAATAAAGCTTTCTGAATTCCTTATCCGTTACCTTTAAATAATTGAGAATATAAAGTCGTAGATAAATCTCTGTACTTGGATTCATTCTAGATGTTTCTTTTTCCCACTTAACAACAGCAACATGAGAAACACCAAAAATCTTAGCAAAATCTCTGTATGACATTTCAAAATAATTGATAATAAATCGAAGCTCTTTCCCGGTTAAAGATGATGGCTTCATTGCAAGCATATGAAGAACGGATTTTTGGAAAATTCCCATGCTAAAATCAAATACCCATTCACCATAGATTTTCTTAAGTGGAGCATTAACTAAACGAATTGGAAATCCAAGTCCTTCATAGATAAATGTTTCTATTTTTTTATTTTTACTCATAGCTTTTCCACATACATTACAGTGATAATTAACATTTCATTTTCATCAAATGAGACAATAACTCGAACATCTAACTTACCTATCTTTGTTTTACCCCTAATAGCGTATTTCCACACGTTGTTACTATCATCAAAACATGTTTTCTTTTTCTCTTCATACCCCGTTTTCAGAACATGTACAACTTCTGCGATATCAATTTTTCGCTCTTCTTTTCTGATAAGGGCATGTGTGCTTAATGTGTATCTGTCTTCTTCAATACATTTTCTAATGGTTTCTAATACATTTTCTAGTTTCGGAAGCCTTTTCTTCATTACGAGAACGTCCTTTGATTTTATGTTAACAAAGTTAACACTTGTTCTGCAACTATTATAATCCAAGCATTATCTGCCCGAAAAGATTTGTCATAAGAATTGACCATTTGGCTTGAGTCGTTATAAACCTAATTTTGTCGCTGCATTGTTCTTCCACTTATTCACTTCACGGATATACTTCTTGAGTGTATCGCTCTTCTTGTGGCCTGTATGGGCCATAATTGCATGTTCTGGAGCATCGTTTAGAATTGCCTGGGTCACAAAACCAGATCGCAATGAATGGCCTCCAAAATCCGGAACAACTACAGTAGAATCCCGCTCCAGTCTTTCTTCAGCATCCTTGACGGTTTCCCGTATATGTTGATTGCGGGTGATGATCAGTGCAATAGCTTTATCGGATATGGCATTTGATTGAATATGCCCATGTCGATTAATAGCACGGAATACAGCTCCAGCTTCAATTTTGGCGGCATTAATCCATTCTTGCAAAGCGCGGATTGGGCAAGTTGAGTGATTGGAACCATAGGGAATATTCACTTCACGCATGCCTGTCTTTGACCAAGGAATAAGCACAACCAATCCCTCGTTTAGGAATTGCAAGTGTTCCTTGTGGATATTTGCCAATTCCGACCTGCGGAGTGCACCAGAAAATCCGATAAGCAGCAAAGCCCTGTCCCGCTTTCCGCTCAAGGTGTCCGGTAATGCATCCACCATTTTGCGAATATCCTCCATGAGCACGGGTGATTTTCTATTTTCAATAATTCTATGTGTCTGTTCCTTACTTAATACTCGCCTGATTCCGCCTAATGTCCGTTTAATGGCCGGGTCTTTTCTGCTAAACTCGTATCCTTTATATTGATGAATCTTCGTGATAGCAGTCAACCTTCTCTCAAGGCTATTCCATTTGAGTGGTGGTTTTTCTTTGAGCTGTCTTTCTTTCCCTGATATGCCCAACCAAGAATTCTTTGCCCTGTCTTCCAGGTAGTCCGCCACGTCATGAGGATTGGCAGGAATAAATTGACGATGATTTTGATCACACCACATGCAGAAGTCTTCCCAGTCAGAAAGGTAGGCATTTATTGAAGTCTGTGCCATATCCTGTTCGGTGAAGGAATTTCTATAACTTATAGGTTCAATTTGTGAAGGGTTGTAAATTTCCGAAGGTGCGATTGTCATGATCTCATTTTTCATGTTTATCCTTTATGTTCCGATAAGCTTCTCATATCGGTAGTTAAAAGAAGTTAGCAAATATAAGGTTTTCCGTAAATCCATATTTATTTATATCCGTATATACTGCTATCCGTAAATTCCACACTTCGTTTATTAATTCTTTACCAAATGTGAACTTGTGGAAATCCGTACATCTTGATATCTTGCGTTACACTAAACTTAGGATAAACATGAAGAGGACAATTATTATTGCAGCAATCAATCTAAAGGGTGGCTCTACAAAGACTTCTACCATTCTCAATTTGGGAGGGGTCATGCATGAAAGTGGTCACAAACCTCTTTTAATAGATAGTGACCCTCAACAATCTGCAACTAGGTGGGCACAACAAGGAGGAACAAGTTTTCCTTATTCAGTGGTTCCATTAGATATTGGAAGGAATATTAAAAAGCTAAAAGAAAACTTAGACCAGCTCATTGATAATCACAAGGCTGATACTATCTTATTTGATACTCCCCCACAGCTCGAAGAAGAGGCTCTATTAGCTGCGTTGCTAGCAGATATTGTTATTATTCCGATTAGTCCATCTCCTCTTGATTTATGGGCTGGAGAAAAAGCTGTAGAAACAATTATTGAAGCTAGAAAAGAGCGAAAAGGCGATCTACCAAAAGCTATTCTTGTTCCCAGCAGATTAATGCCAAATACTTTGCTTGCAAAAGAGCTTAATACCTCTCTTAAACAATTCAATGAGCTCATTTCTCCCCCAATCACAATGCGCATTGCTATGGCT
>Ga0134122_10000349_pt1 | contig 30199 bp, 31 predicted proteins | sample KB302_FD_96461 | JGI IMG/M metagenome (GOLD analysis project Ga0134122, IMG submission 96461) | Terrestrial soil microbial communities without Nitrogen fertilizer from Kellogg Biological Station, Michigan, USA - KB3-0-2 | ecosystem: Environmental > Terrestrial > Soil > Unclassified ...
ATTTCGACCGTCGCCGGCAAGTACGCGCGCGAGATTTTGTGGCCCAATTCCGGCGTCGGTCCTGAGGAGGTGGATGTCACGGGCTCCTATGACGCGTTCACCTTCACCACCCTGCTGCAGCTCGAGGACTACGGGTTTTGCCAGAAGGGCGAGGGTGGTCAGTATGTCAGCGACGGCACCATTGGCCTCGGCGGGCGGCGGCCCAACAATACCAGCGGCGGGCACCTGTGTGAGGGCTATACGCATGGCATGAATATGGTGATCGAGAACGTGCGCCAGCTGCGCCATGATGTCGATGATTTTTGTCCGATCGGAGCGGACGGCAAGCGCCAGCACACCTACGACTACCGCGAGGGTGGCTGTCGCCAAGTAAAACAATGCGAGGTCACCGCCAATCTCGGCTGGGCCATGCCGGGCACGGGCTCGGCCCTGGTGATGCGGCGAGATTGAGGGAGAGGACCAATGTCGATCAAGGCCGACTATTTGGGTATGCCGCTCAGCATCGACGAGCTCGATGGCGAGAACCTCACCTATTTCAAGCATTGCGCCGCGCACGACTTTCACCTGCAGCTATGCGAGAGCTGTAATCTGCTGCGCTACCCCCCCACGACATCGTGTCCGTGGTGCATGCGGGCCGCCGCGAAATGGGTTCCAGTCGAGGGCAAGGGCGCCGTGCACGCCTATACGGAAGTGCATCACGCCATTCAGCCTGCCTTCAAAGGCTCGACACCGTATCTGGTTCTGCTGGTCGATCTCGACACGCAGAAGGGCAGGCCAAGCGCGCAAGAGGCTTTGCGGGTCGTTGGCAACTTGACGACGCCGGATGGTCGGCTTGCCCCACCCGAGGTGGTGAAGCGGGTTGGCATCGGCACGCGCGTGCGCATGGTGTTTAGCGACGTCGCGCCCGGCCTGGCCTTGCCGCAATGGACCATCGATGAGGCCGCAACCCAGCCGCAGCCCTGGCGCTATCCTGAGGCCTGAACCGCCCGCGCGTCGGATCGCCACCGGCAGCAATATCCTCGCGCCTCAGGCGGGCGGCAGGAGGCAGGCGCGCAGATCCTCGGCCAGTTTGCGCATCAAGGTGAAGTAGAGGTTGGGATCCGGCTCCAGCGCGAAGCCCTCCGGATCGAGCGTACCCGTGCGCGCCAAAGTCCCCTCGATCAGGTTATCAATCAGGCGCCTGTCGACTTGTGGTTCGGCAAACACACAAACGGCGCCGAGCGACAAGATTTTCCGACGCAGTTCGCCCAGGCGCTTGGCGCTCGGCGCCACTTCGGGGCTGATCGAGATGGCACCGACGACGTTTAGGCCATAGCGACGTTCGAGGTACTGGAAGGCGTCGTGTGCCACGACATAGGGCTTGCCGGCGAGGGGCTCAAGCGCACCTTGCAGCTCGGCCCGCAGGGCGTCGAGCTGGCGTTTGAGCGCCGTTGCGTTGGTTTTGAAGGCGTCGGCGTTGGCCGGATCCTTGCCGCTTAGGGCTTGCTCGATGCGATCGACCATCGCCTTGGCATTGTCGGGATCGAGCCAGATATGCCCGTCGAAGGCGTTTGCCCTGCCGGCGTCATGGGCATGACGGCGCCCGTCGCCGGCGGCCTCAAAGGAGACACCCATGCGGCGCTCGAGGAGGGCGATGCCGGGTGCCTCCTCAAGGGTCACCAGCTCCACCTGCCGCGGCAACGCTTGCGTCAGTCTGACGGAAAAGGGCTCGGTGGCGGGGGAGGCACGAAAGACGATGTCGGCGCCGTTGAGCGCGGCCAGGTCCGACGGCTTTAAGGCATAAAGGTGCGGCGAGGCGGAACCTTTGACGAGCATCTGGGGCCTGCCGACACCCGCCATGACCCCTGCAACGAGGGCATAAAGCGGTTTGATGGTGACGACCACCTTGGGGGCGGCCAACGCGGGATGCGCCCCGGCCAGAACAACGAGGAACACGAGCCAGGCAGAGGTTGCGCGTCTCAGCATCGATGGACTCTGGGAGAACCCGTGTTTGCAAGGCCCAGGTGGAAAGACCCTTGCGGAGGCCAAGGTGATTTGGCACGTTCGGGTGCACGCTATGTTATAGCATAACGCCATGCAAGCCCACGGCGATGGGATGGGGGTGCTGCCGTCTTGCCCTCATTGTGTGGGCGACTGCGTCCCGGTATCAGATCCCGCCCGGGGACGGGGGGATGACAGTTGATCGGAGAGGAACAGGCAAATGCCGAGACTATCGGCGAGCGTCATTGGTCTCGTTGCGGGCCTGGCTACGCTAGCGGGCGTGTTGGCAGGCCCGGCGGCGGCCCACCCGCATGTTTGGATCACCGTCGAAACCACCCTGCTCTACGACAAGGGTGCCTTTAGCGGATTGCGCCACAAGTGGACCTTCGACCAGTATTACACGGCGATGGCGATCGAGGGCTTGGACAAGAACAAGGACGGCAAGTACGACCGCGAAGAATTGGCGGAGCTAGCCAAGGTGAATATCGACGGCCTCAAGGATTTTGCCTACTTCACCACGGCGTCGGTTGCCGGCCGGGAGATCAAGTTCGAGGCCCCGAGCGAGTATTGGCTTGAGCATCGGGACGGGGCCTTGTCGCTCAACTTCACCCTGCCCTTTGCCGAGCCCGTGTCGACGGATGCCAAGGGACTGACGTTCGCCGTGCAGGACCCAACGTTCTTCATCGCTTTCGATCTCGCCAAGGTGGATCCGGCCAAGCTGGGACCGGGAACTCCAGCGGCCTGCAAGATCAAAGTCGGCTCGCCGAAGGAGCAGGCGGGCGGCCTCGGCGACGCATTCGCCAAACAGTTTGGCGCCCTCGCGGTCGGCGGATCCCAGATGATCTCGGTCGACTGTCAAGGTCCCTGACGCGCACAAGTGGGCCCTTCGCCCCAAGGCGCAGCCCGCGTGGGTTGGGGCTGTTTCAATTTGGTACGGAATTTACGCACTCTTCATTGTTCGCTTCCGGGGCACGTAGCTTTGCCTCTAGGTTCGCCGCATTCGGTGCTGCCCTAGGCCTGTCGATCGGCAGGCCGTCTGTTCGCGAGTGCTGCCTCCATGCGGTCCCTGCTTTGCTTCTTAGCCGCCGTCGCGATTTGCGCCCTAACCGGCGGCGCCACGGGACGCGCCGCGCTCGACCCTGGGGCCAGCGCGCGCGGACCCGACATTGAGCTCCTGGTCTACGAGCATCGCGATTGCGCCTATTGTCAGCTCTTTCGCCGCGATGTGCTGCCGCGCTACCAACAGGCCTTGGCGGCGGAGTTGCCGATCCGCTTCGTCGATATTGCCGCCTTGGGCAACGAGGCGCCAGGCCTCGCGCGGAAGGTGGACATGCTCCCAACCGTCGTCCTGATGCTGGGGGGACGCGAAATCGATCGGATCGTCGGCTACTGGGGGCCCGACAACTTTTTCAAGCTCCTGGCGCATATGCGCGCCAAGGTGGGCTTCGCTGATGGGGCCCGGTGATGTCAAGTCTCCCGGTGCGGCATCCCTCCCGGTTCAGCAAGTATCGACGCTCATCGGTCGTCTCCTCTGCAAAAGAATATTCGGGTCGATTGGGCAGTCGATGTGCGTAGCGCGGGACTCCATGTGATCTCGCCAGCCGGTTACTTGCTTCTCTCCGTGGTCAGCGCCATGGCTGCCAGCATGATGCGATCAGAAGGGAAGTGGTGAGCACTATCTAGGAACACGTGGTTCGTCAGATGCCGACCGACCGCCCACCTTGCGTCTTCACCACGTCCGCCGTCCCGACGACGGGACCTCGGGGAGCAGGCCGCTCTTCGGTCCGCCCGCTCAGAAATTTCTTTATCCTCCGTGATCGAAACGGCCGCGGCGCGAGTGGTCACACCCCCAAAGCCGCGCAGCGGTTTGAGCCGCAGGCGCAAAGGGGCTAGCGGCGAGAATCTCGTCCGCGGAACAATGCATCTGCCCTGATAGGTTGCGATCATGCGCGGGCAGCCTCGGGCGTGGTCCACCGGAACGTGGTCCCGTCGACCCGCATACGATGTAGGATGACCGCGAGCTTTGGTGCGACGGCCAACTTTGCGCGCTTCGGACCACGGCGCTTGGCCACCTCCAGTCACCAGCGCTTGAACGCCGAGAAACGCGTGACCCGCGAGAGCAACACGTTCGCCGCCTCGTAAAGGGCCGTGCGCACCATCTTGTGGCCAACGCGCGTGATGCCGCCCGCGACGTCCGTCTGGCCCGATTGGTATCACTTCGGCGTCAATCCAAAGAGCGGTCCGGCATCCTCGACTTCTTGATCCGGGAGGCATCGTCGAGTGCCGACTTGTAGGTGATTGCCACGATCGCACCGACACTCGGTGTGGTCATGAACCGGCGGCAGACTTGGTCGTGGCCTTGTGCAGCTTATTGAATTGCTCCAGCAACGTTGGCCTCGCCGCCAGCATGGCCTCGGCGACCTGCTCAAGCATTGCGTGTCCGCTAGCAAGTTTGCGGGTCCACGCTTCAAAGGTCTTGTCGGTTACCTTGCCAACCTTGAGGCCGAAGCTTCGGCGAATGCCGCGGATGCTGAGCTCGATGTCGGTGAGCTTGTACTGGAGCTGCTTGGGCGCAACCAGCAGCGCACGTACCTCCTGTGTTTCAGGTGATTTGGCAGGCGCCGGCCGGAACCACCCCATGCGTATAAGCTGGGCCATGCCGCGGGCGTCCCGGCGATCGGTCTTGACCGTCATAGCCGACAACGCCGCCTTGACGTGACAGGTCTCCATCAGGGTGGTCTCGAATCCCGCATCCGTGAGGCCCGCATAGAGCCATTGCGACAGTGGGTCGGCCTCGAGGCCGATCCGCATCAAGTGAAGGCCAAAGCCCTTGAAGCGCCTTTCCCTTAGGCTCAGGGCCTGAGCCCATTACGACACCTAGGAACCGCGGCGAAGGCTCGCCGCTCTCTTGCGGCCCACGCCGCGGTCGGCTTTGATGCCTCCGGTGGCCGGCGCGCCGGCCGCGGTGGGAGCGGAGGGGTCGCCATGGACCGGCGGGGCTTCTTGATATCGGGTGGAGCGGCAGCGGTGGCCACTGGCGCCACGACGGGCACCGCCCCGACGATGGTCGTCAACGGCACCGGGGAGGCCTGCCCAGGACGCACGGAGGTGCCCGACGCCCGCGTGCTCACCATGGCGGTGGCGCCAGGATACGATCTTGCCGGTTTTGGGGCCGACCGGCTCGCCGGCCGCCTCGCGCTGGCGACGGCGGGGCGCTTTCGCATCGAACGCGTTGGCCCCGCGGCCGCAGCTGATCTGCGCCTCACCGACGCGCGCTGGCTTGCCAGCCTACACCCCGCCTTTGCCTTCTTTGCCGGACTGCCCATGGGCGAGGGTTTGCCCAGCGCGGATCTCGACGGCTGGCTGACGCTCGGCGGCGGTCAACTGCTGTGGGATGAGCTTGCGCGATCCTTCGGCTTGAAACCGCTGGTCGTGGGCCACATCGGCGCGGGCGCCGGCCTATGGTCGAGCGTGCGCCTGGAGGCGCCGGCCGATCTCGTCGGCCTGCCGGTCGCCGCGACGGGGCTCGCCGCGCGCGTTCTTGAGCTCATGGGTGCCGAGGTGATCGAGGTGGCACCGCCGGATTTTGCCGCGGCCTTGACCACCGGGCGGATCCGCGCCGGCGAGGCGGGAGGGCCGCTGCCGGGCACCGCCTTTAACCTGGAGCCGCTGGCGCAATGCTGTTATCGGCCGGGACTCTACCCCCACGGCGCCGTAACCACGCTCCTGGTCGCATCCGCGCTTTGGGAGGATCTGGACGCGGCGGAGCAGGCGATTTTCGAGGCCTGTGCGGCGGCGGAGCATCGCCTCGCGTTGGCCGAGGCCAACATGCAGGCCGCCCTCGCCATGCACGTGCGCGCGGCGGCCAAGTGGCCCGCGCGCACGTCTTTGCCGCGGTCGCTTGCCGACGCTCTGGTCCGGGTCGCGACGGCCGTCGTCGAGGAGGTCGCAGGCGTCGATGCGGCCAGCCGGCGGATCGCCGCCAGTTATCGCGCCCATCGCGAGTTGCATGCTGTCCTCGTCGCCTGAGCTCGCCCATAACCGGTGCCTTCGAGGCGGGCGTCCTCGCACGCCAGCCGCGCCGTTCGCGTGAAGCTCGAGCTATGCGGAAGCCGCATTGCTGCAGCGCAGCATCGGCCCCTACTTTAGTTGCAAGCGCCCACCAAATCCCCAGCTGAGAAAGGGCGTCAGCGGCGGAGCTGCCGCTCCGCGAAGGCCCCAGACCAACAAGGGGCCCCGCGCTGCTGGAGGAGGCAAGGCACGAGGTTGGCGGCCCAGAAGAGGAGCTGATCCATGAGCACCCTGACCTACACCAACAGCGATTACGCGGCCCGCGACGCCGCACCAGCGAGTCCCCGCAAATCGTTTTGGCAGCGCGCCTATGCTGCGATCATGCAGTCGCAGCAGCGGCGAGCCGAACGCGAGATCGCGGCCTATCTGAGAAGTCATGGCGGGCTTTTGACGGACGATATGGAGCGCGAAATCATGTTTCGCCTCGAAGGTCGCCGGCGCGGCACCCTGTAAATCCGTGCTTCAGGTCCAGGCCCGTTGGCTTGCGTGCGCGGGCGGCCAGCGCAGCCCGCGAGGTTCAATCGACGCCAGCGCTTGAACGGTCGAGAACGCTCGCGGCAGGGAGAGCGCTCACATTGACGTGAGCGCACTCCCTACGACTTGGTGCGCGCGTTTTCGCTTGCCGGCGCTGCGCCGGCGGCCCATATACGGGCAGCAAAATGGCAGGGAACCCCGCTTGGCGGCGTCGGCAATTGACCCGCGCAATTGACCCGGGCGATTGATCCACGCAATTGAGCCGCGCTCCGAGCCGAGGCGCGCCCCAGGTCTGGTGTTGCAAGCAGCGCCGTGGACCGTCGAATAAGGAGACTGCATGGCCAAGGAAGAGATGCTGGAGTTCGAAGGTGTGGTCGCGGAGGTCTTGCCGGACGCGCGCTGTCGCGTGAAGCTCGACAATGGGCATGAAGTCGTCGCCTATACCTCCGGGCGCATGAAAAAGAACCGCATCCGCATCCTGGCCGGTGACCGCGTGACCGTGGAAATGACGCCCTACGACCTCGACAAGGGTCGTATCAACTTCCGCCACAAGGACGTGCGCGCGCCGGTCAATACCGGGGCACCGCGCCGGCCACCCCAGCGCCGGTTCCGCTGACGCCGATCCCCCCCGTTTCGGGCGCAAATTGGGCCGCAAAGCCGGATTGGCGACGGCCGCTGCTCGTGCCGCGAGGCTCCCCCCGCCTGCGGCGCGCGCCGGCGTGGACGACGTGCAGTCGCCGCCTTGGTTGGGCCATCCGAATCGGCCGATGCTATGGCCCCGCTCCAGGATGAGAGCCCTAAACCATGAGCGAACGCGCACGTTCTCGGCGCAAAGCCATCGAGGTCGCGCCAGCGAGCGGTGCCGACAGCACCGGCCGCCTGCCAGCTCCGAAATTCGACAAGAAAACAATCGCGCTCGTTTATGATTTCGACGGTACGCTCTCGCCGCGGCCGATGCAGGAGTATGCCTTCCTGCCGAAGATTGGGGCCGACCCCGCCGCCTTTTGGGCCGAGAGCAACGCGCTTGCCGAGCAAGCGCGCGCCGACCCGCTGATCACCTACATGCATCTCATGTACAAGAAGGCGAAGGACAAGGGCGTGCGCATCGATCGGCGCGATCTCGTTGAGCAGGGCCGACAGGTTGAGCTGTTTGCGGGCGTGGAAGCCTGGTTCGATAGCATCGGCGGCTACATCAAGGGTCATGCCCAGAGCCATGGCGTGCAGCTGCGGCACTACCTGATCTCCTCGGGGCTCAGTGAGATCGTCGAGGGCACCAGCATCTACAAGCGCTTTCACAACGTGTTTGCCTCCGAATACTGGTTTGAAGCCTACGATCTGCCTTACCCGAAGCGGGTCATCACCGACACCGGCAAGACGCAGTACTTGTTTCGCATCAACAAGGGCGTCGAAGATATGGGATTGAGCATCAATCAGCATATGCCGGAGGCGCTGCGGCCGATCCCGTTCGCCAATATGATCTACTTTGGCGACGGTGATACCGACGTGCCGTCGATGGCGGTGATGCGCAAGAACGGTGGCCACGCCGTTGCCGTTTATCCACCGGGCAAGTCAAAGGCCAAGTGTGTCGACCTGTTCAACGCCGGGCGCTGCGATTTCTTCGCGCCGGCCGACTATCGCAGCGGCTCGGACCTGTTCCGGCGCACTTGCCTGCTGGTCGACCGGATGCTGGCAAATATCCGCGTCGAGGAGGAGAGGTGGCGTCTCGGGCGTGGGCTGCCGTCGGCAAAGTAGTCCCGCGGTTCCGCCCGGCGGGGGCCGCCTTTATTCCGCGGCCATAGGCGTTACGGCCGGCTCCACCTTCGCCGCACAGAACTTGAATTCTGGGATCTTGCCCATTGGGTCAAGCTGCGGATTGGTGAGCAGGTTGGCTGCGGCCTCCGCGAAACAGAAGGGGAGGAACACCATGCCTTCGGCCACGTCGCGATCGGCGCGCGCCTTGAGCACAACCGTGCCGCGGCGCGTCGAAACGCGTACCAGTCCTCCGGGCGCAACGCCCAGGCGATCCATCTCCCGTGGGTTCAGGCCAGCGATGGCCTCGGGCTCCAGCGAGTCCAGATTGGAGGCGCGCCGCGTCATCGACCCGGTGTGCCAATGCTCCAGCAGGCGCCCGGTGGTGAGCACCAGCGGATAATCGGCATCGGGCAGCTCGTCGGGCGGTAACAGGTCGGCCGGCACGATCCTGGCGCGGCCGGATTTGGTCGGAAACGAGTTGACGAAAATGATTTCGTTGCCGGGCTTGTCGGGGGCATCGCAGGGGTAAGTGACGGCGTCCTCGCGCAACAACCGCTCCCAGGTAATGTTGTTGAGCGAGGGCATCACCGAGGCCATCTCCGCGTAGACCTCGGAAAGGTCGCGATAGTTCCAGGCCAGCCCGATACGCTGCGCCAGGTCCTGGATCAGGGCCCAATCCTGGCGCGCCTCCCCGGGTGGATTGAGCACGGGTCGCGCGATCTGCACCTGGCGGTTGGTGTTGGTGAACGTGCCCCACTTTTCCGCATGCGCGGAGGCCGGCAGGACGACGTCGGCATGCCAGCTCGTCTCGGTCAAAAACAGGTCCTGCACGACGAGGTGCTCGAGCGCAACGAGCGCCTCGCGGGCGTGCTGGACATCGGGGTCCGACATCGCCGGGTTTTCACCCAGGATATACATACCCTTGATGTCGCCATCCTTGATGGCATGCATGATCTCGACGACCGTTAAGCCTTTTTTCGGATCGAGCGGGGTGCCCCAGAGTTTCTCGTAGGCACCGCGGATGGCAGGGTCCTCGACCGACTTGTAGTCGGGAAAGACCATCGGGATCAGGCCCGCGTCGGAGGCACCCTGCACGTTGTTTTGACCGCGCAGCGGATGCAGGCCCGTCCCCGGCCGGCCGACTTGCCCCGTCACGAGCGCCAGTGCGATCAGGCAGCGGGCATTGTCGGTGCCGTGGGTGTGCTGGCTGATGCCCATGCCCCAGAAAATGATCGACCTCTCGGAGCGGGCGTAGAGCCGGGCCACTTCGCGAATGGTCGCGGCAGGAATGCCGCACACGGGCTCCATCTTCTCCGGCGTGAAGGCCTCCACCTTGGCCTTGAGGCTGTCGAAGCCTTCGGTGTGGGCTTGCACGTATTGGATGTCGACCATGCCCTCGGCGATGATCACGTTGAGCATGGCGTTGAGCAGGGCGACGTCGCGACCCGGCTTGAACTGCAGCGTGTGCGAGGCATAGCGCTCCAGGCCCTGGCTCTGCCCGCGAGGATCCATCACGACCAGCTTGGCCCCGCGCTTGGCCGCGTTCTTGAGGAAGGTTGCCGCGACCGGATGGTTTTCGGCCGGCCGGGCGCCGATCACGATGATGCAGTCGCTGTCCTTGGCCGCGGTAAACGGGGCCGTAACGGCGCCGGAGTTCACACCCTCCATCAGCGCCGCAACGGAAGAGGCGTGGCAAAGCCGGGTGCAATGATCCACGTTGTTGCTGCCGAAGCCCTGCCGGATGAGCTTTTGGAACAGGTAGGCTTCTTCGTTGGAGCCCTTCGCCGAGCCGAAGCCTGCAATAGCCTTGCCGCCGTCGCGGTGCTTGATGCGATTGAGCCCGGCGGCCGCCTTCGCCATCGCCTCTTCCCAGCTGGCTTCGCGGAAGTAGCTGTCGATGTCGTCGCGGCGGATCTGCACGTTGGCGTCCTTGCCAACGCCGTCGCGGCGAATGAGCGGCTTGCTCAGTCGGTCGGGATGGTGGATGTAGTCAAATCCGAAGCGGCCCTTGACGCACAGCCGATTTTCATTGGCCGGTCCATCGCGGCCGTCGACATAAAGGATCTTGTCGTCCTTGACGTGCACCCTGGTCTGGCAACCCACGCCGCAGTAGGGGCATAGCGTGTCGACCGAGCGGGTTTCGTAGTTCACGCGCTTGCCGGTGCCGTCCAGCAAGCTTTTCTCCATCAGCGCGCCCGTGGGGCACACCTGCACGCATTCTCCGCAGGCCACGCACGTCGAATGCCCCATGCCGTTGTCGAAGTCGAATACGACCTTGGCGCCATGCCCGCGGTAAGCCATGCCGATCACGTCGTTCATCTGCACCTCGCGGCAGGCGCGCACGCACAAGCCACAGTTGATGCAGGCGTCTAGGTTGACGGCGATCGCCGCATGCGTGACGTCGGTCGCCGGACGCTCGCCGCCGGGGAAACGCCGGGTCGTGCCGATGCCCATGGCATCCACCCAGCCCCAAAATTTGGAGGCAGGATCGTGGCTGCCGCCCCGTTCGGGCTGGTCGGCCATCAACAGTTCAAACACCATCTGGCGCGAGGTCTTCGCCCGCTCCGAGGCGGTCTTGACCTTCATGCCGGCGGCGACCTTGCGCTGACAGGAGGCGGCCAGCACGCGCTCACCCTCGATCTCGACCATGCAGGCGCGGCAATTGCCGTCGGCGCGGTAACCGGGTGCGGGATACCAGCACAGGTGGGGGATCTTGGTGCCATGCCGCTGCGCCACCTGCCAAATCGTCTCGTCCGGCGCGGCTTCGACGGGCTTACCGTCGAGCTCCAGGAGAATGCGTGCCGCCGTGGTCATGGCCGCCATGCCCTAATGCGCGTCGTTTGCCTTGCGAGGAAAGCTCGGGGTCTCGGCCGTCGCCGCCCCGGCCCGCCGATGCCGTCGCCTGTCGTGGTCACGGACCCTCGCCCTTCAGTTCGATCTCGATGAAAGCATACTCGAAGCTATTGGCGTTAATGACATTGTGATGCACACCAGCCTTGCGCGTATAGGAGACGCCCTGCGTCAGCTCGGCATAGCTCGCCTGCCCATCCGGGGAAACGATCTTCAGGCGGCCGCTCGCCAGGGGCACCACCACGTAATCCATGGCGTGCACATGTTCGCCGGTCTCCGCCCCCGGCGCAAAGCGCCATTCGGTGACGCGCACGCGTTCGTTGTCGATCTGGACCGTCGGCACGGCCTGGGGCGGCCTCATCAGCGCAGATCCTCCGGAAAGAACCTAAACAGCGAACGTACCGGGTTGGGTGCTGCCTGGCCCAAGCCGCAGATGGAGGCGTCGCCCATCACCTGGCCGAGGTCGGCGTGCAGTTGCCGATCCCAGTTGCCGCCGCACATCAATTTGACGGCCTTTTCCGTACCGTTGCGGCAGGGCGTGCACTGGCCGCAACTTTCATCCTCAAAAAATCGCATCAGATTAAGGGCCACGGCCTTCATATCGTCCTGATCGGACAAAATCACAACCGCGTGACTGCCGACAAAGCAGCCGTGTTTCTCCAGTTGACCGAAATCGAGGGGAATGTCGGCCATGTAGGCGGGCAAAATGCCGCCGGAGGCGCCGCCGGGCAGATAGCCCTTGAAGTTGTGGCCTTCGGCCATGCCGCCGCACAAGGCGATGAGGTCGCGGGCGGTGGAGCCGGCCGCGGTCAAGACCACGCCTGGGTTGCGGACGCGGCCGGAGACCGAATAGGAGCGCAGCCCCTTGGCGCCGTTGCGGCCTTGGGCGGCAAACCACGAGGCGCCCTTCTCGAGAATGGTCGGCACCCAATGGAGGGTCTCGATATTGTTGACGAGCGTGGGTCGGCCGAAGATGCCCACCTGCGCCACGTAGGGTGGGCGATGGCGCGGATAGCCGCGTTTGCCCTCGATCGATTCGATCATGGCGCTTTCTTCGCCGCAGATGTAAGCGCCTGCGCCCCGGCGCAGGTGGACTTTTGTGTGCTTTACCAGACCCGCCGCCTCGAGCTTGGCCAGTTCGGCTTTCAGGATCTTGAGCACGGCCGGGTATTCATCGCGCAGGTAGATGAATACCCCTTGCGCCTCGACTGCCCAGGCGGCGATCAGCATGCCCTCCAGAAATTTGTGCGGCTCGCGCTCCAGATAGTAGCGGTCCTTGAACGTGCCGGGTTCCCCCTCATCGCCATTGACCGCCATCAGCCGCGGACCCGGCTCGGCGCGCACCAGGCTCCACTTGCGCCCGGTTGGAAAACCGGCGCCGCCGAGGCCGCGCAGGCCGCCGTCCGAGAGCGTTTGAATGACCGCCTCCGCCGTGCGCTGGCCGCCCAGACAAGATTGCAGGACGGCATAGCCTCCCCCTGCCTGATAGGCCGCAAAATCCTGGAAGACCGGTAATACGGGTTGGACCTCGCCCGCGCTGGCCAACGCCAGCAAAGAGGCCGCCGTGGCGTGATCGACGTGGCGATGGCCGACCTCGGCGGCGGGGGCCGTATCGCACGAGCCGATGCAAGGCGCGCGCACCAACCGCACATTTGGCATCTCCCGCGGCAGGTCCTTGGCCTTGAGCGTGGCAAGGAGCTCTTCGGCTCCGGCCAGCATGCAGCTCAGGCTGTCGCAGACGCGGATCGTGATCGGCGCGGGCTTGGCCTCGCCATCGCTAACGACGTCGAAATGGGCATAAAAGGTCGCGACCTCGTAGACCTCCGCCATCGGAATGCGGAGTTCCTCGGCCAGGGCGTGCAAGTGGCCCGCCGGCAGGGCGCCCTCTTGGTCTTGGATTAAGTGCAGGTATTCGATCAAGAGCGCCCGCTCGCGGGGCGCATCGCCAAGCAGGGCCCGTACGGCATCAACCTCGGCTTGTTTGAGCACGCGGCCCTTGGGGAAGGGTGCGCTCTTGCGGCGGCCGGACCCGGGATGGATCGCCCGACCCGTGCCATGCCGTCCGCCGCCCGAGGTCTTCGATACGTCGTTCATGCTCACCAGCTGACATCGCCGTGGCTGACGGCTTGGCATACCATATACCAGCGCTTGCACCGGTGTCGAGGGCTGGCGGCACGGCGGCCGGTCGCGGCCGGCCAGCGCGGGTAATTTGTCAGACCTCGGATGATCTGCCGCGGCCGGCCCGTCGCGCGCGCTGCCTGCGACCGCTTGGCTCGCTCGGCCGATGTCGCATTATTCTTGACAGGCCACCTCCAAGTTTGGCCATGAAGGTCGTTGGCGGTCGAGAAGGGGATTGCGATGGACCTGTTGGCCTCGCTGGGTGGCAACGTCGTGCTGGCGCCGGTAACCGATCAGTGGGCCGAGTGGTTTGGCTCGTTGTTCGGCTCGCACGCCCTTACGGCCGTTGCCATTGCTAAGATTATTGGCATCAACATCATCTTGTCCGGCGACAACGCCGTGGTGATCGCGCTCGCCTGCCGCAATCTGCCACGGCGCGAGCGCACCTGGGGTATTCTGCTGGGCGCCGGCGCCGCCGTGGTGCTGCGCATCATCTTCACGGTGATCATCCAGCACCTGCTGGGCATTCCGTGGCTGCAGCTGATCGGCGGACTGCTGTTGTTTTGGATCGCCGTGAAGCTGCTGATCGCGGACGAACCCGACGACGACAGCGTCGCCTCGGGCTCCAATCTTTGGGAAGCGGTCAAAATTGTCGCCATAGCCGACATCGTCATGAGCCTCGACAACGTGCTGGCGATTGCAGCGGCGGCGATGCAGGCGCCGGCCGAACAGACGATCTGGCTGATCGTGTTAGGCCTGCTGATCAGCATCCCGTTGGTGATCGCCGGATCGACCCTGATCATGTCACTGTTGACGCGCTACCCCGTGCTGGTGTGGGCCGGTGCGGCGCTGCTTGGCTGGATCGCCGGTGAACTGTTGGTCACCGACTTGGTCTCGGTGACCCAGATGCAGGCCTGGAATCCGGCTTTGGTGGTCGTCGATCCCGAGTCGGCGGCGGGGCTGCGGCCGGTTGGCCTTATCCTCTATTCGGCTGCCACAATCGGCGCCCTGATCGTGCTGCTGGCGGGCTGGGTGCTGCTCAGGCGGCGCAGCCGGGGCGCCGTCGGCGCACCCGGACAGGAGGGCGGCCCGGCCGAATAGGCGCCGCCGCCTGCTGGCCCGGTTTACTGGGGCAGCGCCGGTGGGTTGTCGCTGAGCTTGCGCAGGTAAGCCAGTAGGTCGGCCAGCTGTTGATTATCCTTGATGCCCGGAAACGCCATTTTGTTGCCGGGTACAGCGCCCCTGGGATCATGAATGTAGACTGCCAGCTGATCCCAGGTCCACGCGCCACCGTGCGTTTTCATGGCTTCCGAATAGGGGAAGCCCGCGTGCTTGCCGACCTCGCGACCAATCACGCCCCATAGGTTTGGACCGACCAGGTTGGGTCCGCCCTTTTGCGGCGTATGGCATTGCATGCAGCGCTTGAACACATCCTGGCCGGCGTCAGCGTTGGCCTTGGGTATGAGCTCCACCACTTGCTTGGCATCAAAGGGCGCCGCCGCCTCCTTGGAGGTCGCCGCGCTTGCGGGCTCGGTGATGGGTAGCGCCCAGCCGGGCTTCTCGGGCGGATGTTCCCGCGAGACTATATCAAGAACGGTTCGGCCGCCGAAGATCACCAGCATGGCGGCAAGCACGGCACCGGCGACTTTGTTGAATTCGAACCCATCCATGGCACCGCCACCCTCTCGCAAGCCCCTGGCAACGCCCCGAATGTGCCGATGGGCGGCCAAATATAGAATTTGCTCGAGGGCTTGCAATAGAACTCGGGTCCGTTCTAGGAGCTAGCCCCGAGACCAATTGTCACCCATTTCCGTCACCATGGGGCGCACCCTCGTTGTCATTCCAGCCCGCATGCAGTCGACCCGGCTGCCGGGCAAACCGCTCGCCGACATCAACGGTGAGCCGATGATCGCCCACGTCTGGCGCCGGGCCATCGAGGCGGACGTGGGACGCGTGATCGTCGCCTCCGATTCGGAACAAATCAACGCCGTCATTCAAGCCCGAGGTGGGGAAGCCGTGTTGACGCGGGCGGATCACCCGTCGGGATCGGACCGGGTGTTCGAGGCGGTGAGTAAGGTCGATCGGGGCGACGTTGAGGTCATTCTCAATCTCCAGGGCGACCTGCCGACTCTCGAGCCCAGTACCGCGCGCGCCTGCCTGGAGCCGGTGCAACAAGCCGGACCCGATATTGCCACCATCGTCGTGGAGATCCGGCTCGAGGAGGAGCGCGCCAATCCCAACGTCGTCAAGATGGTGGGGACGCCGACGGGGGCGGCAGGCCGTCTGCGCGCCCTCTACTTTACGCGCGCCAGCGCGCCGGCGGGCGAGGGGCCCCTTTACCACCACATCGGCATCTATGCCTATCGCCGCCGCGCGCTTGAGCGCTTCGTGTCATTGCCCCCCTCTCCGCTCGAGCTGCGCGAGCGGCTCGAACAGCTGCGCGCGCTCGAGGCCGGGATGCGCATCGACGCTACCATCGTTGACACCGTGCCGCTCGGCGTCGATACGCCGGCCGATCTCGAGCGCGCCCGCCAACTGCTCGCCGGCTAGGAAGGCGCCCGGCGTCCCATGGTAGATCGTAAAGCAAAGTCGGCGCCCACCGCCAAACCCAAGCGCGTCAGTCCACTGGTGCGCAAGGCGGCCTTGCGGGTGTCTTACCAAGGCGAGCCTGGGGCCAACTCGCATCTGGCGTGCCGCGAGGTGTTCCCCGACTTGGAACCGCAAGGCTGTGCGACCTTCGAGGATGCCTTGGGGGCGGTGAAGACCGGCGATGCGCGCTATGCCATGATCCCGATCGAGAACTCGGTGGCGGGCCGGGTGGCGGATATCCACCATTTGTTGCCGAATGCGGGCCTCAACATCGTCGGCGAGCACTTCTTGCGCGTACGCCACCAGCTGCTGGCATTGCCAGGGGCCTCGCTGCTGACTGTGAAAAAGGCCCTGTCGCATACCCAAGCCCTCGGCCAGTGCCGCAACACGCTGAGGAAACTGGGACTGGTACCGGTGCCCGAAGCCGATACGGCAGGTTCTGCCCGACTCGTTGCCGAAGCCAACGATCCGACGCTCGCGGCCATCGCCTCGTCCCTGGCCGCGCAAATTTATGGCCTAAAAGTGCTGATGCAGGACATCGAGGACGAGAAGCACAACACCACGCGCTTCGTCGTCCTCGCCAAGGAGCCCGACGCTGCCAAGGTCGGCGACGGCCCGATCGTTACAACGTTCATCTTTCGCGTCAGGAATGTGCCGGCCGCCCTCTACAAGGCGATGGGTGGATTTGCCACCAACGGCGTCAACATGACCAAGCTCGAAAGTTATCAGCTCGACGGCCGCTTCGTGGCCACCATGTTTTACGCCGACGTCGAAGGCCACCCCGACGATCCAGCCGTAGCGCGCGCCCTCGAGGAGCTGCAATTCTTCTGTTCCGAGTTTGTGCTGCTGGGCGCCTACAAGGCGAGCCCCTATCGCGGAGATGCCAATAAGTTGACCGACGCCCCCTGAAGGCTGTGGGTCGAAGCCGAGGGCAGCAGCTTGCCCCGCCGCATCGGCCCTCGCTAGGTCCGGCGCACCTTGCCCCACGGGCTCAGGGCGTCGGTTGGGCGGGCGGTTTGGCAAACAGGCCCACCGCGATCGCACGCGCCAGATATTGCGCCATGCAATTGTAGCCACCCTCGTTGAGCCCGAAGGTGCTGGGTTCGGGATGGCCCTCCTCGCGCAGAGTGCGGGCGAGAATCTCTGAGGATTCGTAACGCCCGATCCTAAGCACGCCTTCGGCCGCCACGATCCGGCGCAAGCTCGCCCTGATGGCTTGGTAGTGCTCGTGCGTGGCCAGCTGTTTCATGTAGTGGAGGCCAATCAGGATCGCATCGACGTTGTGCTTCCTCAGCCATTGCAACATGTCCTTGACCGTGGTCTCGAAGTCTTCGACCGGAACTTGTGCAAAGGCGTCATTGGTGCCGACCTGCCAAAGGATCACATCGGGGTGATTGAGCGCCACCTCAATCTTGAGGCGTTCGGCGGCGGCGGCGGCCAGTTCGCCGGAAACGCCTCGATTGATGACCTCGACGTCCAAGCCCTTGATGGATCGTTCTAGAATTTGCTCAAGCAGGGGCATTGTATCGCGCGACCCACCGAGCATTGAGGCGGAGGAGGCCCCAATCGCCAGGATTCGAAGTTGCTTGCGGTCCCGCAGCGCGGCCGCGCCGTGGGGCAGCGGCGTCGCCGCGGCGGCAATTTCTCCGCATTCCTTGGACACGGTCGGCAACTGGCTATCGGTCTGGGCCAAGGCGGCCGGAGCGCGGCTCGCGAGCTGTGCAGCTGCCAGCAGGGCGCCAAGCCCCATCAAACCTGCGACTTTTGCCGCTCTCGCCATTCCGAAACCGTTGCCGTCACCCAGAGCAAGCTTATGCCAACAAACACGACCAGCGCATCCACTATGAAGGATCCGGCGTAGCGGTAGCGGATAATCTGTCCGAGCAAGCTTAGAACAGATGCGACGCAGAATACATTGAGAGAATTTCGCCCCAGGCTCGAAAGAAATTCCGTGAGCCACGGCACGTACGGTGCAAAAACCCCATACATGGCCGAGAAAACGGCGATCAACGCCAGAAATTGCAGGAGTCGGATCGGCGTGAGAAAGCTCTTTCCGTTAAGAATCAGCAGTTTGGGTTCCGGCAAAGCCGTCGGATCCGGAAACCAATTCCACACCACCATCAGGGCCGTTACCGCTACAAGGGGCAGTGCAGCAATTCTGATGCCGTCGATGTGGCGGCGCACAATGGCGCCCACGCCGATGTCGCGCGAAAGCACAAAGCCCAAAACAAACATGGTTTGCCAGGTGAAAGGATTGAAGAACCATTGCCCCTCCACCGGCCAGGTGCGCGCCGTGAAGGGCACCATCAGTGCGGCAAAGTAGAGCGCAAAGGACAGCGGCAGCAGGGCGGGGCGCGCGAAGCGGTCGAGCATGGCAATGGCGGGCGCCGTCAGCATCAGCACGACGTAGAGCGGGAGGATGTCGAAGTAGCCGAGATGATGGCTGAGCAGCACCAGGCCGATGTGGGTCAGCGCCGGATCTTGGAAGATGGCGGCCGCGTTGTGCCACTCGAGGATCAGCGGGTTGTCGAAGGCGTAGGCCGCGCTCGCCAGCAAGGCCAGGGCAATGCTGCTGATCAGGATTTGCGCCGCATAGATCGTGACCGCACGTCCGCCCAATCGGAACACCAGCAACGCCGAGTTCGTTGCCGCGCTGCGGCTGCTGGCCAGCAGTCCGAGCGACCAGCCCGCTAGGAACACGAACAGTTCGGCGGAGTCCGAGATCGAGAAGTTGCGGTGCGTCAGTCGTTCAAACCAGATGCCCGGAATGTGATTGACGAAAATCGAGACCAGCGCAAATCCGCGCCAAAAATCGACCGCGTTGGCTTGGCGAGGCATCGGACCTCAATGGCGCGCAACTGTCTTCGCGAGGTTCAAGAGGAGCGGGGTTTGTACACGATTTTCCGGCACGTCAGCGTGCCACGCGTTAGTTTTCCGCGTCGCCACCGCGGTAGCCGCTGACGGGAAAACGCCGACCGTGCAAAATCCTAGGCCTCCTCGACGAAGCTCGTGATCAATGTATTGGCGATTGCATGCTTGCCGGGCACCGTCAATCCCTCGGGATGGCGCCGTTCCAGCATCAGACGCGCCTCCTGCCGCGGAAACCAGCGCGCTTCGGCGATCTCGGTGGTATCGACCGTGATCTCGGCCGTTTGCGCCCGACCCATGCATCCCAGCATCAGGGAATGTGGAAAAGGCCAGGGTTGGCTGGAATGAAAGTGCACCTCGCCGACGCGAATGCCCGTCTCTTCCAAGACCTCGCGGCGGACGGCGTGTTCGATGTCCTCGCCCGGTTCGATGAAACCGGCCAGTGCCGAGAACATTTTGTCGCCGTAACGATGCTCGTGCGCCAATAGGCAACGCGGACCATCACTGATCAGCATGATCACCACCGGGTCGGTGCGTGGAAACCAGTCGAGCCCGCAGGCCCAGCATTTACGGCGCCAACCGCCATCCTTCACCAGGGTGGTGCCGCCGCAGTGCCCGCAGCAGCGGGCATTTTCATGCCACTGGGCGAGCGCACGCGCTTGGCCGCACAGGGATAGCTCGGCGGGCGACATGGCGCCCTGCATCGCCAGCGAGCGTAAATCCACGATCGGGCGCAGCTTCTCGACGGCCCCGGGCACGTTGCGGGTGCGGTGCTCGGTGACCGAAATGGCAAAATGGCCATGCCCCGTGGCGTCGACGCCCAGAAACAGGGCATCGGCAATCGGTAGGCCGAACTGGGCGAGCTCCTCGCCGGAGAACCACGCAAGGTTTGCCGACGTGCGCTCCGCATTGGAGCGGATCACGGGCTTCAAATCCGCCAGCAGCAGGAAGCGCGAGCCAGGTGCCGCCAACATCGACTTAATGAACTCCGCATCGCTCCTCTTTGGTCCGAGCCGATCGAGAATTGTCGTCGAACCGACGGTCGGCATGCATGCGCTCCTTAGCTGGGCTGACACCTTGATGCGACGTTATGCGAGGCTATGGGCCTGAGGCAAAGCCGGCCGCGGCGTGGCCAAACGGGGACGCCGCTACCGCCAAACCGGCTGCATGATATGGCCAACGTTTGGCAAGCGCACGCCGAAACGGTTTCGCGCTGCGGCGTTGCCCCCCGGTTTGCGCCGTGCTGCAGCCTTGACCGTCGCCTGCCGGCGCGGCCGGCCGCGGATCGGGCGGGTTGTAATTGGCTTGCGCGACCACCATAATCGGGCCGGGAGGTTGGCGGCGGACGTGTCCCTCGCCAACCGGGTCAGGTCCGGAAGGAAGCAGCCCTAACGAGTAAGATACGGGTCGTTTGTTCAGCCTCCCGCCTCGGCCGCCCGCCCCTTTACAATGGGGCGATGTTGGAAGGTGCGACGGCCAGCATGGCGAAAAAGAAATCCACTTCCGCTTCCGGCCCCGGCACGGACGCTACGGCGGTGCCGACCGCGCCCTACGTTGTTTTGGCCCGCAAGTATCGCCCGACGACCTTCGCCGAACTGGTGGGTCAAGAGGCGATGGTGACCACGCTCAGGAACGCGTTTGCCACCGATCGCATCGCCCAAGGCTACATGCTGACCGGTGTCCGCGGGGTGGGCAAGACGACGACGGCGCGTATCCTCTCGCGCGCCCTCAACTATGAGCGCGATGGCATCGGCAGGCCGACCTTCGACATGCCCGAGTTCGGTCGGCACTGCGCCGAAATCATGGAAGGTCGACACCCGGACGTACTCGAGATGGACGCCGCCTCCAATACCGGCGTCGACAACGTTCGCGAGATCATCGAGAGCGCCCGCTACAGGCCGTTGGTCGCCCGCTACAAGGTGTACCTGATCGACGAAGTCCACATGCTCTCGAAGGGGGCATTCAATGCCTTGTTGAAAACCCTCGAGGAACCACCGGGACACGTAAAATTCATCTTCGCCACCACGGAGGTGCGCAGGGTTCCCGTCACCGTGCTGTCGCGGACGCAGCGCTTTGATCTGCGCAGGGTCGACGTGCCCTTGCTCGTGGAACACTTCAGCAAGATCGTTGCCAGCGAAGGGGCAAGCGCCGAGGACGCGGCCCTGAATTTGATCGCACGGGCCTCCGAGGGTTCCGTTCGCGACGGACTGTCCTTGCTCGATCAGGCCCTGGCGATGGGCTCGGGCAGCGTCGCCACCGAGCGCGTGCGCACTATGCTCGGCTTGGCCGACCGCGGCCGTATTTTCGATCTGCTCGAACTGCTGATGGGAAATGCCGCGGGCGAGGCAATCCGGGCTCTTGGTGCCCTCAACCGCGATGGTGCTGAGCCCGGCCAGGTGCTCGCCGACCTCGCCGAGGCCGTGCACATCGCCACGCGGGCCAAGGCGCTCGGTAGCGAGGCCGCCGGGGAAGGTCTGTCGGCCGAAGAAAAGCGCCGCGCCAGCGCGCTTGGGGAGCGCCTGTCGATCCCCATCCTGGCGCGGGCTTGGCAAATGCTGCTCAAGGGATTGGAGGAAGTGGCGGCAGCACCGAACGCGGCCGCCGCGGCGGAAATGGTGCTCATTCGCCTCGCTTTCACGGCGGATTTGCCCGCTCCGGACGAGGTGCTGAAGGCGCTCGGGGGCTACCCCGTGGCCCGGCGCGCGGTTGAGGCGCCCCCACCACCCCTGCGGCAGCCGGCCTTGGAAAGTTCCCTCGATGCGGCCGAGCTGCAGGACGAGGAGGGGGAGGGCGATGTTGCGCTTGCCGCGACCGTCCCGCGGCCCCCGCTGCTGCTCTCATTTGCCGACGTCGTGCGCTTGGCGGGGAAGCGACGTGAGGCCAAGCTCAAGGTCCACCTGGAAGAGCACGTGAGCCTCGTGAAGTTCGACCCCGCCGGCAGCATCGAGCTGCACCTTCTGCCCGGCGCACCCAAGGAGCTGCCCAATGAGCTGCGCGAGAAGCTCAACCTTTGGACACAGGGCCGCTGGATGGTGGCCTTGAGCAAAAGCCCCGGCGAGCGAGCGCTGGGCGAGGTGGAGCGCGCCCGCGCCGCCGCGGAAATCGCCGAGCTTCGCAAGCATCCCGCCGTTGCAGCCGTGCTGCAGCAGTTTCCTGATGCGGAAATTACCAGCGTGCGCCCCATATCCCCCATCGAGGCCGATGACACAGGCACCGGCTAGTCGTGGTAGGCGGGACGGGGCAGGCGGTGCCGCGCCGCCGCAGTACCGAGACCGCGACGCCAAACCCTAACGGAGTCGTTATGAAAGACCTGATGAAAATGATGAAGCAGGCCCAGGAAATTCAGGGCCGCATGCAGCAGCTGCAAGATGATCTTGCCAGCCTCGAGGTGGAAGGCCAATCCGGTGCCGGGCTCGTGAAAGTCAAACTCAACGGCAAGGGCGATGCACGCGCGATCAAGATCGATCAGAGCCTTGTCAAGCCGGAGGAAACCGAAATTCTCGAGGACCTAATCGTGGCCGCCTTACAGGACGCCAAGGGCAAGGTCGAGGCCGCGGTGCAAGCCAAAATGCAGGAGATCACCGGTGGCTTGGCGCTGCCGCCCGGACTGAAGCTTTTCTAAACACTGTCGGGGGGTAGCCTTGGCCTTTGGCGAGCTCGATTTCGAACGATGAGCAGAAAATCATCAGGCAGCGAGATCGAACGACTGGTTGGCCTGTTGGCGCGCTTGCCGGGACTTGGGTCTCGCTCGGCGCGTAAGGCGGCGTTGGCCCTGCTCAAGCGCCGCGCGGAGCTGCTGGAGCCCCTGGCGGCGGCGCTCAGCGATGCCGCGGCCAAGATCGTCGAGTGTGGCAATTGCGGCAACCTCGATACCGTTACGCCCTGCACGATTTGCCAGGACCCGCGCCGCGACGCGACCCTGATCGTGGTGGTGGAGGAGATCGGCGACCTGTGGGCGCTCGAGCGCGCGGGCGTCGTCAGTGGCCTCTACCATGTCTTGGGCGGTCACCTTTCGCCGCTCGACGGCGTCGGCCCCGATCGCCTCAACATCGGCCGCCTGATCGAACGGGCGGCGCCGCCGGTGACGGAAATCCTGCTGGCTTTGAACGCTACGGTCGAAGGCCAATCGACGGCGCATTATCTCACCGGTCACCTACAGGGTCGCGGCATCGCCGTCACGCGACTGGCCCAGGGCGTGCCGATCGGCGGTGAACTTGACTATCTCGACGACGGTACGCTGGCGGCGGCGATCAAGAGCCGCCGCACGCTCTAGCAGCGCTTTTGCTTGTCCCGGGCCGCGGCGCTTGCCGCGCCGGCGCCATCGGGGCAGCTTGCCTGGCGCGCGCGGGCCATCGGCGCGCGGCGGTGATAAGCGCTAGGTCGTTGGAGGGAGGGATTGATGGGCGTGCGTCTTGGCTACCTGCTGCCGACCCGCGAGCAGGTGATGGCGGGGCACTTCGAGGCGCGTTCGCTGCTGGGCTTGGCCGGCCGCGCGGCAGCCCTGGGTTTTGACGCCATCTGGGTCGGCGATTCCCTCCTCGCGCGCCCGCGTCATGATCCCCTGAGCTTGCTCGCAGCGGTCGCCGCGCGCCTGCCCACCGTCGAGCTCGGAACCGCGGTCCTGCTGCCCGCCCTGCGCAATCCGGTGCTGCTGGCGCAGCAGGTCGCCACCATCGACCAGATTGCCGAAGGCCGCCTGATCCTTGGGGTGGGCATTGCCAGCGACGTGCCAAATATCCGGGCCGAATTTGCCGCCGCCGGCGTACCCTTCGAAAAGCGGGTCGGGCGCCTGTTGGAAGGCCTCAGCCTCTGTCGGGCCCTGTGGACCGGCAGGCGGGTCGATTGGGACGGCCGTTGGAAGGTGGAAGGGGGTGTGCTCGGACCGCTGCCGCATCGGCCCGGTGGGCCACCCATCTGGGTGGCAGGCGCGCAGCCCGCCAGCCTTGAGCGCGTCGGTAAGCTGTTCGACGGCTGGCTACCGAACTCGCCCTCGCCCGCGCGCTGGGCTCAGCAGTGGCAAGAGGTCGCGGCCAGCGCCCGCACCGCCGGTCGCGACCCCGACGCGCTCGTCGGCGCGATGTATCTGACCTTGGCCGTCGACGACGACGCCCAGCGAGCACAAGCGCGGCTCGATGCCTATCTGGCGCAGTATTACGGCCGACCGGCCGCCGAAATTCGGGCGCGACAGGCCTGCTATGCCGGTCCGGCGCAGGGTCTGGCGGACTGGCTTAGAGCCTACGCCGAGGCGGGAGCCAAGCACCTCGTGCTGCGCTTTGCCGGCGAACACGAGCGTCACCTGGAGACGGTGGCTCGGCTCCGCGCCCACCTCCCCCTCGAGCCCGCGCCCTAGCGCGTTAAGCGCGGTTGCGACTATCGCAGACGTGATCGGTGGCGCTAGAACGGCTTGGGTAACGGCAAGGAGCCAAGGGCATGCAAGAGCTCACGGGCAAGGTGGCATGGGTGACGGGTGCGGGCACCGGCATCGGCGAAGCCGCTGCCGTGGCGCTGGCGGAAGAAGGTATGACGGTCGTCCTTAGCGGCCGCCGCGCGGGGCTTTTGCAAGCCGTTGCGCAACGCATCAATGCGACCGCTGCCGGCAAGGCCCGCGTGCAGCCTGCCGACCTCAGCAAGAAGAGCGAGGTCAAAAAGATTGCCGAGACTATCAAGGTGGACTGGGGCCGGTTGGATGTCGTCGTCAACAATGCCGGGGCCAACATTCCCGAGCGCGCTTGGCGAAATTTGACTGCCGATGGCATCGACACGCTCATTCAAGGCAATTTGACAAGCGCGTTCTATGTCGTTGCGGCGGCCCTGCCGATCATGCGCGCGCAGGGTGACGGCCTCTTCATCCACACCGCGTCATGGGCCGGTCGCTTCATCGGTCCGGTTTCGGGGCCCGGCTACACGGCGGCCAAGCACGGCATGGTGGCGATGAGCCACACAATCAATCTCGAGGAGTGCATGCATGGGATTCGCTCCTGCGCCGTGTGCCCTGGCGAGGTGGCCACGCCGATCCTAAAGAATCGCCCGATCCCCGAGACGGCAGAGACCATGGCACGCATGCTCCAACCGGAGGACATGGGTGAGTTGATCGCGTTTGTCGCCAAACAGCCGGCGCACGTGTGCATCAATGAGGTGCTCATCAGTCCGACCCACAACCGCGGCTATATCAGCACCATGAAGGCACGCGAGGCGGCGCTGGCTGCGACCGGCAAGACCTAGCCCTATTACAGACGCGCACGGCAGCATATGGACGCAACGAGCATTAACAGGCGCTGCTGCGTTGTCGGCGGTGGCCCCGCGGGCATGATGCTGGGCTTGCTGCTGGCGCGCGCCGGCGTGGAGGTCGACGTGCTCGAGAAACACGCGGATTTCCTGCGTGATTTTCGGGGCGACACCATCCATCCCTCGACCCTGGAGGTGATGTACGAGCTCGGGCTGCTCGCCAGCTTTCTTGAGCGTCCGCATCAGAAAATTGAGCAGCTTGCCGTCGTCATTGGCGACCGGTCGTTGCAGATCGCCGATTTCACCCACCTACCGACGCATTGCCGCTTTATTGCGTTGATGCCGCAGTGGGACTTCCTCGATTTCATCGCCACACAGGCGAGGCGCTATTCCAATTTCCAGCTGCGCCTGCAGACCGAGGCGACGGGCCTGATCGAGGAGCACGGCCGAGTGGTGGGCGTTCGCGCCAGGGCGGCAAACGGCGCACTCAGCATCCGAGCAGACCTGGTCGTCGCCGCCGATGGCCGCGATTCGAACTTGCGGGATGCGGCGGGTCTTAGGGTCAAGCACCTGGGCGCGCCGATCGACGTCTTGTGGATGCGACTGTCAAAACGGCCCGGCGATCCCCACGAGGTACTGGGCCGCGTGGGTGCCGGCGCGCTGCTTGTGATGCTCGACCGTAGCGACTACTGGCAGTGCGCCTACGTCATCGCCAAGGGGCAAGCGCAAAAGCTGCGCGGCGAAGGTATTGCTGCCTTTCGCGACCGGGTGGCGGACGTCGCGCCGTTGCTAGGCGACCGGTTGGCGGAGCTCAAGGATTGGCATGACGTCAAGCTCCTGAGCGTGGCTGTGAACCGGCTGACGACCTGGGCGCGCCCCGGTTTGCTGTGCATCGGCGATGCCGCCCATGCTATGTCTCCGGTTGGCGGCGTCGGCATCAACCTGGCCATTCAGGATGCGGTGGCTGCGTCGAATCTCTTGGCGGAGCCCTTGCGCAGGGGTCGGCTCACGCTGCGCAATCTGGAGGCCGTCCAGGAACGCCGCCTATTTCCGACGCGGGTCACGCAATGGCTGCAGGTGCAAATCCAAAACAACTTTCTCAGCCGCGTGCTTGCCAGCCGCACCGCGCCGGCCCCGCCGTTGCCGGTGCGGTGGCTTGACGGCTGTCCCTATCTGCGGCGCCTGCCGGCGCGCCTGATCGGCGTCGGTATCCGCCCGGAGCACGTCCACACCCAGCCGCTTTCAATACCGATTGGCAATCGGTAGTTCTTCGGCCGGAAACAACGTGATGATACGACAGCCCTTGTCGCTGACCACTACCTCCTCCTCGATGCGGGCAGCCGAATAGCCGTCCTTGGCCGGGCAGTAGGTCTCGAGCGCGAACACCATTCCTTCCCGAATTTCCGTGGGATGCTCGAGCGAAATCACCCGCGAAATGATGGGCCGCTCGTGGATGGCGCAGCCGATGCCGTGGCCGAACTGCAGTCCAAAGGCGCTCATTTCGTCGGGGAAGCCGAAGGCCTCGGCCTTGGGCCAGACGCTCGCCACCTTGTCCGTCGACACGCCGGGCTTGATGAGCGCGATTGCCTTGTCGAGCCACTCGCGCGCCTGCTTGTAGGCGTCCTGCTGCACTGGTGTGGCGCGTCCGACGTTGAAGGTGCGGTAATAGCAGGTGCGGTAGCCCATGAACGACTGCAGGATGTCGAAGAAGGCCTGGTCGCCCGGCCGCAACATGCGGTCGGTGAAGTTGTGTGGATGCGGGTTGCAACGTTCCCCCGAGATGGCATTGATGGCCTCCACGTCGTCGGAGCCGTGGCGGTAGAGGAACTCGTTGACCTTGGCGACAATGTCGTTCTCGCGCACGCCAGGTTTTAGCTCTTCGTGCACGAGCTGATAGGCGCCGTCCACCATCGCGGCGGCTCGGTTCAAAAGGGCGATCTCGTCGATGCTCTTGATCTCGCGCGCCTCCAACATGGTTTGTTGCCCGTCGGCGATTTTGAGGCCCGCCCGCTCCAATTCAAACAGCATGGGCGGCTCGATGATATCGACCCCGACCGGCATATTGGCGACGCCCGCCTCCCTGATCAGGGAGGCAATCTCGTTGGCGTGCCGCTGCATCAGTCCGAAGGACGGCGAGACGGTGCCGCGTAGGCCGAGCAGGCCCGCTTTGCAGTTTTCCGGCTTCAGCCACGGAGCGTAGAGCCGGTGGTGCACGGCGGCAGAGCCGAAGTCCCACAGGATCGGATCGGCGCTGGCGCGCGTGAGCAGCGCCCAGCGGCAGATCTTGTCGCGCTCCCATTCGCCGATCTTGGTTGAAGTGAGATAGCGGATGTTGTTGACGTCCATCACCAACAGCGCGCCGAGATCGGACTTCTCGAGCGCCATGCGCGCTCGGCTTAACCGATAGGTGTGTAGGCGACGGTAATCGACGCGCTCCTCGAAATCGACGCCCATGCTTCCGAGCGCCGGCAGCGCGCGGTCCCAACGATAGCGAGGATCGATGTCCTCGGCACGTATGCTCTGGGGTTCCACGGGTTTTTCGCGCATTTCTGCCTCCCTAGGCCTTGCGGCGCAGGCCACGATCACACGTTTCCGGCAGCTTAGCGAAGAAGAATTCGCCAGCGCAAACAAGAAGCGGGCGGTGAGGGCCGCACCGATCTGCTCCATCTTCGATCAATTGACAACCTCACGGGCTAGGCATAGGCGCCACCTGCAGCAACGCGCCTGCAAGCCTCCGCTTCGTCCCCGCGCCGTTGCCGTCCGGAAAACAGCACCGGGCGCCACCGGCGCACGAGCTTGCAGCGACCGCGGGGCTAGGCTGCATTCAACGACTGAGTTTGGGACGACCGTCCCCATCAGGCGTCGATGATTTCCACGATCTCGGCGACCTGCGGCGGCATCTCGCCGGTGCCGTCGGCATTGGGCCAGAGCGCCTCGGCCAGACGCGTCTCGCCGCTGCCGGAGACGCCAACCTCGCTGAACCCCGCGGCGCGCAACTTGCCGGCGATCAGCTCATTGCTGGCGAAGGCTTCGAGCCAGCCGAGTTGGATCTTGGCGCGATAGCGCTTGCCTTGCCGCACGGTGAACGTGGTCATGCTCAGGTCCTCATCGGCTATGGTCGAGCTATGGTCCCGACGTGGTCGACCGAAGGGTTCGCGAGCTCTTTGCCGTTTTGGCTGTAGGCGGGCGGCAAATAGATGCTCACGGTCTTGAGATCGGCGCGCCCGGTGCAACGGATCTCATGCCGGCCGCCACGCTCGCTCAGGATAAGCGAACCGGCGCGCAAGGGATAGCGCCTGCCGTTGACAATGGCTTTGCCAAGACCCGGCACCACGAACAGCCATCGATCCGCGCCCGTGCTGGCGGTTGTCGCCCCTCCCTCGGGTCCGCACGGCGGAACGACCATCTGGGTGGCCTGGGCGCGGCCATAGCCGATCGAGATCCGAAACCCGCGGCCAAAGCGCAAGCTGTCGCGCCGCATCGATGCCCTCCCGGCTCAGGTTGGCGGTCGGCTGACAAGGGGCAAAACGCGCCCCAGCAGCTCCTATGCCAAGCAGTGGTCGCGCCGGGAAAAGTTTCTCAAACACCGACCGACGGGAGGGGCGTGCGGTGCGGCACCCGTCAGCTCGCGCGGTCGGGAATCTCCACGACGAAGACGGCGCCAATTTCCGAGTCCCGCAGCCGAATTGTGCCGCCGTGGGCCGTAATAAGCTCGTGCGCAACCGCGAGGCCGAGGCCGGTACCACCCTTGCGGGCTGAGCCTTGGAAGGCCTGGAACAGATGGGCGCGCGCCTTCTGCGGCACACCGGGTCCATCGTCGCACACTTCGATGGTGACGCGCTGGCCGTTGCGCTGCGCTGAAATCTCGATCCGCCCCTTGATCGGCTCGCGCAGCTCGATGGCCTGCAAGGCGTTGCGGCACAGATTGCTCAAGACGCGAAACAGCTGGTCTCGATCGGCATCGACACGCAGGCCGGAGTCCATGGCGACCGTCCAGTCGATCGCACCCTCGCGCGGCAGGCCAAGCCCGTCGGCCACTTCGGCAGCCAGCGCTTCCAGGCTCATCAACTCCCGACGGGGGGCGGCTTCCTCGGCGCGACCAAACTTGAGCGTGCTGTCGGCAAGCGTGATGGCCCTGCCCAATGACGCAATCAGTTTTGGCGCGAAGCGTTGCACCGCCGGATCAGGCAAGCTGACAAGCCGGTCCGAAATCAGCTGGGCGTTGGCCAGCATGTTGCGCAGATCATGGTTGATTTTGCTGACGGCAAGACCCAACGCCGCCAACCGGCTCTTCTGATGCAGGGTTTGCGCCAGCTCGGCTTGCATGTGGGCAAGCTCGCGCTCGGCCGTGCCGATCTCGTCTTGCCGCTCCGACGGCACGATAATGCGGCTGGCATCCTCCGGACGCTCGCTGAAATGCAGCATGTTGTGGGTCAATCGCATCATGGGCTGAACGAGCAGGCCGTTGAGCGCAAAGTAGACGAGGGCGGCCGTGATGATGGAGATGATCACGGACAGCCCGAGCACATTCAGGCCATAACGGATCATGGCCGCTTTCAGGGGAGCCTCTGGCATGACGATCTCGACGAAGGCGCCACTGCCCATCCCAGGTTCGCCGACCACGCGAATGACGCGCGACTCGTTGGCGAAGAATACGCCAAGGGCATCCCAGATCAGTCGGAACCGCAGCGCCAATTGATCGGCGATACCGGACGGGCGCGCGCTGGCGCGGAAGTCGTAGGTATCGTCGAAATTCAGGCTGCCATCGGCCGGCAGCACCAGGCGGCGCTCGTTGTCGCGCTTCAAGGCGACCGCCTTGACCTGCGCCGTGCGCAGCAACTCCAGGCGCAGCGTATCGGGCACGACGCCTCCCGGCACCGCCTCGGCCGCCAGGGCGGCGAGCTGGGCCGCAGTCAGCCGATCGGTCAGCCAGGTGATGCGGAAGTTGGCCACCGAGGGCACGAAGATCAGCACCTCGGCGAGCATCACAAACAGAATGGTGAGCAGCAGAAGCTTTGCGGACAAGCCAAACGGAGGTCGCCTCTCCAGCGTCCTTTGCAAGGGCGAGGCAAACGACCGCAAAATCTGCCAGAATCTGCCCGGCCAGGCCATCGCCTCACCGAGTGAATCGCGGGGCACGCTTTATTCTACTCCCAGGTCACCGATCACCCAAGTCTGGCGAGCCAGCCGATCAGCTTGCGCACAAAGGGACTGGCTGCAGCACTTGCATAGTAGCCGTAGGCAACGCGTTTGTTGACTTCACAAAGCGCCG
>Ga0134122_10000351_pt1 | contig 30128 bp, 30 predicted proteins | sample KB302_FD_96461 | JGI IMG/M metagenome (GOLD analysis project Ga0134122, IMG submission 96461) | Terrestrial soil microbial communities without Nitrogen fertilizer from Kellogg Biological Station, Michigan, USA - KB3-0-2 | ecosystem: Environmental > Terrestrial > Soil > Unclassified ...
CACCGCGATATTCTGTCCTTCCGCCACGCCCGGCAGCGTGCCCGCGATCTTGAAGACAAGCGTGCGTCCCGCCGCGGTGATCTCGATCGTGTCGCCCGCGCGTTTGCCCGCCGCCTCCAGCAGCGCTTGCGAAACGAACAGAGTCGAAGCCGCGAACACGCCTTCGCCCGTGGCAGGCTCCCCATCCTCCGCATCGCCGCTCGACGCGACGTTGCGCGCGATCAGGCTCGGCGTCACCGTCACCGCGCGAAACACATCCAGCCCAAGCAGCGTCAGCGACGGATTGTCCGGCGCCACCGCCACTGCCGGCAATTCCACCACCGGGCTCGCCGCGGCGACGCCTTCAATACGCGCGAGCTTGGGATAGAGATTTTCGTCGAAGCCGAGCGGCGTCGTCGAATGCACTTGCAGATCGGCATCGCCGTTCACCGTTGACACCGCGCGCGCGAACTCGTTCAGCGCGGACGCATTGATCAGATGCACTGCAAAACCGAGCGCCACCCCGATCGCGATCGCCAGCGCCGCGACGACCACCCGCGCGGGATGCGCGCGCCACTCGCCCGCGATCATCCACCGCGCCGCCTCCGCGCTGATCCTATCCGCTCCGGCAAAGTGTGTTGCGGAGGAGCGGCTCATCGCTTCTCCATTGACGACGATGAATGCTCGGTCACACCTCCCCCTTGCGGGGAGGTCGCCCTGCGTAGCGCATTTGTGCGAAGCAGGGCGGGTGGGGGTCGCGCTATCGAAAGCCTAGCTCTCATGCAGACACACCGCGGCCATTCACCAACCCTGCTCGTGTCAGCGTCAGCGTGCGGTCCGCCACCGACGCCGCAACGTCGGAGTGCGTCACCAGGAGCGTCGCCGCGCCGGACTCGCGCACTTCCTTGGCGAACAAAGCCAAAATGCGCGCCGCCGTGTCCGGATCGAGATTGCCGGTCGGCTCGTCGGCCAGGATCAGCTTCGGCCTGTGCACCAGCGCGCGAGCGATCGCTACACGCTGCAGCTCGCCGCCCGACAACGCACGCGGATAATCCTCAGCCCGTCCCTCCATGCCGACGGCCGCCAGCATCGCCACGGCGCGGTGCCCCGCCTCCTTGGCCTCGACGTGCTGCAGCACCAAGGGCAGCGCGATATTCTGCTTCAGCGTCAGATGCGGCAGCACATGGAACGCCTGGAACACAAAGCCGATCGTCTCGCGCCGAAGCTTCGTGCGGGCGTCGTCGTCGAGCCCGTCGAGTTCGGTTCCTTCGATCGCAATGGCGCCGGAATCCGCAAGATCCAACCCAGCGATCAAATTCAGCAGCGTCGACTTGCCGACACCCGATTCGCCTTTGATCGCGACGAACTCACCCGCTCCGAGCGACAAATTCAAGCCGTCGAACAGCAGCTTCCCGCCCGGCACCGTCTTCTTGAGCGCCGTCAGCTCCAGCAACGCCACTTCACCATGGCCGGGCTTGACCCGGCCACCCAGTCCGCGCGCGTCTGCGCGCGAAGGCGCTTTTGCACCGATGCTCATGCGATCATGTTAGCAGAAGAAAGAGATTGTCACGGCCCACCCGGGTTTACGCTCGGGCGTCACAGTTTTCCTACCGAACCTCCGGAAATTCCGAGTATTTGGCGGACGGAACTCGACTATCCCTCACCGACCTTCGTCACTGTCAGGTTTCCCGACTCGTCGATGCTCGTGCGGAACAACCCGCCCTGGCTCAAGTGATTCACCAATTGCTCCCTTTCCTCGAAATATCCAGCCTGCGTGATCCTGAGGCCGCCGGAATTGTTCGTCGGTTCGATTCGAAACAAGCCACCCTTCTTGACGAATTCCGTGATGCGGTTCAGATCCCCCATTCTCCGCAAGTAAAGCGCCGGGTGTACGAGGGATAACGGACTTCCGTTGCCTAGGCTCGCCTGGCGAAGCTTCTCGTTGCTGGCCGCCAAGTCTTCGCGCACGAACAGCACGATGTTCTGCCGCAGCCACCAGAGCACTTTCTCATCGTCCCAGATCTCGCGGCGGATGAAGTCGATCGGCCGGTAGCCGTGATGCGCGAACTTCGCCACCCAATACGGCAAAAAGCGCTCATTCACATGATGGTCACCGCCCTGGAACGGGATGGCTGCCGAGAACAGCACCGCCGGCGCGTGACCCACCAGCGCCGCGACAAGACCATCCGCGGCGGTCTCCGCCAGATGCTCGGCGACCTCGAGACAGACTGCAAGATCGAAGCGCCGGCCTAGCTCGAAACTCTTCTCGAGATCAGTGGTCTGCACGAGTTCCGCGGCGATTTCGAGCCGCGCCGGGTCGATCCATTGACCCTCGATGCCTCTGACATCCGCAACGCCCAGCGACGCCGCGGTCTTGAGCCACGTGCCCAAGCCGCAGCCGACGTCGAGCATCGATGCCGGCCGGTAATAGGAGAAAAGGATTTCCAGGATGCGCCGGCTGGAATATTCGTTTTCCACCTTCTCTGCGCGCAATTGCTCCGCGTGCAGCGCTCCATAAATCGCGCCGCGCTCGTCCTGTTGTATAGGATCGCTCATACTCCGGCCTTCCCCCCTTCACCATGGCCGGGCTCTTGTCCTCGGGCTTGACCCGAGGATGACCCGGCCACCCAGCGCGCGCGCGTCCGCGCGCGCAAAAGAGCTATCGCGTCCGGTTACGACGCTAACGATGCTAACGGGCAGGGGCGCCGACCCGCTCGCAATCTACTTCTTCCTACTTCTTCACGAACCTCCGGAAATTCAGCGTGTTCGTGAATCCGCCATAGACATTTCCCGCATCGTCAGACGCCACGCCTTCCAGCGTGTTTCCCTCATTCCACGGAATGAAGGCCGTGACCTTGCCGTCCTTGACGCTGCCGATGCGGATGCCCTGCTTGAACGGCGGGTTCACCTTGTCGCTCGACGTCGAGTCCGCCACGTAAAGGATGTCCTGCTTGTTGATGTAGACGCCGCTCGGCCGGCCGAACTGCCGCCACTCGGCGAGGAACTTGCCCTCCTGATCGAAGATCTGGATGCGCGAATTGGAGCGGTCCGCGACGAACAGCCGCCCGGCGGAATCCAGCGCCAAGCCGTGCGGGGCGTCGAACTCGCCCGGCCCCGTGCCCTTATGGCCCCAGGCCTTGATGAACTTGCCGTCCTTGGTGAACTTGACGATGCGGGCGTTGGTGTCGCCGCCATGGCCGTCGGCCACGAAGATGTCGCCGTTCGGCGCCACCAGCACGTCCGACGGCGCGTTGAAATGCTTCTCGTCATTGCCGGCAACGCCCGGCGTGCCGAGAGTCATCAGTACTTTCCCGTCCTTCGAGAATTTCGTCACCGTGTGGCCCTTGCCGTTGTTCTTGACGACGCGGCCGTCGGAGACCCAGACGTTCTCTTCCTTATCGACGTAGAGCGCGTGTGGATAATTGAACAAGCCGGCCCCAAAACTCTTCACCAGCTTTCCACTCGCATCGAATTTCTGGATCGGATCTAAGTTCGACTCCGAGCAGTCCGTCGCGGAAGCGCAGCGGTCGAACACCCACACGCTCTTGCCGTCTGGCGCGATGTCGACGCCGACCGCGGCGCCCCATTTGCGACCCGCCGCGAGCTTCGCCCAGCCGGGATCTTCCTTATAGGTCTGCGGCGCGGAGTTCGGATCCGGCCCCGAATATTGCGCAAGAGACGGCACCGCCACCGACGCCATCAGAACGACACCAAGCGCGTAAATCATCTGACGAGCATGCATGAGAGTTCCTCCTCGTTGTTTGTCGAATTCAAATCCGTTCCGGAAACCGGATGATGAAATTGTCCTTGTTGGGCATTTTCACTTTGGGCAGCGTCTGCGCGTTGATCACGTCGTTCTCGCCGATCAGCTTGTTCAGCGACAAGAGATACGCGGTCAGCGCATACACCTCCTGATCGGAGAGCGACTTCGGCGCATTGTACGGCATGGCGCGGCGGATGAAGTCGAACACCGTCGTCGCATAAGGCCAGAAATTGGCGATGGTCTTGCCGCCGTCCAAGCTCGCCTTGGGCGGCCCCGCGGTTACCGCCGCCGCGATTCCGCCAGTCCCCTTCTCGCCGTGACACGACGAGCATTTCGCCTGGAAGATCGGCTCGCCCTGCTTCGCCGTGCCGCTGCCTGCGGGCAAGCCCGTGCCGTCAGGCATGATGCTGATGTCCCACGGCGCGAGCTCGGCCGGCGTGATCGGCTTTCCCAAGCCCGGCCCTTCGGCCGCGAACGCGTTCGCCGCAACGAACGCCAATCCAACGGCGCCAACGGCAATCTTAAGCGTAGACATGTTTCACGCTCCCGCTCTTGTCCACGGCCCAGCTCGTGATCGCGTTGAAATGCTGGCTCGGGAACGCCAGCACTGATGGCGGCTTGGTCGTCTGCCCGCGCGCGGCGACGAATTGCGCCCGCGTCGGCTGCATATTGCCGCCTTCGTCCCAAGCGCGGCTCTGCAACACCGCCGGTCCGCCGTTCCAGCGCCACGCCATGCGAAAGCGCGTGAACGCCTTCGGCAGCACCGGATCTTGCAGCGCCGCCTGTCCCCACGACTGTCCGCCATCGGCCGAGATCATCACCTTGGTGATGCGCCCGGTGCCCGAATACGCGACGCCCGTGATCTCGTAGACGCCGGGCTCGCGCAGCGTCAGTCCCGGCGACGGCGATGAGATGAATGACTTTACTTCCTGTAGGAAATAAAACCGGTAGGCCTTTCCGTTCGGCAGGATCTGCGAATAGGTCCGCGATTCGTAATAGCTCATCGCCGGCTCTTCGGTGAGCTTGATGCGGCGGAGATATTTCACGTTCATGTTGCCTTCGTAGCCGGGCAGCCACAGCCGCATCGGATAGCCCTGGCCCGGCTGAATCCGCTCGCCGTTCTGGTACATCGCGATCATCGCGTCGTCCAAGCCCTTCGCTACAGGCACGCTGCGCGACAGATGCGGCGCGTCGGCGCCCTCGGCGATCATCCACTTCGCCTTCGGATCGATGCCGGTTTCCTCGAGCAGCGTCGACAACAAGACGCCGCTCCACTCGGCGCACGACGCGAGCCCGTGCAGCGCCTGCACATTGTCCTGGATCGCCTCGTTGGAAAACAGCGGCGCCGAATTGCCGCCGCACTCGACAAAGCCGATGCGCGACACCATCGGATAGCGCGCCAGCGCATCCAGCGTGAACACCAGCGGCCGCTTGACCAGGCCGTGGATCACCAACCGATGCTGTGCCGGATCGATCTCCGGCACGCCGCCATGGCAGATCGTGAAGTGCAGGCCATTCGGCGTGATGATGCCCTTGAGCAAATGATGCGGCGTGCGCGCGCGCGAATTGACCGGATCGTTGTTCGGATTGTCGACCGTCCGGAGCACGTCCTTCTCGAATTTCGACGGCGTCTGAGAGCGCGGAATCGGCGGACCGGGTCTTAAGCTCCACGGTCCATCCTTCAGCGGCTCCGCCGCCGCGCTCGTCAGTGACGCGCCCAGTCCCGTCGCCGCCGCACCCGCGACCAAGATCCCGTTGCCCAACAGCGCGCGCCGATGCAGCAGCCCATTCCCCGCAACGACTTCCAGTTCCGTTGATCTATCGGCTCGCTTGCCTGCCATCATTGCCTCCAAACTAAATTCACCATGGCCGGGCTTGACCCGGCCACCCAGCCGCCGCGCGTCCGCGCGGCGAATAGAGCCGGCCATCCGCAACGAATAAACGTAGCGACAGAATAGCTTTCCCAAGCCCCCCGGTCGAGGACGGGCGCCGATCGCAATTCACCTCAAGCCGCAAACGGTGCTATCGTCCCTGCCTCGTTCGGGGCACGCCGGGCATGAAAAATTTTCTCACTCAACTGAAGCGCCGCCACCTCTATCAGGCGGGCCTATTGTCGGCCGTGAGCGTAGCGGCCGCGGCTCTCGCAGCGAGCACCCAAGCCGCGCCAAGCACCGCGCCGGTGCCGGACTTCTCTGGCATCTGGGTTCATGCGGCGCTTGGGTTCGAGTCGCCGCTGTCGGGTCCGGGCCCTGTCCTCAACAAGGCGCGTCTGCCGTCGGGTGCCAGCAATTTCAATCTGCTCGTCGGCGACTATACCAATCCGATTCTCAAGCCCGAGGCTGCGGAGATCCTCAAAAAGAACGGCGAGATTTCTCAATCCGGCCGGGCTTTCCCCGATCCGGACAATCTGTGCCTCTTGAATCCGGTGCCCTATATTTTCTGGAACTTCGACATTCAGCTGCTTCAGCAGCGCGACAAAATTTCCATCGTCTACCAGCACGACAGTGACGTGCGCCGGATTCGAATGAATCAGCCTCATCCCGCTCGAGTAATTCCGTCCATCCATGGAGATTCTGTTGGCCACTACGAGGGCGATACGTTGGTGATCGACACCGTCGGCGTGAAGCTCCGCAAATACGCCAGCGTGGTTGATCGCTTCGGTACGCCTTTCAGCGCGGCGCTGCACGTGGTCGAGCGCTACCGGCTGATCGATTATGAAGCCGCCAAGGAAGCGCAGGAGCGCGCCGCGAAGGAATGGCCGCGCGTCGGCGACAGCGTTGATCCCGATTACCGCGGCAAGGGCTTGCAGCTCGAATTCACCGTGGAAGATCCGGGCGTCTTCACCACGCCCTGGAAGGCGACGATTACGTATCTCCGCGCCCAGCGCACCGAATGGGAAGAGCGCATTTGCGCCGAGAATGTCGAGCACGACTACACCGGCAATTATTACTCCGACAAGGACGCGCATCTGCCGACCGCCGACAAACCGGATTTCTGAACGCTCGCTCGCTGGCTGCGCTGACTTAAGAAAATCCGATCCAGCGGCCGCCCCAGGCCACGCCGAACCACAGCACCAGCGATATGATCGCCATCGCTCGGCCCAGCCCCGGCCGATCGGCAGTCACGTTTGTCCGCGTCACGCGGCGGCGAATCGTGAAGGTGAATATCAGCACCAAAAGCAGCGACGCCATCTTTATCCAGAAGGCAAAGCTGTAAAACGCCTTGATCGATTCAGACATAAAAAGCGGAATTCCCGTCGAGAAACTCAAAACGAGGCCGGCGATCAGGAACGGCTCCGCATTTGCCGCGAGCAGCGCAACCGGTTGGCGATTGAGACCCACGCCCAGAAGGCGCAGCTCCACGAGCAGCACGGAGCCCGCGACCAATCCAAGGCCGAGGAGATGAAGCGCCTCGATCACCGGGAACAGCCAGGTCGAATTTCGTATCGTCTCGCCGACCGGCGTGTCGTAGCACCACTGGAAGAACGCCAGCAAAGACATCACTGCCCCGCTTCCGGGATGCAACTCGTGACAAAGTTGATGAACGCCGTCTGCGGCTGCCGATCGCAGTCGAACCAGTTATAGGCAATCATTCGCCCCGAAATGATGATGCCGATCCACAGTGTCAGCGAAACGGCACCCGCAAGCCTGACCCTCTTCGGCGGTACGCCCTCGACGGCCCGCACGGCAAACCGCGGATATACCCGCGAATGAAACAGCCACACGTTCAAGCCGGCGAGCACCAGCAGGATCATTTTGAAGCGGAAGAAAATATTCTGAAAGGACCTCAGCGGTATGGCGTAGAACAGAAGTGCGCCGGTGATGACCATCAGCACGAACGCCACGATGGTCAGCGGCACCAGCCGGTCGACGACTTCCGCGACCGGCACCGTGCGCATGCTCCAGCCGAGCAAACGCAGATCGAACATCACCACGAGGCCGAAGAAGAACGCCATCGTCCAGACATGGAGCGATTCGAGGATCGAATAGGCGTATTGCGATTCGTGGAGGCCGACGCTCCACGGTGTTTCCCCCAGCCATCCGAAGAAAGCCAGTAGAGACATTCGGCCCCCCGCTTACGCGTTCAATGAAGCGCGATCGGCCGTGCCTATTTCGCGCCGGGCGACAGCTCGTACGGAGCACCGGTTCCCGATGAGCCGAGGAACAATTTCTTGCCGTCGGCGAAGGTCAGATCGCGGCCATTGGCCCGGCGCGAGCCGTCCTTCGACCGATAGCCATCGATCACGATCTCCGTGCCGGGAAGCAAGGTTTGCTTCGTGAAGCCCCGCCGGAACAAGACGTTCGGCGTGCCTGCTTCGATGGCCCAGTTCTCAACCGTGCCGTTGGGATTCTTCACGTCGACGTGCAGCCAGGTGTGGGGATTGACCCATTCCATCTTCGTGATGGTTCCCTTGAACGTCACCGGCTTGTTCGCGTCGAACTCCGCCGCGAACGCGTGATGCGCCGACGCCGCGGATGCCCATCCCGACATCGCGAGACCCATGATACAGACTGCTGCGAGTTTCATTCTCATCGATTTCCTCCTGTCGCGCTTGGGCGCGTCCAACTCACCTACCGTACCATTCATAAAAGCGGTCGCCCTCTGGGACCTTGCGCGTGATATCGACTGTTATTGTATCCCCTTCCCAGTGCTTGACCAACTGCTGCTTGCGCAGGCTTCCATACATGAATTCTTCGGCGAATTCGTTGCAGCGGAACTCCAGGAGCTGAATGTTCGGCTCCGCGCGCCTATAGAGCGGCATGGCGATCTTCCAGGGCTTCGTGAACACCTCGGGGTCCTCGATCGTCACTTCGTACCAGATCACGTCCGGCGATTTCATCGTATAGCGCTCGGTCAGATGCAGCGCGGCGCTGTGATAATTGCCGGCGCGGTCGAACCAGGTCCGATCGTTGAAGTTGGTCACGTCGACGACAAGCGTGTCTCCCTCCCAGCGTCCGACCGAGTGGCCCATCCACGTGTCGTCGGGCGGGCCTTCGACCTTGTCCATATGGATCGTGCGCGCTGTGTTCGAGAAATCATACGCGATGTGAACCTGGTTCGTGCTTTGCGTGATCTGGAAGGGAAACGGCATGTACATCGCGCGCGGCGTGCCCGGCAGGTAGCACTTCAGCTCCGGGTCGCGGTCGATCCAGTTGTCGGCGTTCTCCTTCTTCTTCGCCAAGGCTTCCGGCTTGTAGGGAATCTGGCCGTCGTCCTGCACGACGCCGAGCGAACCGGGCACGGCGCCTGCTGCGCCCAGTGCGAGAACCGGCGCTGCGGGCACGCGCGCATACTCATAAGGATAAACGCCGGGCTGCGTGACCGCGGCGGGAAGCGCCGCATGCGCCTGCAAATCCCAGTTGGCCTCGTTGTTGGCTTGCCAGATGCCGCTGAAATTGGGATGGCCGCCGACAGGCACGGGTGTCGCGGCTTTCGCTTCACCCGACGGTGGAATGGACCGCGAAATCACCGCACCGATAGCGGCCGCGGCAATGGCAACCATTGCGACCAGTATCGTCGAACCTAAGCTCGGGGCACGCATGATGGTCTCCTTCTTCGATTGACGTTACTGCAATGGATCGTCTTCAGCGCCTGAAATGGATGTCGCGTTGTCTTTTGTCGCCGGGTCCGGCCCGCGCCCCTCCTTGAAGGCGAGATCCGCCATGCGCGCTCCGCGCAATAGCCCCGGCAGCGCATAGTTTCCTTCGTTGCAGCGCGGCTCATAATAAATTCTGTTCTGCTCGTTGCTCTGCAGGGTGAACACTTGCGTGGCCGTCCACGGCTTCGTCCACACGGTCGGATCGTCGATCGTGACGAAGTATTCTAGCGAATCCGGCCCGGTCCGCTTCCAGCGCTCGACCAAATGCAAATTCTCGCGCGAGCCTTGAAAGTCGGTCTTCGGACTGAAATTCGTCACGTCGATGACGAGCGTGTCGCCCTCCCAGTGGCCGCGCGAGTCGCCGTACCACTGGCGAATATTGGCCGGCAGATGGGGGTTGCCGTTCATGACGATGTTGCGCTGCCCGCCTTGGCCCTGACCCACGTCGTAGAACATCGTGATGCCGCCTGGCGTCTGCACGATGCGGCGGAAGCTGTTGCCGCCAAGCCCAGGCAGCGCCGCTGTCAAGCAGCGGTCCCCTACCGTTCCGTCTTCAGGGCCGTCATGGCGATTCATGCGCGCGATGTTGTAACGAGGGGGAGGCTCTGCCTGCCGCGGCGAGGGCTTTGGATCGTACTTTCCTCCCGCACAGGTCATATATTTGATCCTGCACGTCTCGGTCGCTTGCATCAGCGCAAGGCGATATTCCCGCTCCACTGCTGCGATCTTCTGTGCCTCCGGCGTCAGCGGTGGAATCCGGCCATTGGGCGGATCCACGATCATCGACGTGCGCGTGCCGCTGCGCTTCCTGGAGATGAAAAGGTCGTTGTAGGAGCCGGTAACGTCGAGCTCGGTCCCGCGTTGTGAGCGGTTGTCCTTGCCGCCGAGCGCCCCACGTTGTTCATCCAATTCCGCCCGTTGCGCCTCGGTGAAAAATTCTTGGTCCGCATACTTGGCGGGACGTTGCAGGGGCGTGGCGGTTTCCACGGTCCACAGCCCCTGCAGGTCCGGTTCGCCCCAAGGTGTCTTCAGCGCTGATGCCGCCGGAGCCTGAGCCGATGTCGGAGCGATGGACACATAGGCGACGCCGCTCACGGCGGCCGCGGCGATGGCGACCGCTGTCATCGAGGTTAGGAACCTGACGCGCATGCTCCCTCCTTTGCCCTTTACTGCAGCGGATCGTCTTCGACGCCGACAAAATCCGTGGCGATGTCTTTGGTCGCTGGGTCGGGACCTTTGCCTTTCGCAAAGTCGGCCTCTTGCGTGCGCAAGCCGCGCAAAAGTCCTGGCAGACCGTAGTTTCCTTCGTTGCAGCGCGGCTCGTAATAGATTCGGTTCAGCTCGTCGCTCTGCTTGGTGAATTCCTGCTTTACGGTCCAAGGCTGCATCCACACCGTCGGATCTTCGATCGTGACCGCGTATTCGAGCGAGTTCGGCCCGGTGCGCGTCCAGCGCTCGGTGAGATGCAGATTCTCGCGTGAGCCCTGGAAATCCGTCTTCGGACTGAAATTGGTCACGTCGATCACCAACGTGTTGCCTTCCCAATGACCGCGCGAGTCGCCGTACCACTGACGGATATTCGCCGGCAGATGCGGACTGCCGTTCATGACGATATTGCGCTGCCAGCCTTGGCCCTGACCCACATCGTAGAACATCGCGATGCCGCCCGGCGTCTGTACGATGCGGCGGAAGCTGCCGGCATTGGCGCCGAACTCCGGTAGCCCCATCGTCAGGCAGCGGTCGGGCAGGGCGCCGTCCTCCGGACCATCGAAGCGATTCATCCGCGCCGTGTTGTAGCGCACGGGAAGCTCGGCGCGCCGCGGTGACGGTTTGGGATCGTACTTCCCGCCTCTGCACGCAACCGACTCGCTCTTGCAGGTTTGGGTCGATTGCAGGAGGGCCAGACGGAACTCCCGATCCGCGGCCGCGATCTTCTGGGCTTCGGGCGTCATCGGCGGAATCCGGCCATTGGGTGGATCGACGATCATCGACGTGCGCGCGCCCGTCCGCTTCATCGACACAAACTGCGCGTTATAGGCGCCGGCGACGTCCAATTCGGTTCCGCGCTCCACGCGTCTGTCGCGGCCGAGCAACTCCGACCGCGCTTTATCCAACTCGGCGCGCTGCGCCTCGGTGAAGAATTCCTGGTTTGCGTATTTCGGCGAGCGCTGCAAAGGCGTTGCCGTCTCGTCGGTCCAAATCCCCTGCAGGTCGGGTTCGCCCCATGGCGTTTTCATCACGGCAGCCGCGGCCGGAGCCTGAGCCGACGTTCCCGTGACGGACACCGCAATGACGCCGCCGACAGCAGCGGTGGCAAGAGCGGCTGTGATCATCGTGCTCCACAAGCGATCGCGCATGATGGTCTCCCCTCCTGTGGCCGGGCTCCGACCCGGCCATTGCCCCGCAGTCTCTTACCGCAACGGGTCTTCCTCAAGCACAAAACCACCCTTTATGGCGTCCCTGGTCGCCGGATCGGGGCCTTTTCCTTGTCCAAAGAGGCGCTCTTCCGTGCGCCGGCCGTGCAGCAACCCCGGGAGGCCATAGTTTCCCTCGATGCAGCGTGGCTCGGAATAGATCCTATTCTCTTCATCGCTCTGCTTGTTGAATTCCTGTTTTACGGTCCACGGCTTCGTCCACACGGTCGGGTCTTCGATTGTGACGACGTAGTCGAGCGTGGTTGGTCCGGTGCGCGTCCAGCGCTCCACCAGGTGCAGGTTCTCGCGTGAGCCCTGATAGTCTGTCTTCGGACTGAAATTCGTTACGTCCACGACGAGCGTGCTGCCCTCCCAGCGGCCGCGCGAGTCGCCATACCACTGACGGACATTGGCCGGCAGATGCGGGCTCCCGTTCATCACGATGTTACGCTGCCAGCCTTGCCCCTGGCCCACGTCGTAGAACATCGTGATGCCCCCCGGTGTCTGCACGATCCGGCGGAAGCTCCCGCCGAAGTTGGTGCCAAATTCGGGTAGTCCGCCGGTCAGACAACGCTCGGCCAGCGAGGTGTCCTCCGGACCGTCATGGCGATTCATTCGCCCGGAGGCGTTGTAGCGGGGAGGAGTTTCCGCACGTCGCGGCGAGGGCGTCGGATCGTATTTTCCTCCCTGACAGGCCGCCTCCTCGTTCTTGCACGTCTCGGTCGATTGCAACATGGCGAGACGGAATTCCCGCTCGGCGGCAGCAATCTTTTGAGCCTCCGGCGTCAGGGGTGGAATGCGGCCATTAGGTGGATCGACGATCATCGACGTGCGTGCGCCGACGCGTTTTACGGACAAGAACTCGGTGTTGTAGGCGCCTGACACGTCACGCTCGGTGCCGCGCTCCAAACGGCGGTCGCGGGCGAGCATTGCCGTTCGCGCCTTGTCCAATTCTGCGCGTTGCGCCGCGGTGAAAAATTCCTGGTTCGCATACTGGGCGGGACGTTGTAAGGGCGCATCGGCTTCGTCGGTCCAAATGCCCTGTAGGTCTGGTTCGCCCCAGGGCGTTTTCAGCCCCGAGGACGTTGCCGGTGCCTGAGCCAACGTAACGGAGACCAAAACAACCATGCCGACAGCGACCGCGGCGATGGCGACCTTTATCGTCGAGGTGAAGAAGCGATCGCGCAACGATAGCCTCCTGTTTTCTTGGACTAACGTCTTGATAGCCCGTCCATGAAGCTGTTCATTTCCTGCTCTACTTCGGCTTCGTTCGACTGAAAGAGATAATGATTGGCATTAGGCAGCCGCACAACACGCGCCGACGGGTTTCCCGCCTCAAAGGCGCTCACCTGCGCCGCAAACTGCGCCTCGAAGGCCTTTGTAACCGGTGAGTCGCAATTGGGTTGGCAGGCGTGTGGCTGAGCGAAGATGGCAAGGATCGGGGCCTTGCTCGCGCGGTACTTCCGCGGACTTGTCTGTACCGCCTCGGTGACCGCCGCCCGCATCGATCGGCGCGCGGGCTGTAGCGATCCCTGCGCAGGTTGCGCCGGCACGCTGTTCGCCAACGCATCATACGGCTCCAAACTTTGTTCGAGCTTGGGCAGCATCTCCCTGATATCGGCGATCAGCGTCCGCACCTCCTGCGGGCCCGCGCCGACCAATTGCTTCACGTCCCTGTCGATGGCCGCGGCATAGACGTAGATCGACTTTTCTCCGTTGGGATCGAAATACGCATAAGCCCAACCCGCATCGAGATACATCAGACCCGAGATTTTTTCGGGGTGGCGAGTGCCGATCGAGCTGAGCTCCTCGCCCGCGATGGAGTGTCCCGCCAGCACCGGTCTGTCGAGCTTCAGCGTGTCGATCACCGCAAGCACGTCATCGCCAAGCCTGTCGGGGTCGTAATTCTCCACCGTCGGCGCGGGCCAGCTCGACACGCCATACCCGCGCCGCGTGATCGCATAGACATGATGCTTCGCGGTGAATTTCGTCGCGAAGCTATCGAAGACGTGCGCTGTGTTGCCGCCGCCGGCCAGGAACACCAAAGGCGAGCCGCTGCCGCCCCAGTCGAGCACTTCGAGCTGCACGTCCTTTTCCACCGTGACGAAGCGCACTTTGTGCGGAGACGGATCGATGACCCACTCGGTTTGTCTGGTCGCCTTCTCGAAGGTGATGGATTCGGACCCGCCGCCGGCGCGCCACATGCCTGCGATGGATTTGCCGTCTGCCGACAGCGTGCCGTCGAATGTGCCTCTGGCCCGGTCGAGACTGAACGCGACGCTTTCGCCTGTCAGGTTGACCGAAGAGATCGGATTTCCATTGAGCGTAAGACCGCGCTCTTCGAGGCTGTAGAAATCTCCGCGGAACTTGCCGGCGGGCCCTTTCGCGACTTTCAGAACGTACTGCGTGAGCCCCTTGCCCTGCCACGTGCCGGAGATGTCCGGCGCCGCCATCGCGCTTGCCGGAAGACTAAGAAGCGCCAACAAAAGCCCCGCAAGCGATTTTCTCATCTGCCGGCTCTCTCCTATGAAACGGCGACACGCACGAGGCTTTCTTTCAATTATTGGAACCCGTCTCCTTCATTGAATCCCGAGGCGTTGTCGTGGGTCAGCGGATCGGGACCCTTTCCTTGCGCGAAAAGCAAATCTTCCAGGCGTGCCGTGCGAATGATCGTCGGGAAGCCGATGTTTCCTTCCACACAGCGCGGCTCGTAATAGATTCTGTTCTGCTCGTCGCTCTGCTTGGTGAACTCCTGCTTGGCGGTCCACGGCTTTGTCCACACTGTGGGATCTTCGATCGTCACGGCGTATTCCAGCGTGTTGGGTCCCGTCCGCGTCCAGCGCTCGACCAAATGCAAATTCTCGCGTGAGCCGCGAAAATCGGTCTTCGGGCTGAAGTTCGTCACGTCGACCACCAGCGTGTTGCCCTCCCAGTGACCGCGCGAGTCGCCGTACCACTGGCGGATATTGGCCGGCAGATGCGGACTGCCGTTCATGACGATGTTGCGCTGCCAGCCTTGTCCCTGACCGACGTCATAGGCGATCGCGATCCCGCCCGGCGTCTGCACGATGCGCCGGAAGCTGATGCCGCCAAAGTCGGGCAGCCCGCCGGTCAAGCAGCGGTCGGCCAGCGCGCCGTCCTCCGGACCGTCGTGGCGATTCATGCGCGCGGTGTTGTAGCGCACGGGAAGCTCCGCGCGCCGCGTCGTGGGCTTCGGATTGAACTTGCCTCCGGCGCAGCCCGACAATTCTTGCTTGCACGTCTCGGTCGCTTGCATCAGGGCAAGGCGAAAATCTCGGTCGGCGGCAATCAGCTTTTCGGCCTCCGGGGTGACGGGCGGTATCCGGCCGTCAGGCGGATCCACGACCATCGAGGTGCGCTTGCCGGTGCGCTTCACCGAGCCGAACTCCGCATTGTAGGCTCCGGAAACGTCGAGCTCGGTCCCGCGTCCGCCGCGCTTGTCGCGGCCGAGCGACGCCGAGCGCTGTTTGTCCAATTCGGCACGCTGCTCGTCGGTGAAGAATTCCTGGTTCGCATACCGCGTCGGCCGCTGCAGCGGCGTGCTGGTTTCGTCCGTCCAGATGCCCTGCAAATCCGGCTCGCCCCACGGCGTCTTCAGCGCCGCGCCCGCCGCCGGAGCCTGCGCCGACGTGTCTGTGATCGAGACCGAAACAACCGCCCCGATTGCAGCCACGACAATCGCGGCACTTATCATCGAGGTCATGTAGCGGTCGCGCATGATCGTCTCCTCCTGCCTTCAGTCGTCACTGCAACGGATCGGGATCGCCGTCGGCAACCTTGATGGCGTCCTTGGTTGCCGGATCGGGACCCTTCCCTTGCGCAAAGAGGGCCTCTTCCGTGCGCCGCCCATGCAGCAGCCCCGGGAGGCCATAGTTTCCTTCATGGCAGCGCGGCTCGTAATAAATTCTGTTCTCCTGCTCGTTCTGCCTGGTGAAATCCTGCTTGGCGGTCCACGGCCGCGTCCACACGGTCGGATCTTCGACGGTTACGGCGTATTCAAGCGTCGTTGGGCTGGTCCTGGTCCAACGCTCAACCAGGTGCAGATTCTCCCGTGACCCCTGGAAATCGGTCTTCGGACTGAAATTCGTGACATCGATGACGAGCGTGTTGCCTTCCCAGTGACCACGCGAGTCACCGTACCACTGGCGGATATTCGCCGGCAGATGCGGACTGCCGTTCATGACGATGTTGCGCTGCCAGCCTTGGCCCTGACCCACGTCGTAATAGATCGAGATGCCGCCCGGTGTCTGCACAATTCGCCTGAAGCTGACATTGCCAAACTCGGGCAGCCCGCCGGTCAAGCAGCGCTCCGCCAGCGTGGCGTCCTCCGGACCATAGTGGCGATTCATGCGCGCCGTGTTGTAGCGCGGAGGGCTCTCCGCGAAACGCGGCGACTGCGCCGGATCGTATTTGCCTCCGTTACACGGCGCCTCCTTGTTTTTGCAGGTCTGCGTTGACTGCAGCAGGGCAACACGAAATGCCCGTTCGGCGGCGGCCACCTTCTGGGCTTCCTCCGTCAGCGGCGGCAGCCTGCCATTGGGCGGATCGACGATCCGCGACGTGCGCGCCCCGGTGCGCTTCATGGGTGTGAATTCCGCGTTGTAGGCGCCGGCGACGTCGGCCTCGGTCCCGCGCTCCGCACGCTTGTCGCGCGTGCTCAGTGCCGATCTCTGTTTGTCCAAATCGGCTCGCTCTGCCGCGGTGAAAAATTCCTGGTTCGCATATTTGGCAGAGCGTTGCAGGGGCGCGTCGGATTCATCTGTCCAAATGCCCTGCAGATCCGGTTCGCCCCACGGTGTTTTTGGCGTAGCCGCAGCTTGACCCTGCGCAGACGTGCCATTGACGGAGACTGAAATCAGCGCGCCGACAGCAACCGCGGCGATGGCGACCGTGATCATCGAGCTTAACAACCGGGCGCGCATAGTCTCCTCCTACCTTGCCGTTTGTTACTGGAACGGGTCCTGTTCGACGCCGACGAAATCCGTAGCGTTGTCTTTCGTCGCCGGGTTGGGACCTCTTCCTTCTTTGAACGCGCGGTCTTCTGTACGAGCCGCCAGCATCATTGCGGGGAAGGCGTAGTTTCCCTCCACGCAGCGCGGCTCGGAATAAATCCTATTCTGCTCGTCGCTCTGCCTAGTGAACTCCTGTTTCACGGTCCAAGCCTTCGTCCACACCGTCGGATCTTCGATCGTCACCGCGTACTCGAGCGAGTTTGGCCCGGTCCGCGTCCAGCGCTCGACGAGATGCAGATTCTCGCGTGAGCCCTGAAAGTCGGTCTTCGAGCTGAAGTTCGTGACGTCGATCACCAGCGTATTGCCTTCCCAATGGCCGCGCGAGTCGCCGTACCACTGGCGCACATTCGCCGGCAGATGCGGACTGCCGTTCATCACGATATTGCGCTGCCAGCCTTGCCCCTGACCGACATCGTAGAAGATCGCAATGCCGCCCGGAGTCTGCACGATGCGGCGGAAGCTGCCGCCATAGGCGGTGCCGAATTCCGGCAGTCCCCCGGTCAGGCAGCGGTCCGCCAGCGCGCCGTCCTCCGGCCCATCGTGGCGATTGATGCGGACCGCGTTGTAGCGGGGAGCAAGATCCGCGCGGCGCGGCGACGGCGCCGGATCATATTTTCCGCCGCTGCACGCGACCGATTTCGTCTTGCAGGTTTCGGTCGACTGCAACAGCGCGAGACGGAACTCCCGCTCGGCGCCGGCAATCTTCTGAGCCTCCGGCGTCAGCGGCGGCATCCGGCCGTTCTTGGGATCGACGATCATCGAGGTGCGCGTGCCGGTGCGTTTCATCGACATGAACACGGCGTTGTACGCGCCGGCGACGTCGAGCTCGGTCCCGCGCTCCACGCGCTTGTCGCGTCTGAGCAGCGCCGCACGCTCCTGGTCCAATTCTTCGCGCTGTGCGGCGGTGAAAAATTCCTGGTCGGCGTATTTGGCGGGGCGCTGCAAAGGCGTATCGGACTCGTCCGTCCAAATCCCTTGGAGATCAGGTTCACCCCAAGGTGTCTTCAGCGCGGCGGAAGCCTCATTTGCGACTGTCGTAGCCGACGGCTTCAGCAAAATGAGGGCCGACACGATCGCGACCGATGCCCCGATCGACTTGAGAAGTCGAATGCGCATCTCACGCCTCCTTCCGTCATTATCGTCAACGGCCGGGCCGCTGTCTATTGAGCCGAGCCCTTGGGCGGGTACCAGAAGGTCTGATGGCAGCTCTCGCAGACGCCTTCCATGCGGGCCCCGATTTCCAGGAGCAAATCGGCATTTTTATTGTCGCTCGCGCGGACCGCTTCTACACCGAGAGCCTGCAACGCCTGAGCGAAGCCGTCGAAAGCCTTCCGGTCATTCCTGATCAGCGCAGCGATCTCCGCTGGCTCAAGCTCAACCCCCGGCGTCTCCGACTTGGTTCCGGGAGGAGCCGCTTCGCGGCCGGGCATCATCAGGAGGTTGCCGCCCTCGACGATGCGGACGGCGGCCTTGCGCACATTGAGCCAATCCTCCTCCGTCTTGGGGACGAGCTCCTGAATGCCGTTTTCCTTATCGACAACGGTCCCCACCGCGTTCCACAGCGTGTCGGCGGACGGATCAATGATGGATTCCATCAGTTCCTTGACCGAGGAGTAGACTGGGCGATTGCTCGCTGCGGATTTTTGCTGCGCGATGGCGAACGACAATAGCGCGGCACATCCGAGGACCGCCGAGCCCAAGGCCAACGCGACATGCCGTCTCATCGTCTCATGTCCTTCGATGAAGGGCGCTGCTCATGGTACCAGATTCCGCAAATCCGTTCGGAAGATTTCGGCCAGAACTGCGGCTTCTGGCGGAATGTCACCGGCGCTGTCGCCTGCGAATAAAGGGCGATTAAAGTTAAGACCAGCTCCTTTCCTTGAGGCGTCCTGGCGCGTTGAGCCGACATTACACTTTCGCAAGCTGGCCTCGACGCGCTCAAAGCTCCGTCTCTCCTGTGCAACAATGTCATCGCTGTGGCGTTCGCGGGAGGTAAGCATCCATGGGCATGCTGCTGTCGCTCTTTCAGAGTCTCAAAGCCGAAGTCAGCTGGTTCTTCTCGGCGCTCACCTATGCGAGCGCCGCGGCAGACGCGCCGCCGGCGGAAACTCCGGCCGAGACGGCGCGAGTCGAGGCAAACGATTCTTCGGCAAGAGACCACGCATCGGATGATCACAGCGTTACCCTCGCGAGCTCGCTGCCTTCCCATGCCGATGACGCAAAGCCACATGCGCCGAGCCACGGCACGGACGTGGGCGATTTTCTCCACCATGTCGGAGCCGACGCGGCGTTCGATACCGATGCAGCGCCTCAAGCGGACCAAGAGGGCCAGCTTCTCGCTTCTGCATCTTTGACCACAATTGCCGCAGTCCCGGATTCGGTGCCGGCTGAACCGGACACTCTTTCTGCGTTGAACACATTAAAGCTCGACAGCCTCGATGCCTCTAAAGCAGTTCATAATTCATCCGACGACATCAGCTTCCCGCTGGCGCCATTCGGCAGCTCCGCAAATATCGACTTTGATGACGCTGTCTTCTCGCTCGCCAAGGGACAGGGACATGGCGGCGGCGGCCCGGGCGGCGGCGGCGGTTTTGATGAGATCATTGGTCCGGCCCCAGGGCTGCGGTTTCACCTGTTTTTCGATCAGGCCCAATCGAACCTGCCCGTTGGCTTTCAGACCCAGGTCGAAAACGTCGCGAGATTTCTGAGCGCCAATTACAACGATAACATCATTATCAACGTTCATATCGGATATGGCGAAGTCGCCGGCTTCAGGGTGCCCGCGAGCGCGCTCGGCGAGAGCATTACGAACACTGTTTTGGTCGGCAACTATTCCGACATGCGCGGCTACTTGCTAGGCGACACGACGCCCGGCACCTTTGGCGACGATGGCCGCGCTACGCTGCCGGGGTCCGATCCTACCGGCGGTGGCAACTTCCGTGTCTCCTCCGCCGAGGCAAAGGCTTTGGGAATTTCCACGACCTTCGCGGTCGATGGCTATATCGGTCTCAGCAGCTTCAAAAACATTTTCGACTACGACACGTCCAACGGAGTGGGGTCAAACCAATACGACTTCTACTCGGTCGTGATGCACGAAATGACCGAAGTCATGGGGCGGATGCTGTTCGTCGGTGAAAACGTCGACGGAACGTCGAACGCCTACGATCCACTCGACCTCTTCCATTTTGCTACCGGAACCAGCGCGCGTACTTTCGTCGGCAGCACGCCCGGTTACTTCTCGATCGATAACGGCTCGACCCACCTCCACGATTTCAACTCCAGCCCCAACGGCGATTTTGGCGACTGGGCCGGCGGCCAGGGGGTCGATTCCTTCGACGCCTTCGGCGGTTTGGGGCAAGTCGCTCCGGTCGGCGCGTTTGATCTCGTCGTGATGGATGCCATCGGCTGGGACCGCATCGCCTAAGCCCCGCCTGCCTCTGACGAAAGCGTGACCACTTCTGACCGCGCGTCAGGCGCCCTTGTGCCTCTGCATCAAGCGCCGGGATGATGTACTATCCGCCAAGCCCAAAACCGGGGGAGGAACTCCATGAGGCATGTCGTTTCCGCATCGTTGTTCGTGCTCGCTTGCGCGCTGGCGCAGCCGGCGTCGGCTCAGCTCGAAGACAAGCCGGTGCCCATGGACAAGGCGCCGTTCCACATTCCGGTCTTCTCCAACGATTACCTCATCCTCTTGAACGTCAATATTCCGCCCGGGCGCAACACCGGCTACCACATCCATTATGCCGACTCCGTGTCCGTGAATCTGACGCCGGCCTCGCAGACGAACCAGACTTACGGCTCGAATGAAGTGAGCAAGCCGGGCACCGGCGGGGACGGCGAGCCGGGCCGTGCGACGTTCACCAACGTGACCAAGGACGGACCGCGTACCCACAAGGCGAGCAATGTTGGGCCGACGCCGTTCCACAACATCTCCTTCATCTTGAAGGATCACAGGCCGACCGGAACCACGGTGTCCGACCGCTCGGGCGTCGCCGGCTACACCCAGGTCATGGACAACGCGAGGCTCAGGGCTTGGCGCGTCGCTCTGAAACCCGGAGAGGCGACCGGACAGATCAAGCAAACCGCACCGGGACTCCGCGTCTACGTCCACGGCGGCGTGCTCGCCGAAGTGATCCCCGGATCGGCCGACCGCGGCATGGCTCCCTACGAAGGCGATTTCATCTGGCAGGATGCCGGACAGACGAGGGCGGTGAAGAACACCGGCACGACCCTCATCGAATTCGTCGAATTCGAGCTGAAGTAAGACCCGTGCCATGACGCCGCGGCAATCGCGCGCGATCATGAGGGACTTCCGAGCGGACCTGAAAGGGTTGATCTTCAGCGTCTCTGCGCTGCTCGTGCTCAGTTGTGCGAGTGCGACACCGGCAGAAATCGTTGGCGGCGGCAAGACCGTCATCCAATCTGGAGTCGATTTGCCCGTGCCTCGACAGATGCTCGGCACGTGGATCCTCACGGACACCGGCCAGTGCGCCAATCAAGCAGACAAAGTCGTCGTCACGCCGGCCACGGTCCAATTCGGCGAACGCCGGTCCGATCGCATGCGGTTCGTTCCGAAGAGCGGAGCCTACGGCGGTGATGCCCTGCATTTCTGGATCGCAGCCAAGGAAGAGATTCTCGAATACGACTCCCAAAGCGACCGGATCATCTGGGAGTCGAGGGGCGCCGATTACTTCACCGTAGAATACTACGAACGCTGCACCTGGTAGCGCGCGCTCCGCCGCGCCTTGCGATCTCCCCGGTTTCCGATGCAGCCGCGCCGGCGCTCACTATGAGATTTCAATGATACTATGAGTTTTAAGGTGTAAAATGCCATAAATGTCATAATAGACGTCATTTTACTATGACTATCGGATTGACAGCCATAAAATGATGAGTTATCAATTGAAACAATGGTCGGCTTCACCAAGGCGCAGAGGGAATTCATGGCGGTCATGTCTCTCGACAGGGAAGCGCGTGCTGCCTCGGCCGACCCGGCGGCGAACTTGATTTTTTATCAAGTTGAAAAAAATCAAGTTTCCGCGGAAACGCTGGAAATAATTCAAGTTAGTAAATCAAGAAATCAAGCTGAAGATCAATCGAGAAGGAGAACCTGAGAATGCATGGTGGAAAACGAAACGGCGCCGGGCGTCCAAAAGGCGCGATCAACGCAAGAACGCGCGCGGTCATCGAAGAAGCGGAAACAAGCGGCGAAATGCCGATCGCTTACATGCTGAAAGTGATGCGCAATGAGGAGGCGCCGAGTCGCCGCCGCGATAACATGGCAAAGGCCGCCGCCGCCTACCTCTATCCGAGAATAGGTGCACTTGTGGACGCTGAAATCGACGAAACCGCGTCAGACGAAACCGCTGCGCCGCACGGCGAGACGAAGACTGATGGTTTGGTTTAGAGGCGACGACCGGCCTATGAACGACCTCGGCGCGGATTTCATTCGCGGGCTCAAAGCTGATTTCAAAGCCAACGGCGCCCAGATGCTTGCGGACCTCCGCAGGAATGAACCCCGCCATTACTTCAACCTCATCCGCTCGCTTTCACGCGAAGACATTGGCGAGGAATCACCGCAGCCTGCGAGCCTGCCAAACCAGGAACAGCCTGTCGATCCCGCGAACGACCCCTATCACAAGGTGAGCCGCTTCATTGCGATCGAGAAACTGAAGAAAGAACTCGCCCGATTGGAGGCGGAGGAGGAAACGGAAACTCGTGCTGCGGAGGAGGCATTGGATCGGCGTTTGGCCGAAAAGGAAGCGCAACGCGACGCCGAAGCCAAGGCCCTCGCGGCCCAGACCCGCTCGGGTGGCGTTCGCTAATGATCCTGCTTGCCGAGCCGAGCAATCGCGGTCCTGAGCCGCCCCTTGGCGCGCTTGAGCGCCGTCTTCGCCTCGTTAAGCTCGCAGCCCTTCAGCAACAGCACCGCAAGCTTGATGCTGCCCTCGGCACGCTTCAGCGCGGCGCGCACATCCTTCTCCTTCTTTCCGCTCAGATGCATCAGCATCGCTTCGCTGCGCTTGACCAGCTTCTTGTTGGTTGCCTGCACGTCGATCATCAAGCCGTCATAGACGCGGCCCAACCTGATCATCAGCAGCGACGACAGCAGGTTCAGCGTGATGCGCTGCGCAGTGCCGGCGTTCATGCGCGTCGAGCCGGCGATCGGTTCCTGTCCCGTCTCGAGCAGGATCGGATGCTGCGCCTCTTTAAGAAGCGGCGTGCCCGCGTTGTTGGCGATGCCGATGGTGAGCGCGCCTTTGCGCTTGACCTCTTTCAAACAGGCGAGCGTGAACGGCGTCGTCCCGCTCGCCGCCACTGCGATCAGAACATCGGCGGCGCCGACGTCGTGGCGCTTGATCAGCTTGCGCGCTTCCTTCTCATCATCTTCGGCGCCTTCGACCGCGCGCAACAGCGCCTCGTCCCCGCCCGCCATCAGCAGCACCAGTCGCTCCGCCGGCCACGAGAATGTCGGCATCAGCTCGGCGCCGTCCTGCACCGCGAGGCGCCCCGACGTTCCCGCGCCGGCATAGATGAGACGGCCGGCATCCTTCAGGCGCGCTTCCATCGCCAAGGCCGCGCGCTCGATCGCGGGTCGCGCCGCGCGCACCGCGGCGACCGCGACAAATTGACCCTCGATCATCGCCTCGAGAATGTCGGAGGGATTCCACAAGTCGAGGCCGGAATAGCGCGGACTTAATCGTTCGGTTTCTATGGCACCCACTCGAATTGGTAACGTAACGGGAACGCCAAGGGACCTATAGTGGCTGCGTTCGCGTTGACGATTCGTGACTATAAGAGACGGATTTATGGAAAGCACCGTACTGCTGATGGGTGTCGATGGCGGCGGGACCGCGAGCCGCGCGCGCCTGACCGATCTCGACGGCAAGGTGCTGGGCGAGGGCGCTGCGGGCCCCGCAAATCTCCGCTTCGGCGTCGAGCAGAGCTTCGGCGCAGTGTTCCATGCCACTGAACAATGTCTCACCGCGGCCGGCCTCGCGCGCGCCGACGTCAAACGCATCGTTGCCTGTCTCGCGCTCGCCGGTGCCAGCGAGCCCACCGAATGTAGGGCAGCGAGGGACCATGTTCATCCTTACGCCAAGATGCTCATCACCACCGATGCGCACGCGGCCTGCATTGGCGCGCATGACGGCCAGGACGGCGGGGTCATCATCGTCGGCACCGGCGCCATCGGCTTCGCGCAGGTTACTTTCGAAACGCATCGCTGCGGCGGTTGGGGCTTTCCGGTCTCGGACGAGGGCAGCGGCGCCTGGCTCGGCTGCGAAGCGCTTCGCCGCGTGCTGTGGGCGCACGATCAGCGCATTCCTTCGTCGGAGTTCTTGACCAAGCTGTTTGCTGAATTCCAATCGGACCCGCACAAGATCGTGCATTGGATGACCTCCGCTCGCCCGCGCGACTTCGGGAAATTTGCGCCGCTCGTGTTCGACTACGCCGCCCGCTCCGACCCCCTTGCGACGGCGCTGGTGCGACTCGCGGCCGGCCACATCGATGCGCTGGCCATCCGTCTGCTCGATCTCGGCGCGCTCCGACTCTCGCTCGTCGGCGGACTCGCGGAGAAGATCGAACCCTATCTCGCGCCAAGCGTGAGACAGAATCTCGCGCCGCCGCTCGCCGATGCTGTCACCGGCGCGCTCGCTCTCGCGCGCCAGGAAGCAGCAGTGTCGGCCAAGGCATAGGGCAATGTCCGCGCACGAAGCCCGCATGACTGCCGAGATCAAGGAAGCACCGGAGATCGTGCGCCGGCAGAAAGACTTGCTCGCGGCTCCGATGGTCGAATTGGTTGCGCGGCTCAAAAAGAAGCCGCCGCAATTCGTCGTCACATGCGCGCGCGGTAGCTCGGCGCACGCGGCCGTCTTCGCCAAGCACAGCATCGAGCGCAATCTTGAGCTTGCCGTCGCCGATGCCGCGCCCAGCATCGTCACCGTCTATCACAAGACGCTCGCGCTGAAGGATCAGCTCTTCCTCGCGCTCTCGCAATCGGGCCGCAGCGACGATCTGATCGAGCAGACCAAATCCGCGCGCGCCTCCGGTGCGCTCACCGTGGGCCTAATCAACGACGTCGCCTCGCCGCTCGCGGCCGCGTGCGACATTGTCTTGCCGATCGGCGCCGGTCCGGAGTTGAGCGTTGCTGCGACCAAGACTTTCATCGGCACGCTCAGCGCCATTCTGCGTCTGACCGCGGCATGGTCCGCTAATCGCACACTCGAGACCGCGCTCGATCGTTTGCCGAAGCGTTTGGAGCAGGCGTCAGCCCTGGACTGGAGCGCGTGCTTCAATGCGCTCGCGCCCGCCGCCAGCATGATGACCATCGGCCGTGGACCGACGCTCGCTATCGCGGCCGAGGCGGCGTTGAAGCTCAAGGAAACCTGCCTCCTGCACGCCGAAGCCTTCAGCGGCTCGGAGTTTCTCCACGGCCCCGTCGCGCTGGTGACCAAGGCCTACCCGATCCTGATGTTCATGCCAGCCGACGCCGCCGCTCAGGCACTCCGCGAGCTCGAAGCCGACCTCCGTACCAAAGGCGCCGCCGTCTTCGCCACCGCTACTCAATTCACCATGGGCGGGCTTGACCCGGCCACCCAGCGGCCGCGCGTCCGCGCGGCCAGTGAGTCGGGTGCATCCTCGGCATTGCCAACACTGCCCGCCGATCACCCGGAAACCGACGCGATCTGCCTGATCCAGAGCTTCTATGCCATGGCAGTGCCCTTGGCGAAGTTGCGCGGTGCCGACGCCGACAAACCGCGCCACCTGAAAAAAGTGACCCGCACAAGATGAGGCACGCCATCGCCACCGACACGATCTTTGACGGGACGGCGATCCTGCACGATTGCGCCGTCCTCATCGAAGGCGAGCGCATCGCCGCTATCGTAGCGCGGGCCGAATTGCCGCCCGACATTCCGCTCCGCAAGCTGCCGAAAGGCGCCTGGCTCGCGCCCGGTTTCATCGACGTCCAAGTCAATGGCGGCGGCGACGTGCTGTTCAACGACGCCCCGACCGCGGAAACCATCTCGAAGATCGCTGCCGCGCATCGCCGCTTCGGCACGACCTCGCTGCTTCCAACATTGATCAGCGACAGCGACGACAAGATCGCGCGCGCCATCACCGCGGTGCGTAACGCGATGGCAACCGAACCCGGCGTGCTCGGCATCCATCTCGAAGGCCCGTTCCTCTCGACCGACAAAGCGGGAGTGCACGATCCACAGCAGCTCCGTGCGCCCGAACCGCGCCATCGCGCGCTGCTGACCTCGCTTAAGGAAGGCGTCACTCTTATCACCTGCGCGCCGGAGCGCGTACCCGCGGGCTTCATCCGCGAGCTCACGGCAGCCGGCGTTCGCGTCTCACTCGGCCACTCAATGGCGACCTATGACGAGACCAAGCGCGCCATTGCCGAAGGCCTCACCGGCTTCACGCATCTCTTCAACGCGATGCGCCCATTGTCGTCCCGCGAGCCGGGACCGATCGCCGCCGCGCTTCAATCGCCGGACTGCTTCTGCGGTCTCATCGTTGACGGCGCGCATGTGTCACCGCCGATGCTGAGCCTCGCTTTGCGGGGCGTAAGCAAACCGATGCTCGTCACCGATGCGATGCCGCCGGTCGGCGGAACGCGTTCAAAATTCACGCTCTACGGCGAAGAGATCACCACCGTGAACGGCCGTTGCATGACACGCGACGGCAAGCTCGCCGGCTCCGCCATCGACATGGCCACCGCTGTGCGCAATTGCGTGCGCCTTCTGGGCATAAGCCTGGTCGACGCGCTCACTTACGCGTCGCTGAACCCTGCGCGCTTCTTGGGCGTCGACAATCGCGTCGGCCGCCTCGCGCCGAACTATCGCGCCGACATGATCGCGCTCGACCCCGACAACATCCGCGTCCTCGCCACCGTCCTCGCCGGTGAATATCAATCGAGCGTTTAAGCGACCACGCGCTGCAAAAATGGGCGTATTGCGTCCTTCAAGAGGCCGGTCTGCCGCGCCCAGCCCATGCCGGCCAAGAGCTCGGCGCCGCGCCGTCCCGTCTCGGCGGCAGCCGCGCGATCGGCATAGATCGCTTCGAGCGCTTCCACCGCTTCCTCCACATCGGACTCGCCCCAACCATCGATACCGCCGATGCCGGCAGGCGTTCGCGGCTTGCTCTGCCGCGTCAACGCGCGCGCCGCGCCGTCCCGCAAGAGATCCAGATGACCCGTATTGGCGGAAAGGATCGTAGGTACGCCGCAAGCCATGCATTCCATGGCGACGAGATTTGTGCCTCCCTCGCACCGGTTCATGAACAGGGCAGCGTCCATCTCGCGCAAGATAGTCGGCATCAGCCAATTGGAGACCAAACCGATGTCGAACACCTGTGCCTCCTTCACCCCGTTGTCGACGGCCCAGCGTACAACGTCGACATAACCCGTCTCGTGGAAGCGGACGGGTGCAAGACCGTGTTCGCTCCCAACCATGGTCGCTATTTTCGGCCAGGGACTGTGCCAAGCCGTCACCAGCATCGCCTCGGGATGCCGGGCCGCGAAACGCTTGAACGCCATCAGGACGAGATCCTGTCCCTTTCGCGGCTCGAGTTTACCGCCGGAAAAGACCAGGAAGCGGTCACCGAACAAGCCGCTCCGCGGCGCTTCATGAAACAATGTCGGGTCGACCCCCTGCAGGACGAGCGTAGTGTGATTAATGCCGCTGCCGCGCAGGACGTCCGCGTTCCAACTCGAGCCGGCGATGATCAACTCGAATTTTGCCGCCTGTGCGCGCGCCTCGGCGTTGAGGTCGGTGTCCTCGAAGAACACCGCGGCGAGTTGCGCACTCGCTTTGATCCTCTCGCAGCCGGTACTGGCAGCGCTGCGCAACGCGTTGCCGACGGCATGGATGACAATGCCATTGAGCGGGATGTCGCCGCCGCTCTTGGCACTCAGCAGTCGTTCGAGGTCCGCCGACTCCTTCATGATGCCCAACAGCCCCAGCACGCGCAGCGGATCAATCTGCCGTGCGTTGGCGGCAATCTGGATAAAGCGGAGACGCAGGTCCGGATCGTTGGCCCAATGCTGCGCCAAATTCAGGCCATAAACACCCCAGCCTGTAAGGCTGCTCATGGCCCAGCCGCAGATGACCGGTACTCGGTTCATGCCGTGATGCCGCGGTGCGTGCTCACACCTGCTGCCCCTCGCTCAGCGGAATGTCCTTAAGCGTGCTCGGCGCGAACAGCTCCTCCACCTTTAGCCGCCGCGCCGACAGCCCGTGCTCATGCGTATATTGCAGCAGCGCCTCGATCGTCGGCCGGTTGGACTCGATCCCATAAGGATACCAATCGCGCCCGATAATCTCCTGCTCCTCTTCGATCATCGGCTGCAGCCATGCGAACGACGCCTTCGGCGAGCCCGTCTCCAGCAGCAGCCGGTACGAATATTCCTTCGCGCGCAGGAACGCCTTGTAGAGACTCAGCGCCACCCACGGATCGCGCTCGTAGATCTCTCGCCTGATCACCACCGTGTGCATGATCGGATAGATCTTCGTGCGCCGGTAATAATCCTTCTCCAGCTCCGCGTAATTCGGGAACAACCGCTTCACATTTGGCGAGCCGCGGCGAAACGCCAGCGGATTGTTCGCCGTCATCAGGAAATCGATCTCGCCTTTCTCCAGAAGATCGCCGAGCTCGGTTCCCGCAGGCGCTTGGCTCAAGCGGATGTCTGCCGGCAGCGCGCGCCCTAAGCGGTCGGCGCGGCCCTGCACCCATTCGATCTCGTTCGGCTTCACCCCATACTCGTGCTGCAACAGTCCGCGCATATAGACCGCAGCCGTCATGGAATATTCCGGCACGCCGCCGCGTTTCCCTTTGAGATCGGCCGGTTTGCTGATGCCCTTCTTCGGGTTCACAAAGAAATAGCCGTGGCGGAACACGCGCGACGGGAACACCGGGATCGCCACGAACGGGGAGTTGCCGTCGCTGATGAGGCTCGTCGTGTTCGAGAGCGACATCTCCGAGACGTCGAACTCCTTATATTGCAGCATGCGCCAGAAGATTTCCGCCGGCTGCAGCGTGATGTAATTGATCTCGATGCCCTCGGGGCGGATCGTGCCGTCGCGGAGCGCCTGGGTCCGGTCATAGGGCCCGCAGGCAAGCGTCAGACGAAGATTGGCCATTGCTGCTTCACTGCTTTAGCGTTGCGTTGCAAACTGTCGGCGCGGCCTTTAGCTGTCAAGCCAGGCAAGAAAAGGTGGGCGAAATGACCGTGCGGATACCGATCACATTGGCCTGCGGCGACTATGACCGGACCCGCGCGATCAAGGACGGCCGCGTCACAGTCGAAGGAGTTGATCTCACCTATCTGCCGCAGGAGCCCGAGGAGATCTTCCACCGCGCCTTCAAGCATCAGGAATTCGACGCTTGCGAGATGTCCTTTAGCTCGTACATGCGCACCGTCGATGCCGGTACGTCTGCCTATATCGGTATTCCGGCTTTTGTCTCGCGGCTCTTTCGCCACTCGGCCGTTTACATCCGCACCGACCGCGGCATCAACAAACCCTCCGATCTCAAGGGCAAGACGATCGGTCTGCCGGAGTATCAGATCACCGCCGTCGTCTGGCTGCGCGGCATCATGCAGGACGAGTACGGTGTGAAGCCGACCGATATCCGTTGGCGTCAGGGCGGCATCGAGGTGCCGGGCCGCACCGAGCGCACGCCGTTGAAACCCATCCCTGGCCTCGAGCTCGAACCGATTCCGTCCGACAAGACTCTGTCCGGTATGCTCGAACGCGGCGAGATCGATGCGCTCTACTCCGCGCGGGCGCCGTCATGCTTCGTAAACCGCGCACCGAATGTGGGGCGGCTGTTTCCCAATTTTCGCGAGGTCGAAAAAGCCTATTACAAAAAGACGGGAATGTTCCCGATCATGCATCTCGTCGGTATCAAGCGCGAATTCGTCGAACGCCATCCCTGGCTGCCGGCGAGCTTGTACAAGGCGTTTGTCGAGGCAAAGGCGTATGCCATGCACGACGTGCGCGACATCAACGCGCTCCTCGTCACGCTGCCCTGGCTTATCGCCGAAGTGGAAGACACCGCCGCGCTGATGGGCGAGGATTTTTGGCGCTATGGCGCGATGGAGAACAGGAAAGAGATCGAGGCGCTGACACGCTATGCCTACGAGCAGGGTTTGGTGAAACGCAAGCTGACAACGGAAGACCTATTCGCGCCTTCGACCATCGACGTCTCCAGGATCTAGGATGCGAGACACGCTCTATCCTGCGCACCCTCAATCCCACCTCCCCCTTGCGGGGAGAGCCTGCCCCCGACTTGATCGGGGGTCGCCCTGCGTAGCGCATCGCGCGAAGCAGGGC
>Ga0134122_10000352_pt1 | contig 30120 bp, 24 predicted proteins | sample KB302_FD_96461 | JGI IMG/M metagenome (GOLD analysis project Ga0134122, IMG submission 96461) | Terrestrial soil microbial communities without Nitrogen fertilizer from Kellogg Biological Station, Michigan, USA - KB3-0-2 | ecosystem: Environmental > Terrestrial > Soil > Unclassified ...
AGCATGCCGCGCTTTTCACCGAACGGCGCGCTGTACTTTCCCTACCTCAGAACGAGCGACCCGCTCTCGAACGCCACCCTGCTGCAGCCGCCGAGCGGATTCGTCGCGGGCATTTACGCACGCACGGATACGAGGCGCGGCGTCTGGAAGGCCCCGGCGGGCCTCGAAACGTCGATCGTCAACACGACCGGCGTCGTCGAAGAGGGACGGATGACCGACATGCGCCAGGGCGTGTTGAACCCGCTCGGGGTCAACGTGCTGCGCTCGTTCGCCGGCAGCGGGACGGTCGTCTGGGGCGCGCGCACGGTCGGCGTCAACGCCGCGCTCGAGCAGTGGCGTTACGTGCCCGTGCGCAGGACCGCGCTGTTCATCGAGCAGACGCTGCTGCGCAACCTCGGGTGGGTCGTGTTCGAGCCGAACGACGAGCCGTTGTGGACCGCGATCCGGATCAGCGTCGAGGGGTTCATGCTCTCGCTGTTCCGGCAGGCCGCCTTCCAGGGCGCCACGCCGAGTCAGGCCTTCCGCGTCCAGTGCGACGCGACGACGACGACGACGACCGACATCGACAACGGAATCGTCAACATCGTCGTGGCATTCCGTCCGCTGAAGCCGGCTGAGTTCGTGGTCATCAAGATCGCGCAGATCGCCGGCCAGGTTCAGTAGGAGGACTTGTGGGGAAGCCGTTTTCGGTGAATATCAATCGCTTCGACCCGTACAAGAGCTACCGCTTCCTCGTCTTCTTCGGCGACACGGTCGATCCCGTGGCCGGGGTCAGCAAGGTCACGGGCATGAAGCGCAGCTCCGATGTGATCGACTACCGCGAAGGCGGCAACGCGATCATTTTGAAGGGTATCGGCCGGACGAAGTACGAGCCGATCACGCTCGAGCGCGGCGTGACCCACGATCTGGACTTCGAGAACTGGGCCAACGCGGCGCAGAAGCTGGACAAGGGCGCCCCCGCGTCGTCGCTCGCCGACCTGCGGAGGACCGTGCGCATCGTCCTGCAGAACGAAGCCGGCCAGCCCGTGCAGCAATACATCGTCCACCGATGCTGGGTCTCCGAGTACCAGGCCTTGCCGGACCTCGACGCCGGCGGCAATGCGATCGCCCTCGAGCACATCAAGCTGGAAAACGAGGGATGGGAGCGGGATACCACGGTCGGCGAGCCGGACGAGAAGAAGACCTAACGTGGCCAACGTTCGTCTTCCCGTCTCCGGGATCGAGGTCTGCGTCGAACTCCCGACCGGTGCCGACGACCTGCTCCTGTTGGAGGGGGGCGCGCCGGACGTCGCCCTGGCGCTGTCGCTGCTGCGCCGGCTGGTGCACCGGGCCGACGGCGCCTCGATCGACTGGAGCGCGCTGGCGATCACCGATGTCGACGTGCTGCTGCTGCGGCTGCGCCAGCGCGTGCTCGGCGACGTCGTGCGCGCCGAAGTCTGGTGCCCGGCGCCGGACTGCAGCGCACGGGCCGACATCGCCTTTTCCATCGACGGCTACATCGACCATCATCGGCCTCATCCGCCGGCGCGGCTGCTGCCCGCCGACGAGCAGGGCTGGTTTCGTTTCGACGGCGGCGATATCCAGTTCCGGGTACCTCTGGCTGTCGACCAGCTCGCAATCGCGCTGGAGGCGCGGCCCGAGCAGGCGCTGGTGATCCGGTGCGTTCGGCCCCCCACGCTTCCAGCGCGTGCGCGGAGGCGCGTGGAGGCGGCGATGGAAGCGATCGCCCCGAGCCTCTGCTCCGAGCTTCGAGGCGCGTGCCCTGAGTGCGGCGCGATCGTGACATGCACGTTCGACCCGCTGCAGTACACGCTGCGCGAACTGCGCGATCAGGCGGCATTCGTCTACGACGACGTCTGCGCCATCGCCGGGCACACGCACTGGTCCGAGGCCGAGATCCTCGCGCTCCCGACGGCGCGGCGGCTCCGGTATGCCGAGTGGTCAGCTCGAGAAAGAGAGATGGCGTAAGTGCCGCGGGGAACGTATCTCCGGCTCGCGGCGCATCGCGCGGTCGCTCGCGTGCCGGCGATCCACCCGCCGCGGCGGCTCACCCGCGCCGGATCGATGATGCCGCCGGAGGAGCCGCCGCCGACGGTGGCGCCGCCATCGGCGATCGCGGCGAGCGCGTCCCGGCCGCCGCGTCCCGCCGAGGCCGATCTGCGAGACGATCCTCCGCCGTCCACGATGCGGCTCCGCGTCACGGCTGCCGCGGCCTCCGCGGATCCGATCCCGCCCGCACGTTCGGAGCAGCCGCCCGAGGACGTCGCGTCCGATGCGCCACAGGTCCGCGCCGTACGCTCAGAACGGCCGCGCGCCGATTTCGTATTCGACGCGCCCCGCTTCGCGTCGAGCCATGCGAAGGTGCGGAATCGAATTCCGTTCGAGACACGTCCCCCGGTGGAACCGGCTGGCGCCACAGCCCCGCTCAACGGCGAGTCCGCCGCTCACCCAGCGAGGGCAATGCGCACGCGTCATAAGCAGGACGCGGTGCCCTCGCAGGACCCGGTTGCCGTGGGGCTCGCCGCTGCCGGAAGATGGGTCGCGTCCGACGCTGCGCCAGCGACGGTGAATCGATCGGCGCATCGAACTGATGCGGCGGCGACGGCGACGGACCGGCCGATTGCTCGCTCCACGCCAAATCCGGCCGAGCCGGTCACCCATCCGTCCGCACTCGCGGCTGCCGCGCCACCACTCAGCCCGGCAAGGCCGCTGCCGTCCGCTGGCCACGCGCACGCCGCTGAGGCGCGGATGGATGGGACGCAACGCGACGCGGCGCCGGATCGGTTTACCGGAATCCACATAGGATCTGTCGCCGTCGAGATTCTGCCGCCGCCCGAACCCGCCAAACCAGCCGTCGCCCCGCCCGCGCGCCCGCGCGCGGGTGGTCTGACCGGGCTTGCGCGCGGCCTCACGTCGTCGATCGGCCTTCGACAGAGCTGACGACGATGCCGCTTGGACTGCTCGATCTCTCGATCGTGACCGACCGTCTGGTGAAGCATCTCAACGATTGCGCGGCGGCGTCGCGCTTGTGGGACGAAGAGCCGACCGACCCCGAAGGCACGCCGCCCGACGCCACTCCGACCGAGCGGTTCACCATCAATTTCACCGGCCTGGCTCCGGACGTCACCCGCGGCATGGACGACTGCCAGGTGAGCCTGTACCTGTTTCACGTCACGCGGGACAAGTTCAATTCCAATACGTTTCCGCTGGGCGGCCGCGCGCGCACGATTCCTGAGCAACCGCTGGCCCTGACGCTGTACTACCTGTTGTCCGCCAGCGCGCCGAACTCGTACATCCACGAGCAGCAGGCGATGAGCGTCGCGCTCAAGTGTCTTCACGATTTCCCGATCGTGCGCGCGAAGGTCCCGATCGACCAGCGGACGGAGGAGTTCACGCTCACGATGGAACCGGAGAGCGTCGACGACATCGCGCGCCTGTGGCAGGCGATGGCGACGCCGCTGCGCCTCGGGGCCGTGTACCGCGCCAGCGTTGTCTTCCTCGAGCCCGAGTCGGTGGAACCGCCGCAGACCAAGCTCGTGCTGCGGCCGCACGTCGAGGCGATCACGATTCACGGCGGACCGCACGCGAACGTCTCGGCGGCAACCGTGACGTCGGCGGGACTTGCCACGATCACCGGCACGGGCTTCGTCGCCGGATCGGTCGACGTGCAGATTGGCGGCTTCGTCTTTCAGCCCCGCACCGCAGCCGGTCCCCCAGCGCCGGGTGAATTCCGCATCGTCAACTCGACCACCATCGAGCTGCAATTCCCGGCGAATGCGCCGATGCCGTTGACTGGCAGGTATCTGCTGCGCATGCGGACCGGACGCGAGCAACCGGCCGCCGAGATCTGGTTGGACGTGCCATGAACGGAGCCTCGAGTGACCTGACGGTGTATGAGGTGGCGCCGACCGCGGCCCCGTACGAACCGGCCTTCCTGAGGCGTGTCCGGCTGCGCGCCCGCCGCCTCGTGCTGTGGCTGCAGCACGTCTGGACGAGCGCTCCCGGCGCGTTCGGCCTGTCGATCTCGTACGACGAGGTCGATCGCCTTCTGCGGGACGGCGCGGAACTCGCGCGCCACGAGCTCGCCTTCTACGAGAACGATCCGGCGGCGCGGGCACTGGCCGGGTTGATCGACGACGCCGACGCGGCGGCTGCGGCCGATCCCATCCGCGAACGACTGCGCCGCGATCTCGGGCTCGAGGACGTCGAGCTGGATCTGCTGGCACTCACGGTGGCGGTCGAGGCGGATCCCTGGCTTCGCCGCGTCTTCGGCTACATCCACGACGACGCCACGAGTGCCTTGCCGACGCCGTGGCTCGCGCGACAGCTTTTTCAGTGGCCGTCGGGGACGCGCATCGGCCCCGCGTGCGGCTTGATCCGCTGGAAGCTGGCGCGGCCGGTCGAGCCGCAGGCGAATCCGTGGTCGGTCACGGCGTCATGGATGTCCGATCCGTTCGTCGCGAGCTTTTTGATCGACGGTACCGCGCTCGATCCGAGTCTCGGCTCGGCCGTGCGCCTGGTCCCGCCACGCGCAAGGTTCGACGCCGCGGAGTGTCTTTACCCGTCCGAGCTGGCGACGATCGTCGCGTTCGTCCGCGCGCTCGACGACGAGGTGACGGAGGTCGGACGCGGGCGGTCGATCGAAATCGTGCTCGCCGGTCCTCAGGGCGCCGGCAAACGGACGCTTGCTGCGCAACTCTGTACGACGCTCCAGCGGCCGTTACTGGTCGCCGACGCCGCGTCCTGGTCCAACACGGCGATCGATCCCGCGGCAGGGCGAGACGCCGTCCTGCGCGTGGTGCGCACCGCCCGCCTGCTCGGCGCGGGTGTCTACTGGCAGGATTTCGGCGGGACGGCCGCGGCGGCTCGCGATCTGCCGGCTCCGGCCCTGTCGCTCTTCGGCGCAACGGGGGCCGCCACTCCCTCCCTGGATCCCGCCGCGGCGCGCCGGATGGTTCGACTGCCGCCGCTGACGCAGGCCATGCGCGCCGAGCTCTGGGGGAGGCTGTCAGGCCATGCGGTCCCGCCGCCGGTGCTCGACTGGCCGCTGCTGCCCTCGGATATCGTGCGCGCCGCGCAGGTGGCACCGGCGGGACTCGACGCGGTGACCGACGCGTGCCGGGCGACGGCGCGCCTCGACTCGATCTCCCTCGCGTCGCCGCTTCCACGTCCTTACGTCTGGGCCGACCTCGTACTCTCGGCGTCCGTGCGACGTCACATCGACGAGCTCGAGATGCAGGCGCGATGGCGCTGGCCGGTCTACGAGGGCTGGGGCTTCGCGCGGCTGTGCCCGATGGGCCGAGGCATCACCGCCCTCTTCGCGGGCGCGAGCGGTACCGGCAAGACGATGGCGGCCCAGGTCCTCGCGCGCTCGCTCGGCATGGAGATCTACCGGGTGGATCTCGCCGCGGTGATGAGCAAGTACATCGGCGAAACCGAGAAGAACCTTGCGCAGGTGTTCGACGCGTGCGAGCGGGCGAACGTGCTGCTGTTCTTCGACGAGGCCGACGCGTTGTTCGGCCGGCGCATGCAGATCAAGGACGCGCACGATCGCTTCGCGAACATCGAAATCGACTACCTGCTGCAGCGCATGGAACAGTTCGACGGCATCGCGGTGCTGGCCACGAACCGCAAGAACGAGATCGACAGCGCCTTCCTTCGCCGGGTGCGGTTCATCGTCGATTTCCTGATGCCTGGCGTGCCGGAGCGCCGGGAGCTGTGGACACGCGCGCTGCCGTCGCACGCGCCGGACGGGGAGGCGCTGCTCGATGCCATCGATTGGGACTTCCTCGCCCAGCGACTGACCCTGTCCGGCGCCGACATCAAGAGCGCGGCGATCGGGGCTGCGTTCCTGGCGCGTGGCGAAGGGGTGCGGATCGGGACGTCCCACGTGATGCGCGCCGCGCGCCGCGAGCTGGCCAAGCACGGCATCGTCGTCCGCGCCGGGGAAATGGAGGCGTGAGATGAACCTCCAGGTGGATCGGCTCGCGCTCCGGATCGGCGGCATTCCCGAGGTCGATGGGCGCCGCCTCGCGCAGCTCGTCGGCGATGCCCTGGCGACGGCGACACCGCCCGCGACAGACGGGACTGTCGACGCCCTGCGGGTCAGCGTCGAGACCCGGCCCGGCGAGGCGCTCGAATCGACGGCGCGCCGCATTGCCGCGGAACTGCTCCGCGTTCTGGTGAGGGCGCTGTGATCAAGGGCGCGCTGGTCGAGCTGATGCCCGCGTTCGGCTTGTCGATGCCGAATGTCGTGGCGTTTCAGTTCAACCCTGAGACGCTGCGCCACGCGTGGAGCCAGCCGCCTGCCACGACTGCGGGATCGGATCCGCTGGCGGCGCAGGGGCTGCCGGGCGAGACCTTCTCGCTGACGCTGGCGATGGACGCCACCGACCAGCTCGCCCGCGGCGAGACCGACCCGCAGGGAGCGGACGCGCGACGCAACGGCGTCTCGTCGAGGCTCGCCGCGTTGGAGATGCTGATGTTCCCGCTGGACGCCGACAGCGGACTGACCGCAGTCGCCGCGCCGACGGGTGGACGGCGCAGCGTGCCGGCCGCGCAACTCCGCACCGTGCTGTTCGTCTGGGGAGAAGGGCGCATCGTGCCGGTCCGGGTCACCAGCCTGGTGGTCACCGAGAAGCTGTTCGACGCGGCGCTCAACCCGACACATGCGGAGGCGCAGATCGAACTGCGGGTGCTGACGCGCGACGATTGTGAAGCGATCGCCGGCCCGCTCAAGGTCGTCGCGTCGGGCGCCTATGCCTATTCACAGAAGCGGCGCGAAGTGCAGGCGCTCTTCAATCTCACCACCGCGGCCGGATCCATCGAGCTGCCGCATTTCCCTGGAATCTGACGATGTTCTCGCCCAACAGCCGGTACGCGAACGCCGGCACCGATACCGTCCCCGGCGCACGCGGCGCCGGCGTGACCGTCTGCAGGATCCCGATCCGCCCGCGCACCGCCATCCGCGGTTTCCACCGGTGCAGCGAAGGCCAGCGGCTGGACGGAATTGCCGCTCACTATCTGTTCGACGCGACCGGGTTCTGGCGCCTGTGCGACGCCGCCGGCGCGGTCGTCCCGGATGCGCTCGCCGCGCGCGAACTGGTGCCCATCCCCGCCAGAGAGCGGTAGTCGTGCCGAGCAGCTTTCAACTGTTGTTCGGTGACGAGGCCAGCCCCGCGGCGCCCGCCTTCTACGATCGCGTCACGTCGGTCGAAGTGGAGGAGAACGCGGATCTGCCCGGCGCGATCCAGCTGACCGTCCCGATCTCGACGCAGGCGGCGGCCGGATCCGAGGACCTGAGCGAGGTCGGCGAGGATCGCTTCAAGCCGTACGCGCGGATCGCCGTCGTCGTGAAGGTCGACGGCGGCGGGGAGGCGTGCATCTTCGACGGCTACGTGCTCGCCCACAAGCTCCACGTCGACCGCGGCACGACCGCGTCGTCGCTGCAGGTCTGGGGACAGGACGTCACGTGCCTGATGAATCTCGAGGAGAAGGTCCGCGACTGGAAAGCCACCGACGGGAATATCGCCAACACGATCTTCGGCGAGTACGGCTTCGGCACCACGGAGACCAACACGAAGGACGATTCGCCGGATCACCCCGAAGACAAGCACCTCCTGATCCAGCGGGCAACCGACGCGCAATTCCTGCGGGACCGGGCGCGTCGCGCCGGCAAGCTGTTCAGGGTCTGTTGCGATACGCGCGCAGGGACGAACGTCGGCTACTTCATCACGCCGAACCTCGAGGGCACGCCGGCGGTGACCTTCACGCTCAATCCGACGCACGCGTCGAACGTCGACACGCTCGATTTCGAGTGGGACGTCGCGCGCCCGGCCGAAGTCGTCGCGCAGACGCTCGGCTCGACCAAGGACACGCTGGACGGCGGTGCACGAGACTCGGGACTGCCGCCCCTGGACAGCCGATCGCTGGCGACGTTCACCGGCACGCACGTGATGAAGACGCGGCTGACGGCCGCGGTGGACGATGCCGGCGAACTGCGCGGCCGTGCCGCGTCGGTACTTCGTGAGGCCGGCTGGTTCGTGAAGTGCGTCGGCGAAGTCGATCTGGCGAGGCTCCCGGCGGTGCCTCGCGTCGGCACGCTGGCGCAGATCAACGGCGCCGGCAGGCTGCACTCCGGCAAGTATTTCGTCTGGAGCGTGCGGCATGCGATCACCGCGCACGCGCACCGCGTGAAGTTCGTGTTGATGCGTAACGCGGTCGGCGCGGCATGACCTGGGACGGGAACGACTGATGGACGAACACGTCCTGATGGACATCGTCGAGCGGGTCCGGAACCGTTTCTACGGCAAGTACCGCGGAACGGTGACCGAGGTGAAAGACGACGGACGCATCCGGGCGCTGGTGCCGGCCGTGCTCGGAAAGCTGCAGACCGGGTGGTGCATGCCGTGCCTGCCCTATGCCGGCGACCAGGCCGCGATCGCCTTCCTGCCCGAGGTCGATGCAGGCGTGTGGATCGAGTTCGAGGGAGGCGACGTGTCGTACCCGATCTGGGTCGGCTGCTACTGGCACGACGGCGAGCGACCGAACCGGGTCGCGAAACAGGTGAAAGTGATCAAGACCAAGGGCAATCAGCAGATCGTGCTGGACGACAAACGCCACTCGATCACGCTGATCGACTCGAACGGCAACAGCGTGACCCTCGATCGCAAGGGGATTGCCATCGTCCGCGGCAAGGGCAAGCTGGAGATCGTCGACGGCAAGGTGAGCGCGAACGACGGCGCGATGGAGGTGACGTGATGGCGACGCATTTCCTGACCACGACGAGCGTGCTGTCGTGCCCGCACGGTGGAACCGTCACCGCTTCCACCAGCAACACACGGGTGCGGGCCGGCGGCAGTCCGGTACTCCGCTCCACCGACACCTTCACGATCGCGGGGTGCCCGTTCACCATCGGTCCCGCGCCGCATCCGTGCGTCCGGGTGAAATGGGACGTGCACGCGGAGCATCACACCTCGCAGGGCGACCCGTCGCTGACGCTCGAGAGCGTCGGCTTCTGCCTCGCGGCGGAGGGCGGCACCCAGGGCATCGTCGTGATCTCGTCGACCCAGTCCCGCGGCGCGGGGAGCTAGGCATGGCCGACCGCGACGATTACGCATTTCCGTTCCGGATCGATCCGGCGTCCCGCCAGGCGCAGCGCGCGCCCTACGACGCCCACGTCGCGCAGATGGTGCGCCAGGTGCTGCTGACCACGCCGGGCGAGCGCGCCGACCTTCCGGAGTTCGGCTGCGGCCTGCGCGCGCTGGTGTTCGCGGGCAACTCGGACGCGCTGTCGGCGGCGACGCAGATGCTGGTGCAGCAGTCGCTGGCGCGCTGGCTATCCGACTACATCACCGTTCGCACCGTCGAGGTCACTCCGGTCGATGCGGAGATCCTGGTGCGCATCGAGTACATGCTGGTCGCGACGCGGGCGAGCCAAAGCGTCGAAGTGCGGGTGATCTGAATGTCTTCGCCGCGCGATCGACGTGCGAAGCTCGCCACCCAGACCGCGTTGAACGGCATCGATTTCGTCGAGGTCCTCGACGCGGCGCAGACGCATCTGCGGGTGCATTTCCTGAACCAGGCGCCCGGAGCGGCGACGCTGGCCGCCGCGGTGACGCATGCGACCATCACCGGCGGCGACACGGTCGCGACCGTCGACGTGCTGCCGCTGACCGCCGCCAGCTGGGACACGCGTGCGGGACGCCCGACGCTGGACCTCTTCGTCGCCGCGCCAGGCGATTTCTCCACGTATGTCCTGACGCTCGTGAGCCGGCCGGTCGTCGCGCCCGCGCTCGACCGCTTCTTCGATCACGTCGAGTTCTCGTTCAAGGCCGGCTGCCCCTCGACCCTCGACTGCCGGCAGCCGCCGATCGACTGCCCGCCTCCGGCGGACGCGGCACCGCCCATCGACTATCTGGCGAAGGACTTCGAGAGCTTTCGCAAGGCGCTCTCCGACTTCTCGGCGCTTCGCTATCCGGCCTGGCAGGAACGGTCCGAAGCCGACTTCGGCGTCATGTTCATGGAGGCGCTGGCCAGCGTGGCCGACGACCTCAGCTACCAGCAGGATCGCATCGCCTCCGAGGCCTGGCTCGAGACGGCCACGCAGCGGCGCTCGCTCGTGCGGCTCGGACGCCTCGTGGACTACGAGCCGACGGTCGCCGTCGCCGCGCGGACGTTGCTGCAGTTCGAAGTGGCCGTCGCGAAGAACGTGTCCATCCCTGCCGGCCTGCCGGTGAGCGCGCTCGCCGCCGACGGCGCGTCCATCGAATTCGAGACCGGCACGTCGCTCGCCGACCCGACGGCCTACCTCGTCGACGCCTCGTGGAACACGATGCAGCCTCATTGGTGGGACGACGACCAGCGATGCCTGCGGCGCGGCGCGACCGAGATGTGGATAGAACGGCCAGGCCGGCAACTGGCCGCCGGGCAGCTCCTCCTCATCGACACCACGGCGGAACCCCCGGCCGACCCGCCGCGGCGCGAGATCGTCGTGTTGACATCCGTCGCGGACGCCGACGATCTGCTGTACGGGACGCCGCTTTCGCGCATCACCTGGCGCGCCGAGGACGCGCTGAAGACCGATCACGACCTGACGCGGACGACGGTGGGCGCCAATCTGGTGCCGGCGACGCAGGGCAGACGCCACATCGACAATTTCGTCGTGTCGAGTACCTGGTCACCGGTTCCGGGACCGCCGCGCGCCATCCTGCGCACCGGCGCCAACGGCACGCCCCAGTTTCTCCACACCTTGCGGCATGCGCCGCTCGCGTGGCTCGCACAGGCCGATCCGACGGAAGATCCGCGGCCGGAGATTCGCGTCGTCGAAACGAGCAGCGGCGAGCCGGTCGCCTGGCAGTGGCACCGCAGCCTGCTCGGTGCCGGAGAGTTCGAGCCGGCGGTCACGGTCGACCCCATGCGCTACCGCACCGTCGATGCGGCGATCGGCGCCGCCGACTACGACGGCGCGGACGGCGCCACGCTTCGCTTCGGCGACGGCGTGTTCGGGGCCATTCCCGGCGACGATACCGCGTTCGAGGTCACCTATCGCGCGGGAGGCGGCTCCCGCGGCAACGTGGCGGCCGGCGCGATCACGCGCGTCGATGCCGCGCATCCCGCTGCCGTCGACATTGTCGCGGTGTTCAATCCGCTCGCCGCCTCCGGTGGCCGCGATGAAGAACCCGACGATCAAGTGCGCGAGATGGCGCCGCAGCGATTCCGCGCCCAGCAGTATCGCGCGGTCCGGGCAGAAGACTACGAGCGGGCGGCCATGACGCTGCCGTGGGTCCAGCGCGCCGGCACGCAGTTCCGCTACACTGGCAGCTGGCTGTCCGTGTTCACCGCCGTGGATCCGCAGGGCAGCGAATCGCTGCCGCCCGACAGCCTGCTCGATCTCACCAACGTCCTCGACCGCTACCGGCTCGCCGGCTACGAGGCGTTCGGCCTCGCGCCCCGCTACGCGTCGCTCGATCTCGACATCACCGTGTGCGCGCGCTCCGATGCGTTTCGCGGCGACGTCGCACGCGGGGTGCTCGCCACGCTCGGCGCCGCCCGGCACCCGGACGGCACGCGCGGATTCTTTCATCCCGATCGGTTCACCTTCGGCCTGCCGCTCGAGCGCAGCGCGATCGAGGCGGCCGTCCAGGAGGTGCCCGGTGTGGCCGGCGTGATCGACGTGCGCTACCGGCGCCGCGGCCACACGCCCGGGTTCATCGTGATGCCGGACGCGGTGGAAGTGGCGGCCGACGAGATCGTCCGCGTGGACAACGAACCGAGCCGGCCGGAGCGAGGTTCGCTGCGCGTGAACGTGCGAGGCGGGAAATGACCGCGCCGGCATGTCCCTGCGGTGTGTTCTCCCATCCGCGGATCATCGCGAATCCGCCCGGGCGCGCGTCCATCGGCTACCGCGTCGGCGACTACACGGCGTTCCGGCACGCCTTGTTGCTGTCGCGCCCCGACGAAACCGCGCTCGCCGAGTGGCACGCGACCGCCGGCGGGGATCTCGCACTCCAGTTGCTGGAGTGGTGGGCCTATCTCGCCGACGTGCTCACGTTCTACAACGAACGCGGCATGCACGAGGCGCTGCTGCGAACGGCCGGTCGCGCCGAGGACGTGCGGCGAATCGTCCGCCTGCTCGGCTACCGTCCGCGGCCGGGGATCGGCGCCACCGGGATCGTCGCCGCCCTGACCGACAGTGCGCGGCCGTTCGTGCTCGCCCGCGGATTTCCGATCCAGTCGGCGTCCGAGTCGGGCAACCCGCCCCAGGTCTTCGAACTCGATCAGGACGTCGAGATCGGGCTGCTCGGCCTGCCGCTGCCGGAGTCCGCGCGTTTTCCCAGGTTGACCGGCCGCGCCGGCACATCCGCCGTCGTGGAGTCGCGGCCGTGGGGAGGCTACGCCGCGAGGGGCGCCGAAGGACGGCTGCTCAGCTTCGTTCCGGCGGACGAGGCACCACCGCCGTCGCCGCCCATCGCACCCGGGCAGCGCTGCACCGTGACGATCGACGGTGTGGTGACGCTGTTGAAGACCGACGACACCGTGCTCATCCTGAAACGTGACTGGAACGGAGAGCCGGAAAAACTCGAATCGGCCGCGCCGGCGCCGCTCGACCACGCGCTCGCCGTCGTTGACCGCATCGCGCCCTCGTGGGATGCGTTCGGCCGCCCGGTGACGCACGTGACGCTGCATCCCGGACACGAGCTTCCTGCCGGATCGCTTCCTCAGGAGTATCGGATCCTCAAGGCGACCAAGCTGGCGCACCTGTGGCTCTATCACGAACGCTATCCCGGCATGAAGACGCCAACCGTCGGCGGCCTGGTCGCGCAGGCCGTGGAGAGCTTCTTCGACCCGGCCGGTCTCTTCACCGGCGGCATCTCAAAAGAGCCGCCTCAGGATCCGCACGTGCTCACCAGTGAGGTGATGTCAGGCCCTCCGGGCGCGCCGGGCGTGGCCCACCTCGAGGCGATCACCCGCGGGATCAGTCCGGGCGATCCCGTGCTGTTCGAGCAGAAAGTTCTTCCCGGCGGGCTCGCGTCGCTGTTCGCCGCCCTGGCCCAGGCGTTCGGATCCCAGGCCAATCAGGCCCTCGCCGATCTGCAGAAGAGGCTCTTCCAGAACACGCTCCTCGCCAAGGTGACCGATTACTCGGAGGTGATCTGGTATGCGAACCCGCCCGAGGGCGATCGCATCGGCCAGGGTCCGCCCGTCGGTCCGCCGAGCCATGCGCTGCTCTCCGGCGGAGCCGCACCCATTCCCATTCCCCACTCGCAAATCCGCTTCAACGATCCGCACGGCGTTGCGAGTCTCATGTCGGGCGTCGACGACGTCAACATCGGCACGGTGGTGGTGCATTACGGGTGGCAGGAAGTCGGGGACGTCGCCGCCGTCGCCGACGGCGCCCCGCCCGCACAACCGACCGCTCCCGTGATCACGCAGCCCGCCGTGCCGCCCGCTCCGGGCGTCCCGCCGGAGGCGCCCGTGCCCGTGGTGATCGAGGACGCGACCGGCGCCGGCGTGCCCGGCTGGCTGGGCGTGACCAATCCCGAGGGTCCGCCGCTGGTCGGGCCGCTGCGCGCGCTGTTGAATCTGCTGCCGGTCTCACGCGGCCAGACGGTCGCCGCGGAGATCCTCGGCAGCGGCGATGCAATTCTGATCAACCAGGAATTCGCGCTCAAGCGGTCGCCGCTCACCTACCTCGCCGACACCGGCCCGGGCCCGATGAACGGATATCGGAGCACGCTCAGGATCCGGGTCGGCGGGATCGAGTGGCACGAAGTCGCGACCTTCTTCGGACAGCGGGCCGATGCACGCGTGTTCGTCACGCGCGAAGACGACGAGCAGCGGACGCACGTGCGATTCGGCGACGGCGAGTTCGGCGCGCGGCTTCCCTCCGGCACCGACAACGTCGTCGCGACGTACCGCTTCGGCAGCGGCGCGGAGGTGCCGCGCATTGGATCCTTGACGACCATACTGCGGCCGCAGGAGGGATTGCAGGCGATTCGCAACCCGATTCCTCCGGGGGGCGGCGCGGATCCGGATCCTCCCGAGCAGATTCGCCGCTATGCGCCGGCGTCCGTGCTGACGTTCGGGCGTGCCGTCTCCGGCGACGACTACGAAACCGTCGCGGCGCAGACACCCGGCGTCAGCCGCGCGCGGGCCCGCTGGACCTGGGACGCGCCGTCCCAGCGCACGCTCGTCAAGGTGTTCGTCGGCGACGATGACGCAGCCGTCGCGGCGGCACGCCGCGCCCTGCGCGCATTTGCCGACCCGAACCGGCCGATCGTCGTCGAGCTTGCGGCACCGCTGTTCGCGGACCTGAGCTTCACGCTGGAGGACGATCCGGACTTCGCGCCCGACGCCGTGAGCGCCGCCGTCCGGGGCATGCTGCTCGATCCACAGCAGGCGCCGTTTGGCCGCGATGTGGTCCGCATCGGCGATGCCGTCTACGACAGTCAGATCTCGGACGTCTGCCTGCGAGTCCCGGGAGTCGTCGCGGTACACGGCATCGCATTCGAACCGGTGAGCGTGGCGGCCAGCATTCGCCGGCTGCCCCCCGGCTTCGGCCCGGCGTTCAAGCGCTGGGACGCCGTCCTTCCGGGCGGCAGGACGCCGCGGGAGAGCGGCGAGCGGCATTCTCCGGGAGAGGGCCGGTTCTACCTGCTGGGCGCCGATCGCCTGCACATCACCACGGAGCTGGTGCGCCATGGCCGCTGACGCCGACCGCTACGACGCCTGGTACAGCGAGAAGCTGTGGACGCTGTTGCCGGCGCTCTATCGCGCGGAAGACTCTCCCGAGTTCGATCGGCGCGGTCCGCTGCGCGAGCTCGTCGATCGCATCGGAGCACAGGCGGCGATTGTCCGCAGGAGCGTCGACCGCCTGTGGGAGGACCAGTCGATCGAGAGCTGCGACGACTGGGTGATCGACTACATCGGCGATCTGCTCGCCACGAACCTCGTCGCGAGCCTCGACGCGCGCGGACGCCGCGTCGACGTCGGCAAGACCATCTACTATCGCCGCCGCAAGGGCACGGTCGGTCTGCTCGAAGAACTCGCCACCGACATCACGGGATGGAGCGTCCGCGTTGTCGAGTTCTTTCACCTCCTGGCCCGCACCCGCCACGGCCTCGATCCGGCGATCGGTCTTCCTGCCCTGCCGACCGATCCGCGCGGCCGGCTGCAACGCGCGCAGCGTCTCGTCGGCGCGCAGACGCGCACCGCCGCGGGCGGATTTGCCGATCTGCGCAACGTGCACGGAGCGAACCTGGCCGGCACGGCATTCGACGAGTTCTTCCACACCGCCGACATGCGTCGCGGCCGCGGGACGACCGGGTGGCACAACATCCCGCATCTCGGCGTGTTCGTGTGGCGGCTGAAAAGCTTCGCGGTCCAGCAGGTCACGCCGGTTCAGGACGCGACCTGCACCAACCAGTACACCTTCGATCCCACCGGGCGGGACATCCCGCTGTATGCCGCCGACGATCATCCCTTTCGGGATCGCTGGATCTCCCCACAAGAGCACCAGGTGCCTGGACCGATCACGGCGGACCTGCTCCACGCCGCCTTCGTGGACCTGTACCGCGACGACGCGCCCCGTTCGATCGGCGTGCACCGATGGGTGGGTGGCGCCTCTCCGTACCTGTTCGTCCCGCCGGCGGAGGTCTCGCAGGATCCACGCGTGTCGACGGGGCGATTCGCGATCGATCCGGTACGCGGCCGAATCATCGCGTCCGCCGGCGCTCCGGCCGCTCCACCGGCGGCGGCCGACGGACTCTATCGGGTCGACTACCACTACGGGTTCTCTTCCGAGATCGGCGCGGGACCGTACGACCGCCGTGTCCAGCGAAATGCGGCGACTGCGGCGACGAGCCCGGCGACGGCTCCAGCGCCCGTGCACGTCGCCGGAGGGGCCGACAGACTCGAACAGGCGCTTCAGACCCTCGGCCCGACGGCATCGGTGGTCATCGACGACTCCCTCACCTACACCGCGGTTGCGAATCTGACGGCCATCCGCAGTGCGGCGCTGCGCGCGAAGAACCTGTCGCGGCCGCTCGTTCGCCCCGCTGCGACGACGGCCTGGGTGTTCACCGGCGCCAACGACGCGGTACTGCTGCTGGATGGGATATTCCTCAGCGGCGCGCATCTCGTGCTGCGCGGCTCGTTCGATTCCGTCGCGCTGTCGTGCTGCACGCTCGATCCCGGGACGTGGAACCCGGCGGGGAACGACTGGGCCACGGCGGCCGACAGCCGCCCACTCGCTGCGACGGAGCTGCGGATCGAGGGGACGGTGCGGCGGCTCGTCATCGATCGCTGCATCACCGGACCGATCAGCGACAACGCCGGCGTGGTCGAGTCGGTGACGGCGACCGACAGCATCATCCAGGCAGCCGCGCCGGAGGCCGATGCGATGGCCCTGGCGACCGGCGAGGTCGCGCTGTCGCGATGCACTATTCTCGGCACCCTGCGCGCCCACCGCCTGAGCGCGAGCGAATGCATCCTCCACGACGTCGCGACGGTTGACGACACGCAGCACGGCTGCGTGCGCTTCAGCGCGTGGGCGCCCGGCAGCGTCCTGCCACGGCAGTACGAGAGCGTGAAGCTGACGGCGCGCGCCGACGTGTTCGTGGGCCGCGATTTCGGCCGGCCCGAGTTCGCACAACTGCTCGCGACGACGAGCGGCGACATCACCGAAGGCGCGGAAGACGGCTCGGAAATGGGCGCGTTCGCGCGCGAGAAGAGCCGCATCAAGGAGCGCAGCCTTCTCATCAAGTACCAGGAGTACCTGCCGCTCGGCCTCGAGCCGGTGATCGTGCACGTCACATGACGGGGGAACGCAATGGGTGCGGATAGAGCACGCAGATCGTATGACGCCAGCCGGATGTACCGATCCGTGGTGTCACAACAGGGCCGGGTCACGCTCGAGGCGGATGCGAACGAAGCGGAGGACATTCGGACCGCCGAGTCGCGCGCGGAGCTGATCGATCTGATCGGCGCCACCGGAACACCCGACGACGGATTCAAGATCTCGGCCCCCGGGGACGGCACGTTCGACTTCGCGATTGGACCGGGGACGATGTATCTCGGCGGTGTCCGCGTCCAGCGCGCCTCCCGTGAGACCTATCTGCATCAGCGCAAAGTCGAGTGGGCCGATCGCCCGGTGAAGGATCCAGACCAGCCCGCCCCCGACACGCCGCTGCCGTTCGCCGAGCTGGTCTACCTGGCGGTGACGGAACAGGAAGTCAGCGCCGTCGAGGACCCGGCGCTTCGCGAGGTGGCGCTGGGCGGCCCGGACACCGCGGCGCGCACGCGTCTGATCCCGCGCGTGCATCGGGCGGGCACCACGGTCACCGACTGCGAGGCCGCGCTCGAGGCCGTGCTAAAAGAGAAAGCCCCAGGCGTAGTGTGCGACCCGCTGACGACGAAGCTCGAATCGGCGTCGCGCCTCAGAGTCGACTTCGTGCCGGTGTCCGGGGCCGCCGACCCGTGTCAACCGGCGGCGCAGGCGGGGTTTCTCGGCGCCGAGAATCAATTGATCCGCGTGCAGGTCACCAGCGAGCGCAAGCTGCTGTGGGGCTACGACAACGCGTCGGTCCTCTATCGCGGCGCCATCAAGAGCAAGAGGACCATCGCACTCGAGGGCTCGCCAGTCGACGTCTTTCATCGACCCAGACCGCAGCAGTGGGTCGAGGTGCTGGGCACCGCCGTCAACCTCGGTCGCGGCGTGTGCATCGCGAGCGCGGTGGGGGACGCGCGAGAGCTTGCCGGCTATGACGTGGCCGACAACCTGATGACCTTGACGGCGGATCTCTCACAGGAGCTGCTCGACAGCAAGCCGCCGCAGATCTTCGTGCGCATGTGGGAGGATCAGATTCCTTTCGTCGGCGACACGACCACCGCAACCGAGCTGTTCACGCGCGGACAGCAGGGGGCCAGTACCGGCGTTCGCGTCTACACGAGCGGGACGGCCGTCCCGGGCGACTACTGGATGATCGGCGTGCGCCCGAGCATGCCGCAGGCGGTCTTTCCGGCGCGGCTCACGCAGCTTCAGCCGCCGGACGGGCCCAGCCGCTGGGCGACGCCGCTCGCCACCATCGCGTGGAACGTCGGCACGCCGGCGTCCATTCACGACTGCCGTCGGCCGTTCGACAACCTCGTCGAGCTCACACGGCAACAGTGCTGCGAGCTGAAGGTGCTGCCCGGCGATGATGTGCAGAAGATCGTCAGGGATCGCATTCGATGGAATGCCGCACATGGCATCACGGGGCTGCACGTCCGCTTTGGAGCAGGCGTGTTCAGGCTCGACCAGCCGTTGCTGTTCGACGCGTTAAAGGGCGGAGACGTGACCGTGAGCGGCTGCGGTACGCGGCTGGTGGCCGCCACGCAGGAGACGGCGCTGGTGCTGTCGCGGTGGAGCCAGGCAAGCGTGTTCGATCTCTCGGTAGAATCCGCCGTCGCGAAGCCGCGCGACCGGACCCGGCCGGGAGGCGAGGCCTTCGCCCACCTGGGCGGCGCGCTGACGTTCAGGAATTGCGGATCGGCGACCGTCGAGCGCGTGGTCGCCGTCTGCGGCAGCGGCGATCGGCGAGCCGCCAGCTGCCTCACGATTTACAACGACGAGACACGGCCGGGCGGTGCGGTGGTGCGCGCGTCCGACTTCTCGATCGGCGCGCGCCAGGTCGGGGTGCTGCTGGTCAACGTCAACCGCGGGACGCTCGACCAGAACCGCATCCGGCTGGATGCGCACGCAATCGCGTCGATCCCTGCCGATGTGATCAAGCGATGGCTGATCGGCAACGTCGCGGCCGGCACGCTCGAGGGCACGACGCCCCCGCGGGCGGCGGAGCCGATCAGGGTCCGCGCCGCGGTCGCCGGCGACGCAGGCCAGCCGGCGCCGACTCGCCTCGTGCGGGAGCACGACCTGCCGGGAGGGCAGAAGCTCCGTTACGTCACTGCGGAGGCGCTGGCACCCGCGTGGTCGGCCGCCTTCACCGCGCTCGACGCGCGCATCAATCCTCCCGGTGCGCGCGCGGCGACGCTCACGCGCAAGGATCGGCGCCGCATTCAACTGCTGATTGACGCGGTCGTCGCCCAGATCATGACGCCGGAGAGGACCGGCCCGCTCGAGGCCGGCCTCGTCGATCCGTTCCGCAAATGGCTCGCGGAGGCGACTCGCTCCGATCTCGCCGTGGCTGCGGCCGGACAGGGCATCGTAATTGCCGGCGCGCGCGCCGGCGACATCCGGGTCCTCCACAACACGATTGCCGACGCCATGGACGGGATCCATATCGGCCTCAGCAAACGTGGCGAGCGCAGCGTGCGGCTGTCGGCGGATCGCGTGCAGGTCGTCGGCAATTCGATCGCGGTGCGGGTACCGTGGTACGACCGCGGTGCGCGCGCCGGAATCTTCATCGGCAACGTGGATTTCGCCACGGTCCGTGACAATCGCGTCGACGTGCAGCAGATCCAGGGCACTATCCCGGACGGGGGTCCGGTCACCGGCAGCCATGTCGATCAGCCCGTCACGCCCGTGAATCGCCTGACGCGGCGCGCCGACGCGATACGCGTCTGGGGCGTGCCGGGACCGATGCTGCTCGTGACCGGCAACATGTCACAACACGCCGACATCGGCATCCATGTCGTCCACGTCCGAGGTTCACAGACGACATCGCTGGGCTTGCTGGCGCAGAACCTCGCCGTCGACGCGGCGGTCGCGATCGAGGCCAGCGCGGATGTCACTGTCGCCAGCGACAACGTGCCTTGACAAGCGCCCGCCGGTTGGGTCATGGTCCCGATGTACTTCGCACGGCATGGTGCTGGCTTGGCTCGCGAAATCGGAAACGGTTCGCGTTTGAGCAGGGTTCGAGTCCCGCGGGTACGTTGAGAGGGGAGCCGATGAAAAGGAGCCCCTCTCTTCTTTTTGTCCGCGCCTTGCCGCGCCGCGCCACCATCTCGCCGCCCGGCGTGGTATCGATCTCCGATTAAAATGGAGAAACGGAGAGATGGCCGAGTGGTCGATGGCGGTGGTCTTGAAAACCACTGTACCCGGAAGGGTACCGGGGGTTCGAATCCCTCTCTCTCCGCCACCCTTCGCTCGCCTGCATCCGTGAGCGAGCTTCGGGCGGCCGGCCAGCGAGCTCACGTCACAACAGGCGAAGGGTGTCCACCGTAGCCGCGCAGCGGCGAAGGCGGACGTGATATACCACCGCCATGCGTCGCTCGGTGCTTGCTCTCGCGATCCTGCTGTCGGTGCTGCCGGGCCATGGACCCGCGGCGCAGCCGGCGCAGGCCCGCAATGTCGTCCTCATCACGCTCGACGGGCTGCGGTGGCAGGAGTTCTTCACCGGCGCCGACCGCGACTACTTCAAGAAACAGAAAGACGGAAAGCCCGGTCCGGCCGAGCTGCGGTTCTGGCGGACGGACGCCACGGAGCGGCGCAAACTCCTCATGCCGTTCGTGTGGACCACGATCGCCGCGAAAGGGCAGATCCTCGGCGACGCGTCGAAGGGCAGCAGCGTCCGGCTGACCAACGGGTTGTGGTTCTCCTATCCCGGCTACAACGAGATGCTGTCGGGCGCCGCCGACGCCCGGATCGACAGCAACGACAAGGTGCCGAACCCGAACGTGACGGTGCTCGAGTGGCTCAACGGACGCCCGGGGTTCCGGGGACGCGTGGCGGCGTTCGGATCCTGGGACGTGCTGCCGTTCATCGTGAATACCGGGCGCAGCCGGATTCCTGTCGGCAGCGGCTTCACGCCGGTGCCGGCGCCGGCGACCGAGCACGAGCGGGCGCTGAACGAGCTCGCCGACGATCTGCCGCCCTACTGGAGCTACGGGACCTTCGACGCGCCGATCGTCTACGCGGCGCTCGACGCGCTGCGCACGAAGAAGCCGCGCGTGCTCTACGTCATGCTCGGCGAAGGAGACGAGTGGGCGCACGAAGGCCGCTACGATCTCTATCTCGACGCGACCTTCCGCGCCGACCGCTTCATCAAGCGCGTCTGGGACACGCTCCAGTCGCTGCCGGAGTACCGCGGGCAGACGACGCTGATCGTGACGACGGATCACGGCCGCGGCGACACGACGAAGGACTGGAGCGATCACGGACGCGACGTGCCCGCGGCGGTGTCGACGTGGCTCGTCGCGCTCGGGCCGACCGTCGCGCCGCTGGGGCTCCGCGACGGCGTGGTCGCGACCACCTCGCAGATCGCCGCCACCGTCGCGGCGGCGGTGGGCGAAGACTTTCGGCGCGGCTCGCCAAAGGCCGCCGCGCCCATACCGCTGTCGAAGTAACGGTCGCATGCGCGACGACGTCAACATCGAGGGCTGGCTGGCGTCGCTCGAGCGCCGGCACCTCGCCAACCTCTCGCGATCCGAACTGACGCGGGCGCTGCGCGCGCTCTCCTCGTGCTACGTGGAGCGCCGCGACAAGCTGACTGAGGGGGCCGCGCTCGAAGGGGCGGGCAAGCGGGCGGCGTTCGCGCTGTTCTACGGTCCGCTGCACCTGCTGACGATCGCCGAAGTGGTGCGCGCCCTCGAAGCCGATCGCGCGCCAATCGAGCGCATCACCGATCTCGGCTGCGGCACCGGCGTCGGCGGCGCGGCGTGGGCCGGCGCGTGCGCGCCCGCGCCCGCGCTCGACGGCATCGACCGCAATCGCTGGGCGGTGGAGGAAGCGAGCTGGACGTGGCGCGAATTCGCGCTGCACGGCCGGGCGCGGGTCGGCGACGTCGTCCGCAACTATCCCGGCGCGGCGGCGCCGCGCTCGGCGGTGCTGCTCGCCTACGCGGTCAACGAGCTTCCGCCCGACGCGCGACGCGCGCTGCTCCCGAAGATCGAAGCCAGCATGCGCGCCGGGGTTCCAGTGCTGATCGTCGAAGCGATCGCGCTGCGCGACAAGGCCTGGTGGCCCGAATGGTCCGCGCGCCTGGTCGCGGCGGGTGCGCGCGCCGACGAGTGGCGGTTCACGGCGGCGCTCCCGCCGATCGTGCGCGACCTCGCGAGAGGGGCCGGCCTCGATCCGCGCGAGCTGACGGCGCGAACGCTCTACCGCAAACCGGGAGGGTGATCCCGACCGATACCCGCCTGGGCCTGGCGGTGAAATCGCTGCTAGACTTGGTGGTTGGTCGAGAGAGTGACTGAGCCATCCGAACGTGAGGCGCAGCACGCGCGGCTGATCCACCGTGAGGTCCAGCAGCTCGCGCTGTTGATCGCGGTAGCTGTGGTGGCGTTCTTTGCGACCCGCGCGCTGGCCGAACAGACTCGCGACATGCGGCGCGCCGACGCGGCGGTCTGGTTCACGCGCGCCGAGCAGGCGCTGCACGCCGGGCGCGTCGCCGACGCGCTGCGGATGTATCGCCGCGCCGCCGTGCGCGATCCCGCATCGACGTTTTACCGGCTGGGTCTCGCGCGCGCGCTCGCTGCCGACCACCAGGAGGCTGCGGCCGTGGAGGCGCTGCTCGCGCTGCGCGAGGTCGAGCCCGAGAGCCCCGACGTCAACACGGAGCTGGCCCGCCTGACCGCACGCGCCGGCGACCGGCAGGCCGCGGTCCGGTACTATCAGTCCGCGTTGAACGCGCTCTGGCGCCCGACGGATCGGGAGCGCCGCCGGACGCTGCGCCTGGAGATGATCCGCTTCCTCATCGCTCACGGGCAGTCGCTCCGAGCCGTTCCCGAGATCCTGACGCTCTCGACCAATCTTCCGACCGACGCAGCCTGGCACACGCGCGTCGGTCTCCTGCTGCTGGAAGTGGACGAGCCGGAGCGCGCGCTGACGCTGTTCCGGGACGCGCTGGCCCTCGATCCGTCCGACGCGGACGCGCGCGCAGGCGCGTCGAGGGCGCGGGCGCTGATCGCAATCAAGGACAGGCCGGAGCATTGAGACGTCCCGAGGTCCCGCGTCTGCAGCAGCTTCGCCTGCGCGAAAACCAGCTCTTCCTCGCGCTGACGATCGTCATCGGCGTGCTGGCGGGGCTGTCGGCGGTGCTGTTCTCGCTGGCGATCGATCGCGCCGCGCACGCGTTCTTCGGCATCTCGCCGACGAAGACGCGGCTCTTCATCGTTCCGCCGCTGGTGAGCCTGGTCACGGGCGCGCTGCTGGCCAAGGTCTTTCCCGACGTCCGCGGCAGCGGCGTGCCGCAGACGGAAGCCGCGTTTCACCTGAACGCCGGCGTGATTCCCGCGCGCGTCCCGCTCGGCAAGTTCCTGCTCGGCGTCCTCTGCATCGGCTCGGGCCACTCGATGGGACGGGAAGGCCCGTCGGTGCAGATCGGCGCCGGGCTCGCCTCGTCGCTGGGGCGGTGGCTGCAGCTGCGGCCGGAGCGCGTGAAGGAGCTGGTGCCGGTCGGCGCCGCCGGGGCGCTCGCGGCGGCCTTCAACACGCCGGTCGCGGCGGTGCTCTTCGCGCTCGAGGAGATCATCGGCGATCTCAACGCGACGCTGCTCGGCTCCACCGTCGTCGCGTCCGTGGCCTCGGTCATCGTCGAACGATCGATCCTCGGCAACGAGCCGCTCTTCCGCGTGCCGACGTATCACCTGGAACATCCGGCGGAGCTGCTCGCCTACGCCGCGCTCGGCGCCGTCGGGGGCGTGCTGTCGGTGGTTTTCTGCAAGGGGCTGCTCGGTCTGAGGCGGCTCTTCCTGGCGCTGCCGCGCGCGACGCGGATTGTGCAGCCGGCCATCGGCGGGCTGGTGATCGGGGCCATGCTGCTGGCCGTGCCGGAGGTGATGGGCGTCGGCTACGAGTACGTCGACCAGGCGCTCAACGGCGGCCTGCTGCTCAAGACGCTGGTCGTGCTGTGCGTCGCCAAGATCGCGGCGACGCTCGTCTCGTACTCCTCGGGCAACGCCGGCGGCATCTTCGCGCCGAGCCTTTACATCGGGTCCATGGCGGGCGGCGCGGTGGGCCTGCTGGTCCGCCACTTCGCGCCGTTTCCGACCGCCGATCCCGGCGCGTATGCGCTCGTCGGCATGGGCACGCTGTTCGCCGGCATCGTCCGGGCGCCGATGACGTCGGTGTTCATGATCTTCGAGATCACGCAGGACTATCAGATCCTCGTGCCGCTGATGGTCGCCAACATGCTCAGCTTCGTCATCTCGCGGCGCTACCAGCGGCTCCCGGTGTATCACGCGCTGCTCGAACAGGACGGCATCCACATCCCGCCGACCCGCTGAGTTCGGGGTCAGGTCTGCGAAATGTCCGTTCGGGGGTCAGGTCTGCAAAACGTCGGTTCCAGGGTGCCAGGGCGGCAGAGAATGCCACGGCCGGCTGGCAAAAGTTGCGATCTGGCACCCTCGAAGTGCCGTTTTGCAGACCTGACCCCAATGCCCGCCAGGGGTCAGGTCTCCAGACGGACGGTTCGGGGTGCCAGGTCAGGTGCGGCGGAAGGCGAGCGGGAAGAGCAGGCGGACGTCGAGGACACGCTCGCGCCGGCGTTCGGCATCGAGATTCCGCGCGCGCGCCTTGAGCAGATCGTCGAGGCCCACCATGCCGACGACGCGCAAGGTGCCCGGCTCGACGACCGGGAAGTGCGTCAAGCCGGTTTCGGCCATCCGCTGGACGATCGCGCGCAGCGGCTCGGTGGGATAGGCCACCGCCGCGCCGCGCCGGATCACCGTATCGAGCGCGTCCGCGCTGCCGGCCCGGGCGCGATCGACGAGCTTCTGCAGATCGATGCGCGTCACGACGCCGGTCATCTGGCCGCCGGCGTCGACGATCGGATAGAGCCGCTGCGGCCCCTTCTCGGGATCGACGTGCAGCGCCGCCACGTGCGTGTCGAAGTCCGCGTCGAGCGGGAGCGCGACCACGTTGGGCTGCATCACTTCGCGGGCGAAGAGGATCTCGAGCGGATCGACGGCGTACTCGCGGCTCATATGGAAACCGCGGCGCGCGACCTTCTCCGTCAGGATCGAGCGCCCCAGCACGAGCACGGTGAAGCCGTGCGCGATCGTCACCGCGACGAGCAGCGGCAGCAGGATGTTGACGTCGTGCGTGAGCTCGAGCGCGAAGACCACGCCGGTGAACGGCGACCGCATCGTCCCGCCGAGGATCGCGCCCATGCTGACCAGCGGCCAGAAGCCGGCCCCCTCCGCCGGGAAGACCATGGCTTCGAGGCCGCCGAGCGCGCCGCCCATCATCAAGAGCGGCGCGAGCACGCCCCCCGACGTCCCAGATCCGAGCGACACCGACCAGATGATCGACTTGACGACCAGGATCCCGATGATCACCTTTGCCGGCACGTCCCCCTGCAGCAGGCTGCCAATCGTGTCGTAGCCGACGCCGAGCGCCTGCGGGAACACCAGGCCGCCGAGGCCGATGACCAGGCCGCCAATCGCCGGCCACCACATCCAGTGAATCGGCAGCTTCTGGAAGCTGTCTTCCGCGGCGTAGACGGCGAGCGTGAGCAGCGCCGACAGCGCGCCGGCGAGGAACCCCGCGGCGACGCACGCCGCGAGCCCCTGCGGACCGATGAAGATCGGGTGCGGCGGGACGGGGAAGAGCGGCCCGAGGCCGAGAATGTAGCGACGCATGGCGGCGGCCGTCGCGGCCGCGAGCGCCACGGGGATCATGCTGCGCGGCTTCCACTCGAAGAGCAGCAGCTCCACCGCCAGCAGCACCGACGCCACCGGCGCCGCGAAGGTCGCCGACATGCCGGCCGCGGCCCCCGCCACCAGCAGCGTCTTGCGTTCGGTGCTCGTCAGGTGGAAGAACTGCGCGATCAGCGATCCAATCGCGCCGCCGGTCATGATGATCGGGCCCTCGGCGCCGAACGGTCCGCCGGATCCGATGGAAATCGCCGACGACACCGGCTTCAGCAGCGCGACCTTCGGCTCGACGCGGCTGCCATTGATCAGGATGGCCTCGATCGCCTCGGGGATGCCGTGGCCGCGGATCCGCTCGGATCCGTACCGCGCCATCAGGCCGATGATCAGCGCGCCAATCACCGGCACCAGCACCACCATCCATCCCAGCGTGTGGTCCGCCGGCGACACGAGCGCGGTGCTGAAGCGCTGGAAGAAGAACAGGTTGGTGAAGAAGCCAATCAGCTTGAGCAGCAGCCAGGCCACGAACCCGCAGATGAACCCGATCGCCGTCGCCATCAGCGAGATGGTGATGACCCGCGGCGTGGTGGTGAAGTCGCCCAGATCGTGCAGTTCCGCCGGCCCCGGGCCCTGTCGTAGTGACGCGTTATCCATGTGTCCCGCGCCTCCGTGCTCCGCGGGCGGTCTCGTCGAAGAACATGACCGGCGCCTGCCCCGCGAGATCCATCTCGGCGGTCAGCGCGGCCATCGAATGTGCGAGCGTCCGCCGCCGGCTGGCCGGCAGGCGCTCGATGGCGTGAATCAGCCGCGTCTGCGCGGCATCGGGGGCGCGAGTGACCAGGCGCCGGCCTTCCGCCGACAGCCGCAGCTCGAGCCGGCGGGCGTCAGCGGCGGCGGGCGCGCGCAGCACGAGGCCGCGCTGCACCAGCTTGGCGACGACGGTCGACACCGAGCTCTGGTGCGTGTGCGTGCGCGCGGCGAGGTCGTTGAGCGAGGCGCCGGGGCACTCGCCGAGCGTCTGCAGCACGAACAGCTGGGCGCCGCTGAGGCCCACCTGCTTCTCGGCCGCCCGCGACGACTCGTGCAGCTCGCGCACGATCCGCCGCACCGCGTCGAGAATCCCCCGCGTCTCGTGCGGACGGCCTGATGTATGGGCACCCATATATCCTTCCATCATAACAGGAACGCGTCTCGTTCGCGATAGAATCCCCCGGTCTATGCCGCCACCCGACAAACCCGCACGCGCGGGCCTGACGCTTACCCAGCAGATCATGCTCGGCCTCGTGCTCGGCATCGCCGCCGGCACGCTCGTGAGCCGTGTCAACCCCGCGTGGGCGATCTACTTCAACCCGTTCAGCCAGCTGTTCCTGCGGCTGATCAAGATGATCATCGCCCCGCTCATCTTCGGCACGCTCGTCGCCGGCATCGCCGGCGCGGGCCACGTCAAAGCCGTCGGCCGCATGGGCCTGCGCGCGATGATCTACTTCGAGGTCGTCACCACTATCGCCCTGCTGATCGGCCTGCTGGCCGTCAACATCTTCAAGCCGGGCGTCGGGCTGGTGCTGCCTGCGCCCACCGGTGCGCCGGCGGTCGCGACCAGCGTGCAGACGTGGGACCAGATCTTTCTTCACACCGTTCCGACCTCGGTGATCCAGGCAATGGCCGAAGGGGACGTGCTGCAGATCGTCGTCTGGTCGATCCTCTTCGCCATCGCGCTCACGATGATCGGCCCCAAGGGACGGCCGATGGTCGAGTTCTGCGAGTCGCTCGCCGAAACGATGTTCGCCTTCACGAACATCGTCATGAAGTACGCGCCGATCGGCGTTGCCGCGGCGATGGCCTACACGATCGGCAAGGGCGGGTTCGGCGTCCTCTACAACCTCGCGTGGCTGGTCGGCACGCTCTATATCGCCCTCGCCGCCTTCTACCTGCTGGTCCTCTTCCCGGTGATGCTGCTGTTCAAGATCTCACCGGCGAAGTTCTTCAAAGCCGTGAAGGAACCTGCCGTCATCGCCTTTTCGACCACGTCGAGCGAAGCGGCGCTGCCACGGGCGATGGAGGCGATGGAGCGCCTTGGCGTGCCGCGCAGCGTCGTCGCCTTCGTGCTGCCGCTCGGCTACAGCTTCAACCTCGACGGCTCGACGCTGTATCTCTCGCTGGCCGCGGTCTTCGTCGCGCAGGCCGCCGGCGTCACGCTCAGCATCGGACAGCAGGTGACGATGCTGCTGACGCTGATGCTCACCAGCAAGGGCGTCGCCGGCGTGCCGCGCGCGTCGCTGGTGATCCTGGCGGCGACGCTGGCCAGCTATCACCTGCCGCTCGAAGGGGTGACGCTGATCCTCGGCGTGGACACGCTGATGGACATGGGACGCACGATGACCAACGTCATCGGCAACTGTCTGGCGTCCGTCGTCGTGGCCCGCTGGGAAGGCGTGTTCAGGGAGGCGAGCGACACGGAGCTCGAGGTCGCCGCGGTCCGCGGCGAGATATAGAGGTCCCCAGGCTTCTATTGACGGGGGGCGGCGTCGTCACCCTCACGCAGGGTGACTGCCGCCTCTTCGACTCCCCGCCCCTTCACCGTCGTCACTGCGAGCTGAAGCCGGTTGTACTCGACGGTGTCGCCGACCTTCGGCGGACGGCCGAGCAGCGTCAGGATCAGGCCGCTGACGCTGTCCACGTCCTCGTGCGCCAGCTCCAGGTCGAATTGCTGCCCGAGCTCGTCCAGCCGCATCGTGCCCGGCACGAGGAGGCGTCCGCTGGCATCGCGCTTCGGCCCCGAGCGCCGTTCCGGGCTGTCGTCGATCTCGCCGACGACCTCTTCGAAGAGATCCTCGAGCGTGACGACACCCGACGTGCCGCCGTGCTCGTCGAGCACCACCGCGAACTGCGCGCGCTCGCGGCGCATGACGGCCAGCACCGCGTCGAGAAGCGCCGTCTCCGGCACGAGGGGCACGGCCCGCGCGCCCGCCGCCGTCACCGGCTGCGCGTTCAGCAGCAGCCGCAGCAGATCCTTGATGTGATACGTGCCGACGATGTGGTCGAGATCTCCTTCGTAGACGGGATAGCGGGTGCGCGGCGTGCGGCCGATGATCGCGCGCAGGTCCTCCGGCGTGGCGCCGACCGGGATGCCGACGATGCGCACGCGCGGCACCATCGTTTCACCTGCCGTGAGCTCGCCGAACTCGAACAGCTCCTGGAGCACGCGGCTCGATTCCTCGCGCAGCGCTCCCTGCTCCTCCGATTCCTCGACGATCAACTGCAGTTCTTCCGGGGTGTAGTACTGATTCGCGTCGTGCGCGTGCGGCGTCACGCCGAACGGCTTCAGCAGCGCGTTGCCCAGCCCGTTCAGCAGCCAGACGAGGGGGTAGATCGCCGTCTGGATCCACATCATCGGCGGCGTGAGCCACAGCGCCAGCGACTCGGCGGACTGCAGCGCCAGCGACTTCGGCAGCATCTCGCCGAGGACGATGTGGAAGTAGGTGAGGATGGCGATCGCGGCCGCGCTCGCGAAGCCGTGCGCCGCCAGCCACTGCGCCCAGGTGGCCGTGCCCAGCGCGTGCAGCACCCATTCGGCGATGACGTGCTCGCCGTACATGCCGAGGCCGAGGCTCGCGACCGTGATCCCGATCTGCGCGGTGGCGACGTAGCGGTCCTGCCGGCCGGTGTCCTTCAGGACGCCCGCGACGAGCCGTGCCAGCCGGTCGCCGCGGCTCGCGCGCGCGTCGATGGCCATCCGCGGCGCGCTGACGATCGAGAACTCCGCCGCGACGAAGAAGGCGTTCAGGAGGAGCAGGACGAAGATGATGGCGATCGCGATCACGCGGTTCCCTCGTCCTCGTCGTCATCTTCTTCACGCGGCCGCACGATCACCGACATGATGCGGTCGTTTTCGACGCTCTCGATCTCCACTTCGAGGCCGCCAATCTCGATCTTCTCGGCGGGCTCCGGCAGCCGCCCCGCTTCGCCGACGACGAAGTCGGCCACCGCACGATCGTCGGCCGGCCACGCGCCTTCGACCCACACGCGTGCGCGCTCCAGCGGCAGATCTCCCGGCAGCCGCACGCGGCCGTCGGTGAGACGCAACGGCAGCAGCCGCGGCGCCTTGAACTCGTCGGGCACGCTCCCCAGCAGCTCGCCGAGGACGTCCTCGAGCGTGATCATGCCGATCACGGCGTCGGACGCATCCACCACCAGCGCCTGGTGGCTGCGCCGCTCGCGCAGGAAACCGAGGAGACGATCCGCCGGCATTCTGTCGGGCACACGCAGAATCGGCCGGACGAGCGCCGCCAGCGTACCGCTGCGTCCGCGGTCGAGGAAGTGGGTGACGACATGCTTCGTGTGCAGGATGCCGATGATGTCGTCGAGCGACCGGCGGTAGACGGGCAGCCGGCTGTACGGGCTGGTCGCGACGATCCGCAGCACGTCGGCGAGCGGCGTCGCGACGTCGAGCGCGGCGAGCCGGCCGCGCGGGACCATCAGCTGCCGGGCGTCGCGGAGCCCGAGGCGCAGCGCGCGGTGCAGCCGCACCTGCTCCTGCGGTTCCAGCAGGCCGCCGTTGCGGCTCTCGGCGATCATCAGGCCGATCTC
>Ga0134122_10000354_pt1 | contig 30013 bp, 24 predicted proteins | sample KB302_FD_96461 | JGI IMG/M metagenome (GOLD analysis project Ga0134122, IMG submission 96461) | Terrestrial soil microbial communities without Nitrogen fertilizer from Kellogg Biological Station, Michigan, USA - KB3-0-2 | ecosystem: Environmental > Terrestrial > Soil > Unclassified ...
CCGACGTGCTCGCGTACATGCCGGCGATCGCGTGGCGCTCGGGCACCGGCATGGTGGTGTGGAACGACCTGGCGCCCTGACGGAGACTTTTGCCCATGCCCACGACGCACAAGCTCGACGCCGCGCAGGTTCACAAGGAGTGGAACAATGCCATCCCGCCGCGGCTGACCATCGATCCCGGCGACAGCGTGGTGTTCGACACGCGGGATGCCTCCGACCACTACTACTCGCGCAAGTCCACGCACGCCGACGTGCTGGGCCGCGGACCATTCACCGGCCATCCGCTCACCGGACCGGTCTTCGTGCGCGGCGCCGCGCCCGGCGACACGCTGGTCATCGAGATCGTCGACGTACGGCCGGCGCTCGACTTCGGCTGGACGGCGATCCGGCCCGGCCGCGGCCTGCTGCCCGAGAGCGACTTCGCCAAGCCGTTCCTGAACGTCTGGGATCTGGGCGGCGGCGTGGCCCGCATGGACAAGCGCGTGGCGGTGCCCATCGAAGCGTTTCCCGGCGTGATGGGTGTGGCCCTGGACGAGCCCGGCGGCCACAGCACGATGCCGCCCCGGCGCAGCGGCGGGAACATGGACATCCGCCAGCTCACCAGCGGCGCCACGCTGTTCCTGCCGGTGCTGGCGCCGGGCGCCCTGTTCAGCGTGGGCGACGCGCACGGCGCGCAGGGCGACGGCGAGGTGTGCATCACCGCGGTCGAGATGAGCGCGCAATGCACGCTGCGCTTCGACCTGCGGCGCGGCCAGACGGTCCCCGAACCCCAGCTGCGCTCCCCGCGCCCGCCCGCCGGCGAAGGGCGAAAAGGGCCCTGGTACGCGACGACCGCCAACGGCCCCGATCTCTACGCCTCCTCCCAGCAGGCGATCCGCTACATGATCGACCACATCGTGCGCGAGCGCGGGCTGAGCCGCGAGGAGGCGTACATCGTGTGCTCGGTGGCCGTCGATCTGAAGATCAGCGAGATCGTGGACGCGCCCAACTGGATCGTGTCCGCGTTCCTGCCCGAATCGATCTTCGTATGAGCGCCGACGATCCCATCGCGCCCCTGCGCAGCTGGCTCCGTGACTGGCAGGCCCGCGTACGCGCGGTGGACTTCGAGGGCGGCCGGAAGATGTGCGCGCCCGAGATCGTGGCCTTCGGCACTGTCACGCCCATGGCCGAGGGCATCGAGCGCGTCATGGACGCCCAGTGGCACAAGGTGTGGGGCAACATCCGCGACTTCACGGTGCACGACGGTCAGGCCCGCGGCGCGATCATCGGGGATCAGGCCTGGGTGGCCACCACCTGGGACTCGCTCGGCCTCAAGCCGGACGGCTCCACGTTCCGGCGCCCCGGGCGCTGCACGGTGGCGCTGGTGCGGCGCGACGGTCGCTGGCTGGCCACCCACACGCACTTCTCGCTCTTTCCCCAACCCGCAGCGTAGGAGACCTTCATGCATATCGGCATTTGCATCTTCGCCACCGAGTACGCGATCCGCATCGACGAGCTGGCCCGCGAGGCCGAGAACCGCGGCTTCGAGTCGCTGTGGGTGCCCGAGCACACGCACATCCCGACCAGCCGGCGCAGTCCGTTCGCCGGCGGCGCCACCCTGCCCGAGGAGTACAAGCACACGCTCGATCCGTTCGTCTCGCTGATGGCGGCCGCCGCGGTGACCAAGAAGCTGCGCGTGGGCACCGGCATCTGCCTGATCATCGAGCGCGACACGATCACCACCGCCAAGACCGTGGCCACGCTGGACCTGCTCTCCAACGGCCGCTTCGAGTTCGGCATCGGCGGCGGCTGGAACGCCGAGGAGATGGAGCACCACGGGACCATCTTCAAGTCGCGCTTCCAGCGGCTGCGCGAGCAGGTGCTGGCCATGAAGGAGCTGTGGACCAAGGACGTGGCGGAGTACAGCGGCGAGTTCGTCCGCTTCGAGCCGTCGTGGTCGTGGCCCAAGCCGACCCAGAAGCCGCACCCGCCCATTCATCTGGGCGGCGAGAGCACGCATACGCTCAAGCGCGTGGTCGAGTTCTGCGACGGCTGGTTCCCGCGCGGCCGCAACGCCGATCGCGTGCTCACCGGGATGGCCGAGATGAAGGACATCGCGGCCAAGGCCGGACGCGACATCAAGACCATCACCACCTCGGTGTTCGGGGCGGCGCCCGACGCCGCGCTGCTGGACAAGTGGGCGGCGGCCGGCGTCTACCGCACGATCCTCCGCCTGCCCTCCGAGGGCCGTGACAAGATCCTGCCGATGCTCGACCAGTGGGCGAAGCTGATCAAGAAGTAGTCCGCTCGGCGCCGGCGTGGGCGATCGCGTTCCTGCGCGACGCCCGCGTCGGCCGCCTGGCCACCGCCGACGCCGCCGGTCGTCCGCTCGTCGTTCCCATCTGCTTCGCCTTCGACGGCGCGCGCTGCTTCTCGGCTGTCGACGCCAAGCCCAAGCGCACGCGCAACCTCCGCCGTCTGAGCAACATCGCCGCGAACCCCCACGTCTCGCTGGTCGTCGATCGCTGGGACGAGGACTGGAGCCAGCTCTGCTGGGTGATCGTGGAGGGCCGGGCGGACGTGCTGACAGGCGGCGCGGAGTTCGCGCGCGCCGTCGACCTGCTGGTCGCCAAGTATCCGCAGTACCGGGGGCTCCCGCTGGATCGCGCCGGCGGCGCGGTGGTGGCCATCACCCCGGAGCGCGTCCTGGCCTGGCGTCCAGCCTGACGCGCCGGCGGCCGGCCCCGTGAACCCGCCACGTCCCCCGCTCGTCCGTATGCTGGGACGCGCGCTCCGGGCCCGCTGTCCCTACTGCGGCGTGGGCGCGGTCCTGGCCTCGTGGTTCACGGTCCGTGTCCGGTGCGCGGCGTGTGGCCTTCGGTTCGAACGCGGCGACGAAGACGAGCACGACTACTGGCTCGGCGCCTACACGATCAACTTCCTGGTGACGGAGATCGTCTTCGGCGTCGCGCTGCTGCTGGCTCTGCTCGGCACCTGGCCCGATCCACCCTGGACGCCGATCCTGATCGGCGGCGCCGCGCTCATGGTGGTCGTACCGATCGCCTTCTACCCGCTCTCGAAGACGCTGTGGCTGGCGATCGATCTCGTGTTTCGCCCCGCGCAGCCCGAGGACTTCGCCGGCTAGCGTCCGCCGTCAGGGCGTGACGGCCAGCGTGGTGGCGCTGGTGGCGACGCCGTCCGCGGTGGCCACGCTGATCCTGGCGGTCACGGCCGACGGGGGAATCGTGAAGGTGACCTCCGTCGGCGACGAGGCGACGATCGTTGCCGCGAACGTGCCGACCTTCACCACGGGATCGGTCCCGCCGATCTTCAGATTGGTGCCGGTCACGACGACGGCGTTGCCGCGCGCCGCCTGACCCGGCGAGAACCCCAGGATCCGCGGCAGCAGCTTGAAGCTGGCGGCGCTGCTCGCCGTCCCCGCGGCATTCGTCACGCTGATCGGCCCGCTGAGCGCGCCGGCCGGCACCAGCGCCTTCAGGGACGTCGCGGTGAGCGCCGTCGGCGTCACGCTGGCCGCGCCGGTGAACGTCACCTCCGTCACGCCCACGAGGTTGGCTCCGGTGATCGTCACCAGGGCACCGACGATGCCCGAGGCGGGCGCGAACGACGTGACGCGCGGCGCCTTGATGACCCTGAAGGGTGTCGCACTGGTCGCCGTGCCGTCGACCGCGGTGATGACGATCGAGCCGGTGACCGCGCTCGACGGCAGAGGGAACTGGATCAGCGTCGCGGTCGCAGTCACCCCCGCCGGGGCCACGACCGACGCGCCGAGCTTCACCACGAGCGGACCGCCGGCCGCCACGAGGTTCGTCCCGCTCACGCTCACCACCGTGGCGCTTCCCGCTGCCGCGCTCGACGGACTGAAGCCGGTGATCCTCGGCTGGACCTTGAACGCCGCGGGCGTGGTGCCCGTCGCGATCGGGTTGGTGACCTGAATGGGGCCCGTCCTGGCGCCGACCGGCACGATGGCCTTCACGGCAGTCGCCGTGACCGCGGTGGGCGTGACGGTGACCGGTCCGGTAAACGTCACGCCTGTTGTGCCGGCCAGGTTCAGGCCGTTGATCGTCACCAACGCGCCGACCGGTGCTGCCGCGGGCACGAGCGTGGTCGGCCTGGGCGGCTGGAGCACCGCCAAGGGGCCGGCGCTCGTCACCGTGCCGTCGACGGTGGTCACGCTGATCTTGCCCGTCACGGCCGCGAGCGGCACGCGCAACTGGATGAGCGTGGCGGTCGCGGTCGGCGTCAGCGGCCCAGGAATCGTGATGGCGCCGATCCTCACGATCGGCTGACCGGTCGCGGCCATCAGATTCGTCCCGCTCACGCTCACGATCGTGTCGCTGCCTGCCACCACCGTCGGCGGACTGAACCCGTCGATGCGGGGCTGGACCTTGAAGCTCGCGGCACTGGCAGCGGTGCCGGCCGCGTTCGTCACGCTGATCGGTCCGGTGCGCGCTCCGACCGGAACCACGGCCTTGAGCGACGTCGCCGTCACCGCCGTGGGCGACACGCTCATCGGTCCGCTGAAGGTCACGTCCGTCACGCCGAGGAGGTTCGCGCCGTTGATGGTGATCAGCCCGCCCACCGGTGCGGCCGCCGGCGCGAACGTCGTCGGCTTGGGCGGCCGGATCACGACGAGCGTCCCCGCGCTGGTCGCGACACCGTCGATGGTGGTCACGCTGATCTTGCCGGGAGCGACGCCGGCCGGGACCCTGAGCTGGATCTCGGTGGCCGCCGTCAGCATCACCGAGGTCCCCGCAATGACGACGGCGCCCACCTTCACCACCGGCGTCCCCGTCGCGGCCACCAGGTTGAGACCGCTGACCGTGACGGCCGTCGGGCTGCCCGCGACGACGCTCGGCGGCGAGAAGCCGTCGATGCGTGGCTGGACCTTGAACGCACCGACCGTGCTGGCGGTGCCGGCCGGATTCGTCACCGAGACGACTCCGGTCCGCGCGCCGATCGGCACGACGACCTTCAGCGACGTCGCCGTCACCGCCGTCGGCGTCACCGTCACCGGCCCTGTCAATGTCACCGCCGTGGCACCCGCCATGTTCAGGCCGCTGATCGCGACCACGCTGCCCACCGGCGCCGCCACGGGCGCGACCGTTGTCGGCCTCGGCGGTCGGATCACCACCAGGTCCGCCGGGCTGGTGGCCACGCCGTCAAGTGTCGTCACGCTGAGCTTGCCGGTCGTCGCGCTCGGCGGGACTCGCAGCTGAATCTCGGTCGGCGTCGTGGCCAGTACGGAACCCGATAGAACGACGACACCGCCCACCCGGACTATCGGTGTGCCCGTCGCGGCCATCAGGTTGAGGCCGCTCACCGTGACCACCGTCTGGCTTGCCGCCACGACGCTCGGCGGCGTCACGCTCGCGATCCTCGGCTGGACCTTGAACACGGTCGTCGTGAAGCCGGTGCCGGCCGGGTTGGTCACGGAGACGACGCCGGTGCGCGCTCCCGGCGGGACGACGACCTTGAGCGAGGTGGCGGTCAACGCCGTCGGCGTCACCGTCGCGGGGCCCGTGAAGGTCACCGCGGTGGCGCCCGCCAGGCTCAGGCCGCTGATGATGACCTGCCCGCCCACCGGCGCCGCGGCCGGCGCGAACGTCGCCGGCTTGGGCGGCTTGATCACCACGAGGTCCACCGCGCTGGTCGCCGTGCCGTCTTGCGTCGTCACCCCGATCTTCCCGGTGACCGCCCCCACGGGAACCGTGAGACGCACCTCGGTGGGCGTCGACGACTGCAGCGCGGAAGCCGGCAGCGTGAGGGCGCCGATCTTCACGGCCGGCGCCGAGGAGCCAACCCGGAGGTTGGTGCCCACCACCGTCACGACGGTGCTGCTGCCGGGCGCGGCGCCGGCCGGGCTGAATCCGAGGATCCGCGGCAGCACCTTGAAGGTGGCGGCGCTCACCGGTGTCCCCTCGGGCGTCATCACGCGCAGCGCCCCGGTCATCGCGCCCGCGGGAACCATGGCCAGCAGCGTGGTCGGCATCGCCGTCGGCGTCACCGTCACCGGCCCGGCGAACGTCACCGCGGTGGCGCCGCTCAGGTTGATGCCGATGATGGTCACGACCGTGCCCACGGGCCCGCTGACCGGCGCAAAGGACGTGATGCGCGGCGTCGCGTTCACGTGCTGCGTGGAGGTGCGGACCTCGCTCGTGCCGTGGCCGTCGCTCACGGTCACGCGCAGCGTGCAGCCCAGCGGGACCGTGCCGTTGTTGACGGGAGCCGTCCACGTGGACTGCGCCAGCGCGGGGTCATCGAAGGTGCCGCTGCCAGCGCCGGGACACGTGGCGCTCCAGGCGAAGGTCAGGGTGTGGCCGAGCGAGTCGGTCGCGGCCACGTCGAGACTCACCTTCGCGCCGGAAGCGACGGGATTCGGGGTGCCGGCGGGGCCACGGGTCACCGCGATCGAGTGCAGCCCGGCGAGCGCCGCGCTGGCCTGGACCAGGCCGAATCCGCTGTGGTTGTCGAATCCGACTGGACCCATGTCGAGCGACGTCGTCTGGAGAACCTCGCGGATCCGGGCCGGCGTCAGGCTCGGCAGCGCCTGGAGCATCAGGGCCGCCACCGCCGCGGCGTGCGGGGCCGCCGCCGAGGTGCCCCTGAAGTTCGGGCGGCCGTCGGCGTCCAGGTCTTCGCCGCCGAAGAATGTGGTGTTGGTGGCGTCGGGCGCGACGATCTCGGGCTTGAGGGCTCGCGCATCGGGCGTGGCCAGGCGGGTGCCGTCGCGGTCGAAGAGCACGGGGGTCGGGCCGGCGGCGGAGTAGGGCTCGAGCACGGGGATGCTGACGCCGAACGCCGGAGTCTTGCGATAGTCGGCGGCGCCGACCGCCACCGCGCCGGCGGCGTTGGCGTGGCCGTAGATCGTCGAGCCGTCGATCGCCGGGCTGAACGTGGGCGGATCGACGCCGCCGTGCACGACGTACTTCATCCGCCCCGGGTCGGGGCCGCCGTGCTTGACGATCATCAGGTGCACCACACACGGCGTCGTGAAGCTCTCACAGGCGTACCCGGTGAACTCCACCGGGTCCTTGCTCGCGCGATTGTCGGTGGCCGCTCCGCCCAGCACCAGGGTCCGCGTGGAGTCGAGCACGTAGACGTCCAGGTCGCTCTGCGCCCCGGGCGGGCCGCTGACCGAGAAGAACGGCTCGTCCCACTGCAGCACCAGGGCGAAGGCGCTCCGCGGCGCCACGGTCACGCGCTGGAAGACATTGCCGCCGCCGAAGTCGTGAGCCGTGCCCCCCAGGAACGCGGTGCCGCTCGCGGCGGTGAACGCCCCGGAGGTGAAGACAGTGCCGGGGACGAACGCGTGGTCGTACCCGTGGCGCCCGGCATTACCGGCGGAGGAGAAGTAGCTGACGCCCTGCTTCACCACCTCGTCGACCGCCTGCGCGACGACGCCGTCCTGAAACATCGGCTCGGCCAGGTAGAGGATGTCGTCCACGATCACGTCCGCCCCGGCCGCGAACAGCGCTCGAATGTTGCCGGCCAGGTGCGCTTCCCCGCCGACCGCGGTGGCGAACGCCAGGGCCGCGCCGGGAGCGACGTCGTGGACGATCTGCAGCATGGCGCGCCCCTCGTCGTTGCCGAGGCCGCAGAACGGGAGCTCCTCGATGACCAGCACGGAGGCGGGCAGGTCGAGAGTCGCCGCGTCGTCCTCCGGGCCGCCGGCGATGCACCCGAAGCTGTCGGACAGCACTCCGACCATCACGCCCGTGCCCTCGACGCCGAAGCTGGCGCGGGCGGTGTCCGCGCGCATCGCCTTGTCGCCCTGGCTGGTCACCGCGCCCGCGTGGGTGACCATGTAGGCGGGCCGGGCGAACTGCAGCGAGGTCATCGACTCGAGCTTCGGGATGGCGGCCAGAGGGAGCTCGGCGGAGACGAGGCGCCCGGCAACGGCCATGTTGATGGCGCCCGCCGCGCGCAGCTCGGCGGCCAGCGCGGCGGGGTCGCCGGTCGCGCTGGCGTCGATCGTGACCCAGTCCCCGGTGACACGAAGGGCCGGGTTGGGCGGCGCCGGCGTGCGCAGGGCGCGCGCCACGCCGTGCTCGGCGTGCAGCGTCGCGAGGTCGTGGGAGACCCGGGTGGCCGGCTTGAGCCCCTGCGCGATGGCCGGCGGGACGATGGCCATCACCAGCGCAACCAGGAGCCATGCGACGAGAGAACGCCTCACGCTCACCCGCCTCTTGTGGACGCCGGAATTCGCGCCGCACGCTCGCGACGAGAGCGCAGGCCCTCGTCACGGCCTCACGTACGAGTCAGGGCACCGTAACGACTGGGGTGGCGAGGTGTCAATTGTCAGTCCGCTTGACAGATTTCGCGGACCGAGAAAATCAGCGCAGCTCTTCCTGCAGCAGCCCCAGCGCGCGCAGCACCGGCTCGTCGTTGAACTGGAACAGGCAGGCGGGCCCGTCGCCACCATTGGTGTGATCGGTGTAGTGCCACGGCGGCGCCACGAACGTGTCGCCGGGCGCCCACGCCAGCGCCGTCTCGCCCACGCGGCTCTGCCCGTGGCCCTCGATGACGTGAAACACACGGCTGGCGGTGGTGCGATCCGCGCGGGTGCGCTCGCCGGGCCGCAGCCAATGCGCCTCGGCGCCCATGGTCGGCAGCGGCGGTGCGCCGGTGGTGGGATCGACGTAGCGGAGCGTCACCGGGGCGTCGGCGGCGGCGCTGGCGGCCAGACGGGCGAGCGCGGCGCGGACGGTCCGCCAGGGCCAGCGCACCTGCGGGAACCCGGTCGCCGGATAGCGCGAGCGGCGCGGCACCAGCCCTGCCGCGGTGAACTCGTCCTCGGACGGATCACACGCCGTCGCCGGCACGCCGGCCGGTCGCATCTTCGACGCCCATGCCGCCTCCAGGCTGCGGACCAGCGGGATGTCGAGACCGTCGAGCCACACCACCGGCTCGCTCCCCTCATGGCCGTGATCGTGCCAGCGCATGGGCGGCGTGATGATGAGGTCGCCCGGCTCCATCGCGCACTTCACGCCCTCCACCGTCGTGTAGGCGCCGTGGCCCTCGACGACCAGGCGCAGGGCCGCCGGCGTGTGATGGTGGCTCGGGGCGGCCTCGCCCGGCAGGATGACCTGGAGCCCGGCGAAGAGCGTCGCCGTGATGGCGTAGGTGCCGCCCAGCCCGGGATTCCGCAGGACGAGCACGCGGCGCTCGGCCTGCTCGATCGGCACCAGGCGCGCGGCCTCCAGCAGCGGCGTCCGGACGTCACGCCAGTGCCAGACGTGGGGCCGCGCGGCAGTGACGCGCTCGTTGGGCAGGAGCGCGTGCAGCGCGGTCCACAGCGGCGCGAGCGCCAGCGAATCGAGGGCGTCGGAGTAGGCGGCCGGCAGGCTCGGATCGCGCGTGGTGAGCGTCGTCATGGCTTCCTCGTGGGCGAGATGGAAATTGCGAGGATCATATCACCAGGACGGAGAGGGCCGCCGGTACCACCTCCACCTCGACCGGGGTGAAGCCCCACGGATCGCCGTCGATCTGCACCGGCACGGGCCCGGCGCTGTGCAGCGTCAGGTGCCGGGCGCGCCCGACCGGGACGTGAGCCTGCTGCGTGTGGCGGGCGCGCGCCACCGCCAGCGCGTAGCCGGCCAGCGCCACGCGGCCGGAGCGCGAGAGCACGGTCCAGTCGAGCAGGCCGTCGTCGGCCCGTGCCGCGGGCGCCAGGCGAAAGTCGAGCGCGTAGTCGGGCAGGTTGGCGACCACGCAGTGGGAGCCATCGATCGCCACGCCGTCGGCGGTCAAGGTCATCCCGGCGTGCGGATACGACCACAGCGCTTCGGCCAGGGGCCGCACGTAGGCCGCCCGGCCCGCCCGACGTGCGGCGCCGCCGGCGGTGCGCCAGCGCGTGAAGCGATGGACCACCTCGGCGTCGAAGCCCGCGCTGAGCATCAGCGTGAACAGCCGCAGGCCGGCCGTGGTGCGCGCGCAGCCGAGGTCGATGCGCTGGCGGGCGCCCCGGGCGATGGCAAGGGCCAGGGCGTGGGCATCATTGTCGAAGCCGAAGGCGGAGGCGAAGAGGTTCTCGTTGCCGAGCGGCAGCACGGCGAGCGGGACGTCGGCCGACAGCTCGTTGATGACGGCCGACACCGTTCCGTCACCGCCGGCGGCGACCACACACCGCACGGTGCGGAGCGCCGCCGGGCTGCGGAGCATGGCCCCCCGCTCGGCCTGATCCCACACCGCCCGCACGCGCTGGCCGAGGGCCTCGAGCGCGCGGACCAGCGCGGCCACGCGGGCGCGGGGGCCGCGCCGGCCGCGATAGGAGTTGGCCGCCACGACGATCACTTGCGGATTCCGGCGCGGTGCGATACTACCGGCGCGGAGGGACCATGCAATTCGAGCTCGAGGTGTACCGAAACGACATCGGCGAGTGGGTGGTGACCGCCGTGGAGCACGCGGTCACGGTCACGGGCCGCACCGAGCAGGAGGCGCTGGCCCGGATGATGGACGCGCTCAACCAGCACTTCAAGAAGTCTACATGAGGTGAGCCGGCAGAATCCCTTCGAGGGCGCGACCGCCTACGAGCTGCTGACCGCGGTCGCCGCCCGCCACGGCGCACACGAGGCGATGGCGCTGGGCGCCGACCGCGTCACCTACGCCGACTTCCTTGCGCGTGTGGACGCGTTGGCCGCCGGCCTCGCCGTGCTCGGCCTCGGCCGCGGCGACACGCTGGCGATCTGGCTGCCCAACCGCCCGCGCTGGTTCGTCGCCCAGTACGCCGCCGCGCGCCTGGGCATCGTGGTGGTGGCGCTGAACCCCCGGTATCGCGCCCACGAGCTCCGCTACATCCTCGGCCAGTCCCGCGCCACCGCGCTGCTCGTCACCGATCACCTCGGCGCAGTCGACTACTTCGAGACACTGCACGAGGTGATGCCCGAGCTGGCCACGGCCGTGCCCGGTGAGCTCGCCAGCGCGGCCCTGCCGCACCTGCGCCACGTGCTCGTCGACGCGGAGGATCCCTACCCCGGCTGCCACGCCATCGCGGACGTCCTGGACGCCGGCGAGGCCACGACGCTGCCGCCGCCCGCGGTCGGGCCCGACGACGTGTTCACGCTGCTCTACACCTCGGGGACCACGTCGTTCCCCAAGGGCGCGATGATCAGCCACCGCAACTGCGTGCCGCACGGCTGGAACACCGGCGCGCAGCTCCGGCTCACGTCCGAGGACCGCGTGCTGCTCGCCTTGCCGGCCGCCGGCACCTGGGGCGGGCTCAACATCCCGCTATCCACCTGGAGCCACGGGGCCACGCTGGTGCTCATGGAGACGTGGGATCCGCTGCGCGCGCTGATGCTCATCGAGCAGGAGCGGTGCACGGTGCTCCACGCGGTCGACACGATGCTCAAGCCGATGTTCGAGCACCCGGACTTCGATCGCTACGATCACCGCAGTCTCCGCACGGGGGGATTCGCCTCGGTCGGCGGCGGCGGGCCGGCCCTGTTCGACGAGGTCGTCAAGCGGCTGGGCGTCCCGCAGGCGTTCCAGCCCTACGGGATGACCGAGGTCAACGCGCTGGCCCTCTTTCACGACCTCGACGAGCCACTCGAGCTGCGCGCACAGCCCGGCATCATCCCGCCGCCGGGGCTCGAGGTCCGCGTCGTCCATCCGGACACCGGGCGCCCGTGCGCCGCGGACGAGGAGGGCGAGCTGCAGTTCCGGGGATCGCTGGTGACGCGCGGCTACTTCGACAAGCCCGAGGAGACGCGGGCGGCCTTCACCGAGGACGGCTGGTTTCGCACGGGCGACCTCGGCGCGCACGACGGCCACGGTCACACGCTCTTCAAGGGCCGGCTCAAGGAGACGCTGCGCATCAGCCACTTCATGGTGGCGCCCGGCGAGATCGAGGCGTATCTCTCGACCCATCCCGACGTCGAGCAGGCCTTCGTGGTGGGGATCCCCGATCCCGAGATGAACGAGGTCCCGGTCGCCTACGTCATCCCCCGGCCGGGCGCGCGGCCGAGCGAGGAGGACCTGCGCGCCTTCTGTCGAGGCCGGATCGCCTCGTACAAGATTCCCCGTCACGTGCGCTTCGTGGCCGACGTTCCGCGCACACAAAGCGCCCACGGCGACAAAGTTCAGCGCGTCAAGCTGCGCGACCGCGCGCGCGAGGAGTTCACGCCATGACTCTGCGGACGCCTCTCTGTGACCTGCTGGGGATCGAGCACCCGATCGTGCAGTCCGGGATGGGCACGGTGGCCGGCCCCGACCTGGTGGCCGAGGTGTGCAAAGCCGGCGGCCTGGGCATCATCGCCGGCCTCAACCTCACGCCCGAGCAGATCCGGGAGGCGATCCGCAAGGTACGCGCGGCGACCGATCGGCCGTTCGGCGTGAACCTCTTCATGCCGAACGAGATCCGCCCGCCCACCGATCCTGCGACGATCCCCGCCGCGACGGTCGCCGCCGTGCAGACCACGCTCAACGGGTTCCGCCAGCGCCTCGGCCTGCCCACGACGACGGAGCGCCCGCCCGCCGTACCCGACCTCATCGGAGGGGCGTTCGAGGTGATCGTGGAGGAGCGCGTGCCGGTGTGGTCGATCGGCCTGGGCGATCCGGGGCCGGAGCTGGTGCGCCGCTGTCACGCCCGCGGGATGAAGGTGATGGCCATGGTCACCACCGTGGAGGACGCGCGGACGCTCGAGCGGCAGGGCGTCGACATGCTGGTCGCCCAGGGCACGGAGGCCGGCGGTCACCGCTCGACCTGGACGAAGAGGGCGACGCCGGAGCTCGTCGGTATCGGCACGCTGGCCCTCGTCCCTCAGGTCGTCGACGCCGTGCAGGTTCCCGTGATCGCCGCCGGTGGCATCGCCGACGGCCGCGGCCTGGTGGCCGCACTGGCCCTGGGCGCGGTCGGCGTGCTGCTGGGCACGCGCTTCGTGGCCACGCGCGAGGCCAACGTCCCCGAGTTCCAGAAGAAGGCGCTCCTGGAGGCGGAGGCCGAGGCGACCACGGTGACCGACGCCGTCAGCGGACTGTGGGCGCGCTTTCTGCGCAACACCTACACCAGCGAGTACGCGGCCTCCGGCGCCCCGGTCTTCCCTGCGCTGGTGCAGACGCGCGCGGCCCAGGACATCTTCGTCGCGGCGGCGAAACAGGCCGATCCCGACTGGTTCCCCATGCCGACGGGGCAGAGCGTGGGGCTCATTCACGACCTGCCCGGCGCGGGCGAGGTCGTCGAGCGGGTGATGCGCGAAGCGCGCGCCGTCCTGGATCGGCTCGGGCGCGACGTGCGCTGAGGGCTAGCGCGGGACCGCCACCACCTTGACCTTCACGTCGGTCGCACCTGCGACCGTGCCGTAGAGGGGTCAGCGTCCTCGGTAGGTCTCGACCAGGGCCTCGGCCTGCGCCTGGCTCACGCCGACCATCTCGAACGTCATCGTGACGCTCGAGAAGCGTGGCAGCGTCGGCGGACGCCGCCCCTCGATCGTGCAGGTCATCCGCGACAGCGGAACACCCGTCTCCTTGGCATGCATCTCGATCAGCGTGACGCCGCAGGAGGAGACGGCGCCGAGGAAGGCCTCGCTGTTGGTGAACGCGTCCGACTGCGGCCGCGACGACGAGTCGAGCGGCAGCGTGACGCCGCGGACGTCGTTTCGCGCGCGGCCGATGGTGCCGCTGCTCGACGAGGCGATGATCTCGATCTTTTCGTCAGCCATGGGGGCATCATCGATCCGGGGGCGGAGCCCGTCAAGGGGCCCCGCGAAGCCGGACGGCCGGGGTAGAATGCGCGGCAAAGGAGATCCTCGTGAAGCTCGACGTCGGCATGCTCACCCACGACCTCAAGACGATCCCCGAGTACGCCCGCAAGGTGGAGGCGCTCGGCTTCGACTGCCTGTGGTCGGCGGAGACGCAGCACGATCCCTTCCTGCCGCTGGCGGTGGCGGCCACCGCCACCAGCCGCATCAAGCTCGGGACGTCGATCGCCGTCGCCTTCCCCCGCAGCCCGATGGTTCTGGCCCACATCTCCTGGGACCTGGCCAAGGCCTCGAGTGGACGTTTCATCCTGGGGCTCGGCTCGCAAGTGAAGGGCCACAACGAGCGCCGGTTCTCGGTGAAGTGGGAGGCGCCCGCACCGCGGATGCGCGAGGTGGTGCAGGCGCTCCGCGCCATCTGGGACTGCTGGCAGAACGGGACCAAGCTCGGCTTCAAGGGCCAGTTCTACCGTTTCGATCTGATGACGCCGTTCTTCAATCCCGGTCCCATCGAGCATCCGCGGATCCCGGTGTACGTCGCCGCCGTCAACCAGGCGATGTGCCGCGTGGCCGGCGAGGTGTGCGACGGCCTGCACGTGCACCCGTTCAACAGCCCCAAGTACCTCCGCGAGCTCGTGCAGCCCGCCGTCAACGAGGGACTCGCCAGGTCCGGGCGGCCTCGCGGTGACTTCGCCTACGCCACCTCGAGCTTCGTCGTGGTGGGCGACACCGAGGCCGAGCAGGCGGCCGCCCGCCAGGCCGTAAAGCAGCAGATCGCGTTCTACGCCTCCACGCGCACCTACGAGCCGGTGCTGGCCGCTCACGGCTGGCAGGACCTCGTCCCCCACCTGCACCGCAAGTCGGTGGAGGGGGACTGGAAGGGCATGGCCGATCTCATCACCGACGAGATGGTGGACGTGTACGCGGTCACCGGCACGCACGACGACGTCGGGCGCAAGCTCCGTGACCGCTACGCCGGGCTGCTGGATCGCACCGCGTTCTACCAGCCGGGCAAGCAGCCGACCCTCGACGATCCTCGCCTGCCGAGGCTCGTGAAAGAATTCAACGGATAGGAGACAGCCGTGAAGGCGCTCGCGTTCAACGAGTTCGGCGGTCCCGACACGCTCAAGCTCCAGGACGTCGCCGACCCCAAGATCAAGCCCACCGAGGTGCTGGTCCGGGTCCGTGCCTGCGCCCTGAACCATCTGGACCTGTTCGTGCGCGAGGGCATCCCCGCGCTGAAGACGCCGCTGCCGTTCTGGACCGGCTGCGACATCGCGGGCGAGATCGCCGAGGTCGGCGCGCAGGTCACCGGCGTGAAGGTCGGCGACCGCGTGGCGGTGAATCCCAACCTCACGTGCGACCGATGCGAGTTCTGCGCTCAGGGCGAGGACAGCCTGTGCGTGCGCTACGGCATCCTGGGCGAGCACGTGCCGGGCGGGCTGGCCGAGTACGTCGCCGTCCGCGGCGACAACGTCCTGCCCCTGCCCGCGTCGATCTCGTTCGAGGAAGCCGCGTCGTTCATCCTCACCAACATGACCGCCTGGCGCATGGTCATGACGCAGGGGCAGCTGCGCGCCGGCCAGGACGTGCTGATCATCGGCGTGGGCGGCGGCGTGTCGTCCACCGCGGTGCAGATCGCCAAGCTCTGCGGCGCGCGCGTGATCGTGACGTCCTCCAGCGATGCCAAGCTCGAGCGGGCGCGCGCGCTGGGCGCGGACGTCGGCATCAACTATTCGACCAACAAGGACTGGGCCAAGCAGGTCTTCGAGGCCAGCGGCAAGCGCGGGGTGGACCTGGTCATCGAGAACGTGGGCGCGGCCACCTGGAAGGACTCCATTCGCTCGCTCAAGGGCGGGGGGCGGCTGGTCACCTGCGGCTCGACGTCGGGGCCCGTCGGTGAGACGCTGATCCCGCTGGTGTTCTGGAAGCAGGTGCACATCATTGGCTCCACCATGGCCAACCGCAGGGAGTTCAACGACGTCATGAGACTCTTCTTCGCGGGTCGGCTCAAGGCCATCATCGACGAGGTGATGCCGCTCAAGGATGGCGCGGCCGCGCAGGCGCGCCTGGGCGAGGGCAAACAGTTCGGCAAGATCGTCCTCACGGTGTAGTCGTGCCAGGCGTCATCGTCGTCGCGGTCCTGATCCTGCTCGGCGCCACCCCGGCGGCGGCGCACCACGGGTGGAGCGGGTACGACTCGAGCAAGGAGCTGACGCTCACCGGCACCATCAGGGAGGCCGGCTACGAGCATCCTCACGGCTCGGTCCGGCTGCAGACACCGGACAAGACGTGGGTCGTGGTGCTGGCCCCGCCCTCCCGGATGGAGAATCGCGGTCTGCGCCGGGACATGCTCGTGCCCGGTGCGCAGGCTACCGTGGTCGGCTACCCCAACCGCACCGATCCCGAGGAGCTGCGGGCCGAGCGCATCACGATCTCCGGGAAGACGACCGAACTGCGCTGATGCACCCGCCGATCGGGCCGGCCTGGGCGGTCTGGCTGGAGACCTCCGCCCCGGCGGTCGCGATGCGGCAGTGGCTCTGGCTCTACCCGGCCGTCGAGATCACTCACATCGTCGGCTTCGTGGTGCTGGTCGGCTCGGCCTTCATGTTCGACCTGCGCCTGCTCGGGCTCTCGCGCGCGCTGCCGGTCAGCGCCATGGCCGCGCACCTGCTCCCCTGGGCGCGCCTAGCCCTGCTGCTGGTCGTGCCCTCCGGCGTGCTGATGTTCATGGCGCACGCCACCGAGTTCTCGACCAACCCCGCCTTCCGCATCAAGCTCATTCTGATCGCGCTGGCGTTCCTGAACGCCGGCCTCTTCCACCGCTGGCCCTTCCGCGCCGTCGGCGACTGGGACACCGAGCTGACCTCGCCGGCCCCGGCCCGCGTGGCCGGCGTGCTCTCGATCGCCCTCTGGATCGGCGTCATCACCTGCGGCCGCCTCCTCGCATATTTCTGACGTGGGGGGCACCCGACATGGCCCCCCACACCCCCCACGCTTCGCGCCCCGGCCGAGCCGTGGCGCTCCGCGAACGTGGTAGTCGAGATACCGTCAATGCCGGAGGGCTCGCGCGCAGCGGGCTGCATTTTCAGCAGCCCGCCAAGGTATAGTACGGACGTGCTCGCGCTTGAGCAGATCGCGTGTCCCCTCTGCGGGGAAGAGTCGGCGACCACGCTCTATGAGCAGCGCGATTTCGCGCTCGGCGTGCCCGGCCGCTATGCGCTGGTGCGCTGTCCCCGCTGCAGCCTGCTGTACCAGAACCCGCGCATCCGCATGGATCAGCTCGAGCTGGCGTATCCGGCCAACTATCCGCCCCACACCAAGGACCCCGAGATCTCGCGCGCGGCGCGCCGTCTCGATGCCGTGGGCCGGCGGGTGCTGGCTCAGCGCCTCGGCTATCGACATCTCGACCCCGGCGCGCTCCCGCTTGGCGCGCGACTCAAGAGCGCGGTCCGTGGTCCGCGCATCGCCAAGGCGTTCGTGCCGTGGGTCGGTCAGGGTCGGCTGCTCGACGTCGGGTGCGCCATGGGCCGCTTCCTGCGCCTGATGGCCTCGGTGGGCTGGAGCGTGAGCGGCATCGAGATCGACCCGGAGGCGGCCGCCCTCGCCCGCCAGGTCACGCCGCACATCTTCCACGGCGATCCGATGGACGCGCCCTTCGCGCCGGGCAGCTTCGATCTCGTCACGGCGTTTCACGTCCTCGAGCACCTGCCCGATCCGGTCGGCGTCCTGCGCCGCATGCTGGGATGGCTGGCCCCGGGCGGCATCGCCGTGGTGGAGGTCCCCAACGTCTCCGGCGTGGGTGGCCGCGTGTTCGGGCGTTACTGGTCGGGACTCGAGATGCCACGCCACCTCGTGCAGTTCACGCCCGAGACCATGGGCGCCCTCGCCGAGCGCGCCGGCGGTCGCGTGGTGGCCGCGACGCACAAGACCAAGCCGCGTTACCTCATCCGCAGCCTGCGCAACCTCCTCGACGACCACGACGGCCGCGGCGCGCAGGTGGCACGCACCGTCGTCGACTCCCGCCTGGGCGGTGGCGTCCTCAAGCTCCTGCTGGAGCTCACGCTGCCCGTCGCCCGTCCCCTGCGCATGGGCGAGGCCGTGCGCTACGTGATCGCGCCGACGCGCTGATCGCGCCGCACTGCCCGCGGTCCGGGCAGCCACACGTGCGCGAGATGAAGGCAGGTGCGGTGGCCGGCGTTTGTTGGCCGGCATCGTATCCTTCGCGTACGATGGTTGGGCGGAGGGCATCGTGAAGACGCTGGCGATCCTCGTAGGTGGCGGTCCGGCCCCGGGCATCAACGCGGTCATCTCGGCAGCGACGATCGAGGCGCGCAATCACGGGCTGCGCGTGCTCGGCTGCTACGACGGCTTCAAGTGGCTGGTCCAGGGCGACATCGAGCACGTCGTCGAGCTGGAGATCAACGACACCTCCCGCATCCACTTCGACGGCGGCTCCATCATCCGCACCTCGCGCACGAATCCGACCCGGACGCCGGACGGCATCCCGAAGGTGGCCGAGGCCCTCAAGCGCCTCAGCGTCGATCACCTCGTGACGATCGGTGGGGACGACACCGCGTTCGCGGCCTCGCGGCTGGCCAAGGCCGTGGAAGGGCTCACCGTCGCCCACGTACCCAAGACGATCGACAACGATCTGCCGCTGCCCAGCGACATCAACACGTTCGGCTTCACCACCGCCTGCAATCTCGGCAAGGAGCTGGTCCGCAACCTCATGCAGGACGCGGCCACCACCGAGAAGTGGTTCTTCGTCACCGTCATGGGCCGCCACGCGGGCCACCTGGCCCTGGGCATCGGCGGCTCGGCGGGCGCCACGCTGACCGTCATCGCCGAGGAGTTCCCCGAGCCCCAGATCACGCTCGATCGTCTCGCCGATGTCCTGGAGGGCGCGATCATCAAGCGGCGGGTCCACGGCCGCGAGCAGGGCGTGGCCCTGCTCTCCGAGGGACTGGCCGAGAAGCTCGACCCCACCACACTGGGGCCGATCGAGCGCGACGCCTACGGCAACGTGCGGCTGGCCGAGCTGGATCTGGGCCGCCTGCTCAAGGAGCGTGTGACGGCCAGCCTCAAGGCGCGCGGCCTCGACGTGACGATCGTGGCCAAGGATCTCGGCTACGAGCTGCGCTGCGCGCCGCCCGGCGCCCACGACATCCAGTACTGCCGCAGCCTGGGCTACTGGGCGGTGCGCTTCCTGATGGAGGGCGGGAGCAACGCCATGGTCACCATCCAGGCCGGGCGCCTGGTGCCCGTGCCCTTCGGTCTCATGATCGACTCCAAGACGGGCAAGATCCGCGTCCGCTACGCGGATCTCGAGTCGGAGATGTACCAGACGCTGTCCGCCTACATGATCCGTCTCAAGCCGGAGGATTTCGATCGGCCGGAGGCGGTCGCCGCGCTGGCCCGGGCCGGCAAGCTCGATCCCGCCGAGTTCACCCGCCGCTTCGGTCCCCTCGTCGGCCGCGCCTGACCCGGCCCGCCGCGCGAGCGGCTACCGCGTGTCGGTGATGTTGACGGTCGCGCTCGTCCGCGCGCCCAGCGTGGCGCCGCTGCCCGGATTGCTCAGCAGCACGCTGAAGGACTTGATCGGCTGCGCGCCCAGCTCACTCAGGAGCGGAATCCGGATCGTCTGAGTCGCCTGGGCCGCTGCGAAGGTCACGCTGCCGGCGGTGGCGGTGTAGTCGGTGCCGTCCAGCGCCGTCCCGTCGGCCGTGGCGAAATCGACGGTGACACCGCTGGCCAGGCCGCCGGTGCGCGTCACGGTGAGCGTGGCGTTGCAGATGATCGCAAGCACAGAGCACTCGGTGGCGTTGAAGCTCAGCGCCGAGAACTGGATGACCCCGGCCACATCGTCCTCGCTGATCGACAGCACGGCGGTGTCGCGCCCGGTCACCAGCTGGGCCCCGCCTGTCGGCGCGCTCAGGGCGAGGTTCACCGTCTCCACACCCTCGACGACCGTGTCGTTCAGGATGGGCACGTTGAAGGTCCGCGTCCGCACCGTGGTGGGCGTGCCGCCCGGCGGGAAGATCAGGACGCCAGAAGGCGGCGTGACCACCCCGCGAATGCCGTAATCGGTGCCGGCGGTGGCCGTGCCGTCACTGCTGGCCCACGCCACGGTCACCGGCGTCAGGTTCACGCCGGTCAGCTCGACGGTGATCGTCGCCAGGCCCAGGTTCTCGCGCCGTGAGTAGGCGGGCGCGCTGAAGGCCAGCGCCAGCTCGTTGTCGATGATGCGCAGCACGGCGGTCGAGCGGGTCCCCAGCGTGGTGGTGGCGTTGGGCCCCGGATTCGACAGCGTCAGGTTCACCGTCCGCACACCGTCGGCCGCCGCCGTATCGGTCACCGGCACCGTGAACGTGAGCGAGGTCTGCCCGATGCCGAAGAGCGCGGTGCCGGTCGTGGTCGCGTAGTCGGTGCCCGCCGTCGCCGTGCCATCGCTGGTGGCGTAGTCGACGGTGGCGCCCCCCGCCGTGCTGCCCGTCCGGGTGATGACGATCGAGGCGGTCACGGCATCCTCACGCACGGTGTAGGTGGCCAGCGAGAACTGCATGACACCGCCGGTATCGTCGTCCGTGATCGTCAGCACCGCGGTGTCACGGCCGGCCAGCAGCTGGGCACCCCCCGTGGGCGCGCTCAGGGCGAGGTTCACGGTCTCCGACGACTCGATGAGCCGATCCTGGAGGATGCGCACGGGGAACGTCCTCGTGCGCACGGTGGTCGGCGTCCCGCCGGGCAGGAACGTGAGCGTCCCCGTGGGCGTCGTCGTGTTGCCGGGGGTGCCGTAGTCGCTGCCGGCGAGCGCGGTGCCGTCGCTGGTGGACCACGTCACCGTCACCGGCGTCAGGTTCACCCCGGCCAGCTCGACGGTGATCGTCGCGGTGGCCACGCTCTCCTTCACCGAGTAGGTCGGCGCGCTGAAGGCCAGTGAGGCGTCGTTGTCGAAGATCTTCAGCACCGCGGCGGAGCGGGCGCCGAGCTTGGTGGTGCTGTTGGGGCCGGGACTGGACAATGTCAAGTTCACGGTGCGCACGCCGTCCGGGGTGGCGTTCTCGAGGATGGGCACCGTGAACGTGAGCGAGGTCTTGCCGGCGGCAAAGACCGCGGTTCCGGCGGTGGTCGTGTAGTCGGTACCCGCCACGCCGGTGCCGTCACTGGTAGTGTAGTCGACGGTGGCGCCGCCGCCCGTGCCGCCCGTGCGCGTGAGCACGATGTTGGCGGTTCCGGCACCCTCGCCCACGAGGTACGTGGCCAAGGAGAACTGGATCGCGCCGCCCAGGTCGTCATCGGTAATCGACAGGTCGGCCGCCGCTCCTCCGGTCACGAAGACGGCGCCGCCCGTCGGATTGCTGAGCGTCAGAGCCACAGCCTTGGTGTCCTCGACCGTCAGGTCCTGGAGGATACGGACCGAGAACGTCTTGGTCCGCACGCCGGTGGCTGTCCCGCCGGCGGGGAACGTCAGCGTGCCGGAGGGCGGCGTCGTGTTGCCGAGCGTGCCGTAGTCGGTGCCGGCGATGGCGGTGACGTCGCTGGTGGCCCAGTCGACCGTCACGGGCGCGGTCGACACGCCGGTCAGCTCGACGGTGATCGTGACCGCGCCCGCGCTCTCCTTCGTCGAGTAGGTCGCCGCGCTGAACCCCAGCGACGGCGCTTCGTTGTCGACGATCTTGAGCGTCGTGGTCGTACGCGCGCCGAGCACCGTGGCCCCGGTCGGCTGCGGATTCGAGAGCGCCACGCTCAGTGTCCGCACCCCGTCGGCGCCACCCGTGTCGAGGATCGACACTTCCACGGCCTTCGAGGTCTCTCCCGCCCCAAAGGTCAGGGTACCGGAAGGTGCCGTGCCGCTGCCGAGGGTGCCGAAGTCGATACCCGCGATCGCCGTGCCGCTGGCGGTGGCGAAATCGACGGTGGCGCCTTTGGCGGTGCTCCCGGTGCGGCTGACCATCACCTTCGCCACTCCCACGGTCTCCGACACGGTGGTCGCCGTCGCGGTGAACTGGACAGTGCCGCCCGGCTCATCGTCCTGGATCGTCAGCACCGCGCTCGAGCGGGATGGGACGAGCTCGGCCGCCGTCGGGGTGTTGAGCGATAGGTTCACCGTCCGGGGACCTTCGAGCGTCGCGTTGTTGAGGATGGTGATGGGCGTGGTGATCGTGCTCACGCCGGGCAGGAACGTGAGCGTGCGGTTGGCCACCGCGGTGTAGTCCAGGCCGGCCACGGCGGTCAGGTTCGACGTCGAGAACTTCACGGTGGCCGTGGCGGTCGTGGGGCCCGAGCGCGACACCGAGATCTGGGCCGGGCCCTGGTTCTCCTTCACCTGGTACGTCGGCGAGGTGAAGTTGATGCACGCCGAGGTGTCCAGGATGGTCAGCGTGGACGCGTTACGGCTGCCCAGCACGGTCCCGAAGCTCGGGCTGCTGAGCGTCAGGTTCACCGTTTCGTCGCCCTCGCACGACGTTCCGCCGTTGTTGATGATGGGGATCGTGAAGGTCGTGACGATCTGACCGGGACCGAATCCCAGCGTTGCCGACGGCGGCGTGCTCACGCCGGCCGTGCCGTAGTCGACGCCGGCGGTGGCGGTGCCGTCACTGGCCGCGATGTGCACGGTCGCGGCGCCGCTGGTATCGCCGATGCGCTGCACGCTGATGGTGACGGCGGGACTGGTCTCCGTCACCTGGAAGATCGCGGACGTGAACTGGATGATCGGCACGTCGGTGATCTGAGTCACGAACACGTCGAGCAGCCCGCCGGTGCCCACCAGCCGCTGGGCCGGGAACGCTACCGAGCGCGTGCTTCCCGCCACGTAGGCGATGCCGTTGGTGTCCACCACCAGGCCTCGTGCCTCCTCGTCGTTCGTGCCGCCCAGATAGGTCGAGTAAACGAGGGAATTGCCGGCGGCGCTGAGCTTGCTCACGAAGACGTCGAAGCCGCCGGCCAGCTGTCCCTGGATGGGCGCGACGACCGGGAAGTCGACCGAGTTGGTCGAGCCCGCGAGGTAGACGGTGAAGTCGGTCGGATGGACGGCGACCGCATTGGCAGTGTCGTCGCCGCTGCCGCCCAGGAAGGTGGCGAACGGCGATGAGTCGCCATCAGGGCTCAGCTTCAGCACGAAGGCGTTGGTCCGGCCGGTGAGGAACGGCTGCAACGCGTTGAAGGTCGTTAAATCCGGGGACTGGGTCGACCCGGCGACGTAGACGTTGCCGAGGGAGTCGACGGCAATGGCCAAGCCCTCCTCGTCCCGGGTGCCGCCGAAGTACGTCAGCACGAGGGGCACGCCCGCGGGAGAGAGCTTGGCGATGAGGGCGTCCTGGGCACCTCCCAGCACCCGCTGCAGCCCGATGCCCGGGACCAGCGGCAGATCGAAGGAGTTGGTGGTCCCCGCCACCCAGATGTTGCCGCTGGGATCGAGCGCGATCGCGTTGCCGACGTCCTCCCCCGCTCCGCCGATGAACGTGCAGGAGCCGAGCGTCGCGCCGCCCGGGTTGACGCGCACGACGAAGACGTCGCTTCCGGTAGCCTTGGGGCCGAAGCACGGAATGGCGTTGTTGTTCGGAAACGTGGGCGCCGTCGTGAAGCCGGTAACGAAGGCGTTGCCGCTGTCATCGATCGCGATGCCGAACGCCCCATCGCTCCCATTGCTGCCGAGATAGGTGGAGTACACCAGCGCGCTGCCGTCGGGGCCGAGCCGTGCCACCCACGCCTCGTCACCACCGCGGGTCGTCGGCTGGAAGCCGAGCGGCGTGGTCGGGAACTTGTTGGAGTTCGTGGTCCCCGCGACGTACGCGCTGCCGTTGTCGTCCACGGCGATGCCCCGGCCCGCGTCGTCACCACTGCCCCCCAGGAACGTCGAGTACACGATGAACAGCCCGGTGGGATCGAGCTTTGTCACGAACGCGTCGTTGTCGCCCGCGCGCGTGGTTTGCACGGTCACGGGCGTGACGGGGAAGTTCGAGGAGATCGTGGTGCCGGTGACGTAGACGCTGCCGGCGCTGTCCACCGCGAGGGCGAACCCCTGGTCGTTCGACGAGCCGTTCAGGAGCGACGAGTAGCCGAGAATGGGATCGATCACGAGCGGGCGTGCGGGATCCCGCGCGGCGACCCGGAAGCGCACACGGTCGCCCTCGAGCACGTAGCCACCGTCGATCGGATGGCGGGTCGTCCCCTCCTCCTGATAGATCAGCGGGCGGCGCAGGCGAAGCTCGCCGGCCTCGGTGGCGATGAGGAGGTCGCCCTCACCGTCCAGGCGTAGACCGCGCGCGCCGTCGAAGGCCATGACCACGGCGTCGGGGTCGGCGCCGGGCGCCACCACGAAGTCGTACTCCAGCTGGCCCTCGCTGCCGTAGAAGACGAGGCTGACGCCCGGATAGACGTCGGCGTAGCGGACACGGGCGAACGTCGGAACGTCGCGGCGCCAGCGACTGCGCTCGCCGACGAGCGAGTGGCTGCGACCTGGCAGTGGATCGACGCCCGTGACGGCGGCCGCGGAATCCGACCCGACCAGACGCATGCGCACGACCGACGGCGCCCGCGCCTCCGCGTCCCCCGCAGGCGCGCCGCGGGCACCCTTCGTGGCTGGCGCCAGCACGAGGACCGTTTCGGTCTGCGTGAGGAACAGCCCGAATCCCTGACCACGGGCGAAGAACTTGACGGCGGGATCCGCCTGGCCCTGGTTGGGCTCGAAGGAGAGTGCCGGCCTGGCCGGCCTCACGACCGGCGCGGCCTCGGCGGCGGCGATCGGAGCGCAGACGGCCAGAGCCAGGGCCAAACCAGACAGGATCCGGCGCAGCCTCATCGCCCCACGCTCCACTCGACGAGTATAGCGGGCCGGGCCCTCAGTCCCGCGCACCTGCTTCGTCGTACCCACGGTCGCCGGGCAGCAGGGCCCGGCGCGTGCCATCCGCCTCCACGACGATCCGCGGCAGGATCGTGGGCACCGGACGGTCCCGCACCTGGTCGAGCGCCTCGCTGACACTACGGGCGCCGTCGAAGCGCAGGAGGTTCTTCACGGTGGGGTTGCGGAGCATGATCTCCCCGCGCTTGCTGGCGGCCACAGCCTCGGCGGGGGCCAACCACCGCAGGTCGGTCATCTCGTACTCGTCACCGCTAGGCTCCTGCCCCGCAGGCGCCGGGGCAGCGAAGAAACGCGTGTCGAAACGCATCGGTTGGTCCTCTGGCGTGATCCAGTGGGCGAAGTACACCAGCCGGTCGGTGGCCAGCCGGAGGCCCTCCTTCTGGAGCATCGTCCAGAACGCGCGATTGTCGGACTGGCACGCCCGGCGATACTCGTCAAACCTCGGAGCGGTGATCTGGACGTCTCGACCCTCGGCATCGATCGCGAGAAGCAGGCCCGCCTCCTCGAAGGTCTCCCGGATGGCGCCGATCCAGTAGCCGAGCGCCGTGCGCGGAGCGTTGTCGAGGCTCAGGCGGCGAGCGGCCGTCGCCATGTCGAGACCGCGGCACCAGACGGCCGCGTCGTCCGGATTGTCATCCACCTCGATCTTGCCGCCCGGAAACACGAAAGCGCCGGCGGCGAACTTGCTTTTCTGGTGACGCTGCATCAGCAGGCATTCGATGCCGCCGGCCGGGCGATCACGAATCAGCACGAGCGTGGCGGCGGGCGACGGCGTGACGGGCGCTGGTTTGACGGGCACGGCGTAGTGTGCCACGATGCTCGCGCTGTTGTCATTTTCCCCCGGGAGGCGCGGTCATGAGCGCCGAAGCGCGACTCAAAGAGCGCAACATCACGCTGCCGCAGCCCTCGACGCCGCTGGCCAACTACGTGAGCGCCGTGCGCTCCGGCAACATGCTCTACCTGGCCGGCCACGGGCCGCTGCGCGAGGGCAAGGCCTCCACTCGCGGCAAGCTCGGGCGCGATCTCACGGTCGAGCAGGGCTACCAGGTCGCGCGCGAGGTCGGGCTCGGCCTGCTGGCCACCACGAAAGCAGCGCTGGGCAGCCTCGACCGGGTCAAGCGCGTGGTGAAGGTGCTCGGCATGGTGGCCTCGGCCGAGGGATTCGGCGACCAGCCGAAGGTGATCAACGGCTTCTCCGACCTGATGGTCGAGGTGTTCGGCGAGGCGATCGGCAAGCACGCTCGCTCGGCCGTCGGCATGGCCGAGCTCCCCATGGGTATCCCCGTCGAGATCGAGATGATTCTCGAGGTCGAGTGACATAGACCTTCATCACCTCGTCGAGGCGGCCGGCGTCATCGCCTTCGGCGTCCTCTTCTACTCCTTCACGCTGCAGTACCTCGTTGATGGGCGGCCGCGCCTGGCGGCTGCGCGCCGCGTCCTCAATGGCCTCGCCTTCGGTCTGCTGGCGGTCGGCCTCGCGGTAGCCCGCATCCAGGTCGCGCCGGACATGTACTTCGACGCACGCAACATCCCGGTGGCCCTCATCGCGCTCTTCGAGGGCTGGCCGGCCGGCTTGCTGGCGGCCGCCGTCGTGGCCGTCTATCGCTGGCAGTGGCTCGGCGGCCCGGGGACCGTTCCCGGCGTGGTCACCGTGTGCGCGGCGGCCGGCGCCGGCGCGCTGCTGCACTGGTGGGCCACCCGCCGCGGCCGCGTGAGCAGCCGTCACGCCTTCGCGCTGGGCGCCCTGACCTTCCTCACCACCCTGCTCGGGTACGCCATGCTGGGGCGGCCCGGGCTGGAGAAGTTCGCCAGCACCTGGCCGCACTTCCTGGTGGCGTACGGCTTGGGCGTGGGCGTCATCGCCCAGCTCTTCGCCACCGTGGAGGAGCGCGAGCGCCTGAACGCAGCCGAGCGGCGCTTCCGCGCGCTGCTCGACGAGGCCTCCGAGGCGATTCGCATCGTCGAGCCGGAGTCGGGCCGGATTCTCGAGTCCAACCGCGCCGACTCGGCGCTGTCGGGCTATCCACGCGCGTCGCTGCTGGGTCGTGACGGTCGCGAGTTCTGGCCGGCCGACCTCGAGGAGCGGGCCCGGTGGGAGGCGCTCCTGAACGAGACGGCCCGCGCCGGCGCGGCCACCGCCTTCGGCCTTCAGCACCAGGCCGCGGCCGGGCTCCGCACCATCGACCTCACCTGCCGGCGGGTCCAGCACGACAGCCGCCCCTACGACATCGTGATCTTCCGCGACGCCGCGCCGCGCGAAGCGCTCGACGCCGCGCAGCGCGAGGTCCTGGATCTCCGCGCGGTCACGCTGGTGTCCAACGCCGCGGCCCACGAGATCAACAATCCCCTCACCGTCATCGTCGGCTCGCTCGAGCTCCTGCAGCGGCGGGTGAACGGCGACGCCCAGGCGGAGAAGTGGGTGGACCGCGCGGTGACGTCGGCCGAGCGGATCCGGGACATCATCGCCCGCATGACCCACATCACCCGGCTGTCCCCGGCCGACTCGGCGCCGGGGATTCCGGCAATGCTCGACATTCGGCGGTCGAGCGAGGACAATTGACCCGGTCGTCATGATCGTTCGCTCATCGGGGGAGGCCTGATGGATCTGCTGCTCGATGCAATCGTCACCGCAATCTCGCTGATCTTCCTCGCGATCCTCGGCGTCATCAGCGGGGTCGCCATCCCCGGGCTGTTCATGGCCGCGGTCGCGCCCTGGCTCGACTGGATCCTGCCGGTCCGGAACAAGTCCTAGGCCTCTCGTCCCCACCGGCTAGCCGTCCATGGGAGCGAAGTACTTCGGGGCGGCCGTCCCGCGCCGTGAGGATCCGCGCCTTCTTCGGGGCGAAGGCCGCTTCGTCGACGACGTCACCCTCCCCGGGCTCCTGCACGCCTCGTTCCTGAGGTCTCCGCACGCGCACGCGCGCGTGGTCCGCATCGAGACGGCCGCCGCGCGGGCCATGCCGGGCGTGGCGGGTGTGTTCGCCTTCGACGACCTCGCCCGCTTCATGAAGCCGCTGCCGCTGTTCGGCGCGGTACCGCCGGGATTGGGGACGGCGATCCGCTTCGACGTGCGGACGGCGCCGCAGATGCCGCTGGTTCAGGGCATCGCCCGGTACGTGGGCGAGATCGTGGCGATGGTGGTGGCCGACAGTCCGGAGCGCGCGGCCGACGCCGTCGAGCGGATCGAGGTCGAGTGGGAGCGCCTGCCGGTGGTCGTGGACATGGTGGCGGCGGCGAGCTCTGCAGGCCCGCTCGTCCACTCCGAGTGGGGCACCAACGTGGCGGTCGGCTTCCGTCACGGCATCGGCAACACCGAGCGAGTCTTCGCGGAGGCACCGCACGTGTTCACCGAGACCTTCCAGGTCCAGCGCTACGCGGGCGTGCCGCTGGAGACCCGCGGCGTCGTCGCGCAGTGGGACCGGCGCGACGGCACGCTCACGACCTGGAACAGCACGCAGGTCTCGCACTTCGTGCAGCAGGGCCTGGCCGGGGCCCTCGCCCTGCCCCCGCACCGCATCCGCGTGATCGCGCCCGATCTCGGCGGCGGCTTCGGCACCAAGGCCTCCGGCTACGCCGAGGATCTGCTGGTGCCGGCGGCCGCGATGACGCTCGGCCGTCCCGTGAAGTGGATCGAAACGCGGCGCGAGCACATGATGGGCGCGGCGCACGCGCGCCACCAGACGCATCGGATCAGCCTCGCCGCACGCCGCGACGGGACGATCCTCGCCGTGCGCGATCACATCTGGCTCGACCTCGGCGCCTACAACGTGTGGGGCATCGTCCTCCCCTACAACACGGTCGCCCACCTGCTGGGCCCGCATCGCGTGCGCGATCTCTCCGTCGAGGTCGAGGCGGTGGTCACGCACAAGACGCCCAACGCGCCGTACCGCGGCGCCGGCCGCCCGGAGACGGTGTTCGCCATGGACCGCGCCGTCGACGGCCTCGCGCGCGAGCTCGCCATCGATCCGGCCGAGATCCGCCGCCGCAACTATCTGACGGCGGCCGATCTGCCGTGGGATCTCGGCATGCCGTACCGCGACGGCAATCCCCTCGTCTACGACACCGGCGACTTCCGGGCCGCGCTCGACACCGCGCTGGACGCCGCCGGCTACGCGGCGTTCCGCGCCGAGCAAGCGGCGCTGCGGGCGCGCGGGATCTGGCGGGGGATCGGGATCTCGGGCTACGTCGAGGGCACCGCCATCGGTCCGTTCGAGGGCGCGCGTATCACGCTCGACCTGTCCGGCCGCGTCCTGGTCGCCACCGGCGCGGTGAGCTCGGGCCAGGGCCACGAGACGTCGTTCGCCCAGATCGCCGCCGACGCGCTCGACGTGCCGCTCGACTGGGTCACGGTGATCGGCGGGGACACCGCGGCCGTTCCGTTCGGCGTCGGCACCTTCGCCAGCCGCAGCGGCGTGACGGCCGGCAGCTCCGTCTTCGACGCGGCGCACGTGGTGCGCGCCAAGGTGGTCCACGCGGCGGCGGCGCTGCTCGAAGCCGCCGAAGAAGACATCGAGATCGCGGACGGCCAGGTCTCGGTGCGCGGGGCGCCGGGATCGGCGATGCCGCTGGCCCGGGTGATCCAGGCCTCGATCCCGACCTTCGCCAAGCCCGGGGTGGCGCCGCCGGACTTCGACGCGACGTCCTATCACCATGTGCCGACCGTGACCTACGCCAGCGCCGTGCACGTGGCGCAGGTCGAGGTCGATGTCGAGACCGGCGCCGTGAAGCTCCTGCGCTACGTGGTGGCCCACGACTGCGGCAAGGTCATCAATCCGGTGATCGTCGAGGGGCAGATCCACGGCGGCGTCGCCCAGGGCGTGGGCGGCGGGCTCTTCGAGGACATCGTCTACGACGGCGAGGGCCAGCTCCTGTCAGGCACGCTGATGGACTACGTGATGCCCCGCGCCGACGACCTGCCGTGGATCGAGTGCGTGCACCTCGAATACCCGTCCCCGCGCAACCCGCTCGGCGCCAAGGGAGTCGGCGAGGGCGGCGCCATCTCCCCGCCCGCCGCCATCGCCAACGCGGTGGACGACGCGCTGGCGCCGCTGGGCGTCCGGCTCACCGCCGGCCCCGCCCACGCCGCGCGCGTCAGCGATCTGATCCAGGCTTCGAGCCGCAGATCTTCTTGACGTCGTCCCAGTCCACGCCGGGCAGCAGCTTGTCCGGCGGACGCGGACGGGCGGCGGCCAGCGCGGTCAGCGCCTGCAGGCGATCGTCGGCCGCCGGGTGCGTCGAGAGATACCGCGTGACCTTCGGCGCCGTGCTCTCCTCGCGCTGCATGGCCTTGAAGAACGACACCATCCCGGCGGGGTCCACCGCGGCCGCGTGCAGCATCCGCATGCCGTCGCGGTCGGCCTCGAGCTCGGCCTGGCGGCCGTAGCGCAGGTCGCCGAGCGCGTGCGCGCTCTGGATGCCGAAGGCCACCACCGCGCTCACGTCCCCGACCAGC
>Ga0134122_10000356_pt1 | contig 29916 bp, 24 predicted proteins | sample KB302_FD_96461 | JGI IMG/M metagenome (GOLD analysis project Ga0134122, IMG submission 96461) | Terrestrial soil microbial communities without Nitrogen fertilizer from Kellogg Biological Station, Michigan, USA - KB3-0-2 | ecosystem: Environmental > Terrestrial > Soil > Unclassified ...
CAAAGCCTAAGATGCGGCTCGCGATGCCCTCCGGACGGAACTCCTCGAGCCTGTCCATGGCCTCGCCCATGCCGAGGAACTTGATCGGCTTGCCGGTGACTTCCTTGATGGAGAGCGCGGCACCACCGCGCGCGTCGCCGTCCAGCTTGGTGAGGATGAAGCCGTCCAGGGAGAGGCGCCGGTCGAACTCGGCCGCGGTGCGCACCGAGTCCTGGCCGATCATCGCGTCGCACACCAACAGGATGTTGTCCGGGTGGACGGTGGACTTGATCGACTCCAGCTCCGCCATCAGCTCCTCGTCGATGGCGAGGCGGCCGGCGGTGTCGACGATGACGACGTCCCGCTTCTGCTCGCGGGCGGCGTCGTAGCCCTTCCTGGCCAGCTCCGGCGGCTGCACGCCCGGCTCGAAGAAGACCGGGACCTCCAGCCGTTCGCCCAGGACCTTGAGCTGCTCCACCGCGGCGGGCCGGTAGATGTCCGCCGCCACCAGCAGCGGCTTGTGGCCCTCCTTGATCAGGAAGCTGGCGAGCTTGCCCGCGGTGGTCGTCTTCCCGGACCCCTGCAGGCCGACCATCATGATGCCGGACACCTGCCCCTTGGGCTTGAGCTTGAGCTTGGTGTCCACCGGGCCCATCAGGGCCTCCAACTCGTCGTGGCAGATCTTCACGAAGTGGTCGGAGGGGTTGACCCTTATCCGCCGCCCCTTCTTGTCCACGATGGTGGTCTTCACCACCTCGCCCGCGGCCTTCTCCCGCACCTTGGCCACGAACTTCTTCACCACGTCGAACGCGACGTCCGCCTCCAGCAGGGAGACGCGGATGTCCCGGAGCGACTCCTCCACCAGCTCCGGGGTGATCTCCGTCTTTCCCTGCAGCCGGTTCTTCGCCGCGCGGAAGCCCTTGCTGACCGTCTCGAACATGGGGTCAGCGTATAGAACAGCTACACGGTGCGCGTCTTCCAGGTCCCTCGCCTGAAGGCCAGAAGACCGATCACCGCCTGGCTGGAGTAGGCAATGGCCACCGACCAGAACACGCCCTGCGGCCCCAGGCCGGTCCAGGAGGACAGCGCCCAGGCGAGGGGGATCTGGATGATCCAGAAGGTGACCACGTTGATGATGGTGGGCGTGAACGTGTCCCCGGCGCCGTTGAACGACTGCACCACCACCATCCCCAGCCCGTAGAAGACGAAGCCGTAGGCCAACGTGCGCAGCGCCGCCACCGCGATGGGGACCACGGCGGCGTCCGCCCCGAACGGGGCCAGCACCAGCCGGGTGCCGAAGACCAACACCACCGTCACCACCCCCATGAAGGCCATGTTGTAGGCGGCGGCGCGGAACACGGACTGCTCCGCGCGCTGCGGCTTGCCCGCGCCCAGGTTCTGTCCCACCAGCGTGGCGGCGGCGTTGGACATGCCCCAGGCGGGCAAGAGCGCCACGAACACCACCCGCATCGCCACCGTGTAGCCGGCCACCGCCGCGTCGCCGAAGCGGGAGATGATCCGCACCATCACCACCCAGCTGGCGGTGGAGATGAGGTACTGGCCCATCCCGCCCAGCGACATCCGCACCAGCCGGGCGATCACCTCGAGGTTCGGGACCAGCGCGTGGCGCTGGAGGTGGATCCGGCGCTTGCCGGAGAAGAGGACGTAGAGTTGGACCAGCACGCCCACGCCGCGGCCCACGGTGGTGGCCACCGCGGTGCCGGTCACGCCCAGCTTGGGGAACGGGCCCAGGCCGAAGATGAGGCACGGGTCCAGGACCAGGTTGACGGCGTTGGCGATCCACAGCGTGCGCATGGCCATGGCCGCGTCCCCGGTGCCGCGGAAGGCCCCGTTGAGGACGAAGAGGAGGATGACGATCGCCTGCGCGCCCAGGAGGATGCGGGCGAAGCCGGAGCCGGTGGCGACGACCTCGTGGGACGCGCCCATCAGCCGCAGCAGGTCCGGCGCGAAGAGGCCGCCGAACAGGCCCATCAGCGCGCCGGCCCCCACCGCCAGCCACATCACCTGGGCGGCGGCGACGGACGCGGCCTTGGCGTCCTTCTCGCCGATGCGCCGGGCCACCATCGCCGTCCCGGCCATGGCGAAGCCGATGGCCACCGTGTAGACGATGGCCATCAGGGACTCGGTGAGGCCGACGGAGGCGATGGCCGCCGCCCCCAGCCTGGAGACCCAGAGCATGTTCACCAGCGCGAACAGCGACTCCATGGCCATCTCCAGCACCATGGGGATGGCCAGCAGGAGGATGGCGCGGGTGAGGTTCCCCTCGGTGAAGTCCTGATCCGTCCCGACGAGGATCGAGCGGAGGGTCTGGAGGAAGCTTCCGCCCCCGGAAGGCAAGGTTTCTGTCGTGGCTGGCGTCGTACTCACGGCTTGAGAATCCTGGAGTGGTCGGTAGTTCTTGCCTGACGAGTATCAGCGCATGAGCCTGACACGCCTGGGATTTTTCCTTGGATGACTGTCAATTCTCTTTCCGTTGAGGGTCAGCACCGACTCGGGTCGCGCCGGGATAATGCGGTCACCAACCCCGCGGTGGGACACCCTGCCCCAGGTTCCCACACTCTCCCTGTCCAGGAAATCCTCCCATGTCCGGCGACATCAAGTCCCCCAAGTCCCTGTTCCACCGCGTCGAGTACCAGTCGCTCGACGGCACCGGCAACAACCCGTTCCACAACAAGTGGGGCAGCGTCGGCAGCGACCTGCGCCGCAAGGGCCCGGCGCAGTACGGCGACGGCATCTCCACGCCCGCCGGCCAGAATCGCCCCAGCGCGCGCGAGATCTCCAACGCCGTGTCCGCGCACCCGGCGGACGAGACCCCGAACGACCGCGGCATGTCCGACATGGTCTACGTGTGGGGCCAGTTCATCGACCACGACCTGGACCTGACCGGCGGAGGCAAGGCGAAGGAGAAGCTGCCGATTCCCGTCCCCAAGGGCGACCCGCAGTTCGACCCGACGGGCACCGGGACGCAGACCATCCCGCTCACCCGGTCCGAGTTCGACCCGAAGACGGGCACCTCGAAGGACAACCCGCGGCAGCAGGTCAACCAGATCACCGCGTTCCTCGACGGCTCCATGGTCTACGGCTCGGACAAGGCGCGGTCGGACGCGCTCCGCTCGCACGAGGGCGGCAAGCTGAAGACCTCCGAGGGCAACCTGCTGCCCCTGAACACCATGGGTCTGTCGAACGCCAACGACGCCCACCGGGTGTCGGACGACCAGCTCTTCGCGGCGGGCGACGTGCGCGCCAACGAGAACCCGGAGCTCACCGCGATGCAGACGCTGTTCATGCGCGAGCACAACCGGATCGCGGACGGCCTCAAGGCCAAGCACCCGACCTGGAGCGACGAGAAGCTGTTCCAGACCGCGCGCAAGCAGGTGCAGGGCGAGCTGCAGGCGATCACCTACAACGAGTTCCTCCCGGCGCTGCTGGGGAAGAACCCGCTGCCCAAGTACCAGGGCTACAACCCGTTCGTGAACCCGGGCATCTCCAACGAGTTCTCCACCGCCGGCTTCCGGCTGGGTCACTCCATGCTGGGTGACGACATCGAGCTGACGGACAACGACGGGAACGAGCTGCCTGGGATGAGCCTGGCGGACGGCTTCTTCAACCCGGACGTGGTGAAGAAGAACGGCATCGGCAGCCTGCTCAAGGGCAGCGCGGGCGGCACCGCGGAGGAGGTGGACCCCATCGCGGTGGACAGCGTCCGCAACTTCCTCTTCGGGCCTCCGGGCGCCGGCGGGCTGGACCTGGTGTCGCTCAACATCCAGCGCGGCCGCGAGCACGGCCTGGCGGACTACAACACCCTCCGCGCCTCCTACGGCCTGCCGAAGGTGAAGAGCTTCGAGCAGATCACCTCCAACCCGGACCTGCAGAAGAAGCTGAAGGACCTCTACGGCAGCGTGGACAACATCGACGCCTGGGTCGGCGCGCTGTCCGAGGACCACGTGAAGGGGTCCAGCACCGGGGCGCTCGACCGCGCCATCCTGGTGGACCAGTTCGCCCGGCTGCGCGACGGCGACCGGTTCTTCTACAAGAACCAGTTCTCCGGCGCGGAGCTGAAGAAGATCGACTCCACCAAGCTGTCGGACATCATCAAGCGGAACACCGAGATCTCGAACATCCAGGACAACGTGTTCTTCGCCCCGGAGGAGACCAAGTAACCCCAGCGCAGCACAAAGCAGACACCGCACGCCGGCCCGCGCGTCCACTCCAGGGACGCCGCGGGCCGGGTAATTTTGGCCCGCCCGCGCGTCTACTGGTCATGCAGGACGATCCGCTGCTGACCTGGCTGAAGGACCGGCTGTACGGCGAAGTGGTCGGGAATGACACGGCCCCTCCGGAGCTGGCGGCGCCGGAGGTGGTGCGCGCCGTGGAGGAGGCGAGGAGCGCGGCGCGCGAGGAGCTGGAGCTCTGGCGCGAGCTGCGGCAGCGCGGCGTGGCCCCACCCCGGTCGGACGCGCGGCGCGTGCTGGGGCTGAGCGTGGAGATCGGCTTCCCCGAGGGGACGGACATCATCGTCGCCTTCGCGGACGGGACCTCGCTGTTCTTCAGCCGCGTGGGCGCGGCGCTGATGGGCGAGGACCCGCGCCAGGAGGTGGAGGTGGCGGCGCGAAGGCTGATCGAGGAGGCGGAGGCCTACGTGGTCATCGCCGAACCGGAGCGGGGGCCGCACCGGTCTCCGCCGGCGACCATGGTGCAGTTCACCTTCCTCACCCCGTCCGGCCCGCTCGTCGCCGCGTGCAGCAAGCACGCGCTGCGGAGCGGGATCGGCAAGCTGGCCCCCCTCTTCGAACCGGCCAGCGAGCTGATCGCGCTCAAGACCGACTTCCCCGAAGCCGCCTGACTGGGGGAGGATCCCCCGCGGCGGCCCCCGCGCGCGAGTGGCGGAACCGGTAGACGCAGGGGACTTAAAATCCTCGGGCCCGAAAGGCCGTCCGGGTTCGAGTCCCGGCTCGCGCAACGCTTCGCCTCAGCGGACCTCCAGCTTGCCGATGGCGAACTCCGCCGGCGCCACCACCTCGGTGCCGGTGCGGTCGCGCACGCCGGCGCGGAACCGCGGGCCCAGGGTGGCGCCGTCGAACACCACGCCGAACACCGGCGTGGCCGGCATGTTCAGCCTGATGGTGTAGAAGACCTGCCCCGGCGTCACCGCCGTGTCGCCCGCCACCGCGCCGGTGCCCGTGGGCCGCTGGCTGACGCCGGTGACCAGCACGTTGGCCAAGGGCCCGGAGGTGGGCAGCTTGGACGCCACCGCCGGCACGCTGGGCGCCTGGCCGGGCGGGAACACCGTCCCCGGCGTCATCACGAACGAGGCGGGGACGATCTTCGACGGGTCGATGGGCAGGTCCATGCCGATGGAGTAGCCGCTGAACGACGCCGACGCCTCCAGCCGCAGCACGATGGAGGTGTCCGTGGAATTCACGTCGTCCCGCACCAGCCGCACCTTCGACGAGGCGGTGGGGTTGGTGTACGCCAGCCGCGGCTGGGTGATGCTGAACGGCTGCGATGTCACCGGCACCAGCGACCCGGAGCTGGCGGACAGCTTGTACCCGGCGCCGAACGCGTCCAGCGCCAGGTCGACGAAGGTGGCCAGGCCGTCCACCGCCGCCAGCGAGGTGGCGCCCCGCAGCGTCGCCGCCCCCGGGTTCACCGCCAGCTGCACCTGCACCGTGGCGGTGGAGTGGGTGACGTTCCCGAAGTGGTCCAGGATGCCCACCTGCACCGCCGGCGTGAACGCCCGGTTGATCGACGTGTCCTGCGGCTCCACCACGAAGGAGAGCGACTCGTCCGCGGCGGGAGAGACGGTGAACTGGGCGCTGGTCGCCGCCGTCAGGCCGCTGGCGGACGCGCTCAGCGTGTAGAGGCCGGCCTTGTTGAACACCAGCCCTTCGAAGGAGGCGGCGCCGTTCTTCGCGGTGGCGGTGGTGGGCCCGCCGATGGCGGCGCCCGGCGGCCCGGAGCCGATGGAGAGGGTGACGTCCCCGGTGAAGGTGGTGGCCGGCTTGCCGTCCTTGTCCAGCGCGGTCACCACCGCGGCGGGGGCGAGCGTCGCGCCGGCCACGCCGGAGGGCGGCTGCGCGCTGAAGGAGAGCGAGGTCGCGGGGTTGTTGCAGCTACAGCCGTGGCCGACGAGCGCCGCCGTGAACGCGGCCGCGGCCAGGGTGCGGCTCCGGAGCGTGGTCATGGCCGGAGCCTACGCCCGCCCGGCGCCGGGCCGCCACGCGCGGCGGCCGGGCGAGGCGGCGCTCGGATCACTGCGGGAGCGACGGCCCGGTGTCCAGCACCTCGAAGTCGGAGCCGTGGACCGCGCGCAGCTCGGGCACCAGCGCGTCCATCAGCGGGTCCCAGCGGTCGTCGCTGTCGCCGGTGAGGTACCAGTCGCTCCCGTTGTCCGCGAGGATCAGCCCGTACGTCTTCAGCGCCGTCACCACGGTGGCGGTGGGCGGCGAGAGCCCGGCCATCGGGAAGTCGGCCCGCAGGCGGAGGCGCAGGCCCATCGGCGGGAGGTTGGCCCCGGAGGTGCCGGCGGCGTGGGTGGCGGGATGGATGTACGCCGTCGCGGTGCGGTTGACGGTGAAGCGGATGGCGTGGCGGATCTCCCCCTGCAGCACCTCGTCCACGCGCACCAGGCCGGGGAGGATGGGCAGCCCGGCGGCGTCCGCGCTGGTGATCTGCTCGCCGCGGAGCGCGTTGCTGCCCAGGTGGAAGACGGCGCCGTTGGAGGCGCGCCAGGGCGCGGAGGTGAAGCTCTGCGCGTTGTACAGCTCGTAGAGCGTGCAATTGTCCGGCGCGCCCGCGGTGTCCACGTAGAGCACGTGCCGGTCGGAGCCCGAGGACGCCGCCGGCCCGCCCTCGATGGGCGCGGTGGTGGGGATGGGGTAGCAGAAGTTGCCCCCGCCCCCCGAGCACGCCAGCGGGTCGCTCTCCGACGCGCCCCAGCTGGAGGTCCACTGCAGCGCCACCGGCTGGGCGCCGCTGCCCGACGTCCAGGGGATGCCGTAGTGGTCGGCCGACCAGTTGCCCCAGTCCGGGTGCAGGCCGGCGGTGGGGTTCATGGTGGCGAGGATGGCGGCGCCGTCACCGCGCGGCGACATCCCGGTCGCCGGCTGGTTCCACGGGTTGTCGGACGGGAAGAGCCGGCAGCCGTCCAGGGTGGCCCCGCCGTCGAAGCCGCCGTTCGGGTCGCCGGCGCAGCCCGCGCAGCCCGCCGCGCCCGCTAGCAGCGCGGCGGCGAGGAAGGAGAGCGCTCGCTTCACCAAGGGGGCGATCCGCGTCAGCTCCGCGAGGGGAAGATCCCCTCCAGGGCGATGATGAAGGAGACGCAGAGGAACGGGTTCATCACCGGCAGCGGCTGGCTCCCGCCGGAGGTGTTGATGGAGTTGGCGGCCATCTGGGTGTCCGGGGGCAACCCGCTGGAGTAGGTGGAGACCGAGTTGGAGCTGCTGTCGACGGCCTTGGCGCAGACCGCGCCCGTCGGGAGGTCCGTGTTGCCCTGGTCCGACCGCGCGTTGACGGTGTGCGAGTGGGCCGGCATCTGGTTGACGAGCATGGTCACCGACTCGGTGCCGCTCACCTCACCCAGGGAGCGCTGCGACAGCCCCTGGCCGTTGCCCCAGTGCATGGGGAAGCGGCCCTGGTAGTTGGGGAGGGCGAAGGTCTGTACCCCGTCACCGCCGTAGGTCGTCCCCAGCAGGGAGAACAGCGCGGTGTTCTGGGCGATGGACATGATCTGCCCGTTGCAGAAAGCCCAGCCCCGCGGGGCGAAGTTGCCCCCGAACATCCGGATCTCTCCAAGGAACGGCTCCGACATTGATTCCCCCTCCCAGGGTGGAGCGCCCACGAAACCACGTCAGCCGCCCGGTCGCCACTCCATCAGGACGTAGGGGCCGCCGGCGGCGCGGGCGGTGAAGCCCAGGCGTTCGTAGAGCGCGGCGGCGCGGCTCCCCTGCAAGGCGTGGAGCCGGACCGGCAGGCCCGCCGCCCGCGCCTCCTTCAGCAGCGCCCGGACGAGCCGCGTCCCCAGGCCCCGAGCCCGGTGCTCCGGGAGGAGGGCGATGTCCGCCAGCCGCAGCTCGTCCTGGCGCCGGTCGACGAGGAGCCGCCCGGCCGGCGCGCCGCCCAGGAGGATGATCCGGTGGTCGGCGCGCGGGAGCTGGGCCCGGTAGTGCTGCTGCTGGGCGAGGTACTGCATGCGGAGGAACCCCTCGCGCTGCGGGCCGACCAGGCCCCAGGCGTCCAGCTCCTCGGCCCGGGTGCTGGCGTAGAGCGCGAAGAGGAACGCGTCGTCCTCCGGGCCGGCCGGGCGGAGCTCGGGGTCCATTCCGCGAGCGTAGTGCGCACCGCCATGGTGCCGCGCGGGCTAGGCCTCGGCGAATGCGCGCAGGGCGTCGCGGCCGTCGTGCAGCCACGGATCGCCGTGGGCCATGAGGAGGTGGTCCCACCGCTGCTTCGCCAGCCTGGCGTAGGCCTTCCTCAGCCCGCGCTTCACCCGGGGTGCATCCTTCAGGTCATCCACCAGGTAGTGGTCGGGGAGGAAGATCAAGGGGCCGCCGCCGCCGCTGGAGGAGCCCCGCTTGAAGCGGACGACGCCGTCCGCCACCGCCGCCGCCTTGAGCCTGGGGAGGACCACGGCGAACTCGTCCGGGCAGAGGACGCCGATGCCGACGGCTCGGAGGCCGCCCGGGAGCCGGTCGCCCGCGCCGTACCCCCTGGCGTGCGCGCGGAGCTCCGGCTTCAGGCGGCGCAGCCCCTTGCGGGGGACCCACACCGGGCACCCGAACGCCTCGGCGATCTGCAGCGAGTGGCGCGAGTGGAGCCCGGTGGTGAGGACCACGTGCTCCGGGGGCCCGTGCTGGCGGAGCCAGGCGATCCCGCCGGAGGGGAGGAGCGGGTCCAGCACCACCTTCTCCCGCTCCGCCAGGTACGAGTGCACGCGGACCTTGATGTCCGGGTGCAGCGTGGTCCAGTGCCACAGGCCGGGGACGATCTCCTTGGGGGCGCCCATGGGGCCGCGAGCCTCCCCCTTCACCGCCCCCCTGGCAACCCCGGAGATCAGGTCCGTCGCGCGGTGAGCCCCCGCCGCATCCGCCCCAGCCACCGCAGCCGGCCCTCCAGCTCGCAGACGGAGGCGTGGATGGAGAGCGCCTCGAAGTCGTCCGGGCGGATCCGCCGGGAGGCGTTCCCGCGCAGGCGGTCCAGCGTCTCCCGCGTGCTCCGCGCCGCGTCCGCGAGGAACCGCCGCCGCCGCGCCGGCGGGAGCACCGCGAGGAAGCAGAAGCGGGTCCGGATGGGATCGTAGGTGGGGCCGCACACGTCCGCCGCGGCCACCTGGGGCACCCACGCGCGCAGCCGCGCCGCGCCGGCGGCGGTGGCGGCGAGCACCTTCTTGCCGCGCTCGCCCCAGCTCCGCGCGGTGGCGGCCACCAGCCCCAGCGCCATCAGCCGGTCCAGCACCGGGTAGATGGACCCCGCGCTGTCGCTCCAGCGCGGGGTGGAGGAGGCGGCCAGCTCGCGGCGGACGGCGTAGGCGGTGCACGGACCGTCCCGCCACACCACGCCCAGCACGCACGCCTCCAGGTCGGTGAGCGCCCGTTCGCTGCGCGGCGGCAATCGCCGCTTCATCCGTTTCGTACTATTCATCCGATTCGAATCAACGCTCTCTGGAGGCTACCATGCTCGGAACCGTCGCCGCACTCGCGCTGCTCGCCGCTCCGGCCGCCGCGCCGGACGTGAAGTCGATGCTGGACTGCTGGGCCAAGGCGCTGGGAGGCCGCGAGGCGCTGGCGAAGGTGTCGTCGGTGGAGTACGAGGGGACGACCACCTCGCCGGGGGACAAGGGCGCCTTCCACGGCTGGACGCGGTCGGACGGCGCGAGCTACGAAGAGGAGTCCTTCGGGCCGGTGTCCTGGCGCTCCGCGTTCGACGGGAAGCGCGCGTGGCTGGTCGAAGGCACGGCGCCGGTCCAGGACGTCACCGGCACGGAGCTGGCCCGGTCCATCACCGGCGCGTACGTGGACAGCTGGTCCGGGCTGCTGCCGGGCCGCGTGCCGGGCGAGGTGCGCCCGGGGCCGCAGCCGTGGACGGTGGTGCTGGCGCCCAAGGGCGGGCGGGAGTGGACGCTGGCGCTGGAGCCCAAGGGCTGCCTGCCCAGGAGCGCCACCTTCCAGTCCGGCGACCGGGCCGTCACCATCAAGTACCTGAAGTGGACCGCGGTGAACGGGGTGCAGTTCCCGGCGGAGACGGAGCAGACGGACGGCGATCCGCAGACCACCTACCGCTCCCGCGTCGCCAGCACGAAGGTGAACGTCCCCTTCCCGGACGCCAAGCTGGCCAGGCCGGAGTGGAAGGCGTCGGTGACCATCCCCCCCGGGAAGAGCCCGGTGACGCTGCCGCTGCAGCTGACGCAGAACCACCCGTACGCGCCGTTCACCCTCAACGGGAAGGGGCCGGTGAGCTTCCTGGTGGACACCGGGGCGACGCGCGGCGTCCTGGACTCGGAGCGCGCGGCGCAGCTGGGCCTGCAGGGGCAGGGCAAGGAGGTGCTCCGCGGCGCCGGCGCCGGGCAGATCGAGTCCATCACCGTCGCCAAGCCGGTGTACGGGATAGGGCCCGTCCAGGTCCCGGGCGCCGCGTTGAGCACCGCGCCGCTCAAGGCGCTCTCGCTCCGCGAGGGCCGCTCCATGGAAGGCATCCTGGGCTACGAGGTGCTCAGCCAGTTCGTGGTGGAGTTCGACTACGCGGGCATCGCGCTGCGGTTCCACGACCCGGACTCGTTCCAGGCGCCGGCGGGCGCGACGGTCGTCCCGTTCACGCTCATCGACACCAAGCCGTTCGTGGAGGTGACGGTGGAGCTTCCGGACGGGCGGTCGATCCCGGCGAAGATGATCGTCGACACCGGGTCGCGCATGGCGCTCGCGCTGGCCACGCCCTTCGTGGACAAGCACAAGCTGGTGGAGGCGGTGGGCAAGACGCTGGACGCGCCGCTCGGCTTCGGCGTGGGCGGGCGCACGCAGCAGCTGCTGGCGCGGGTGAAGGCGCTCTCGCTGGGCGACCTGCGCATCGAGGCGCCGCTGACCGCGCTCTCGCGCGGCACCAAGGGGGCGGACGCGGACCAGGACGTGGAGGGCAACATCGGCGGCGACCTGCTCCGCCGGTTCACCGCGTACTTCGACTACAAGCGCGGCCGGATGCTGCTGGTGAAGAACGCCAGCTGGGGCACCCCGTTCGAATACGACATGGCCGGGATGCTGATCCAGTCCGCGGACATGCAGTTCAAGCGGGTGGTGGTGGCGGAGGTGATCCCCGGCGGCCCCGCGGCCGAGGCGGGCGTGAAGGCGGGCGACGAGGTGCAGGCGGTGGACGGCGACGCGGTGGAGCAACTGCCCATCGAGGCGCTCCGCGCCCGGCTCCGCGCGCCGGGCGTGAAGGTGACGTTCAAGCTGCTCCGCGGCGGCAAGCCGGTGGAGGTGACGCTCACCACCCGGCGGTTGATCTAGCGGAGCGCCTCGAAGCGGAAATCGAGCTCAATGGCCTGGTGGCCGGGATATATGGACCCGGTCGGGCAGGTGATTGAGCATGGATGAGAGTGCCCGGGGATGGCCGCGTGGCTGAGGCGCCGAGGACCATCGATGCGCTCATCGCCCGAGGGGAGTCGATCGACCTCGAGTTCAAGAGCGACGCCAACGACTCCGAGCTCGTGGAGACGGTGGTCTGCCTTGCCAACGCGGGCGGGGGGACCTTGTTGGTCGGCGTGGAGGACGATGGCAGCGTCCGTGGGGCACGGCCGCGGCACGGCCGGTCGACCGATCCGCGGCGCGTGGAAGCGCTGGTTTCGAACTCCACCCGCCCTGCCATCGGGGTGCGCGCGGAGATGGTCGAGGCGCACGGCAAGCCCGTCCTCGCGGTGCGAATCCCGCCGGCGCCGATTCCGACCGCGACCTCGAACGGCCGGTATCTCCGCAGGGCCCTCGGCGGCGACGGCCGCCCCTCGTGCGTGCCCTTCTTCGTCTTCGAGACCGCCGGCCACGGTCTCGCCCACGATCCATCAGCGGCCGTGGTGCCGGGCGCCGTCTGGGGCGATCTCGATCCCCTCGAGCTCGAGCGCTTCCGCCGTTTCGCGCGCGAGAGTGTGGGGCGCGGAGACCGGGCCCTCGTCGAGCTGAGCGACGAGGACCTGTGCCGCGCGATCGGCGCGATCGAGGCCAACGGGGCGGTCCGGGCCATTCGCCGGGTCGGCCTGCTGCTCTTCGGCCGCGAGGAGGCCCTGAAGCGGCTACTCCCCACCCATGAGATCGCCTGGCAGGTCATCCGGGGGAGCAAGGTCGAGGAGAACGACATCAGCCGTGTCCCGTTGCTGCGCGCGTTCGAGGACGTGACGCAGCGGTTCCGCGCCAGGAACCGGAGCATCGAGATCGTCGACCTGTTTCGCACCGAGGTGCCGGATTTCTCCGAGGACGCCTTCCGCGAGGCCCTCGCGAACGCGATGACCCATCGAGACGTCACCCAACTCGGCGCCATCCACGTCCAGTGGACCGACGAGGGCATCCGGGTCGACAACCCAGGCGGCCTCCCGGAGGGCGTGCGCCTGGACAACATCCTGGTGACCCCGCCCCGGCCGCGGAACCCGTTACTCGCGGACGCGTTCAAGCGGGCCGGGATCGTCGAACGCACCGGGCGGGGGGTGGACGCCATTTTCTACGGACAGCTCCGGTATGGCCGCGCGGCGCCGCGCTACACCGCCACGGAGCGTTCGGTCTCGGTGGTCCTCCCTGGCGGGACCGCGAACCTCGAGTTGGTTCGGTGGGTGGTGGCGCAGGGCCGTGCCGGGCACGTCTGGGAGTTGCCGGAGCTCCTGCTCCTCCGGGCCTGTGCGGAGCAACGCGAGCTGACGAGCGAGGACGCCGCCCGCGTGCTGCAATCCAACACCGAGCGCGCCCGTTCGGTCCTCGCCAGACTCGTGGACGCGGGGGTCGTCGAAGCCAGGGGCGTGCGCCGCGGGCGCGTCTACCATCTCTCGGCGGAGATGTACCGGGTCCTTGGCAACAAGTCCGCCTACGTTCGCACCCGCGGTTTCGAGCCGCTCCAGCAGGAGCAGATGATCCTTCAGTACGCCCGGACGCACGGAGCGATCACCCGCCGGGAAGCCGCCGAGCTGTGCCGCATCACCGCCAAGCGGGCGACGGTGGTCCTCGCCAACTTGGCATCGACGAACCCGGAGCTCGTCTTGGAGGGCCAGCGCCGTGGTGCTCGCTATGTCTGGAGAGGGCCACGGGCTCCCAGGAAGGGCAGGAAATGACCTGCAGGGCATATCTCGGGGACGAAGTTATGCCCTCAGGGCATAACGGGGCATAAGTCTCTAGGCCGTGGCCTGGGCCAGGTGCCTCGGCTCCGGCGGGGGGATGCCGTGGCCCGCGCGCAGCTTCTTCACCACCTTCATCGCCATCAGCAGCATGGTGAACATGACGTGCAGCGCGGGGAGCGGCTTGAGCACCATCTGGCCGGCGCGGGTCTGACCGGCCTGGATGGCCTGGATCTCCGGCATCCGCGCGTCCTGGATGCGCTGGAGCGTGGCGGCGTCGGCGGGCTCGCCGCGCCGCAGCCGCGGGACCAGCTCGTTGGCCGCCGCGAAGGTGTCCCGGACGGCGACGTTGAGGCCCTGGCCGCCGGAGGGCGACATGGTGTGCGCGGCGTCGCCGAGGAAGAGGATGCCGGGCGCGTGCCAGGACTTCACCCGGTCCACGACGATCTTCAGCACCTGCATCTCCGTCTGCTCGGAGAGCTTGGCGTCCACCAGGCGGCGGACCTCCCCGCGCAGGGTGGGGAGCAGGCGCCGCTTCAGCTCCGGGATGTCCTTCTTCAGCGCCGCCAGGTCGCCCGGCGCGCTGTAGGCGATGTGCAGCCGCTGGTGGGCCGAGGGCTGGAGCACCGACACCACGCCCTTGCCGAACATGTGCACCTCCACCGACGAGGGGAGGGCGGACGGCGCGTCGGAGAAGTCGAAGCGCAGCCAGAGCGCGTCCGCGGTGGTCTCGAACGTCTCCGTCTCCAGCCCGCACGACCTCCGCAGCGCGCTGTTGCGGCCGTTGGTGACCACGAAGAGATCGCCGTCCACCCGGCCCTCGGCGCCCGCCTTCCGCGTCCTCATCGCCACCACCCGCCCGTCCTCGCGGATGCCCTCCAGGACGGTGGTCTCCAGGTCCAGCCGGTAGCCGGGGAAGGCGCTGCACAGCTCGTGGAGCAGGCCCAGGAGCCCCGGCTGCGAGACGATGGCGCCCACCTCCACCGGGCCGGGCACGCGCACCTCGCGCCGGTGGCCCAGGTACATCTTCCGCTCCACGCCCGGCAGCGCCAGGCCGCGCGAGACCAGCCGCTGGAAGATCCCCGCCTTCTCCAACTGGTCCACCACCGACCGCTGCACCAGCTCCCCGCGGAACTCGCGCTGGAAGTCCGGGTGCCGCTCCAGCACCCGCACCCGCACCCCGCTGGACGCCAGCTGGTAGGCCAGCATCATCCCCGCCGGCCCCGCCCCCACGATCACCACCTCTGGATTCGACTGCGACATCCCGACGCTCCCGGTTCGTTTAGCGGCGCGGCTAATTAGCGCGGGAGCTAAGCGTTCGTCAAGCGCGCCGACCGGGCCCGGGGCTACTTCGTCGTGAGCGGCGGGAGCTTCATCTCCTTCACGCACCGCTGGTCGACGGCCTTCGGGTCGGCCGCCTGGAGGAAGGCCTTCTCCATGGACTGGATGCACGGGCCGGCCGGCACGTGCGTGCCCGGGGCCACGACGTGCACGGCTCGGGAGAGGGTCTTCGCCGCCTCGGCGCCGAACGAGGGCGGCGTCACCGGGTCCTGCGTGCCGGAGAGGAGGAACACCGGCACGCTGGAGGTCACCGGGTCGCCGTAGCCCGGCTCCAACGGCCCGCGCGGCCAGCCCTCGCAGGCCGCCATCTGCTGGCTGACGCGCGAGTCGCCCAGGTAGGTGTCCTTGCTCTCGCGCTCGATCTCCCCGGGCCCGATCCGCGAGAGGTCCTCGGTGCAGGTGATCGAGAGCAGGTTCCCGAAGCGGAGCCCGCCGCGCAGCGCGCGGTTGGAGGCGGCGGCGGCCTCGGCGAAGGGGACGAGGTCGCCGGCCGCGGCGCGGTGGAGCAGCGCGGGGACGTCGCGCTGCCGGGGGAGGTAGTAGGTGTACACCCGGAGCGACTCGGCGAAGCGCTGCCAGGTGAGCTGGGCCTTGGTGGTGGCGCCGGTCTGGGGATCCTTCAGCGTCACCTCGGCGGGCTTCTCGTGGAGCCGCTTCATCAGCGAGGCGAACTCGTCGCGGAGCTTCGGGAAGGCGGCCTTGCAGGACGGCTGGGCCGCGCAGTCGTCGAAGAGGAGGTCCAGCGCCCGCTGCCCGGCGCGCGCGTGGGTGAGCGGGTTCTTCATCGCGATGGGGGCGACGCCCTCCAGGATCGCGCTGCGGACGTGCTGGGGGTGGCGGCGGAGGTAGATGAGGGCCGCGCGCGTCCCCCAGGAGGCGCCATAGAGGTTGACCTGGTCGTAGCCCAGGGCCGCGCGGACCTCGTCCAGGTCGTCGACGGAGGCGGCGGAGGTGTACTGCTTCAGGTCCGCCTTCTTCGACAGCTCCTCGCGGCAGCGCCGCATCGCCTCGGGCGGGAAGAGGTCGTCCAGGTCGGACGCGCCTTTGGTGTCGCAGTCCAGGCGCGAGGGCCCGCCGGTTCCGCGCAGGTCCACCAACACCACGTCGCGCTCGTCGCGAAACCAGCTCTGCCACGCGTCGGGGGCGTTCTCGGTGTTGGTGGAGCCGGGCCCGCCGTAGGAGACGACGAGGATCGGGTCGGGCGCGGGCTTGGCGGCGCGCGAGGGGAGCACGACGACGTCGAGCGGGATCCGCCTTCCTTCCGGGTGGGCGCGGTCCTCCGCGACGGAGTAGGTGCCGCAGCGCACCTCGGCGTCGATGTTGGGGGCGTGACAGGGGTGGAGCAGGAGGGCGGCGGCGAGGGCCGGATCGGGGAGGGGCATGCCGCGGAGCTTCGGCCACGGCCGCCACGGCGGGAAGCGCGCTCCGTGCAGCCGGCGGGGCTACGGCGCCGCGAGCGGCGGGAGCTTCATCTCCTTCACGCACCGCTGGTCGACGGCCTTCGGGTCGGCCGTCTGGAGGAAGGCCTTCTCCATGGACTCGATGCACGGGCCGCCGGGGACGTGCGTGCCCGGCGCCACCACGTGCACCGACCGGGGGAGGTTCTTCGCCGTCTCGGCGCCGAACGGGGGCGGCGTCACCGGGTCCAGCGTGCCGGAGAGGAGGAAGACCGGCACGCGGGAGCGGACCGGGTCGCCGTAGCCGGGCTCCAGCGGGCCGCGCGGCCACCCCTCGCACGCGGTCATCTGCTCGCGGACGCGGGAGTCGCCCAGGTAGGTGCCCGAGCACTCGCGCTCGATCTCCCCGGGCCCGATCCGCGAGAGGTCCTCGGCGCAGGTGATGGAGAGCAGGTTGCCCAGGCGGATCGAGTCGCGCATCCGGCGGTTGGAGGTGGCGGCCGCCTCGGCGAAGGGGACGAGGTCGCCGCCCGCGGCGCGGTGGAGCAGCCGCGGGATCTCGCGCTGCTGGGGGAGGCGGTAGGAGAGCACCCGGAGCCCCTCGGCGAAGCGCTGCCAGGTGAGCTGGACGGGGGTGGCGACCCCGGTCTCCGGGTCCTTCAACGTCACCTCGGCGGGCTTCTCGTGGAGCCGCTTCATCAGCTGGGCGAACTCCTCGCGGAGCCTGGGGAAGGCGGCCTTGCAGGACGGCTGGGCGTCGCACTCTTCGAAGGTGCGGTCCAGCGCCTGCTGCGCGACGCGCGCGTGGGTGAGCGGGTTCTTCATCGACAGGGCGGCGATGCCCTCCAGGATCGCGCTGCGGACGTGCTGGGGGTGGCGGCGCAGGTAGATGAGGGCCGCGCGCGTCCCCCAGGAGTTTCCATAGAGGTTGACCTGGTCGTAGCCCATGGCCGCGCGGACCTCGTCCAGGTCGTCCATGGAGGCGGCGGTGGTGTACTGGGTGAGGTCCGCGACCTTCGAGAGCGCCGCGACGCAGCGGTGCATCTTCTCGGGAGGGAAGATGGTGTCCAGGTCGGCGTGCAGGGTCGCTTCGGCGGCCTCGGCGGGGCAGTCCAGCCGCGCGGGCCCGTTGGTGCCCCGCAGGTCCACCATGACGACGTCGCGCGCGTCGCGCCACCAGCTCTTCCACGCGTCGGCGGCGTTCTCGGTGTTGGTGGCGCCGGGGCCGACGTAGGAGACGACGAAGAGCGGATCGGGCGCGGGCCTGGCGGCGCGCGAGGGGAGCACCACCACGTTCAGGTCGATCCGGCGGGCCTTGTCGGGGTGCGCGCGGTCCTCCGGGACGGCGTAGGTGCCGCATTTCACCTCGGCGTCGATGCCGGGGACGCGGCAGGGGTGGAGCAGCAAGGTGGCGGCGAGCGCCAGGGCAGGGGCAGGCATGGCCGGAGAATGATCGGTCACCGCTGCCACACGGGAAAGCGCTCTCCCGTCAGCCAGCGGTGAATCGTCCAGTCCGTGAGCAAAGGCGCCACCACGTGCAGGGTGGAGCTGAAGGCGGCGGCGGTGGCGGCGGGCTCGCACAGCGCGGTCCCCGGCGGGAGGACGGTGGAGTGGCAGAAGTCCATCCGGTCGCCCTCGAAGACGACGAGGCCCACGTGGTAGTCGAGGCCCACCACGTACAGGCCGGGTCCTTTCGCCCGGATGTGCTCGATCACCTTGGCCCGATCTCCCCGGGTGAGCCGCGCCACCTCCGAGGGCGGCGCCAACGAGCGGACGATGGTTTCGGAGGCCGCCTGGGCCATCCGCGCGCGGGGGACGTTGAAGCCGGCGTCGCGGAGCACCGTGGTGACCAGGTAGCCGCAGGCGATGGCGCCTTCGCCCGGCGTCTCCGAGGTGCCGTTGAGGTCCCACGGCGTCCCGGACCACGGCGGGAGCAGGTCGTCCACGATGGCGCGCATCGCGCGGGCGCGGGCCACGCCGAGGGCGGGAGCGCCCGCGCCGTACTCCGACGCCAGCGCCTCACGCGCGGCGCCCACGGCGACCACCGCGCGCCGGTACCCCTCCACCTTGGAGGGCGGGGCCGGGACGGACGCGCCGCCGATCAGCAGGGCCAAGACGAGCGAGCCGATCGCCACGGCGGGTGGGACGCCCGCCGCGGAGGTGCGGTTCCAGGAGGGTGATCCGCTCCAACGCGGCGCACCCGGGGGCGGAGCGGGACCTCTTGCTGCACCCGGTACGCGGCGGCTACGCGGACGCGGCGGCTACGCGGACGCGGCGGCGGCGACCGGGGCCGGCGCGCGCCGCAGCAGCTGCCAGAACACCAGCCCGTGGGTGACCAGCAGCGCGGGCACCACCAGCACCGGCAGCAGGTAGGCCACGCCGATGGGCTTGGCCAGCATCTGGAACCGCTGCGCGTTGACGGTGGCCAGGGCGAGGTCTCCGAAGCCCACCAGGTTGAACGCCCACACCGCGGCGCGGGCCGGGAACCCGTCCAGCCGCAGCGCCGCCAGCGCGACCAGCGCCAGCACCGCGGCCGCGACGTCGCCCCAGGCGGTCGGGTCGGAGAAGCCCGCCGCGGGCGGGTCCGGGACCGCCACCGGGTTCAGGTACATCATCCCCAGGTGGCGGAAGCTGTGGAGCAGCAGGACCGGCGCCACCGCGGCGGCGAACGGCCGCTCCCGCATCGCCGGGATCCAGTACTTCCAGGCGATCAGGCTGAAGGAGAGCAGCGAAAAGTAGAACTCGGTGTTGAGGACGGCGGCTGGGCTCATGGTGGCTCCATCTTAACGATGTTAAGATTATGCGCCACCAATCTTTCTGGTGTCAAGATAGGATCGAGCCGAGGATGCCGAGGCAGCGGAAGCCGGTGGACGCGTACCACCACGGAGACCTGAGGGCGGCGCTGGTGAGGGCCGGGGCGGAGCTGGTGGCCCGGCGCGGGGCCGCCGCGCTGTCGCTGCGCGCGGTGGCGCGGAAGGTGGGGGTGTCCCACGCGGCGCCCTACCACCACTTCGCGGACAAGGACGGGCTGCTGGGGGCCATCGCCGCCTCCGGCTTCGAGAAGCTGGACGCGGCGCTGGCGGGGGCGCTGGCGCCGCTGGAGGGCCGGCCCCCGCTGGAGCGGTTCCAGGCGCTGGGCCCGGCCTACGTCCGTTTCGCGGCGGCCGAGCCCCACCTCTTCCAGCTGATGTTCCCCTCGCGCGGCGGCCGGCGCGGCTCCGTCCAGGAGCTGGGAGAGGTGGCGCGGCGGCCGTTCGCCCGGGTGCGGGCGGAGGTGGAGGCGTGCCTGGCCACGTGGAAGGCGCGGCCGGTCCCGGACGCGACGCAGGTCACCATGCTCGCCTGGGCGTCGATGCACGGCCTGGCCACGCTGTGGACGCAGGGCGCGCTGGGCGCGGCAGGACAGGGCCCGGAGCGGTTGGCCTCGGAGCTGGCGGCGCTGGTCACCCGGCTGGTGGAGCCACCGACCCGGTAGCCCAGCCGGCGACGGCGCGGCGCATGGTCTCCAGCGGCATCGGCCCGGAAGCGAGGAGCTGGTCGTGGAACGCCTGCCGCGAGAAGCGCGCGCCCAGGGCCTTCTCCGCGTCCGCGCGGGCGGCGGCGATCTCCGCGGCGCCCAGCGCGTCCGCCATCCCCGTCGCGGGCCAGACGATGGCGCGGTCGATCTCCGCCTCGGCCTCGGCGCGCGGCGCGGGGAAGATCTCCATCAGGCTCTCGACGGCGTGCTCGCGCGTCCACTTCAGCGCGTGCATCCCGGTGTCCACCACCAGCCGCGCGGTCCGCCACCACTGCGACAGCAGCATCCCCAGCCGCGCGCGGTCGTCCGAGTAGAGGCCCAGCTCGCCCGCCAGGCGCTCCGCGTACATCGCCCAGCCCTCGATGAACGCGGGCACCCCCGCGCGCCGCCGCACCAGGGGCAGGCCGCCGGCGATCTCCATCGCCCGGGTGACCAGCACGTGGCGGCCGGGCGCGGCCTCGCGGGCCACCAGCGCCTCCATCCGGTAGCGGGGCGCCGCCTCCGCCTGCGAGGTGTTGATGAGGAGGAGCGCCGGGCGCGAGCCGTCGTCCACCGGCGGCTCGTAGTGGAGGGGCGGCGCGCCCTTCTCCATCATCTCCGGGACGGCCTCCACGTGGAGCGGAACGGGCGGGTAGCGGCCGAAGGCGGCGGCGAGCCCGCCGTGGAAGCGCTCCACCGCGGCGCGGTAGGCCTCCAGCATCTGCCTCCGGTCCGCGAAGTGGGGGTCGGCCCCGGTCCACTTCACCAGGGTGCGGCGGTCCGACCGGCCGACGAGCGCCCGCAGCTCTCCCTCGATGAAGAAGAGCTCGCGCGCGCCCAGCTCGTGCAGGTCCACCGGGGGCCGGCGCGCGCCGGCGCGGTAGCGGATGGCGAAGCCGTAGACCTCGGCGCCGTCCGGGAGCGACCACAGCCCGACGTCGGCGCGCGCCCGCGGGAGGTAGTCGTGCTCCAGGAACTCCAGCAGCGCCCGGTACCCGGGGTAGACGTGCTGGCTGGTGTTGATCGCCAGCTCCGTGTGGCACTCGGCCGGGCGGCCGCGGACGAAGGCCGAATCGGAGGGCGGCACCGCCAGGCGGTCGCGCAGCTGCGCCAGCACCCGCTCCACCAGCAGCCGCGGCGCCGCCCGCCGCCGGGCCAGGCCCGCGCGGAGGTTGGAGAGGACGCCTTCGATCTGGATCGGGAAGGAGCGGTAGCGCGCCGAGAGGTTCGCCAGGTCCTGCTCGTCGCGCAGGGGGTGCTGGGCCATCAGGGCCGGGAAGGAGACGTGCGGCCCTTCCATCGGGTTGACGGCGATCTCCGGCAGCCGCAGCCGCTGGAGGTCGATGAGCTCCGCCAGGTGCTGCCGCAGGAGGTCCGCGGTGATCTCATCCTCCTGAGCGCGCGGCCCCAGCGCATCCAGGCGGCGCACGAATTCGTGGGCGTCGAAGGCCCGCCGCGCGACCCCGTCCGGGGAGAGGTCCGTCAGCCGCTCGTCGTACCGGTGATCTCCGAGCGCGGTGGCCACCTCCGGGTTCTCCCGGAGCTGCCACTCCCAGAAGTCGGCGGCGACGGCGCCGACGCTGTCCGGTTCCGAGGCGGCCATCGGTGCGTCCCGTAGCACGGATCATGGCAGCATCCGCCCCAACTTTCCGGTGCCGTCAGCCCGGCGCCGCGAACCGGTCGTAGAGGCGGCCGGCCGCCACGCCGCCCAGCAGCGAGCCCAGGACCATGCTGGCCGAGAAGCGGAGCCAGATGGACGCCGGCATCTGGCCCATCACCACCGCGCCGAAGCCGAAGAGGCGGTTGACGGCCAGGAGCAGGCCGGCCGCGCCGAGCGCGGTCGCGGCGCCGGGGCGGAAGCGGGCGCGCATGAACCCGTAGGTGAGGGCGATCAGCACGCCGTAGACGAAGTGGACGGTGGTGAAGTAGCCGCCGATGGCCGGGCCGTCGGGGGTGATGCCCTGCGCCGCCAGGACCTTGTTCCAGTCCGGGGCCACCAGCAGCGCGCTGTTGGGGATGTCCACCAGGTTGACGATGAGCCCGCAGAGCAGGCCGGCGGAGAGCACGTGCTTCCAGTTCATGGCGGTGCGTCCTTCTTGAGTTCCGGGAAGCGGAAAACCGACTGCCAGGTTTCTTTTCGAGTGAACTGATTTACGAGTCGATTCGAGAATGCGCTTGTCCCCACGTGCTGACCTTTCAATCGGTATGGTCAGTTTCAATAGGAGTTATAAGAACATGCGTCTCTCGAATGACATGATCCGTCCCCTGGCCTCTTCGCTCGCCTCCAACCCGCAGCAGGCTTCGGCTCCCCGCCAGGCCATGGGCTTTTCGGGGGTGGATTCCTTCACCCCGGCGGCCTCCGTCGCTTCCTCTCCGCAGCCCTATACGGTGCAGCGCGGCGACACGCTGTGGGGGATCTCGCAGCGGTTCGGCACCACCGTGCAGACGCTGCGCGACCTGAACCCGGCGGTGCGCAACACCGACCTCATCTACCCGGGCCAGGTGCTCAACGTCCCCGGCGCCGCGCCCACGCCGAACCCCACCCCCAGCCCCACCACGCAGGACTACACCATCCAGTCCGGCGACACGCTGAGCGGGATCGCCACGCGCTTTGGCACCACCGTGCCGGAGATCCAGCGGCTGAACCCGTGGATCACCAACCCGGACTGGATCCAGGCGGGCTGGGTGATCAAGGTGCCGGGCGGGACGCCGAACCCGGGTCCCGGTCCGACTCCGGGCCCCGGCCCCGTTCCCCCGGGCCCGCTCACCAACGAGATGAACCACCAGTTCTCGCTGCCGGAGACCTGGCCGTCCATCAAGCAGTACTCCAACCAGTACGGTCTCGACCCGCATGTGCTCGCGGGGATGATGTACCAGGAGTCGGGCTTCAAGAACTGGCAGGTGCACGCGGACGGCACCGGGCACGGCCTGCTCGGGCTGGACGACAACGGCCTGCTGCCCGACTTCGAGCAGTGGGTGCGCGCCAACAAGCCGGGCCAGGAGAGCTACTCGGCCGGCCGGGGCGCCGGGGCCTCCAGCATCCCGCCGGACTGGCAGATCGAGTACTCCGCCCAGAAGCTGGCGAGCATGAGCCGGGCGTACGGCGGCGACTTCGCCGCCGCGCGCGCCTGGTACCGCGGCCCGGGCGGGATGAACGACTCGATGGGCTACCACTACGAGAACCTGATCCGCAGCCACATCGCCAACCTGTTCGCCAACGGCGATCCGCCGGACCAGATCCCCAGCCCCGGCCCGGTCCCCGGCCCCACCAACGGTCCGATCACCACCGTCGACCAGGCCAACAAGGTCTTCATGAGCCAGTGGGGCCCCACCCCGTACACCAGCGGCGGCGCGCCCTACCACTACGACGACTGCGGCCCGACGTCGGCGGCGATGACGGCGGAGGCCATCGGACTGTGGCCGCAGCACGGGCCGGAGTCCTCGCTGGATACGATCGACCGGATGCGCGACACCATCCTCGGGTACGACTCGCGCGACTCGCAGCTGATGGGGATGGGGCAGCTCCAGACCGGGCTGAACAAGATCGGCGCGCAGACGCAGAACCTGTACGGCGACCCGGTGCAGTCGGTGGACGGCGCCGTCGGCCGCGGGCACCCGGTGATCCTCGGCGGCTCCGGGGTGTGGAACGCCTGGGGCGCGAATGAGTCGGCCTCCGGCCGGTACCTCAACTACCGGAACCCGGGCGGGCACTTCGTCACCGTGATGGGGAAGACCGACGACGGCCGCTACATCGTCAACGACCCGCTCGCGCGGAACGGGGCGATCACCGTCACCGGCGATCAGATCCGGCAGTTCTGCAACGGCGGGTTCGGCATGCTGGAGGCGTGGAACCCGAACGCGGCGCCGCCCCCGCCGCCGCCTCCTCCTCCTCCGGCCCCGGCGCGGGCGTCGTTCCAGACCGTCACCGGTAACTACATGTCCGCGCACGCGGGCGGGCTGGACGCCACGGGCACGTACGTGGGCTCCAACGAGGGGTTCGAGATGACGGACCTCAACGGCGGGGACCTCCGCAGCGGCGACTTCATCAACCTCAAGACCAACCTGGGGCAGTACGTGGTGGCCGAGTACGGCGGCGGCAACGAGGTGAACGCCAACCGCCAGGTCGCCGCCCAGTGGGAGCGCCTCCAGATCGTCGAGATCGGCGGCGACGGGATCATCCAGGATGGGGACCGCGTCGCGTTCCAGACCTACGACGGGCAGCACTACCTGATCGCCGAGAACGGCGGCGGGGCGAACGTCACCGCGACCAGCAACATCCCGGGCTACTTCGAGTCGTTCATCTACCGGAAGGCGTAGGTCCTACCTCCGTCTACCCGTTCCCGGGGGCCTGCCGGGAAGAAAGCGTGGGCATGGGGCTCTCACCCGGAGATCCACCGAGGGGGAGCCCCATGTCGCACGGAGAGAACCAGGAGCAGTGGAGCCGGGCCCAGCCGGGCCTCCCGCCGGCCGACCGATCTCGCCTCGTATCGTTCCGGTACACCGGCGCCGCCGCGTTCACCGTGGTGGGGCCGATCACGGGCCGGCGCTACCGGTTCATCGCCCCCGGCGCGGTGCTGGAGGTGGACAGCCGGGACGCGCCGTCGCTGGCCACCGTCCCGCGCCTGTGGTGGATCTGAAGGCGGTCAGCGCTCGAAGAGGATGGTGGGCACGCCCTTGTACGCGGTCCGCGCGTATTCGCGGTAGCCGACCTTCTCCGCCACCCGGATCGAGGCCGCGTTGGCCGGGTCGATCATGCAGACGGTCCGGATCTTCGGCCCGAAGTGCTCGGCGCCCCAGCCGAGGGCCGCGCGCACCGCCTCGGTGGCGTAGCCCTTCCCGTGCGCGGACGGCGCCAGCGCCCAGCCGACCTCCGGGGTGTCGCCGAAGGGCGGGTCCAGCTCGCGCTTGCCGTCCAGGATGCCGACCTCGCCCAGGAAGCGGTCCGACCCGCGGTCGCGCACGGTCCAGAAGCCGTAGCCCAGCAGCGCCCAGTGCCCGGCGTAGCGCAGCAGCCGCTGCCACACCTCCTCTTTCGTGGAGGGCCGCCCGCCGATGTACTTCGTCACCACCGGGTCCGACCACAGCGCGAGCGAGTCCTGGAAGTCGTCCAGGCGGTGGGGGCGGAGGATGAGGCGGTCGGTGTCGACGGTGAACGGGGCGGGCATGGGTTGGTCAGGTCCGGCGGAGGAGGGCGGGGCGGTGATGGGTGGGGATCACCACGGAGAAGGAGGGGCGGTCATGCGCGCGGCGTGAGGATCGCGCCGGACGCTACCAGAGACGCTTCCTGCCCGGTCCGCCGCGCCGGCCACATCGGCCTGGTCACCCACGCGGGCTCGCGGCCGCGATCGCCGCCACGAACGTCACGTAGGCCGTCTTCACTGGACGATGAGCTCGCTCTCGGTGGAGTAGTCGCCGGTGCCGTCGGCCATCCGGAACTGGATCTCCGCGGTGTCGACGGAGGGGATCGCCGACAGGTCGAGGTCGTTGATCACCGCCACGGTGCCGCCGTCCACCGTCCCCATCCCGGAGAGGTCGATGTCGTACTGGCCGTTGATCCGGAGCACCGGGTCCCCCACCGACGCGTACTCGTCGTCGATGGAGAGCGTCACCGAGTACGTCCCCGCCGGCGCCGCGCTCTGCTGGCCGATGGTGCAGACCGGGCACGCGTTGGTCGCCGGCTGCGGGCCGGTCCACGGAGTGATCGCCGTCCCGAAGAACTGGCGCTTCGGGCACGGCGCGTCCGGGTACCTGGGGCCGGTCGTCACGATCGCCGCGTCCTCGCAGGTCTCCAGCAGCCCGGCCAGCACCCACTGCACGGGCGAGGCGTCGTAGGTGGTGGTGGCGGCGGCCTGCATGGCCGTCACGCTCACGTTGGGCAGCCGGGGCGGCGTGCCCCCGTAGGCCGGCCGCAGGGCGCACGCGGGGGGCGTCGCCGGACAGCTCTCCAGCGGGCCCGGGCATGCCGCGGCGATCGCCTGGCACAGGTTGACCCGCCGGACCTGCGCCTCCGCGGGGGACCGCGCACAGGGGTGGCTGCTGCCCAGGCAGAAGTCCGCGGCCGGGGTCAGCGGCGTCGCGGAGCTTCGAATCAGGTCCATCACCTCCGGCGCGGTGAGCTTGGGCCGGTAGCCCCAGACGGCCGCCGCGGTGGAGGTGGCGACCGCCGCCGCCGCGGAGGTGCCGTAGAGGACGGTGGTGGGATCGGCGCCGTCCATGGCCAGCGCCTGCGCGCCGGGCGCCGCCAGGCGCGCGCGCCCGCCCGGACGCGCGTTGAGCAGCGGCTGGTCGTCGGCGCGCACCCCGCTCACCGCGAACACCAGCGGGTTGTAGACGCCCGAGCCGGCCGGAGGCAGCAGCGGGAATGGACCGCCCGGCGTCCACCCGGTGTCCTCCACGGCGGCGCACTGCGCGGCGGTGGGGGCCGGCTGCTGCTCCCACGCGCCCGGGTACATGGGGCCGCGGGCGATCCCCGGCCCCCCCGGGTCGTTCCCGGCGGCGGCCACCACCAGCGCCCCCTGGCAGACCGCGTGGGTGATGGCGGCGTAGACCGCGCGCGTCCCCAGCGGCATCCCGGACGGGCTGTTGGGGTCTCCGCCCCAGCCCGGGTCCCAGCCCAGGCTGAGGTTGATCACCAGCCGCGGCTGGTTGCCGCCCCCCGCCTTGAACGCGCGCCAGACATGGACGGCGCCGTGGATCGCCTTGGCCACCTCGCCCTCGCTGCCGAAGTAGCCGCCGTGGAGCGGGTCCTTCGTCTTCAGCGAGAGGCGCGGCATCGCCAGCCGGTCCGCGACCTGCCCGATGCAGGTCCCGTTGGCGCTGGGGCAGGCGTGGTCGCGGATGATCCACCCCACCGAGTGGCCGTGGCCGGAGCGGTCGTCGCCGGGCGCGCCCGCCGAGTAGTAGTTGGGCGCGGTGTCCACCACCGCCACGCGGACCTTGGCCGGGGTCTCGTTCGCGCCCGCCGGGAGCTGCGGGAGCCACCCGGTCTCCCCGTGGAAGCCCTGCAGCAACCAGGGCCATCCGACGTTCACGCCCATGCTGGACCCGCTGGGGCCCGCCACGAAGCAGTCCCGCTCCAGCGCGCTCACCGCTCCGGTTCCCGTGAGCGCCGCGGTCAGCGCGGCGACGTTGGGCGGGTTGCCGGGAGAGGCCGGCGGCGGCGCCCACTCGTAGAGGCAGTAGCTCTTCAAGCCCGGCGGGATGCCCGGCCCGTCGGCCTCGGCGAAGAGCTTGGACCCTTCCCAGGTGCCGCCGCCGGCCGCCAGCGAGGGGCAGACCGTGTCCGGGTTCTTGAAGTACGCCAGCCAGCGGTCGTCGGTGCACGACCCGCCGAGCGCCGAGGGGGGCGAGACCTCCACGCAGGCGCCGCCGTCGGAAGGGCAGGGCGGCTTCCCGCCGTCGAACAGCCCTTGCTCCTCCGCGCGCATCCATCCGCCCGGCGCTCGACACGCCGTCACGGCGGCCACCGCCGCCACCAGCGCCAGGAGCGGCGCCAACCCGTTCTTCGCCTTCATGTGCGGTTCCCCCACTTGGAGTCACTACTGGACGAGGGCGCGGAACGCGCTCCAGTCCGCGCCCTCGTCTCGAAGCTTCTGCTGCGCCTGCCGGAGCCGCTCCGGCAACACCGAAGGCCCCGGCGGGCCACCGGGCGCGTAGAGCGCCTCGGAGAGCCGGGCCGTCGTCCGGTCGTCCACCGGCCGCGACGCGGCGATCACCGCCCGCGCCCCGGCGAGGACGAAGGCCTGCGCCAGGCCGATGCTCTCCAGCGACCCTTCCGCCGCTCGCCCCGTCTCGCAGCCCGCCAGCACCACCGCCGGCGGGGCCTGGAGGGTGAGGATGTCGCCCGCGTTCAACTCGCCGTCCGCGAGCGGGAGCGCGGAGTCCCAGCCTCCCTCCCCGCCGAAGCGCCCGTGGCCGGCGTAGTGGAGGAGGCGGACCGAACCCAGCGCCTGGCGAAGGGCGGACCGCGTGGCCTGATCGCCCAGCTGCAGGGTGCTGGGCTGCCCGCCGGCGATGAGCGCGGCGTGGACCGCCTCCGCCTCGCGCCGCGCCTCGGGGAGGTTGCGCAAGGGGTCGCCCACCACCAGCGATCCGCCGCCCGCGTTCGCCGGCGCGGCCGCCTTCGCCGCCGGGAGGTCTACCGCGTACGCCACGGGCTTCGAGGCGGCCAGCGGCGCGCCGCGCCAGGTCGCCGCGTGCAGGTCCGCCCCGCGCAGCGCGCCGTACGGGATGACCGTGACCCGCGCCGCCGCCTCCACCTCGCGGTCGAACGGCTGGAGCAACGCCGCCCCGCCGTCCTTCAGGTCAGGCGCCGCCGGCAGGGCGTGCGCCACCGCCTTGCCCGCCGTCGCCGCGAAGCCGTACCAGCGGTCCGTGGCCGGGAACCACATCAGCAGCAGCTCGCCCGGCTCCGGCGCGCGCATGGCCGGGGAGGGCGCCGCCGTCGCGCCCAGGGCGGCCAGCGCGTCGTCCAGCGCCCGCCGCAGCGCCACCGCGCGGGCCTGGCGCTGCTCGGCCGCCTCGCGCAGTTGGTCCTCGGCCAGCGCCCAGTCCTGGGCGGCCGCCGCCTCGAAGTCCGCGCGCCCGCGCCGGTACGAGGAGAGCGCGCGGTCCCAGGCGGTCCGCTCCGCCGGCCCCAGCGCGCTCAGTCGCTGGCCCAGGCCCACCGCCTGGAGGAACCGCGCGCGCGTCCGCCGCGCGACGAGCATGGCCTCGGAGGTCCGGCCCTGGCTGATCAGGAGCATGACGTGGTGCCGGGCGCCGCGCTCGCGGTCCGCCAGGAAGTGCTCGCGCCCCTCGGTGAGGGGGACCAGCAGCGCCTCGGCGTCCAGCAACCGATCCGCCTCCTCGTGCGCGCGCAGGGCCCCGGACGCATCGCCGCGCGCCGCCAGCGCCTCGGCCTTTCCGACCGCCGCGCGCCAGCGCCCCTCACCGGAGCCGGCGGCCGCCGCCAGCGCCTCCAGGCGCCGGTAGAGCCCCAGCGCCTCGGCGCTCTTGCCGCGCCCGAGCGCGATGCGCGCCTCGACGTCCAGCCACCACAGCACGGACCGCGGCTCCGGCGGGCCCCCCTCGCCGCGCGCCTCCTTCAGCCGCGCCGCCGCCGCGTCCAGGTCCCCGCGCCGCAGCTCGGCGAGCGCGAGGTTCAACAGCTGGTTGGCCACCTCCGGCGCCCGCGGGCACCCGGCGCGGAAGATGGCCAGCGCCCGCTCCAGGTGCGGCACCGGGTCGCCCAGCGAGTCGTCGCCGGCGGCGAGCATGGCCCAGGCGGTGTTGTTGGCGAGCGTCCCCGCGTTGCAGGGATCCCCCGGGTGGAGCTCCTTCAGCCGCTCCAGCGCGGCGCCCGGGCGGCCCAGCTGGCGGAGCGCGACGGCCAGCGCCATCACCGCCGCCTCGCGGTCCAGGGTCATCCCCAGGCGCTCCGCGCCGGCCGCCGCCTCCTCCAGCTGGCGCAGCGCCGAGCGCAGGTCGCCGCTCTCCCGCGAGAGGAGCCCGCGGTAATACGCCGCCTGCGCGCGGCCCTCGTCGTAGTCGCGGGTGCGCCGGTCCGCCGCCGCCAGCGCCGCCCGCGCCTCCTCGAACCGCCAGAGGTCGACGAGGGTGAAGGCCTGGGCGAGGGTGTCGCGGGTGGCCTCGGCCGCGTGGCCCAGGCGCTCGTGAGCGGCGGCGGACGCCGCGAGCTGGGCGATCCCTTCCTCGCGGTGGCCGGTGGCCAGCGACGCGCGGGCGATCATGCTGTCGGCGCGAGCGCGGTCCTCCTCGGCCAGGTCGGCCCGGCGCTCCGCCAGCAGCTTCGCCGCGTCCGCGATCCCGCCCTTGGGCACCAGCTCCATCGCCTGGACCAACACCGGGGCACGCCCCGGGTTGCGCACCGCCAGCCGCCACGGCGCCGAGCGACGGCCGCCCGCGTCAACGAGCACGACGTCGACCGCCGCCGCCCCGGGTGGGAGGTGGAGGGTGCGGAGCCCGTTACCCCCGGACGCGTCGAGCTCCTTGCCGTCGGCGAGGATGACCAGGCGCGACCCCGCGGGCACCGCGGCGAGCACGCGCAGCTCGCGGTCAGGCTTGAGCTCGCAGGTCGGTCCGCGCACCACGGCCAGGCAGCCGGCGTACTCCACCGCCGGCGGAGGCGGCGTCGGGCCTCCGCAGCGGGGAGCGCAGCCGCCCAGCACCGCGGCCAGCAGCGAGACCGTCCTGGGGTTCATGGACCCGTCTGCTCGAACCTCACGATGACCACCTGGGCACCCGGATCGGCGGGCGCCTCTCCCTTCGAGAGCCGGAGCGCGTCCTGCGGTCCGGCGCGAGGGGCGCCGGGGCGCTGGATGACGATCACCGCGGTCCACGGGCCCGGCTCCGGCGGGAGCAGCGCCTCCGCCTGTCCGGCGATC
>Ga0134122_10000359_pt1 | contig 29730 bp, 34 predicted proteins | sample KB302_FD_96461 | JGI IMG/M metagenome (GOLD analysis project Ga0134122, IMG submission 96461) | Terrestrial soil microbial communities without Nitrogen fertilizer from Kellogg Biological Station, Michigan, USA - KB3-0-2 | ecosystem: Environmental > Terrestrial > Soil > Unclassified ...
CAGGATGTCGGGCTCGTTGATCAGCGCGCGGGCGATCGCCACCCGCTGTTGCTCGCCGCCCGAAAGCTCGGGCGGAAACGAACCCATCCGATGAGCCAGTCCCACCCGGCGGAGCGCCTGATAGGCGAGCTTCTTCCTCCCGCGCAGGTCGACGCCGAGGATGCGCGGCAGGTAGCTCACGTTCTCGAACACGGTCTTCCGCGCGATCAGCCGAAAATCCTGGAACACGACCCCCATGGTCCGCCGCAGATACGGGATTTTCCGCTGCGGGATCGACGCCACGTTCCTGCCGTTGACCAGGATCTGGCCGGAGGAGGGAACCTCCTCGCGAAAGATCAAACGCAGCAGCGTGGTCTTGCCGGCGCCGCTCGCTCCGGTCAGGAACACGAACTGCCCGCGCCCGATCTCGAAGGTCAGATCCGACAGCGCGGCCTGGCCTCCCGGGTAGAGCTTCGAGACGTGGAAGAGCTGGATCAGACGTTTATCCCTCGGGAATTCCCAACTCTCGGCGCATCAGTTTTTGGACGGCGGGAGGCTGGGCGCGGCCGGCCGAGCGCTTCATCACCTGGCCGACCAGGAAGCTGAGCACCTGGAGCTTGCCCCCCTGAAGCTGCGCCACCTGCGCGGGAAACTCGGCGATCACCTCGCGCACCCAGGTCTCAATTTGTCTCATATCGGAAACTTGGGCCAGCCCCAGGCGATCGATCGCGGCGGCCGGCTCTTCGTCGCTGTCCCAGATCGCGACGAACACCTCTTTGGCCGCCGAGGCGGAGATCTTCCCCTGCTCGATCGCGGCGACCAGAGCCGCGAGCCGGGCCGGCGCGAGCGCGCTTTCCGGTCCCGCCTTCCGCTCCTTCAATTCGCGCAGCACCTCGCCCATCACCCAATTGGCGGCCGGCTTCGCTCCTTTGCTCCGGATCTCTCCTTCCGGCAGCGCGGCGACCGTCGCCTCGTAATAATCGGCCAGCTCGCGCGAGCCGGAGAGCACCGTGGCGTCCGCGGACGACAGCCCGTACTGCTCGGCAAAGCGCGCCCGCCGCACCCAGGGCAGCTCGGGGAGCGCCGCCACCAACGCCGCCCGGCGCGCCTCGTCGATCACCAAAGGCGGCAGGTCGGGCTCGGGGAAGTAGCGATAGTCGTGCGCCTCTTCCTTGCTCCTCAACGTGCGGGTCGTTCCCTTGTCGGCGTCGAAGCTGCGCGTCTCTTGGACCACGCGCCCGCCACCCTCCAGGATCTCGATCTGGCGCTCGATCTCGTACTCGATCGCCCGCGCCACGTTCTTGAACGAGTTGACGTTTTTCACCTCCGCGCGGGTGCCGAGGACCGGATCGCCCACCTTGCGCACGGAGACGTTTGCGTCGCAGCGCAGGCTCCCCTCTTCCATGCTGCCGTCGCTCGTCCGGGTGTAGAGGAGCAGCTGGTGGAGGGTCTGAAGATAGTCCTGCGCCTCGGCCGGAGAAGAGATCTCGGGGCGCGAGACGATCTCGACCAGCGGCGTGCCGCAGCGGTTGAAATCGACCAGCGATTGGCCGTACAGCGGCCCGCCGCCGGGCGCCTCGTGCAGGAGCTTGCCGGCGTCCTCTTCGAGATGCAGGCGCTCGATGCGCACCACCTTGTCGTGGGCCGACAGCGGCAACCGGCCGTCTTCGGCGAGCGGCTTGTCGTATTGGCTGATCTGGTACCCCTTCGGCAGATCGGGGTAGAAGTAGTTCTTCCGCGCAAACACCGACCGGGGGTAGACCGTGGCGCCGAGCGCGGTCGCCAGCTGCACCGCCAGATCGACCGCGTGGCGGTTCGCCACCGGCAGCGTCCCGGGATAGCCCAGGCACACCGGGCAGACGAGCGTATTCGGCTCGGCCCCGAAGCGGTTCGGGCAGCGGCAAAACATCTTGGTGGCGGTGAGGAGCTGAACGTGCACCTCGAGGCCGATAACCGCTTCGTATGCCATGGCGGCGGGGAGTTTACCGCAGGCGTGCGATATCCTCGGGGGGCGGAGCCCGCCGTCCCATGCGCGACAACCTCAAAGCCCTCTGGCCGTTCCTTCGGCCCTATCGCAACAAGCTCTGGCAGGGCTTGGCGACGATCATCGCCTCGGTCGTGATCGGCCTGCTCAATCCGCTGCTGATCGGCCACGGCATCGACGCGGTCCGGGCCGGGGCGGGCATGGGCACGCTCGCCGTTTTCGCCGTCGCGATGATCGGCGTGACGATCGTCGCCGGCCTGTTCAACTATCTCCAGCGCATGATCCTGGTGGCGATGAGCCGCGACGTCGAATTCGATCTGCGCAATCGATATTTCGAGCGGCTGGAGCTGCTGCCGCAGTCGTTTTTCCAGAGCCATCCCACCGGCGACCTGATGGCGCGGGCGACCAACGACCTCCAAGCGGTCCGCATGCTCTGCGGCCCGGCGATCATGTACAGCACGAACACGGTCCTGCTCGCGGTCGGCGCGATCGCTCTGATGGCGCGCATCCATCTCGGCCTGACCGGCGTGGCACTGGCGATCATGCCTCTGGTGGCGATCGCCACCCAGATGTTCGGCGACCGCATCCATCGCCTGTTCGAGGGGGTGCAGGAGCGTTTTTCGGCCCTGTCGGCCAAAGCGCAGGAGAACCTTTCCGGCGTCCGCGTGGTCCGCGCCTATGCCCAAGAGGAGCGGGAGATCGACGCCTTCGGCAGTGCGAACGCCTCTTACGTAGAAGGCAACCGCCGGCTGATCATCTGGCAGGCGGCGTTTTTCCCCGCGCTTCAAGGGTTGGCCGGAATCGCCATGGTGGCCGTGCTCTACTTCGGAGGCAAGCTCGCCATCTCGGGCCGGATCACGGTGGGCGAGTTCGTGACCTTCAACACCCTGCTCGCCCGGATGGTCTGGCCGATGATCGCGCTCGGCTGGGTGATCAACCTGGTCCAGCGGGGCACCGCGTCGCTCGGCCGAATGCGCGCCGTGCTCGAAGCCGAGCCGACGATCAAAGACGAACCGCCGTTTGCCGAGCCCGCCCGCTTCGCCGGGGAGGTCCGCTTTCGCGGCCTGTCGTTCTCCTATCGGCCCGGCCTGCCGCCCGCGCTCCACGACATTTCGCTCGACGTTGGCGCCGGCACCACGGTCGCGATCGTCGGCCGGACCGGCTCGGGCAAGAGCACACTGCTCTCTCTCCTGCCGCGCCTGCTCGATCCGCCGCCGGGCACCCTGTTCGTCGATGGCGCCGATCTGCGGCATCTGCCGCTCGAACGGCTGCGCGCGGAGATCGGCATCGTGCCGCAGGAGACCTTTCTCTTTTCGGCCACGCTCTCCGAGAACATCGCCCTCGGCCGGCCGGATGCGAGCGAGGCGGAGATCCTCGAAGCCGCGGAGATGGCGGGCCTCGGCCCCGATCTCGCGGACTTTCCCGCCGGGCTCGAAACGCGGGTCGGCGAGCGCGGCTTGACCCTTTCGGGCGGCCAGAAGCAGCGGGTGGCGATCGCCCGCGCGCTGTTGCGCCAGCCGCGCATCCTGCTGCTCGACGATTGCCTGTCCGCCGTCGATACCCACACGGAGGAGCGCATCCTCGGCAACCTTCGGCGTTTCTTCCCCGGCCGGACGGTCTTTCTGGTCTCGCACCGGGTCTCCGCGGTGCAGGGCGCCGATCTGATCGTCGTCCTCGACCAAGGCCGGATCGCCGAGCGCGGCACGCACGATCAGCTGCTCGCCCACGGAGGTCTCTACGCCGAACTGGCCGAGCGCCAGCAGTTGGAGGAAGAGCTGGCCGCCGTTTGACGTTACTCCCTCTCGGGAGGAACCATCATGCGCGTCATCATCACCGGCGGCACCGGCCTGATCGGAAAGGCCCTAGCCGCCCGGCTCGCCCAAGAAGGCGACGAACCGATCGTCCTGTCCCGCGATCCCGAGAAAGCGAAAGCCGATCTTCCCCCCGGGGTCCGCGCCGAAGCTTGGGACGGCAAAACCGGCGCCGGTTGGTCGAATCTGATCGACGCCGGCACCACGATCGTCCATCTGGCCGGCGCCGGAGTCGCCGACGAACGCTGGACTCCCTCCAGAAAGCGCGAGATCCGCGACAGCCGGATCGTCTCCGGAGCCGCCGTGCTCGCGGCAATCCGCGAGGCGCCGGCCAAGCCGCGCGCGCTGCTCCAGGCCTCCGCGGTCGGGTACTACGGACCGCGCGGCGACGAGCCGATCGACGAGACCGAGCCCCCCGGCGACACGTTTCTCGCCGAGGTCTGCATCGAATGGGAGGAATCGACCCGCGAGGTCGAAGCCCAAGGAATCCGCCGCGCGATCCTGCGCACCGGGATCGTCCTTACCCCCGAGGGGGGCGCGCTGGCCAAGATGCTCCTACCGGCCAAACTGGGAGCCAACGGTCCCCTGGGTTCCGGCCGCCAGGGTTTCCCTTGGATTCACCTGGAGGACGAGATCGCCGCGATCCGCTTCCTGATCGACCGCGACGACGCGACCGGCCCATTCAACCTGACCGCCCCGAACCCGCCCACCCAAGCCGAATTCGCCAAAGCGCTAGGCCACGTGCTCCACCGCCCCTCGTTCGTCCCGGCCCCCGCTTTCGCCCTGCGCCTCGCCCTAGGAGAAATGGCCGACATGCTGCTCGACGGCCACCACGTCGTCCCAAAACGCCTGCTGGAGCTGGGCTATCGCTTTCGGTTTCCGGATCTGGGCGGGGCGTTGGGGGATCTGCTGGGCTGAGGGGCGACGGGCCACCGACGCGGGTCGTCGGGCGGCGAAAGTCATCTTCAGACGCAGGCGCATGAGACCGAGGTGTCGAGCCCTACGATCAAAGACCGCGCTCCTCGACGATCCCTGCCGCAATGCTTTGCCGGATCGAGGCCATGTCATGGTCGGCCACCCGGTCTGCGTACTCTTTGAAAACACCGAACCAAGGAGGGGAAGGCTGGCCGTCGAACAGCTCGGATTCGCTCTTCTCCGTCCCCTTTGCCGAAACTTCAGGCGCCTCTCTGGGATCGACGTAGCGTCGGAACAACGCCTCCGTAACCTCTCGCACCGCGCGTCCTTCGAGAGCGCTCTTGGCCTTGACCTGCCGGTAGAGATCGTCAGGAATCTCGATCGTTGCTTTCATGCAGGAAGTAAACCGTATTCCCGTATTCCCGTCAACCGAAGCCGATCCATCACCCCTGCCCGAACCGCTCCAGAATCGCGGCCCGTACCGCCAGCCTCAGATTCGGCGGGGTGTAAACGCGGTAGCGGTCGATGCGGCCGAGGTGGCTGATGAACTGGCTCGCGTCTCCCACCTCTTCGAAACGGCCATCGTATTTCTTCACCCAGACACGTTTCTGACCGAAACGGTGAGGGTCTTTAGCCGAGTTCGAGATCAGCAGGTTGCCGTCTCCGAACTCGGCGAACAGGCCGGGGAGGATCGCCTCGAAGCGTTCTTTCTCCTCCGCCGACTGGTGCTCTTTGGTCTCGAACGCCACGGGAAAGTGCTCGCGATCGACCACGGCGCGGGCGTGGACGCTGTCCGAGGCGCGCATTGCGGCGGTCGTGGTCAGGTCGTCTTCGGCGAGAAACTTCTCCGGATCGGCCGACCAGCGGGAGCCGGTTTCGAGCAGCCAGGCGTTCAAGTGCAGCTCCATCGCCTTGCCGGTCGCGTTGAAATAGACCTGGGTGAACATGTAATACCGGGCCATGACCAGCGCTTCGAGCGCGTGGATGCCGCCCTCATCGACGCCGATGCCCCAGGCTCCGGTCTCGGGGTCGGCGAGCGGCAGGATCGTCTCCAGCACCCGGTCGAGATCGTAATGGCCGTAGCGGACGCCGCAGAACAGGCTGTCGCGCAGCAGGTAGTCCATCTTGTCCACGTCCAACTCGCCCGAGACGATCTGACCGAGCAGGCGGTCGATCGGCTGATCGAACTTTCCACCGAGCAGGCGAGCCACGTCCTCCGGCGTGATTCCCTCGCCAAAACGTTCGAAAATCTCGCGCACGTCGGGCAGATCGAGCAGCCGCCGGGTCATCTCCTCGTGATCGATCCCCCCTTCGAACAGCTCCTCCGCCGAGTGGGAAAACGGCGCATGCCCCTGGTCGTGCAGCAGCGCCGCCACCCGCGCGAGACGACGTTCCCGGCTGGTCGGACCGACCGGCAGGGGAGCCGTCCCGCGCGCAGCGAGCGCGTCGTAGACCCTGCCCGCCAGGTGCATCGCGCCGAGCGCGTGACTGAAGCGGCTGTGCTCCGCCCCGGGGTAGACGAACGAGGTGAGGCCCAGCTGGCGAATCCAACGCAGCCGCTGAAGCGGCCGGCTGTTGACTAAAGCGGCTTCGAGCGGATCGGCGTGGACGAAGCCATGGACCGGATCGCGGAGGGAGAGCACGGGGCGCAAAGGTGGGATCGGCGACTCCGAATCAGCAACGAGACGCGGTGGGATTGGCGGGCAGAGAGGTCATGACTTGCAGATGATAGCTGAGTCGGCCCGGGGGGACCGCCTGCTTCCCATAGCGCCATCGGCAACTCTCTTTCTTGTCCGAAAAACATGCTAGTTTTCGGACATGAAGCGGCCGCCCCCAACCTCCCGCGCACGCCGACCTGTCGAATCGAACATCGAAAGGAGGATCGCGCTCCAGGTCCAGAAGGCGAAACGTGGCACGGTCTTCACACCCGCTCTTTTTGCCGATTTCGGCAGCCGAGCCGCCATTGATAAAGCCTTGCAGCGACTCGTGGCCTGCGGTGAATTGCGTCGGCTGTCTCGAGGGCTGTATGACAAGCCGCGAGAGGATTCCCTTTTGGGCAGGCTATGGCCCTCCGTCGAAGCGGTCGTCGCCGCCCTCAACGCCAAAGACCATCTTCGCCTGCAGCCGACCGGAGCTTATGCCGCCAACCTTCTCGGCCTATCCGAACAGGTGCCGGCGCGGGTCGAGTTTCTGACCGATGGCACAAGCCGGACCGTGAAGGCGGGGCCGATGCAGATCGTGCTCAAGCGAACCACGCCGCGGCAGATGGCCGCCGCCGGACGAACCAGCGGCTTGGTGATCCAAGCCCTGCGCAGCCTCGGACCCGAGCACGTGACGCCAGATCGGCTGGCCCAATTGCGCCGTGTGTTGTCGGCGAGAGAGCGAAAAGCACTCCTGGTCGATTTGGCGCTGGCCCCGGTATGGATGCAGGCGGTGCTGCGACAACTGGCGGCCGAGTGACGGCGACCGCCGCTCGCTTTGTGGCCCTCGCTCCCGAGCGCCGCGCCTTGGCATTTGGCCAGGCCGCCGCACGGTTGGCGGCAGCCAGCGTGATCGTTGAGAAAGACTTCTGGGTCTGCTGGTTGTTGGGCCTCTTGTTTGCCGACCCCGAGCTCGCACCACACCTCGTATTCAAAGGGGGCACCTCTTTATCCAAGGTGTACGGTGTGATCGAGCGCTTCTCCGAGGATATCGATCTTTCGCTCTCGCCTGAGTTTCTCGGCGTCGACGAATCGAGCATCGAGGCCGCCCAGAGCCGAACCCGGCGCGACGCGGCGATGAACCGAATGCAGGATGCTTGTGCCGAACGCACTCGCGCATTCGTCATGCCGAGGCTCGAAACGCGCGCCCAGGCCCTTCTGGGAGGGCCGCCCCACAATGAGGCATGGCTGCGGTACGAAAGAGATCCTGTCGCTCGGTCCCCGGTGATCCACTTCGAATATCCGACCGTTGAAGCAACGGGCCTCCACTATGTGCGACGAGAAGTGAAGCTCGAGCTGGGTTCGCTGACCGACCAAAGGCCGATCGAGCAGCACGACATCCGCCCTTGGGTCGCCGACATCCTCCCGACGATATTCGACGATTGGAAATGCAGAGTGACCGCTCTGGAATTGCCACGCTCCTTCTGGGAAAAGGCAACCATCCTTCACGCCGAATACCATCGGCCCGAGGATCAACCTACGCCGGATCGCTACTCGCGTCACTACGCCGACATGGCCCGGCTGCTCCAGCACCCAAGTGCCGCCTCCATGCTTGGCGACCATGGATTGTGCGCGAGGGTCGTACAGTGGAAGGACCACGTTTTCGCACGCCACTGGGCTCACTACCACACGGCAGTGCCGGGTTCTTTCAGGCTGCTGCCGAAGGCGACTCGGACTGCCGCTCTTGCGCGCGACTACAACCAAATGGCATCGATGTACCTGAAGCCGCCACCCACCTTTGATGCGGTGCTCGGCCAGTTGGCTGAGGCGGAAGCGATCCTCAACGGGGCCGTGGTGTAACGCGGAAGCCCGAGCTACGCCGAGAGCGCTCGGGCCACCGCCGCCACAGTCCGCTCGACATCCGCCCCGGTGGTCCGCCAATTGACGACGCTGATCCGCATCGCCCGTCGGCCGTTCCAGGTGACGCCGCCGAAAAACGCTTCGCCGGAGTGGTTGATCGCGTCGATGATGCGGTCCGTGGTGGCGTCGTGATCGGCGGGGGTGGCCTCGGGTCGGGGATCGAGAAAACGCACCAGACCCTGGTTCAGGCGGGCGGGGAAGACGATCTCGGCGCCCGGGAGCGCCCCGATCCCCTGAACCAAGGCTTCGCACTGATCGCAATGGCGCTCGATCATCGCGGCCAGGCCGTCGCGGCCCAGCTCGCGCAGGGCGGCATATACCGAAAATCCCCGGGCGCGGCGCGACCACTCTGGAGTCCAATCGATCTGGTCGCGCGCGGCCTGTTCACCGACGAAATAGGAGTCGTGAATCGTAAAGGCCCGGCGGTGGGCCTCTGGATTCCGGACGGCGGCGAAGCCGCAATCCTGCGGCACGTTCAACCATTTGTGGCAGTCGGTCGCCCAACTGTCGGCGAGATCCATTCCCTCGACCAGCGAGTTGCAGCGCTCGGAAGCGCGGGCGAACAGGCCGAACGCCCCATCCACGTGGACCCAGGCGCCCTGTGCGTGGGCGAGCGGAATGAGCGTCGAGAAGGGATCGAACGCCCCGGTGTTCAGATCCGCGGCGTTCAGGGAGACGATCGTCGGTCCGTCGCCCGCCGCGAGCGCGGCTTCAAGGACCTCGGGGGTGATCGCTCCCGCGCCATCGACCGGCAGGACGACGATCTGGCGGGCGCCGACGCCCAAGTAGCGCAGGGCGCGGTCGACCGAAACGTGGCGCACGGCGCTCGCGAGCACCCGGATCGGCGGGCTCCCCGCGAGCCCCTGCTCGCCGACCTGCCAGCCGGCTTGGGCCAGAAGATGCTCGCGCGCCGCGGCGAGCGCCGTGAAGTGCGCCATCTGGCAACCGGTGGTGAAGGCGAACGAGGCGGTCCCGGGTAAGCGCAGGACGTCGAGCAGCCATTTGCCGGCGATCTCTTCGACCACCGATGCCGCGGGCGACGTGGCATAGATCGCGGCGTTCTGGTCCCAGGTGCTCGCGAGCCAGTCGGCGGCGAGCGCCGAGGGGAGCGTTCCTCCGATCACCCAGGCGAAGAACCGCCCGGAGGCGTTGCCGAGCTGCCCCCCCTCGGCCGCGCGGACCAGGTCGTCCACCACCTGCTCCGCGGGCAACCCCGCTTGGCCCAAAGGCACGTCGAAACGCGAAAGCAGCTCCTCGCGCGAAACGGTCGCCGCCACCTGGCGGTCGTCGAGGCCGTCCAGGTAGCGATGAGCGGCAAGGGCGGCGAGGTCGAGTGCTGAGGTTTTCATCGGGCCGGAAGGATACCGCCTGCAAAGGCACTTTAGGGAGCGCCGCGAACATCCCGCGTGACAGAATCCCTCTATGAAAACGTCCCGCGAAATCCCCCGTCCGACCTCCCGACGCGCCCTCTTCCGTAGCTTGACGATTGCGTTGGCGCTTTCCGCCGTCGGTACCGGTTCCCTGCTCGCCCAGGCCGAAGCGATCGCCGAGGGCGACGCCGCGTTCGCCCGCCGGGCGGAAGGAGCGAAGGGTGCGCGCGCCATGGCCGGGCCGATCGATCAGGCGATCGCCGGCTACGAGAAGGCGTTGAAGGCGAAACCCGGGCAGCTGGAGGCCTCGTGGAAGCTGCTCCGCGCGCTCCACTTCAAGGGGGAGTACGTGGCGACCACGGCCGAGGCGAAACAGACGGCGTTCGGTCGGGGCAAGCAGGTGGTCGAGGCGGCGATCGACGAGCTGGGCAAGCGGGTGGGCGGCCGGGCGAAATTCGACGCGATGACTCCCGCGGCGGCGGCCAAGGCGCTTTCCGGAGTACCCGAGGCGCCGTATGTGTTCCTCTGGGGCGCCGTCGATTGGGGCCTCTGGGGCGACGCGTTCGGCAAGCTCGCCGCCGCGCGCCAGGGGGTGGGCGACAAGGTCCGCCGCTACGGCGAAATCGTCCTCGCGATCGATGAGCGCTTCGATGAGGCGGGGGGCCACCGCCTGCTCGGCCGGCTGCATACGCTCGCGCCGAAGGTGCCGTTCATCACCGGCTGGGTCGATCGCGACCTCGCCATCGAGCACCTGAAGAAGGCGGTCGCCCTCGCGCCGCAGAACCCGTACAACCAGCTCTACCTGGCCGACGCCCTGCTGCAATATCGATCGGCGGCCAAGCCCGAAGCGGTCGCGATGCTCAAGCGTCTGACGGCGCAGAGGCCGTCCGCCGACCGGCCGGTCGAGGACGCCTCGCCGATCGCCGAGGCGAAGGTACTGCTCGGGAAAGCCGGTGGCTGAAAACGCTTCAAGCCCGGCGCCGGGCCACGAGGTGGACGACCACCTCTCCGGCCGGGGCGCGCCGCTGGTCGCGGTGGCGGCGGCGGCTTTCCTCACCGCGCTCAAAGGGGCGGCCGCGCTTTCGACCGGCTCGCTCGCGCTCGGCGCCGCGGCGCTCGATTCGCTGATCGACGTCTTCATCTCCACCGCAAATTTCTTCGTGATGCGCCGGGCAGCCCGGCCGCCGGACGAGGACCACGCCTACGGCCATGGCCGATTCGAAAACCTCGCCGCGCTCGGCCAGGGCCTGTTTCTCGCGGTCGCCGCGGTCGGGCTCGTGGTGGCGAGCGTAAGGCGCCTGATCTCGGGCGCCGCCCCGGAAAAACTCGGGCTCGGCTCGCTCGTCCTGGTGGTTTCGCTCGGGGTGAGCGTCGCCGTCGCCGCCTGGCTCCGCCGCGCGGCCGAAAAGACCGGCAGCCCCGCCCTCGCCGCGGACAGCCTCCACTACGCGACCGATTTCTGGACCAACGGCTCGGCCCTCGTGGCCCTAGGCATCGTCTCCGCCACCGGCTGGTCCCAAGCCGACCCGCTCGTCGCCCTGGGCGTCGCGGCCCTCGTCTTCCGCACCGCCGCCAAGCTCGCCCTAGGAGCCATGTCCGACCTCTCCGACCGCGGCCTGCCCGAAGCGGATCTCGCCAAAGTCCGCGCGATCGTTGGCTCGTTCCAACCCGACGTGGTCGGCATGCACGACCTCAAAACCCGCCGCAGCGGCGACCTGCGTTTCATCGACCTCCACCTGGAGATTCCCCGCGCGGCAAGCTTCGAGGAAGCCCACGACCGGACGGTGCGGGTGCTACGGGCGATCGAGAAGGAGTTGGCTCCGGCGAAGGTGTTCGTGCATAGCGACCCGGTGTGACACGCGGAGGAAGCCGAGCAACCCCTTCGGCCCCTTGCCGAACTGCGCGAACCGATCAATTGGAAAGGTACAGCACCGCAAGCCCTTCACGGCCAGCCGCTTCGGCTTGGCGACGATCGGCGGAGACGAACAGGTCTGGCCGGTAGGCTAAAGCGCTCCCAACGTGCAGAGCATCGATCGCGCGCAAGGGATGACTTTCGAGGCAGCGCACGGTTTGGTCGAAAGCTTCTTGGGAGAGATCACAGAGATCGGCGTCGGAAAGATCGGCCTGCACCGCGGACTTGAGGCTCTGGTAATTCTCGGCGGAAAGTCGCCCCTCGCGGACCAGTCTGCACAAAGTAGAGATCAGCTCAGGAAGTACCAGAACGCTGACACCGATCGTCTCCGCCTCGGCACAGAGGGCAATCACTTCCTTTGAGCCTTTTTCATCGACGTAGCGCTTGGTAAGCGCAGAGGTGTCGAAAAAGACCTTCACCGCGTTTCGTCGCGATCCGCCAAGACCTCATCGCTCAGGCTCAGACTGCCCAAGGAGAGCCTGGTCTGAGGAGCCTTCTTCCAGGTCGGTATTGCCGCACTCACTGGGACGATATCCGCGACCGGTCGGCCGTTGCGATAAACCCGGACAGTTTCGCCCCCTTCGACAGAGTCGAAAAAGGTCTTGGCGTGGTTCCTCAGCTCTGTGAAAGTTGTCTCGCGCATGGAACTATTCTCTCAGACCAGCCGCCCTCTGTCCATTGATCTGTACATCGCGCCGGCCGGTCGTGGCCTTACTGAGGCCTCGCGCGCCGTGGGCAGGGAAGGCGCGGGCGGAAGTAGAATCAAAGCGAAAGGAGGGACGCCATGAAGAAGAAGGTGAAGAAGTTGGTGCTGGCGAAGGAGACTCTGACCGATTTCAAGAGCGGCTTTGGCCAGATCGCGGGCGGCGCCACCGTCAGCTGCACGGGCTGCGGACCGCCGGCTTGCCCTTGGAGTGGATTCCGTACCTGCGTCACCTGCGGGGCGACCTGCGGCACCAACCTCTGCTGATTCCCTCGGAATGATCCTCGGCCGAGGGGAGGTCCTCCTCGGCCGCCCATTCTGAGGCCAGGATCCACAGAGCGACCCGCTACGAGCGCTCGCAGGGATACAACGGACGGGATGCACGCCGCAGTTCGCTTGTCGGAGAGGAATGGCCGCTCCTGTCGCGGAAAGCCTCTTTCCGAGGCTACAAGCCGCTCATCGCGATGTAGAGCGCGGTTCGAAGGCCGGAAGCCGCGTTTCGGGACCGGATTCGCGGTTCCGGGACAGATAGCCGCTTCCCGGGACGGATAGCCGCTTCCTGGGACGGCAAGCCGCTTCCCAGGACCGATAGCCGCTTCCGGGGACCGATAGCCGTTTCCTGGGATGACGCTCCGCTTCCTGGGACCGATAGCCGCTTTCTGGGACGGCACCCCGCTTCCTGGGACGGATAGCCGCTTCCTGCGACCGATCGCGACGTTCAGGACTGGATGGCCGCTATACGGTAGGAATCGTCAGCCGTCGGGACATTTCGGGCTCTGCGGGCGCGTCCCGCGCGATTCGGACGCCGCAGTCCCTATTTCAGAGCGGCGAGCGCTGCTGCGAGCTCTTCCCGGATCATCCGGCGCAAATCGTCGGCTGCGGCCGGCTGTGCGGCTTCCTTGCGCTGGAACGGTGGCGGGGGATTCGGATCGATCCACTCTTCCAGCCGGGCGCCACCCGCTCCGCCTCGGCGAGCGCCACGCGGAAGAAGTCGGACGCCGGCACTTTGAGATAGCGCGCGAGACCGGTCATATGACGCGCTCGCAGTTCGAGCCGGCCATCGAACAGATCGTTGATCCGGCCATGGCCGATCCCCATCGCCGTCTCCAGGTCGCGCTTGTTGCCCGGCGCCGCATCCACCGCCCGCCTCACCACCGCGAGGACCGCGTTCGTATCCCTGTCGCTCATGGAGAGAAACTCTACTTCAAACCGCCCCCATCCCTCACTCCACCCCACCCCTCGTCCGCGCTCGAGATGACGCCACACGAACGTCCGGACCTAGACCTGGCTGTTCGGCTTTCCGAACATCGGCCTCGCTTCAACGAAGCCCTTGGCGAGGTTACGTAAGCCTTCGTCCTCGGAGTACAAAACGGATGCGCCGCGGCTGAGAGCTGTCCCGACGATCTGGCAGTCCGCCTTGATCGCTGCCTTGCTTTTTGCGGGGTCGCTTAATACGGCAGCTATCGTTTCGTCATCTCTCCGGGATCGCCAATCCTAGCCGCGGCAAGGGCGGCCGGGCCATCATAGGGGATCACGATAAAGTCACGAGTAAATTCGTTCCACGCTCTTTGGTGTTCGGCAATCGGCACCCTGAGAAGCATCTCCCCGAAGACTACCGCCGAAACGGCGACTTTATCGCCAGTTTCACCTAGACGTTTCAGGAAATATTCGGCCCTCTCAATCATTTCTTCTTGTCCCGCCGTGCATTCCTTTTTGATTCCCCAGACCAAAATCTGGGTGTCCAGAAAAGCCAGGCTCATAAATCTTGGCTCTCGCGACCGGCGGCTAGCACGCGGTCAACATCGGCCTCTTTGTCCCAATACCTGCCAATGGACTCGCCGAGACGACTTATTGCGTCGCCTAGCTTTGAGTCTTTGTAGGGAAGAATGGAGGTTGCCTTAAAGTCAACCGTCTCTCCGGAAACAGGATCCCACTTTGCAACGCCGGAAAGGCCCACCCAGGAATACAATCTAGGACCAAGAGCCTTGGCGTCAGCTTCGCTGATCTCTCCATGAATGGTCTCGGCTTCAGAAACTCTGAGAGTAAACCGCGGCTTGGCTCCGCCAATCCTCTCCAGATAGCCAAAGATTGAGGTCTCGCTTTCAATTCGGGTGGAAGAGCCAAACTTCGTATCTTGAGTAATCGTTGCCTTGAAGTCCTTATTCGCTAGTGGCGTCGTCAAGTCCGCTTCACAAGAGTGCCTACGGGAAATGGACGATATGGTCTTGACCAACTCCCTCGAAGACTTTCCAAGGCCTAAGAAATCCTGGTCCTCGATGGCGCGGCCAAGAACGAAAAACGCTTCTGAAGCGGCATCCGGCACCGAAGAGACGAAGCCATACCCGGCGCTCAAGTCCTGTACGGAGTTGAGGGATACGATGATCTCATCCTTCGCGAGATCGGGTCGGCAGGTGGAAACCCGCTGCGTTACATACTCCTCCACCTTCTTAACTAGCTGTGACAGCTCGCTTGCAGCAATCCGGGCAGGAGAAATCCCGTCGCCCCTGAAACGCACTTGGAGATGATTTGGGAGTGTCATTTCTGTTGCCTCCCGCGCCTAAGCGAGCTTTGTGATCTTAGCGGAATACTCACCGGAAGTCAGGCACCGGCCCAATCAACCCAGGACTGAATCGCCTTCAGACGACGCCGAACCGCGGCACCCGGGCATCCGCCACCTACTCCCCCTCCCGTCCCTCCACCGCCGGCAGTTGCTCGGCCAACGCCCCGGCGATGTTGACCGCCTTGGCCCAGGCAAATCCCGCGAGGATCAGGCCGGCGAGGGCGAGGGCGCGGCGTCGGTGGGGCTGGAGGGAAAAGCGAGTGGCGAACAGGAGGGCGGCCGCCGCTCCGAGGAACGCGAGGCCTCCGGCGGCGAGAAACGGCTCGCGCACAGGCTGCGGCAGGGTGAAGGCGAACAGCGGGAGGCCGAGGCCGGCGAGGCTGGCGAAGGGGGCGAGGCGGGGGGCTTTCGAGGTGATGGCTTCGCTGGCGGCGAGCGCCAGGGCGGCGAGCACCGCGGCGCGGAGGGCCAGGGGGGGCAACGATGCTTTGCCGTCTCCTCCGGCGAGGGCGGCGAGGGTGAAGGCCTGGGTGACGATCACGACGGCTCCGAAGAGGGCGAGGAGCGGCCAGGCGCGATCTTCCAGGCGGCGCCAGGCGAACAGGAGCAGGAGATCCGCGAGGCAGAGCGCGGCGGCGGTGGTTCCGAAGGCGAGGCTCAGCCGGCTGGCGGAAAAGGGCACGAGGCCGCTCGCGAGCGCCGCGTCTTCCGAGCGACCGACCAGCGTGAGGAAGGCCAGGGCCGCGAGCGCCAGCAGCAGGGCCGCTGCGAGCGCCCAGGAGTGGCGCGTTTCCGGGGCGGTGCGCCGCAGCCGCCAGGGAACGACCGCGTGCGCTCCCGCGGCGAACACGATCAGCGCGAAGCAGAGCGCCGCGATCGAGGATTCGAGCCGCATTTCGGGGGTCGGACGGATCGGGCGAGGGCTTGAAACCTCGGCTTCAGGCGCACTCGGCGCACTGGCCGTAGAGGACCACCTCGTGCGCGTCCAAGTGGAAGCCGGGCGGCGTCAACTGCCGCAACCCTTCCGGACAGCCCTCCAGCTCGAACAGCTTGCCGCAGGCCCGGCAGTGGAAGTGGTGATGGTGATCCTTGCCGGCCAGCTCGTAGCGCGGCGGCTCGCCGGGCAGGGCGACGGGGATCAGCCAGCCCGCTTCGACCAGCGACTTGACCGTTCGGTAGATCGTCGCGGTGCCCAGATTCGGCACGTCCACCGAGGCGGCGGCGAGCACCTCGACCGGCGACAAGGGCCGGCCGGCTTCGCGGAACGCGTTGCGGATCGCCCGCCGCTGATGGGTGTCTCGATCGCTCACGGCTAGATGATAGCCCGGTTGGCCGGACCGTGAGCCCCTTCGATGGGTCGCTCCAAACCTCCCTTACCGCGACGAACTGGGCAGGGGCGCGGCGAAGGTCTGGACCCAGAGCACCCGATAGCGGCTGTCGAACGGGCCGACGGCGAGCCCGAAGCCGAAATCGGTGACGTTGGGCCGCAGCAGGTTCGCGCGATGGCCGGAGCTCTGCATCCAGGCGTCGAGCACCGAGGCGACCGTGACGTGCCCGGCCGCGAGGTTTTCCGCCGCCAGGCGCCACGAATAGCCCTCCGCCGCCAGGCGGTCGCCCACCTGTTTTCCTTCGGGCGACTTGTGGTCGTAGTAGCCGCGGGAAAGCATGTCCTCGGCGTGGTCCTGGGCCGCCGCGTCGAGCCGGTCGTTTTCGACCAGTGGCGGTACCCCCGCCTCGGCACGCAGGCGGTTCACCCCGGCGAGCATCTCGGCCCGGACGGCGGCGAGATCGCCGAGGCCGCGCACCTCGCGGGAGTAGATCTCCTGCTCCGGCCAGGCGACGATCATCAGATAGAGCGGCGTATCGCCGATCTTCGCCACCCCGAGCCCGAGGTCGGAATAGTCGGCGCGCAGCATGTCCGCAAAGCTCGGGTCGCCGCGCCAGTAGGCGATCACCTGGCCCGGATCGCCGTCGCTCGCCACGATGCTCTCCACCCAGCCGTGAGCCGTGTAGCCCGCTTGAACCAGACGGCGCTGCACCGCGCCGAGCAGCCGGGGGGCTTCGGCCTCGCTCGGCAGTCCGCCTTTCCGGGCGATCGCGTCGGCCCGCTCCTGGGCCACCTGTTCGAGCGCCGGGTCGGCGCGCAGAGGCGAGACCCCCGCGCGGGTCCGCTCCGCGTTGAACGCCAGGATCATCTCTTCGCGCGTCACCGCGGTTTGCGGCAGGGCCCGGGAGGGGGCGGCATTTCGGCTCGCCCGCGGAAACCGCCCTCCGGCGGGGCGCACGTCCGATCCGGCGGCCGAGGCCGACCGGTCGTTCGGACGGGAGGAAGAAGGGGAGGGGCAGGCGAACGCCGACGACAGACAAATCGCCAGCAGGAAGAAGCGGCAGGGGGCGTCGTGCATCGGTACCATCCGCCCCCTACCGGGTCGTTCGAGCGCGGGCGCCCTACGGGACGCGCAAAACCTTCGCCGTGATGCCCGGCTTGTCGCCGCCGTTGAAGCCTTCCCAAACCAGCAGCAGCTCGCCGCGCGCGTTGGTCGCCGCCGAGAGCTCATAGGCCGCACCGATCTGGCGCTCGCTGAGCTTCGCTTTCGCGCCGGCCGGCGCACCGCCCGCCAGATCGACGCTGAAGACTCCGTTCGGGAACGCCGGGGTCCACTCGACCCAGGTGGCCGACGGGCTCTTGCCCGGCCGCACGAGGGCGATCGGCGACAGGTGCCAGGGCATGGCGCCGTCGCTCACCTGGCGCTGAACGCTCAAGGTTTGACCGGCCCGGTTGACCGTCTGGCTGTAGATCCTGCTCTTGAGCGGGGTTTCGAACTGGCCCTGCCAGAGCGCCAGGAACGAGCCGTCGGCCAACTGCGCGAGCGAGGGCCGCCCTTGGGCTCCGAGCGTCGTCGTGTTGAGCTGCACCGCGGCGCCGCGCGGCGCGCCGTTCTCGTTGTAGAAGCGGGCGAAGGCACCGCGCCCGTCGGCGTCCGGACCGTCCCAGGCGACCGCGAAACCGCCCGCCGAATCGGCCACCACCGCCGGGTTGTAGCCGAAAGTGCCCGGCGCGCCGACCCGGGTCTCCGCGCCGAGCGCGTTGCCCTGGAAGTCATAGCGGCGCACGAAGATCCCCTCGTTCGCCTTCACCGGGGTGTTGCCGTCGTTGGTCGACCAGGCGATCGCCACTTGGCGGTTGAACACCACGATCTTCGGCCGTTCCTGAAGGTCGGCCGCGCTCTCGTTGACCTTGAACTTGGCGCCCTGGGCGTTGCCGGCCCGGTCGAAGCGCTGCGCGAAGATCTCTTTGTCGAGCACCGTGCGCTTCTCGTAGAAGATGTCCGACTTGAGGTGCGCCGACTCCTCGCTCCAGGCGACCAGGAAGTTGCCGTTCGGCAGGGCCGCGATCGCGGGCTCGCGCTGGGCCTTGACGTCCCCTTCGCCGGGGACCGACGGCAGGTTGACGTTCGGCACCAGGACGCGATCGAGAGCACGGGGCTGTCCGTTCGGGCCGAACGAGCGGGCGACCAGGCCGTCGCGCTCGTTGACCCAGGTGACCAGGAAGCCGCCGTCGTTCGAAAACGCGGCCGCTGGGGTGCGCTGCTTGATGTCGCCGGTCGAGTTGACCCGGATCTCCTGGGCGCCCGCGGCGACCGAGAGCGCCAGGCCGGTGAGGCATAGCGTGATCCCGAATTGACGTCTCTTCATGTCGGTCTCCTTCGACGAAATGGCCCAACCTCCAAAATGCGGACTTTAGGCGCTGTACGGCTCCTCGTGCCGCCAATTCTACTCCGATCCGCTTTCCGAGGCCCGGGCGAAATGCCGGGGGTGCCGCCTCAAGCCCCTTGAAACCAGGGCGCGCGGCTGCCGAACTTCGTCGCGAGGGTGGCGCCGACGCCGATCAGGGACGCGATCGTCCAGGCCCACACCCCTAAATAGGGGACGAATTTGACCAGGCCGAGCAGCAGCAGGCCGAGGGTCGCTGCGCTCGCCGGGCGCATCCGGCGCCGGAACACGCGGGTGAGCAGAAAATCGCCGAGGGCGTAAAACACCGCGACCATCCCCCAGAGCTTGAGCGCGAGCGCCGCGAGCACCACCAGCACGAGCAGCGGCACGCCGATCAACGCCCCGGCGAACGCGCTGAAGAACAGGGCGGTGAGCACCAGGGCGAGCACGCCGACCAGGCCGGTGAAAAAGCCGCGGAACGGCTCGCCTTTGATCTCGTCCGCGGTCGAGATGAGCTGCCGGCCGCAGGCGGCGAACAGGAGCATCAGGAGCGCGGACCAGGCCGCGAGCAGGGCGAGCTTCGCTCCTACGACCACCGTGGAGCGGCTTTCGAGACCGAGGCTGGGACCTTCGAGCAGAGTCATCCAGGCGACCGAGGCGTTGCGGTACGAAACCGAGCGCCCCTCGATCTGGGCGCCGGGCGAAGCGGAGATGGTGCCGCCCAGGACGAACACGTCGCCCGCGATCCGAGCGGTGGGCGCCAGCCGGGCATCGCCGCCGAGCACCACGACGTCGCCCGTGACGCTGCCGGAGATCGCCACCGACCCTTCGATCGCCGCGACGTCGGCCTGCGCTTCGCCGTCGAGGATCAGATCGCGGCCGATCGCCACCAGCTGATGTCGCGCGACGCTCCCTTTTTCCAACCGGAGGGCCACCTGGCCGGAACCCGAGGGGTCCGCGGGCAACGGCGCGGCGCCGGCCGGATGGGCCGCCAGGGCGAGGATGAAAACGGTGAAGAAGAGGGAGCGGATTGGCACGGCGGGGAAGTGTATCGCTTGGCGGGAGGATCGGGGTGACGGTTACCCCCCTCCTGTCCTCCCCCGCAAGGGGGGAGGGACCCGGCTGGTGCGCTTTGCCGTTTCCTGGGGTTCTCTTAAATCTGGGTGGAGGTGCCGATCGTTCTGAATCCTGCGGGCCGACCCAAGTCGTCCCTCCCCCCTTGTGGGGGAGGACAGGAGGGGGGCTCGCCTGTGTGTGTCCGGCCCTACCGCCGAGCCCGCAGAATCCCCGGAGCTTCTTTGCGTCGCCGAACCAGCGAGATCAGCAGGAGGTTCAAGCCGACCACCACGGCGCCGAACAGGATCATGCGCAGCGGCGAGGAGAACGTCTCGCCGATCGCCAGGCCGAAGCCTTTCCAGGTGGCGGTGAGCAGGCCGGCGCCCGCGAGGACCGCCGCCTGGAGCAGATTGCCGATCGCGACCGCGGCGCCGAGCAGGCTCGAACCGGCGCCCGCTCCCGCGGCGGAACCGCCGCCGAGGAAGAAGACGACCGCCGAGGCGGCGAACGTCGCGAGCAGGAAGCAGGCGGCGAGCGGGAAGCTCCAGGTGCGGGGATGGTGGGATTCCCAGCCGGCGGGCGGCAGCGCGGCCATGACCGCGGTGCGGAAATCGGGGCGCACGGCAATCCGGCTCTCGGCGAGCAAGCCGCCGACCCGGGCCAACGCGGCCCGTTCGGTCGCGGGCAGCTCGTTCAATGCGCCAAGATCCAGCTCGAGATCCGCCTCGATCCCGTCTCGAAAGGTCGCGCCGTCCTCTAGGTTCGTCATGATTCGACTCGTCCGCCTCGCCAATGCCGTCCGTCCGTGTCTCGTACGTCCGCGCCCGCCGTCAGTTTCAATCTCATCCCACTTCAATCCTTCAGTCCGTCAGGAAATCAGCCAGCTTCTCCTTGAGCATCTGGCGCCCGCGGAACAGTTTGTTCTTCACCGTCCCGAGCGGCATGTCCTTCAGCTTCGCGATCTCCTCGTACGCCAGCTCGCCAAAGTGGCGAAGCAGGATCAGCTCGCGGTACTCCCAGGGCAGGGCGTCGATCGCTCCTTGGATCGCCCCCCCGCGTTCCTGGTTGCGCAGCTCGCCGTACGGACCGCGCTCCCCCGAGGGGATGTCCCACTCCCGCACCTCGCCGCCCGCGTCTTCCTGCTGCAAGGAAAACAGCTTCAGGCGTCGACGCCGGATCTGATCGATCGCCGCGTTCTGGGCCACCCGAAAGAGCCAGGTGGAGAACTTGTACTGCGGATCGAACCGGTCCAGGACCTGGTAGACCTTGAGAAAGACCTCCTGCGCCAACTCGTGGGCGTCGTCGGTGTTGCGGAGCAGCCGGAACAAATAGTTGACCAGCCGCCCTTGGTAGCGCTCCACCAGATCGCCAAAGCGGTCGGGCTCGCCCCTGAGGGCCGCCGCGACCAATTCTTCGTCGGTCCGGTCCGTCCCTCGGGTCATGGCTGAATACGGGCGTGTGCGAACAAGGTTGCAGGGAGCGGTTCGGCAGGTGCGGCCGGCAGGAATCCGCCGCCTGAGCACCCGGGCCGGCGTCTTACGGTTTCGGGCTCTCCGGAGCCAGATCGGTCCGCAGGCTGAGCACGCCCGCGGCGCGCCCCTCCAGCAGATCGAGCAGGTCGGTTTCGATCCCGTGGGGGGAGGATTCGACGATCCGGCCGACCTCTTTGCCGTCGCGCCGGACGATGATCGTCGGCACGTAGCGGACGTCGGCCCCGGCCAGCAGATCCGCCGGCTCCTTCTTCGCCTCGTCGACCCCGATCAGCTCGACCGCGGCGGGAAACTCGCCGCCCATTTCGTCGAGCGCGCGGAAGAAGCGCGAGACCTCGCGCCGGCTGTCGCCGCACCAGGTGCCCAGGTAGATCGTGATCGAGGCCCCGGGGGCAACCTTCCCCAACGCGCGCGCCGCGGCGGCATCGGGAGCGGCTTTCGCCTCGGCCATCGTCCACTCCGGCGCCGCCTCCTCGACCTGTTCGCGGGTGACTTTGCCGACTCTGACGCTCGCCTCGGGCCGCGCCGCCTCGGCCGCGGCGACCGCCGCCGTGACGGCCGTTTCGGGAGCCACCGGCTTGGAAGTGAGCTGCGCCGCGACCGTCGCGGCGAGGGAAAACCCGGCGAAAGCGACGAGGAGGGACGACGTCAGGGTCCGCATGGCGGCGCAGTCTACCGTAGGGGCGGCCCCCCGTGGCCGCCCGAGGTGAGAGACGAGGCCCGGAACACGCGAGGCCCCCCAAAGCCACCGCAACTCGCAGCCCCGAATGTCCGTGATTCGCGAGGGCGGCCACGGGGGGCCGCCCCTACGCCATCGGGTTGTTCCCTGGGGGCGCCCAGGGGGTTATCGTTTGGCCGGCACCTCGGCGATGCGGACGATCCGGTCGCCGCCTTGGATTTGATCCAGGACCGCGTCGCCCGCCACGACCTTGCCGAAGGCGGTGAAGCCGCCGTCCAGGTGGGGCTGGGGCGAGAGGGTGAGGAAGAACTGGCTTCCCCCGGTGTCCGGCCCCGCGAGCGCCATGCCGAGCACGCCGCGGTCGTAGCGCAGCCGGCCGATCTCGTCGCGGATCGAATAGCCCGGACCGCCGATGCCGTCGCCGCGCGGATCGCCTCCCTGGATGACGAAATCGGGGACCACGCGGTGGAACGTCAGGCCGTCGTAAAACCCCTGCGCGGCGAGCTGCAGGAACGAGAGACAGGTGAGCGGCGCGGCGCGGCAGGTGAGATCGACCACGATCGTCCCCTTCTCCGTTTCGATCGCCACCTGGCGAGGCGCCCAAGTCCGTTCGATGATCTCGCCGTAATCCTCGGTGCGGCGCCCATCGTCCGGCGGCAGCAGCTCGGGCGCCGGGGCTTCCAGCTCCTTGGTGAGAGCGATCGCCGCGCGGCGCAGCACGTATCCCTCTTTTTCGATCACGTACCCCGCCATTTCGAGCGCCGCGGGCCGGTCGGCGGAAGCGGCCTTCACCCGCGCGCCGAGCGCCTTCAATCCCGAGAGGCCGGGCTCTTCCGATTCATCGACCAGCGCCTTGGCGACCGCGGGGCCTAGTGTCGCGATCGGCAGCACCGGATGCTCGCCGAGCCAATCGAGCGCGGCGAGCCGCACCCCTTCGTCCGGATCGGCGAGGATGGCGTTCGCAAGCTTCTCCCCCGCCGCCGCATCGCCCGCCGGGAGAAGCTCCAACCGTGCCGCGGCGACCGCGTCGCGCACCCCGGGGCTCGGGTCTTTCCATAGGGTGTCGAGCGCGTCCAAATCCCCCAGCTTGCCGGCCGCCTCCGCCGCGTGGGCGCGCAGATCGGAGGTCGCGAGGCTCTCTTGCGCCTGCGGGTTCTCCGGCGTCGCGGGCTCGGGAGCGATCGCCTTGGCGATCAGCCGGGCCGCGCGCGCATCTTTTCCCGCCGCGAGCGCCACCAGGGCGAGACCACGCTCCCGGCCGGCCCCTTTTTCGGCCCGCTCCGCGAGGGCGGCGGAGAGATCCGCGTCGGGCAGCCAGGAGGCCGCCGCTTCGATGGCGGTCGAACGCACCCCCGATCGGGGATCGGAAATCAACGCCAGCAGCGGCGCGCGCCAGGCTTCCCGCGCGGCGAGCGCCGCGGGCGTGATGATCTTTCCGTCGGTCAACAGGCGCTGCCCGGCGCGCAGGGCTTGAATCACCGGCGGCAGCTCCGGCGCGGTGAGCAGAGGAAGGAGGCGCGCGAGATCCTCGCCGCCGCCGATCTGCCCGAGCGCCCGGGCCGCCCAGCCGCGGATGCGCGCATCGGGGTCGCTCAACAGGCCGCGCAACGGTCCGGCCGCGCCCGGCAGAGGATCGCGGGCCAGGGCGTAGGCGGCGAAAAAGCGCAGCTCGGGATCGGGCCGCGCAACCGCTTTCGCCGCTTTGCCTCCGGACTTGCCCGTCTTCTCGCCGCTGGTCTCCGCGGTGCCGCTCGCCGAGGCCAGGGCCGCGACGCCCAGCGGCACCCGCTCGTCCTGCTTGAAGCGGAACAGCGCCGGTGTGAGCCGCGCCCAGCGCTCCCGCTCGGGAAGAGGCGCGAGCGCCAGGCCGACCGCGGTGACGTCCGCGCCGATCTTTCCCAGCGCCTCGACCGCCAGGCGGCCGGTCTCGTGATCGGGATCGGCCGCCGCCTGAATCAGCCCGGGCGTCGCCGACTTCGCCCCTTCGTCGTCCATCTCGCCGAGTGCGAACGCCGCCGCCCGCCGCACCTCGGGCTCCTTGGCTTCGAGCATGCCGAACAGCACCGACCGGCCCTCGCCCGAGGGAATCCGGCCGAGCGTGACCGCCAGCTCCTCGCGCAGCCCCGGGCCGCCGGAGGCCGCGAGCTGCACCGTGGTCGGGTCGTAGATCTGGCGATCGACCAGCAACAGCAGCATGGAGCGGATGTCGAGATCGGGAACCGTCCCCGGCCGCTGCCGCGGGTGCGGCGATCCGGTGCATCCCGCGGCGATCGCCAGCAGGAGGAGCGCGAGAAGAAATCCGTCCGGCCGGCCAAGCCGGTGCGGCGGATCGTGCGGACTGGTGTCCATGGAGGGCCTTTCCCTTCCGGGCGGCAGATGGGAACTTCGAGCCGCGAAGCGTTTCGAGCCAGTCTACGTCCGAACGGGGGGCGCCGTTTCAGCCAGGATCAGAGAAAGGGGGGCGGTCTGTTTTGGCGAACCCGCCCCGCGATACAGCCGCGAGGCGGGTTTCGCCGGAGCTAGTGCTGATGCCGGCTCCTGCCGCCGGTCTCACGGTCTTCGTCGGTCCTCGGCGAAGCGTGGCGTCCGGAAGTTTCGTCCAGCTCGTCGCGGGAGCGGTTGCCCTCCGCGCGCTGGGTGCGATCGTCCTTCGTGGGGGAACCGGTGGAGCGGCCGGGAGTTTCTTGCGGCTTGTTCATGGTGTATCTCCTGGAAGTTCGTAGCCGGCCCCATGCCGGTTACGTCATCGGCTCTCCCACCCCAGGGTCGTGGAAGTAAGGCTCGCGTAGTGGATACCGGACCCTGCGATGAAATCGCTCGATGGAATCGAGCGGCGAAGTGGAGCGCCCGAGGGTTCCCGACGCCCAACAGCACCGCTCGATCAAAAGAGGGGCGGTCAGAGCACATACCTCGTCGGATCGAGGCGGGCGCGCACTTGGAGGCCCTCCCGTTCCCGATCATCTCGCCGATCCTCGTAACGATCCTCTTGTTCTTCCTCGGGTTCTCTTTCGGGAACGTCCTCCCGCTGCCCTTCTCGATTCCGATCCTCGTCGCTGCCATCCGCGGGGAACTCTTCGCGCTCCTCTGGGGTGTTCGGCATGTGCGTCTCCGTCTTTGAGTCTAAGGTCCCGGCGGGCGTGCCGGTCGCGACAGCAAGTTTGCAAGGTCAATGCCGCGCGGCCCGCCCGGAGCGCAGGTAGGACCGCGAAAGAACGGGTGGAAAATCGTTCGTATCCGGGGGCAATTTCTTCCGCCGGAGGCCCGGCACCAGGGTTGCAGTTCCTGTCCTTTTTATCGGCGTGCGCTTTGCGAGGTCCAGGATGAAAACCAGAGCACTGGGACGAACGGGGGAACAGGTCTCGATCATCGGCCTGGGGGGCGCCCACATCGGGAAGCAGGACGATCCGAAGGACTCCATCCGCATCATCCGCTCGGCGATCGACCGGGGCATCACCTTCCTCGACAACTGCTGGGACTACAACGACGGGCAGAGCGAGATGCGCATGGGCACCGCTCTGGCGGGCGGCTACCGGGAGAAGGTTTTCCTGATGAGCAAGATCGACGGCCGCACCGCCGCGGCCGCCGCGGTGCAGATCGACGATTCGCTGGCCCGCCTCCAGACGGACCGGATCGACCTCATGCAGTTCCACGAGGTGATCCGGATGGAGGACCCCGACCGCATCTTCGCCCGCAACGGCGCGCTGGAAGCGATGCTCGCGGCGCGCCGGGCGGGCAAGGTGCGCTACATCGGCTTCACCGGCCACAAGGATCCGATGATCCATACTCGAATGCTCGACGTGGCGCGCGACCATGGCTTCCGCTTCGACGCCGTGCAGATGCCGCTGAATCCGATGGACGTCCATTTTCGCAGCTTCCAGCATCACGTCCTGACCCGGATCGTCGGCGACGAGATCGGCGCGCTGGGCATGAAGCCGATGGGCGGCGGCTATCTCTTGAAGAGCGGCACGGTGAACGCGGAGGAGTGCCTGCGCTATGCGCTCTCGCTGCCGGTCTCGACGGTGATTACCGGGATCGACAGCCTGGAGATCCTCGATCAGGCGGTCCGGATCGGTGAGGATTTCGCGCCGATGGCCGACGAGGAAATCGTCCGGCTGCTTGGGCGAACTCGCGAAGCGGCGCGGGGCGGGCGATTCGAAAAGTTCAAGACGGACGTGGAATTCGATTCGACCGCCAAGAATCCCGAGTGGCTGGGCTGAAGCGGTTCTAAGAACGAAAAGCCGGCGATCAGGCCATCCACCTGATTGCCGGCTTCTCTGATTCGAGCCGAAACTTCGTTTGGAGCGGCGCCACGAATATCGGGAGCGAAGGATCACCTCCGCCCCCTCACACCGACGCCCTTCAATGAAGCTGAAGCGGGGGGCCGCTCCACCCTCTATCCCTCCACAAACCAGCGCGCCCGCTAGTTTGGATTGTGGTCGCCGACCTTCAGGTTATCGACGACCTTTCGAGCGCCTTCCGTACCCCGCGCCACTTCCAGAGCTTCCATCCGCTCTTTGTCGGTCTTCACGCGGCCGTTGAGCGTCACTGTTCCTTCGAGCGTATCGACGTCGATGTCGATCGCCGCCACGTCCGGATCGGCGGCCAGGCGGGTCTTCACCGCGGCGGTGATCTCGCTGTCCTTCAGCTGTCTCTTGGCGCCGACGGTGGTGCTGCATCCGGCCAGTGCGATCGTAGCCACCAGGGCGAAAACGCCCAATGCAATCAGGGTCTTTTGGTTTCTCATGGTGAGTCTCTCCTCGAAGACGGTGAAGCGAATTTCCTCGACCGTGCCCAACCCAAAAGCACGGGCCGTGCCAGCCTTCGCGCACAGAGGAAACGGGATTCTCGCCCCTCGCACACTCGCCCCTTTGGACGGAAAGATCTGCCGAGATTTCCTGGCAGAGTTTTCCGCCGGGCGGTTTGAGGAGCGTATGATCCACCTCAATGCACGGCACGATCTCCATCCTCGATCCGAACGAGATTCCCCGTTACTCGGTACCCGAGGCCGCGCACTATCTGCGGATGTCGAAGGCGACCCTCAAGTCGTGGCTCGCCGGCCGGGGCGAGAAGTCCGGCCTCATCCATCGCCCCGATCCGAAGAGTCCGGATCTCTCGTTCTCGAACCTCATCGAGGCGCACGTTCTCCTGGCCCTGCGGACCGAGTACAGGGTCAAGATGAAAGAGGTGCGAACCGCGCTCGACTACGCCCGGCGCGTACGCCGGATCGATCGCGTGTTGCTGAGCCCGGATCTTCGCGCGACCCGAGGCAATGTTTTTCTCGAAAAGCTGAACGAGCTGACGAACCTTGGCAAGGGCGGTCAAGCGGCGATGCCGGAGATTCTCGGGGCCTACTTGGAACGGATCGACTGGAACGTCAAGGGCCTGCCCGTCAGGATCTTCCCCCTGACGCGCCCCGAGCAGCTCGACTCGCCCAAGATTCTCGCGATCGACCCCCAGATCGCTTTCGGCCGGCCCGTCGTCAACCGGAGAGCCATCACCACCTCGGTCATCGCCGAACGCTTCCGTGCCGGAGAGTCCTCGGCCGACCTCGCGGATGACTACGATCTAGAGGTCTTCGAGGTTGAAGAAGCTCTCCGGTACGAGCTCCCCCGAGCCGCCTGAGGTCACCTTCTTCACGGATCGGGATTTGGGGAAAGGGTTCCCTCGAATCCTGCGCGAGAGTGGGCTTGAGGTGGTGCGCTACGCCGATCACTTCGGCGAGCTGAACGTCCCCGACGAAGAATGGATCGCTTTCGCTGCCCGGGCCTCGTGGGTGGCGATCTCTCACGACCGGAACATCCGCTCCGACCCCCTGGCCACCAGAGCCCTGATGGAGAATGGCGGGCGACTTTTCATCCTGCGCGGCAAGAACCTCTCCGGCGCCGAGAAGGCAGAGTTGTTCTTGAAGGCGATGGGGGGAGTTCTTCGAGTCTTGGAGGAACATCCAGGAGCTTTCATCGCCGTCGTCAGTCGCAACACTCCGCGATACGGGGACGAAAGGGCGGAGGTTCGGGTGCGACAGACCTACGAGGAGTGGTCCCGCGGAAAATCCCCTCCGGGTAAGAACCAATAGCTCGACCCAGCGCGCGATTCAGGATGCGCTAGAGTCTTGTTGCCGAGAAGAAGGGTTCCCGGCTCAACAGGGGAGCGCAGCCATGAAGAAGAGAACGCAGAAGCTGATTCTGGCAAAGGAAACGGTCCGAGGCCTCGAATCGGGTGACCTCCGCGAGATCCACGGCGGCACGATCAACAACACGGTATGCGAGGGTTGCTACAGCGGTGGTGTCCCGACCTGCTACCCGTCGTACAACACTTGCGCTACGCGGCTCTGCTAACGGTCCCTCGGTGGGAGCGGGAGGCGGGTCCGGCTCCTGCTCCCACTATCCACCCTTCGCAGGTCTGCACTGGATCTCGGCCTAAGCCTCTTGTTTACCGTTCTTTGTACGCAGCTCCCTGCGACCGCTCCCCAACGTTCCGGCAGCGGGAATCCGGTCGCGGGAAGTAGGTGCACAACGGATTGCACAGGTGCACAGCGTCCGGGCACCCCTGCAATTTTCCAGTGCACCTGTTCACTGCGGCTGTGCACGTGTGCGCTGGCGGATTGCACAAGTGCAAAGTACTGGCGCACCACTGCAAAATCGGAGTGCACAGGTGCGCTGCGGAATTGCACAGGTGCAAAATTCCAGCGCACGTGTGCATTGCGGCGTTGCACAAGTGCACAGATCTGGGGCACCACTGCAATTTTCCAGTGCACCTGTGCAAAACAGCGGTGTAGCTCTGCAAAGCTCGATTACACCTGAGCAAAATCCTGAGGCACCTCGGCGGAGGAAGCACCGACAGGGCCTGCGATGGGGCGGGCCTTCAGCCCTATTTCGGGGTGCGGCTTCGTGTCCTGGGGCTGCGCCCCAGGCTATTTTTGGGCGCGCCTTTGGCGCTCGAACTCTTGTCCTCCGTGGCGGCGGAGAGAATCTCGATCTTCATGAAACCCGGTTGCGGATGTGCGCTTTGGCCTGCTCCCAATCCATGAAACTGGTCTCTCCCGCTTCGATCCGTCGATCTCGGTCGCAGAGAACCTCTTCATGCCAGGCGGGGGATTCCAGGGCAGCGGCGTTGCAGCTCAAGTCCTCCCAGAGGGCCTCCATCGCCTGAAGCTTCTCTTCGATGGACATCTCACTTAAGGGTAGGGCTTGGGCCAGGTTCATGCCGAGATCGTAACTCAAGCCTATGGGGCGGACCTTCAGCCCTTTTCTGCCAGGCGGCTTCGTTTCCTGGGGCTGCGCCCCAGGCTGGTTTTGGGCGCGCCTTTGGCGCTCGAACGGACCATATTTCGATCGCTCGTGACTACGGATCGCGCCTTGGCGCTCAAAACAACTTGTCCTGGATGGACATCGTATCCGTAGCGCTCATGACAACACGTCCCGGCAGGGACGTCGTATCCGAGCGAGTGATTTCAATCACTCGCGGCGGCGCGCCACGGGATGGATCGGCCTCGCAGCGCCGACATTCCCATCTCCGCAACGGAATCCGAGCCGCCCAACCCCAGACCCCTCGCTCTCGCTCGGGGTGACTGGAGAGGGGGTGGCTGAGGATAAACCGGCGGCGGGGCGGGGCTTGAGCCGGGGAAATCCGCCGGCCGCCCCCTCTCCGAACGGAGCATCCTCCCCCGCCCCTGCGGGCGGGGCGTTTTGCCGCTCCTCGCCCATATACTCCCCGTAATGAGCTCCGTCTCTCTTTCCTTCGACGGCCTGCGGCGCCGATTCGGGCGGGTGCGTGCTTTGGAGCCGGCTTCGGGGAGCGTCCAGGCGGGGGAGACTCTGGTGGTCACCGGGGCGAACGGGTCGGGCAAGAGCACGCTTCTGCGGTGTTTGGCCGGGTTGCTGGCTCCGGATGCCGGGACGATCGACCATTTGGAGGCGGGCGCGGTGCTTTCTCCTGCGGAGCGGCGGGCGCGGATCGGGTTCGTGGCTCCGGATCTGGCGTTTTATGACGAGCTTTCG
>Ga0134122_10000361_pt1 | contig 29720 bp, 31 predicted proteins | sample KB302_FD_96461 | JGI IMG/M metagenome (GOLD analysis project Ga0134122, IMG submission 96461) | Terrestrial soil microbial communities without Nitrogen fertilizer from Kellogg Biological Station, Michigan, USA - KB3-0-2 | ecosystem: Environmental > Terrestrial > Soil > Unclassified ...
GGATGCCGAGCACGCGCTCGATCCCGTCTACGCGGCGAAGCTCGGCGTGAACGTGCAGGACCTGCTGGTTTCGCAGCCGGACACCGGCGAGCAGGCACTGGAAATCACGGACATGCTGGTGCGCTCCGGCGCCGTGGACATCGTGGTCATCGACTCGGTCGCGGCGTTGACGCCCAAGGCGGAAATCGAAGGCGAGATGGGCGACATGCACGTCGGCCTGCAGGCGCGCCTCATGTCGCAGGCGCTGCGCAAGCTCACCGGCAACATCAAGCGCTCGAACACCATCGTCATCTTCATCAACCAGATCCGCATGAAGATCGGCGTGATGTTCGGCAACCCGGAGACCACCACCGGCGGCAACGCGCTCAAGTTCTACGCCTCGCAGCGGCTGGACATCCGCCGCATCGGCGCGATCAAGAACGGCGAGCAGGTGGTCGGCAGCCGGACCCGCGTGAAGGTGGTGAAGAACAAGGTCGCCCCTCCCTTCAAGGAGGTGGAGTTCGACATCATGTACGGCACCGGCATCTCCAAGGAGGGCGACCTCATCGACCTCGCTTCCCTGGAGGGCATCATCGAGAAGAGCGGCGCCTGGTACTCCTTCAAGGGCGAACGCATCGGCCAGGGGCGCGAGAACGCCAAGGACTACCTGAAGGACCACCCGGAGGTGTTGGCCGAGGTGGAGACCAAGGTGCTGGAGAAGTTCGGGGTGGCGAAGCCGCCCGCCCCGCCGCCCGCGGAGGAGGCGCCGGAGGAGAAGCGCGCGCGCGTCAAGGCCGTCAAATAGCCGCCGGAGACCTGGCGCGCCGGATGCTCCAAGGAGGGATGCGCCCGCGGAAAAGGTGCATCTCCTGCGGGCGCGGAGGATGGGCTCATGACCGGCGAGGCTTCGTGGTTGACCCTGGTGCTGCCGCTGGCGCCGTTCTTCGTGGTCCTTGGGGGGTACTGGCTGTTCACCGCCAGGTCGCTCCACCACGCCCACCACTGAGGGGGCGGCGGCAATCCGTGCGGGCTTCGACCGTCTGAGACATCAGACGCCCGGAGGACCCATCACCGCGAAGGCTGGGCCGCTCGGTCCCGGACCATCCGGGCGTGGCCCAGGAGCCGCGTGGTATGTTTCCGGAAGTCCCCCACCTCGCTGACCGGCGGTTCCACGTCCTTCCGCATGCTCTCCCCGCCCCCGCGCACCCCGCGGGATACGCTTCCGCGCGTGGCGGACCCTTGGTGGGCGAGCGAGCTGTTGCGGCGCCGGGCGGAGCTGGCGGCGTTCCTCGAGGCGCGGGCCGGGCTGGGGCCCATCACCGCGCGCGAGGTGGTGGACGCGCTGGCGGCCGAGCTGGCGGAGCGCTTCCAGGAGCCCGGGCGCCGCTACCCGGCCGCCTGGTTCGGCCAGGAAACCCCGGAGCCGAAGATGGTGTCCGCGTACGCGAAGCTGCTCAAGACCATCGCCCTGCGGCGGAGCTATGACCACCTCCGCGCCGAGTACCGGCAGCGCCGCCTCCGCCCGGCGCTGACTGAACATCTCAGGGACGAGGGGCGTCCTCCGTCCATGGAACGGACGGTGGACGCCCGGCGGTTCTTGAGCGTCCTCACGTCGGAGCTGGAGAAGCTGACCGTGGCCGAGCGAGAGCTGCTCTTGATGGGTGACCGACTCCAGCCGGCGTCCGGCAGCGAGCGGATCCGCCTGTTCCGGCTGCGTCGCCGCCTCGCGTCAGCGGTGAAGCGGGAGCTGCTCAAGTGATGGAGCCCCTCCTCCAGCTGGTCCACGTGTCGGACCTCCACTTCCGGCAGCGCCACGGGCCGTCGCCGGTGGGCGCGCGGTCGGTGGGCCAGCGCACGCCCTCGCGAGACTCGGTGTTCCAGGGGATGGAGGGCCACGACCCGCAGGCGCTGGGGCCGCTCGTCCGCTCCATCCGCGACCGGGTCGGCCCGTCGCGGAGCGCCTTCCGGCACGGCACCTTCCTGGTGGTGACCGGCGACCTGGCCACCCTGGGCGACGCCGGCTCCGCCGAGTCCGCCGAGCGGCTGGTGGCGGACATCGCCGCGCAGGCGGGCCTCCCCGCGCCGCTGGTGGTGTACGGCAACCACGACGTCTGGCCGGGCTCGCTGCCGCTGTTCGCGGGCGCCGACGCCGACCTGGACGCCCGGCGGAGCGCGCTGCGCGCCAAGCCGCTCCACGCCGCGGACCGCCCCGCGCGCGCGCTGCAGGCCGGCCCCTTCTCCCTCTGGTACCTGGACACCGTCCGCCACGGGCGGTTCGAGAACACGCTGGCGCTGGGGCACATCGGCGCGGACCGCTACTGGGAGAAGGACCGGCAGCTGCGGCCGCAGCTGGACGCGCTGGCCGCCGCCGCCACGCAGTCCGAGCTGCGCATCGCGCTCACCCACCACCCCGTCCTCCAGCCGTCGCGGTGGCGGCCCTGGAAGGGGCTGCGGAACTGGGCGGAGATGGAGCGGGGCCTCTCGGCGGCGGACCCGGCGGGGGGCCGGCACCGGCTGGTGCGGGTCGTGCTGTCCGGCCACACGCACGCGCTCTACCCACCGCTGGGCCGGCTGCGGGCGGACATCGCCACGCGCAACGCCCGCCAGGTGCACGCGCAGCTCGTCGTCGGGACGGCGACGCAGCTCCGCCACGGCGATCACCAGGGGACGGTGGAGGCGGACCTCGAACAGCACCACTGCTGGCAGCTGCTGCGCTTCTTCGAGGAGCCGGAGGGGCGGCTGGTGCTGGAGCGCATCGTCTTCGTGCGCTCGGGGAGCGTGGTGCCGCTCTACGCGCCCGCGACCATCGGAGCGGACCCGCGGCGGACCGCCGAGCGCGCCTACTTGTGAGGCCGGGCGAGCAGCTCGCCGCCGTGCGAGGCCAGCTCGACGTGACCGGGCAGCGCCAAAGAGCCGTCGCGGGCGATCACCGCCACGACCCGGGCGTGGAACGCCTTGCGCAAGGCCTCCAGGCTGTCCGGCTTCACGGCGATGGAGGCGAGGAGCGCGTCCTCCACGTCCTCCGGCGAGGCGTCCCACTCGGTCTTTCGCCCGGCTGGCTTTCGAGGGCACAACTTGCCGTCGAGCGGTACGGGACCGCCCTGGTCGTGGACGGCGGCGAGGACCTGGGCGACCCAGCTCCGCGTCAGCTCCCAGCGGGCGTGCTTCGCCTCGCGCTCGGCCCAGTTGCTCTCCCCGGAGTCTTCCAGCGGACCGCCCAGCTCGTGCTCCAGCTCACTGTGCAGGTGCGCGCTCTCCTCGCGGTTCAAGGCGCCGTCCAGCTCGCCGAGGACGGCCGCCACCAGCTCGCGTCCGCCCAGCGCCTCCGTCAGCACTTCAGACTGGCGGGCGTAGCTCTGGACGGCGGCGCGGACCTCGTCCATCGGGAGGAGCTCCACCACACGCCGGAGGAGATCCTCGTCCCTGCGGAGCTCGAACAGGGAGGTCGATTCGACCTCACCGATGCCGAGGACCGGCTCGTCGAAGTCCGGATCCGGGAGTCTGAGCCTTTGGCCGGGTGTCGTGGGATGCCGCTCCCAGACCTTATCCAAGGCATACTTGCCACGCGGACCATGGGCCATCACTTGTCCTCCCTCAACGCCCTTCTCCCAACCCGGAGAAAGGTGGGGCCGCACCTTGCGCACGGCCAGCATTAGATTCGCCTGACTCGTGACGCCGTTACGTCCGGTGGTTCACGCAGCATATTCTCACGTGAATCCCGATGGTTGGCGATCCGGAAAATCCGGTCTTGGTCCGCACGGCGACGCCCTTCGACGGCGAGGCGGTCGTCCGGCTCCGGCGGGCGCTGCGGGAGGAGGACGGGGGCTCAGTGCACGGGCCCAACGACCCGGCGCCGACGCTCCAGGAGGAGATCGCCCGCATCGGGGCCCAGGAGCGGGACCCCGGCCAGATCATCCTGGTGGCGGAGGCGGCTGGCCGGGTGGTGGGCTGGCTGGAGCTGACGCCGGGCGCGTCCAGCCGGACGGCGCACCGGGGCTGGGTGGTGCTCGCGGTCGCCGCGGACCACCGGCGGCGGGGCATCGGCCGGGCGCTGATGGAGCGCCTGCATGCCTGGGGGGCCGGGCACCCGACGCTCGAACAGGTGGCGCTGCGCTGCGCGGCGAGCAACGAGCCGGCGGTGGCGCTCTACCGGTCGCTCGGCTACGTCGAGGAGGGCCGCTTCACGCGCGGGCTGAAGCTGGGGCCCGATCGGTACGTGGACCTGGTGCAGCTCTGCCGGGAGCTCAAGCCAGCCCGGTGAGCCGGGTGAGGAGGAGGCGAGGTTGACCCCGGGCCCTCGCTCCGCGTAGATCTGCAACGGAACTTTGCACAACTTGGTAGGCGGGCATCCGACAATGCCCCAAGGGCCAGCCGCAGCCCTGCCTACCCCAGGAAGCTCCCCAGATGCCTTCCGCTGAACGCCAGTACTTCGCCTATTCCGTCCTCCTGGACCCGGAGACCTTCGCGCTCCGGATGAAGGAGGGCGGCCACGCCACCTTCCGGCTGCCCGAGGGGAAGGTCGGCGAGGCGCAGGACGTGGACATCGTCTTCAACTTCCACTCGTCGAAGTGGGGCGGCCGGATCGCCTCCCTCGTCGCGATGCCCGGCCACTCGGTGTTCGGCAAGGTGCTCACCCTCAAGGACTCCGACTGGGCCATCGTCCGCGAGGCGGAAGGCGGCGCGAAGTCCGGCGCCTTCGTCGAGCTGGCCGTCCAGGTGAAGGTGGACGGCAAGGTGATCTCCGCCACGGCCCTCGGCGCGGCGCCGGGGCGGGCCACCACCGCCGGACCGGTCAGCGAGTCCTACGCCAACGCGCTCGCGCGCGGCGCGGAGTCCGCCGGCCTGCCGAAGGCGTACTGGGAGAAGCTGAAGGCCGAAGCCGCCACCCTCGCCAAGGTCCAGGCCGTGGGCCGCGAGCTCCACCTCAAGTAACGGAGACCCTGCCCATGAACGCCGTCGACCCCAAGACCACCGCCACCGCCCGCCCCCCGCAGGACGCGGCTCCGGCGAACAAGGTGGACGCGCCCGCCTCCGGCACGACGCCGGAGACCAAGCAGCAGCCGATCAAGGATCTCGACCTCCGCTTCGGGTGGAAGCCGGACTCCTGGCAGCACCAACTCCTGCAGAACGCGGACGGCGCCGGCGACAAGGACGGCAACGTCTCCGTGGGCGAGCTCAACAAGTACATGGAGAACCCGACGGACCTCAAGTTCGTCGACTCCCAGCGCCTGCAGCAGATGCGCGGCGCCGTCGGCGACGGCCAGACGCCCCAGTCCGTCGACTCCTTCAAGGAGGGCTACCAGCAGAACATGGCCCGCGCGGCCGACCAGCTGGGGAACAAGGACGGCAAGCTCGGCGCCGACGAGTTCAACACCCTCGTCAACCAGATGAAGCAGCGGACCGACACCCACGAGGCCGGCTCGACGTGGATGCCGGACCAGAAGGAGGCGGCCTTCGCCTCCCGCATCGCCGACGCGACCGGCGAGCAGGACCTCCTCGTCCCGGGCGGCGAGGTGCAGGACGGCAAGGACCTGTTCAAGGACTACATGCGGATCGGCACCAGCGACCAGCACCGCATCCCGCAGTGGGTCGGCTACCAGCTGGACGCCGCGGACATCAAGGAGACGCCGGCCAACGTCGACCGCAACGGCGACCCGAACAGCACCATCCCCGCCTACCGCCGCGCCAACCCGTTCCACTTCGACGCCGAGGACGGGCCGGTCGCGGTGAAGCCCAACGAGTACAACAAGTCCGGCTTCGACCAGGGCCACATGAAGCCCGCGGAGAGCTCGCCGTCGCAGGAGGCCATGTACGAGAGCTTCACGATGACGAACATGTCCACCCAGTACGGGAACACCAACCGCGGCGACTGGCGCTACCTGGAGGAGGGCGTGCACGAGCTGGTGCAGGCCACCGGCGGCAAGGCCACCATCATCACCGGCAACGCGTACCTCGACGACAAGGGCAACCCGCTGCCCGAGGACAAGATCCAGTACTACGAGAAGGACGGGCACAAGATGGCGGTGCCCACGCACTGCTTCAAGACCGTGCTCCTCGAGCAGCCGGACGGCCAGATGACGATGATGGCGTACCTGGTCCCCAACCAGAAGGACGCGCCCATGGGGAAGGACGCCGCGGTCAAGATGATCCAGGACAGCCGGGTGAGCGTGGACGACATCGAGCGGATCATCGGCCAGGACCTCTACTCGCAGCTGCCGAAGGAGACGCAGGACAAGCTGGAGGCGGACCCCGCGGCGCGCGTCAGCTTCGCCAACGCGTCGCAGTGGCACACCGCCTCGCTGCTCTGGCCGCAGGGCTAGCGCATGGCGGGCGACGACATCGTCCGCTACATCCAGGAGGCGGACTTCGAGCGCGAGGTGCTGCAAGCCCAGGGGCCGGTGGTGGTGGCCTTCTGGGCGCCGTGGAGCGACCCGTCCGTGCTCTTCGCGCCGGTCATCACCCGCGCCGCCCGCGCCCACGCGGACCGGGTGAAGACGGTGGCGGTCAACACCGACGAGATGCAGCAGCTCCGCGGCCGCTACGGCATCGTCGCCGTCCCCACGCTCCTCTACTTCGAGGGCGGGAAGGTGAAGGGGCAGATCGTCGGCACCACCTCGCGCGAGGACGTGGAGCACCTGTTCTCGGGGAAGGGGTCGCCGCCGGGGATGGCGCCCATCGCCGGGGCGGCTCGCGGCGGCTAGGCTTCGCCCCTTCGCCCTGGCGCGGAGGCTGCGCACCGCCTCCGGCAAGCTGAAGCAGGCGTAGCCGGGCTACGCCGCCGCCTCGGCCTTGCGCTTGGGGCCGATCAGCGAGCGCACCGTCCCCTTCGCCACCACGTCGCCGTCCTTGTCCCGGATGACGACCTCGTTGTCGTACTCCTTGCGCTCCGCGCCAATGGGCAGCTGGCAGTGGCACTCCGCGACCAGCGTCCCGCGCGCCTTCTTCAGCCACTCCATGGTCATGCGGGTGGGGATCATCCGCGCGTCCTCGGGGGCGCTGAACAGCACCGCCAGGTTGGCGGTCAGCTCCACCAGGTTGGTGAGGGCGATGGCGTGGATGGAGCGGAGGTGGTTGCGGACCGCGCGCCGTTCGGTGAGCGTCACCTTGGCGTAGCCCTCGCGGATCTCCTCCACCCGCGCGCCGATGGTCCCGGTGTACGGCACCACCAGCCCGATCATCTTGCTGAAGAGGAGCTTTCCGCCCGGCATTCCGGAGAGGCGCTTCCACTCCCGCCGGATGAGCGAGGTGGCGTTCTCACCGCTGAACGACTTCACGAGCGACTGGATCGACGGCAATCCGGGCATGGGTGGACCCCCTGCACGCTGCCTTTAGCACGCTGGCGTGGCGGCCAGCGCTCGGTTATCCCTTCCGCCGAGGTCGCCCTTCCCATGGAATCGCCGCAGGCCGCCGCCGACGGGTCCCCGGTCAAGTCCGGGTGGCTGGCCGCGCTCCTCGACCGCGCCGTCTCCGAGCACCGCCAGGCCGGACCGCTCGCCGCCGCCCCCACCGCGCCGCCCGGGCGGCCCCGCGCGCGCGCCTACCTGCGCCGCGTGCTGCGCGAGAGCGGGCTCCTGTACGGCACCCCGGCCATGCGCAGCGCCGCCGCCTTCGCGGACCGCCCGCCCGAGGAGCGGCTGTTCCGCGCGGTGGTGGCCACCTTCGCCCGCGTCGCCCTCGACATCGCCGCGCTCACCGGCGCCCCGGCCGGCCCGCGCCGCGAGCAGCTCCTGCTGCTGCTGGCCGCGCTCTGCGCCCGCTGGGACGACGCGGAGGACATCCAGCGCGAGCTGGTGCAGATGGACCCGCTGCCGCGCCGCCTCTGGTCCCGGGTGGAGGGCGCGCTGGAGGAGCGGGCGCTCTCCCTCTCCGGCGACCCGGCGTTCGGCCTGCTCCTGCACAACGGCGCCGTCTACGCGGACGCCAACGCCTTCGGCCGGATGGCGGTGGACTACTTCGTCCGCGGCGGGCTGGACGTGGCCAAGGCGCGGCGCCGGCTGCACCTGTCCGACCGGCAGAAGGCGGTGCTGGCGCAGGTGCTCACCGCGCTCGCCTGCGCGGAGCGCTCGCCCAGCTTCACCTCCCGCCGCGCCATCCTCCGGCAGATCGAGGACCTGAAGCTCCCCACCCCGCTGGAGAACGAGGTCCGCCGGAGCGCGCGCCGCGCCTTCGAGAAGCGCCGCCGCGGCGAGCTGCCGGACGCGCTGGAGCGGGTGCAGAGCGCGGAGATGAAGCGCTTCATCCTGGAGCAGACGCTGCTGGCGTCGCTGGTGGACGGGCGCCGGTCGGCGGCGGAGCTGGCCTTCATCCAGAAGCTGGCGGGCGGGCTGGGCGTGGACCGGCCGCGGCTGGCCGCCTTCGAGCTGGAGGTGGCGGAGTTCTACCGGAAGAACCGCGACGTGGTGGACGTGTTCACCGTGTCGGCGGGCGCGGGGGCGATGGGCGAGGAGCTCCTGGAGTCCGTCCAGGACGCGGTGGAGAAGAACTTCCGCCGGCTGATGAACGAGGTGCGCGAGACGGGCGAGCTGTCCGTGCTCCTGGCCAAGGCGGCGCGCGGCCACGCCCTCACCCGGGACGAGAAGGCCCGCATGCGCGAACAGCTCATCGACGTGGCCAAGGCCGTCCCCGCGCTGGCCATCTTCGCCGCGCCGGGCGGGCTGTTCCTGCTCATCGCGCTCTCGAAGGTGCTGCCGTTCAACCTGCTGCCCAGCTCGTTCCAGGAGGAGGACGAGGCGTCGAAGGGCTGAGCGTCAGACCCCGTTCGTCCGGTGCAGGCGCGCGGAGAGGCGGCGGAGGTCCTCGTTGGCCTTCACCAGCTCCGTGCTGCCGCGCTCCTTCTCCAGCTGCTGGTCGATCTTCTCCAGCTCCGCCTGCGCCTGCTTCTGCGCGTCCTTGCTGGTGTCCAGCAGCCAGTCCACGGCCTGGATCGCCGCCTGGCGTACCTCGAGGTTGTCGTCGGAGAGGTGCTTGAGCAGCCCGGGCATGGCGGAGGTCTGCCCGGCGCGGCCCAGCTCCAGCGCCGCCCGCTGGCGCACCTGGGGCGACTTGTCCTCCAGCTTCTTCGTCCAGCAGCCCGCGTCGGAGGAGCACTCGCGCGCCGCGTCCAGCGCCGCGCCCCAGTCCGCGATCTCCTGCTGGTGCTTCTGGCCGACGGCCTTCGGGTTGCTGCAGCCGGGCAGCCCGGACGCCTCGTCGCAGTCCTTCGCCGTGTGCGCCGGCTCGTCGGCCTTGAGCTTGTCCAGCGCCGCCTTGTCGCGCTCGTCGCCGGTCAGGCCGATGGCGGCGATCGCCGGCTGGCGCGCCGGCCACACTCCCACCGTGGCCGCCTTCTGCAGCCCGGGGACGGCGTCGCGCCCGCCGATGCGCGCCAGCGCCCAGCAGTACTTCTCCCGCTCCACCGGCTCCTCCGAGGGAAGGAAGGTGAGGAGCGGCTTCACCGCCTCCTTCGCCCGCAGCTTGCCCAGCGCGTCGGAGGCGGTGAGGCGCACGTAGACCTGCTGGTCCGGGTCCCCCTTCTCCGACAGCCGGGTGATCAGGTCCGCCACCGCGCGCTTGTCGTGGAGGTCGCCGATGACCTGCGCGGACTTGGAGTAGAGCGCCGCCTCCGAGATGCCCTTCTCCTTCGCCCACGACTTCAAGGCGGCGTCCTGCCCGCGCAGGACGGGGAGCACCGCGTCCGCCGCCGGCTGGCCGATCTGGAAGAGGGCGAACGACGCCTCGCCGTAGAACTGCTGGCCGCGGGGGTGCTGCTGGAACATCCGCTTGATCAGCACCGGGACCGCGCGCGCGTCGCCGATGTCGCCCAGCGCCTGGAGCGACTTCTTGATGATGAAGGGCTCGGAGCCGTCGTCCTGCGCCTTGGCGATGAGCGAGTCCACCGCCTCCTTGGCCCGCAGCGACCCCAGCGCGCTGATCGCCTCCACCTGGACGATGCCGTCCTTGGCCTTGAGCATCCGCAGCAGCGTGGGCACGCCGGCGTTCCCGCCGATCTGCGCCAGCGCCTGGGCGACGGCCTTGTTGAGCGCCGAGGTCTCGGTGTCGCTGGCGCCCAGGTCCACCGCGTCCGACAGCGGCTGCACCGTGGCCGGGTCCTTGAGGGTCCCGATGACGCGCGCCACCGACGCCCTCGTCTCCGCCTTCTTCTCCTCCTTCAGCCGCTCCAGGAGCCACGGCTCGAACGAGGCGTTGGCCTTGCCGGAGGCGCGGAGGTCGTCGAACACGCGAGCCTTGTCCTGGGTGCGCCGGGCGTTCTTGAGCTTCCCCTCCCAGTACTCCGGCTTGCTCGGGTCGCCCTTGCAGCCGGCCAGGGCGGCGGCGACGGCGAGGGCCAGCAACCAACGGGACGTCGCGCGCACGGGGCACCTCCTGGCCGGGCCTGGGGGACCGGGCCGGGAGCATCCTCATGGAGCCCTGGAGAAGGGTCAATGTTCGTTCGCGGCTTGAGGTACGCTCACCAACCGCCATGGAGCCCCAGGCCCAGGCCCCTTCCACCACCTCCCGCCCCGGCCGGCGGACCTACGTCGTCGACCGGCGGTTCCAGCTCAAGTACACGATGCTGCTGGTCGGCGTGGGCGTGGCCGTCACCGCGCTCTTCGGCACCATGATGTACCTGGTCCACGTGAGCGCGCTGCGGGCCTACGCGGAGGGGCACGGGACGGCCGACGCGTCGTCCGCGCTGGTGTGGGTGATGGTCGCGCTGGGCATCGCCATGGCGGCGGCGCTCTCGCTGGTGGGGGTGATGATCACCCACCGCGTCGCCGGCCCCGTCCACGTGATGAACCACTACCTCAACGTGCTGGCCGGCGGGCGCTACCCCATCATGCGCCCGCTGCGGAAAGGGGACGAGCTGCAGCGCTTCTTCGAGACCTTCCAGGGCGCCATCGAGTCCCTGCGCTCGCGCGAGGCCGACGAGGCGGACGCGCTGCGCAACGCGGTGGCGGTGCTCTCGCCGCTGGCCAGCACCGAGGAGCTCAAGGGGCTGATCACCCAGCTGCAGGCCATGCACGACCGCAAGCGCGACGCCACCGACCAGGTGGACGTGGGCAAGCTGGAGTAGCGCGGAGGGTCCTTGGCGCCACGGATCGTCTTCATGGGAACGCCGGAGTTCGCGGTCCGCTCCCTGGAGGCGTGCCTGGAGGTGGGCGAGGTCGTCGCGGTCGTCACCCAGCCGGACAAGCCGAAGGGGCGCGGGCAGGAGGTGGCGGAGTCGCCGGTGAAGGGGCTCGCCCGGTCGCGGGGGATTCCGGTGCTCCAGCCCCCGAAGATCCGCGGGACTCCGTTCCACGAGGAGATCCGCGCCTTGCGCCCGGACGTGGGCGTGGTGACGGCGTACGGGAAGATCCTCCCGCAGGAGCTGCTGGACGCGCCGGCGCAGGGTTGCGTCAACGTCCACGCCTCGCTGCTGCCGCGCTTCCGCGGCGCCGCGCCCATCCAGTGGGCCATCGCCGCCGGGGACGCGGTGACCGGCGTGTGCCTGATGAAGATGGACGCGGGGTTGGACACCGGGCCCGTCATCGACCGGCGGGAGGTGGGCATCGGCCCCGATGACACCGCCGCCACCATGCACGAGAAGCTCTCGGCGCTGGGGGGCGCGCTGATCCGCGAGTCGCTGCCGCGCTACCTCCGCGGTGAGCTGGCGCCGGCGCCGCAGCCGTCGGAGGGCGTGGTGCTGGCGCCGCTGATCAAGAAGGAGGACGGGCGGCTGGACTTCGCCCGGCCGGCGGCGGAGCTGGAGCGGCGGATCCGCGCCTTCTACCCGTGGCCGGGGACGTACACGGAGCTGGGCGGGAAGACCCTGAAGGTGCTGAAGGCGAAGGTGGGCGGCGGGCGCGGCGCGCCGGGCGAGGTGCTGGAGGGGTTGGAGGTGGCGTGCGGCGAGGGTTCGCTGGTCCTGCTGGAGGTGCAGCCGGAGGGGAAGCGGGCGATGGCCGCGCGCGAGTTCCTGGCGGGCAATCGCGTGCAGAAGGGGAGCCGGCCGTTCGGCTCCGGATCGAGTCAGACTTGAGCGTGCGCGGGAGGAGCGGAAGATGAACATCCTGGTGATCCATGGGCCGAACCTGAACCTGCTGGGTGAACGCGAGGGGGACGAGAAGGGCCGCACGCTGGACGAGCTGAACCATGAGCTGCAGGCGCTGGCGGACCGCAACGGGATCGCGCTGCGCATCTTCCAGTCCAACCACGAGGGCGCGCTGATCGACCGCGTCCACGCCGAGCGGAAGTGGGCGGAGGGCATCCTCATCAACCCCGGCGCCCTGACCCACTCGTCATACGTGCTGCGCGACGCGCTCGCCGCGGTGGGCAAGCCCACCCTGGAGGTCCACCTCACCGACATCCGGCGGCGAGAGTCCTGGCGCCGCAAGTCCGTCATCAAGGACGTCTGCGCGGCGCAGGTGATGGGGAAGGGGTTCGACTCGTACCTGATCGCGCTCCAGCGCTTCGCTGACGGCGACCTCACCGGGCGCAAGCGCAAGCGCGCTCCGGCATCGGCTCCTGCCCCGGCCGCCCGGGCCGCGCCTGCGCCCGCGAAGGCGGAGAAGACCATCGGGCGCACGCCGGCCGCTCCGGCGCCTGCCCCAGTGAAGGACGGGAAGACCATCGGGCGCGCCCCGCAGGCTTCTCCGGCCCCCGCGCCGGTGAGGGACGGCAAGACGATCGGCGCGGCGGCGAAGTCGGCCGGCAAGAACGTCGTCGCCGGGAGCGCGAGGTTCCTCAGCCGGTCGCTGGTGCGGTCGAAGATCGCCGACCGGCTGGCGGGCAAGCTCACCGCCGCCGGTCTCGCCACCTGGGCGCGGGCGCAGTTCCTGGAGGTGCAGCGCGGCGCGCCGGCGGAGAGCGGGCACCGCGAGCTGCTGGAGGATTCGCTGCAGACGCTCACCCTCTCCGCCATGCCGGCCACCAAGCTCTCCGACGAGCAGCTGGTGGACCTGATGACGCAGCTCGAGGGATGAACGCCCGCGCGGCGGCGATCCAGGTCCTCGCGCGGGTCAGCGCCACGGACGCGTTCCTCAACGTCGTCCTGGACGCGGCGCTCTCCGAGCTGCGCCCGGAGGACGCGCGCGACGCGGGGCTGATCACCGAGCTGTGCTACGGCGCCACCCGCCGGCAGCTGGCGCTGGACCACGCGATCCAGCAGGTGAGCGACCGGAAGCTCTCCACGCTCGAGGACCGGGTGCTGTCCGCCCTGCGCGTGGGCGCGTACCAGGTCTTCTTCACGCGGGTGCCGCGCCACGCCGCGGTGGCCGAGACGGTGGAGGGGCTCAAGTCGCTCCGGATGCAGCGGGCGGCGGGGTTCGCCAACGCGGTGCTGCGGAAGGTCGCCGCCATGCCCGAGCTGCCGCTTCCGCCGGAGTCGGAGCCGCTGAAGCGCCTGTCGGTGCGCGAGAGCCACCCGGAGTGGCTGGTGGAGCGGTGGACCCGCCAGTTCGGGGCTGCGCGCGCGGAGGCGATGCTGGCCGCGGACAACGTGCCGCCGCCGGTGATGGTGCGCGCCAACCGTGCTCGCGTCTCGCGGGAGCAGTTGCTGGCGGACCTGGTGGCCGCCGGCGTGGACGCGCGGCCCGCGGCGACGGCTCCGGCGGGGGTGATGCTGGCGCAGCCCGGCCCGCTGGAGGAGCTGCTGGGGTACCGCGAGGGCCTATGGCAAGTGCAGGACGAGGCGGCGCAGCTGGTGGTCGAGTACGCCGCCGTCCCGGACGGAGCGCGGGTGCTGGACGCGTGCGCGGCGCCGGGCGGAAAGGCGTGCGCGCTGGCGGAGCGGGTGCGGGTCACCGCCTGCGACGTGCACCAGAACAAGCTGCGGAAGATCGAATCGGAGGCGAAGCGGCTGGGGGTGGAGTCGCGCCTGGAGGTGAAGGCGCACGACGCGCAGAAGCCGTTCCCGGAGTCGTGGGGCGCGTACGACGCGGTGGTGCTGGACGCGCCGTGCTCGGGGCTGGGCACGCTGCGGCGCCACCCGGAGCTGCGCTACCGCCGCAAGCCGGAGGACGTGGGGCGGCTGGCGGCGCTCCAGGCGCGGCTCCTGGAGTCCTGCCAGGCGGTGGTCCCGCCCGGCGGACTGCTCGTCTACGCGGTGTGCAGCGTGGACCCGCAGGAGGGCGCCGACCAGGTGGAGCTCTTCCTCCGCTCCCACCCGGAGTTCACCACCGAGCCGCCGCCGCGCTCGCAGGCGTACCTGAGGACGCTCCCCGGCCCCGAGGGGATGGACGGCTTCTTCGCGGCGCGGCTGCGCAAGACGTACTGAGCGCTACTCCGCCCACTTCATCGGCCGCGCCTTGAGCGTGGGCGAGTCCATCCGGTCGCAGAAGGCCTCGAACTTCGCGCGGGGGACGCCCTTCCAGCGGAGGTCCTCCAGCGTCTCCTTCAGCGGCACGTCGGTCACCAGCGTCGCCAGCTTCTTGTACAGCGCCGCTTCCTTCTCCTCGGCGACCAGCGCGGTGCACAGCTTCTCCGCGCCGCGGAGCTTCTTGTCCCAGTCCAGGAACCGCCGCGGGATGTTCTCCAGCGTCCCGTACCGCCCCAGCACCGCCGCGGTGCCCTTCTCACCCCAGCCCGGGATGCCCGGGATGCCGTCCGCGGTGTCGCCCACCAGCCCCAGGAAGTCCGGCACGCTCCGGGGCGGGAAGCCGCGCTCCTTCACGAACGCCGCCTCGTCGATCACCTTCTCCTGGTGCCGCGCGACCAGCACCACCTTGTCGCCGCGGATGCACTGCCCCAGGTCCTTGTCCGGGGACAGGATGCGCACCTGCTCCACCTGGTCCGCCCAGCGCGCGGCGGCGGTGGCCAGCGCGTCGTCCGCCTCCCACTCCTTCATCGACCACACGGTGACGCCCAGCGCCGCCACGCCCTCCTCGACCAGGTCGAACTGCGCGGTCAGCTCGGGCGGGAGGCCGGCGCCGGTCTTGTAGCCGGGGAAGAGGTCGTTTCGGAACGACTCGATGGGGTTGTCGAACGCCGCCCCGACGTGCGTGACGGCCTCCGCCTCGTTCTGCAGCAGCGTGAGCCACGAATTCATCAACCCCACGGTGGCCTTCACGTCCTGGCCGTTCGCGGCGCGGTGGTCCGGCCGCTTCGAATAGAAGGCGCGGAACAACTCGTAGGTGCCGTCGATGACGTGCAGGCGCATCGGGTAGGCGCCGCGCTAGTCCTCTTCCTTCGCCGCGGCCTTCATCGCGTCCAGCACCGCCTGCGAGGCGCGGTCCAGGTACTTGCCCTTGCGGACCAGGAGCCCGATGGGCCGGGTGAAGGGCCCCTCGGCGAACGGCTTCTGCACCAGCGACCCCACCGTCACCTCGTGGTGCGCGGTGGCCGAGGGCAGCACGCTCACGCCCAGGCCCATCTCCACCGCCCGCTTGATGGTCTCCACGTTGTCCATCTCCATCACCGGGTTCAGGTCCAGGCCGCGGTCCTTGAACAGCTTGTCGATGGCCTTGCGCGTGGGCGCCTCGCGGTCGAAGGCGATGAAGGGGACGCCGGAGAGCGCGTTGAGCGAGACCTTCCCCTTGCTGGCGAACGCGTGGTTGGGCGCGCACACCACCACCAGCTTGTCGTCGCGGAAGGGCACGATGTCCACGCCCGCCCGCGGCTGCGGGTAGGCGACGATGCCGATCTCCGCCGCGCCGAGGATGATGTCGTCGTAGACCTGATCGTTGCGGCGGTAGTTCAGCCGCATGTTCACCTTGGGGTGCGTCTTCAGCAGGTGCTTCTGGATGTTCTGCAGCTCGTGCAGGCCCACCGAGTAGATGGTGGAGACGGAGGTCGTCCCCGCCACCTCCGAGGACTGCTCGCGGATCTCGTTCTCCACCTCCGCGAAGCGGGCCAGGATCTCCTTGCAGCCGCGGAACAGCCGCTCCCCCGCGGGCGTGGGCGTCACCTGTCGCGCGCTGCGCGAGAGCAGCTTCTGCTCGTAGCGGTTCTCCAGCGCCCGGATCTGCTGGCTCACCGCGGACTGGGTGACGTGGTTGAGCTGCGCGGCGCGCGAGAACGAGCCCGTCTCCACCACGTCGCAGAACATCTTGAGGGACTCGAGCTGCATGATGAGAAGACCTCGCGGGTTGGCGCGCGGTCATTAGCACCCCTCATCCAGGGCGGCAAGCGGTTCTCACCGGTCCGAAAAGCGCCGCTTCCGGTCCTTTCGCGGCGTCAGGCTCCGGGCGTCAGGCGAGGAGCGCGTCGCAGGCGTGCTGGGCGAGGAGGTTGAGCAGGCGCACGCCGTCCTTCACCGACGCGGAGGCGGGGTCGCCCAGGTACGCGTCCGGTCCGCCGCACTCCAGGAAGTCCTTCTTGCCGGCCTTGATCAGCGCGGGGAGGTCCACCGGGATGGGCGCCAGCGTCTCGCGGACGTGGTTGCGCACCAGGTGCGGCGCGGTGGCCATCACCAGCGACGTCTCGTACCAGCCGGCGTGGCTGCCGCCGCGGGTGAACTCCTCGCCCAGCTGGTCCGCGAAGGGCGGGTGCCGGTGGTCCACCACGCGCACGACGGAGCCGGGGACGCGCTCCTGCGCCAGCTTCGCCGCCTCCCGCACCACGCGGAAGTGCGCCGGTTCGAGGTGGTGGTTGATCACCCCCACGCGCTGGAACGGCGTGCGCGCGATGGCCGCCAGCACCTCCGCCAGGTGGGCCCGCGCCGCGTCCGCGCCGATGCTCACCGTCCCGGCCCAGGGCCTGGCGAACTCGGCGAGCGCGTACGCGCAGGTGGGGAAGATGATCGCCTCCCTCCCGCGCTTCTCGAGGTTGTCGGCGGTCCGCACCGCCACCGCCTCGGCGATGAACACGTCGGTGCCCAGCGGCAGGTGGGGGCCGTGGGCCTCGGTGGAGCCGACGGGGACGAGCGCGTAGGCGCCCGCTTCGGCGGCGCGCTTCACCGACGGCCAGGGCATGTCTCGGGCGAAGGGGGGCGGAGGCGGAGGGGTCATCGCGGCCCACCTTTACAAGCCTCCGAGGACAGATCGAAAGTGTCGGCGAGGGATCCTCCACATGCGCCACCATCCGACCCACTGGCCTCGCCGGCTCGCGTTCGCCCTGGCCGCCGGCCTCCTCTCCGCGCCCGCGCTGGCGGCCGACGAGCACCCGGAGCCCGGGGAACAGAAGCCGGAGTTCACCTGGGAGAAGGGGCCCGGGAAGATGCCGCTGGGCGACTCGATCGCGCAGCTGCAGCTGCAGGACGAGGAGGCGTTCCTCGACTCGCCTCAGACCATCAAGCTGCTGCAGAAGCTGGGCAACCCGACCTCGGGCAAGGAGGTCGGGATGGTCGGGCCGGTGGCCGACGAGGAGCAATGGTTGGCGCTGTTCGAGTACGAGGCGTCCGGCTACGTGAAGGACGACGAGAAGGACAAGATCGACGCCGACGAGCTGCTCGAGCACATCAAGGAAGGCACCGAGGAGTCGAACGACTTCCGCAAGGAGCACGGCTCGCCCGGGCTGCACGTGGTGCGCTGGTTGCAGCCGCCGCACTACGACGCGCGGACGCACAACCTGGAGTGGGGCATCCTGGCCAGGGACGACAACGGCGGCGAGATCGTCAACTACCAGGTCAAGGTGCTGGGCCGCGAAGGGGTCATGGCGGTCACGCTGATGGACAAACCGGAGCGGATCGAGACCAGCAAGGCCTCCTTCCGCAAGGTGCTGGAGCGCTTCTCGTACCAGCCGGGCAAGACGTACGCGGAGTGGCGGCCGGGGGACAAGGTGGCGGAGTACGGCCTCACCGCGCTGGTGGTCGGGGGCGGGGCCGCGGTGGCGGCCAAGCTGGGCCTGTTCGGGTACATCGGCAAGCTCATCAAGCCGATCCTGGTCGGCCTCGCGGCGGTGGCGGCGACGGTGGGGCGCTTCTTCAAGCGGCTGTTCAGGCGCGAGGACTCGTCCAACCAGAACGGGCCGTGAGGCGAAGGGCGCCCGAGGGCGGTCCCGGCCCCGGGAACGCCGAGCCCGAATGACCGAATTCCTCGTCGAATTCCTCCCCTTCCTGGCGGCCTTCTACGTGGCGGCGGGCGTGGCCGTCGTCCGCCCCTTCCAGCGCGTGCTCACCTCCGCGCTGGGCCGCGCGTTCGACTGGCGCGGGCCGGGGCTCACCTTCCTGGGGCTGGCCCCCTGGCGCGAGGTGGTGAGCGTGCAGGCCTTCCCGCTCGCCGTCGCCGGGGGCGCGGTGTACCGGCTGGACCCGTCGCGCTCGGCGGAGCCGACCCTCTTCGAGCCGGGCGACCTGGAAGCGGTGGAGCTGGAGGGGCTGCCGCCGGCGAAGGCGGAGACGTGGCGCTTCCGGCCGTGGGTGATGGCGGGGAAGAAGCCGGTGGTGGGCGCCGCCACGCCCGCCATGGCCGCGCGCTTCGCCGCCCAGCTCGCCGCCGTCCAGAAGGCCGCGCCCGCGGAGCGCGTCGAGCGGGTGAGGGAGCTGCTGCAGGAGTCCTCCGACGTCGAGGCGCTGCGCGCGGTGCGCGCGTCGGTGCGGTGGCACGCGCTGGCGCTGCGCGTGCTCTGCCCGCTGCTGATGGTGGTGGTGTTCGGGCTGCTCCCCGCCATCGTCTACCTCCCCGACCTGGCGCCGATGAGGCTGGAGCGCGCGCTGCGGCTGTGGGTGGTGCTGCACGGGTGGGTGGTGGTGGTGACGGGGATGATGCTGGTCCGGGGGAAGGTGCGCGGCGACGAGATCGCCGGGCTGGTGTCGCAGATGGCGCTCTTCCCGCCCTCGGCGGTGCGGGCGCTGGGCATCGCCACCCGCGCCATCTACGCCCGCTTCGAGCCGGCGGCGGCCGCGGCGGCGCTCCTGGACGAGCGCGCGCTGCTGGTCTGCGCGCGGCGGGAGCTGCGGCGGCTGGAGTTCAGCGCCGAGCGGACCGGGTCCGTCGGCCTGTCCGCGTTCTTCCAGGCGCGGCGGAAGATCTGGGACCGCGCGCTGCGCGACGCGAAGACGTCCAGCAAGGACGCGCTGGCGCCGCCGGAGCGCGTGGCCGGGGACGCCACCCGCTACTGCCCCATCTGCAGCTCCGAGTACCGCGCCGGCGAGACCTGCTCCGACTGCCGGGTGCCGCTGGCGGCGTTCCGGGGAGCGGCCTAGCGGGCGCCGTTCGCTGCTCTGGGGGAATGACCCCGAGCCGGACGTGCGTTGATGGGAGGCATGTCGCGCTCCCTGCTCGCCGTGCTGGCCGCCCTGACCCTCGCCTCGTGCGCCACCGCGCGCCCCCGCGCCCAGCCGCCTGCGCCCATGCTCACCGGGACGCCCGGGCGCCTGGCGCTGGAGCTGCCGAGAGGCTCGCCGCCCGAGGGCCTCACCCCCGGCGTCCACCCGCTGAGCTCGGAGAGCGGCCACGCCCTCCTCTACGTGCCCACCGGGCGGCCCGGCCCCCGCCCGCTGCTGGTCGTCTTCCACGGCGCCAGCGGGCAGGCGCGCTGGATGATCGACCTGCTCCAGGCGCAGGCGGAGGAGCAGGGCGTGGTGCTGCTGGCGCCGCAGTCCGCCGACTACACGTGGGACCGCCTCATCGGCGACTACGGCGCCGACGCCGCCGTGCTCCAGCAGTTGCTCAGCGCGACCGCCACGCTGGTGCCGGTGGACCCGGCGCGCGTCGGCGTGGGCGGCTTCTCGGACGGCGCCTCCTACGCGCTCTCGCTGGGCCTGGACAACGGGGACGTCTTCTCGTCCATCCTGGCCTTCTCCCCCGGCTTCTCCGCGCCCGAGCACCCCCGCGGTTCGCCCCGCGTCTTCGTCGCCCACGGCACCGCCGACCAGGTGCTGAACATCGACCAGTGCGGCCGCGCCGTCGTCGCCAAGCTCAAGGAGATGGGCTACGGCGTCACCTACCGCGAGTTCGAGGGGCCGCACGTGGTGCCCCCCGACGTCGCCGTCGCCGGGACGAAGTGGTTCCTGGGGAGCTGACTCAGCCCTTCAGCCTGGAGTCCCACAGCTCGAACAGCGACTGCCAGTGGCGCTCCGCGGCGGCGGGGTCATGCATCGGTTGGTCCGCCGGCACCCAGCCGTGCCTGGCGCCCTCGTACGTCACCAGCGTGTGGTCCACGCCCGCGGCCTTCAGCGCCTCGCCCAGCTTCTGCTTGTGCTCGTCGGTGAACGACGGGTCCTCCACCGCCCCGGCGATGTAGAGCTTCGCCTTGATCCTCGGCGCCAGCAGGTGCGGGCTCTCCGGCGCGTCGGTGACCAGCCTCCCGCCGTGGTACGAGGCCGCGGCCACCACCCGGTCCGGGAAGAAGGCCGCCGCCGCGAGCGAGAGGCCGCCGCCCATGCAGTAGCCGGTGGTGCCCACCTTGGGCTGCTTCACCTCCGGCTGCGCGGAGAGGAAGTCCAGGAACGCGCGGGTGTCCCGCATCATGTTCGCCTGGGTGGCGGTGCCGAGGAACTTGGTGAACCACAGCTGCCGCTTCTCCGGGTCCTGGAACCAGGCGAACGACGGCGGCTCGTACGGCGCCAGCCGGTAGAAGAGGTCCGGGAGGAGGACGTAGTAGCCGTGGGCCGCCATCTTCTCCGCCATGTCGAACAGCGCCGGGCGGGGGCCGAAGCCGTCCATGTAGAGGATGACCGCCGGCCACGGGCCGGTCCCCTCGGGCTTGAAGGTCGAGGCGGGGCACGCCCCGTCCGCGGTCTGGATCTGCGCGGTGGTCCTGGACATGGTGTGCTCCTCCGTCACATCGCTACCACGCGCGTCAGCTCGCGCAAGAAGGCCACGTTGGGCGCGAACCACTTCACCTGCCGGCGCTCGTCCGGGCCGTGCGCGGTGTGCCCGGTCAGCCCCTCCTCCTCGGTCGCGGGGGAGCTCAGCACGCCGTAGGCGCGGATGCCCTTCATCCGGAGGAAGCGGGAATCGGAGGCGCCCGCCGCGAACGGGTGGATGACCGGCGCGCCGGGGAAGTGGTGCGACGCCACCTGGCGGTAGATCGCGTCGAAGGCGTCGTCGCGCGGCGTCTCCGGCGCGCTGCCGAAGTCGCCCGCCAGCTCCACCGTCACCGACGGATCTCCCACCGCGGCGGCCAGCCGGTCGCGCGTCCCCGCCGGCGTCTCGTCCGGCATCACCCGGCAGTTCACCGTCGCCACCGCGCTGGTGGGGAGCACGTTGTCCTGGGGGGAGCCCTGCAGCATGGTGGTGACGCAGGTGGTGCGCAGGAGCGAGTTGCGGGGCGCGTCCGCCGCCAGGGTGTCGTCCTCCGCGGGGGTGAGCGGCTTGCCGGCGAAGAGCTTCTTCATCACCGCGTTCACCTCCGGCCTGGCCGCCCTGGCCAGCAGCTCCAGGTGCTCGCGCGCGGTGGGGAGCACGTGCGCGGGGAAGCGGAGCTCGCCCACCTTGATCAGCGCCTTCGCCAGGTGGGGCACGATGTCCGACTTCGGCGAGGGCATGGAGGAGTGGCCGCCCGGGCCCTTGGCGGTGAGGAAGAAGCTCTGGAAGGTCTTCTCCGCCACGCCGAGGCCGACGTACTCCACCTTGTCGCCGTCCGCCGACAGCCTGCTCATGCCGCCCTCGTTGAAGGCCAGCTCCGCGTCCACCAGCTCCGGGTGGTTCTTCACCAGCCACTCCGCGCCCGCGTGCCCGCCGGTCTCCTCGCCGGAGGTGAGCGCGAGGATGACGTCGCGGTGCAGCTTCGCCTTCTCCCGCGCCAGCTCCAGGAACACGGCGGTGAAGATCGCCGCCTGGCCCTTGTCGTCGTTGATGCCGCGGCCGTAGATCCAGCCGTCCTTCTCCGTGGACTTGAACGCGGGGACGGTCCACGGCTGCCCCTCCACCGGCACCACGTCCACGTGCGCCAGCAGCAGCAGCGGCTTCTTCGTCCCGTCGCCGCGCAGCCGCGCGACGAGGTTGCCGCGGCCGGGCGCCGACTCCAGCACCTGCGGGTTCACCCCCACCGCGCGCAGGCGCTCCACCACCGGCCCCAGCGCGTCCGTCTCGTGCCCGTGGCTGGTGTCGGTGGAGACCATCTGGTCGAGGATGTTCCGCGCCTCCTCCACCACCCGGGCGGGGACGGGCGTGGCGGTGGACGCGGAGCCGGCGGCGAGCGCCAGGGGGAGGGCCAGGAGCAGGGTCGAGCTGAGCATCGCGCGAACATACATTCCTGACCGTTCCGGCGCCCCCGTCCAGCGTGGTAGAGCGCGCCCATGCTGCAGCCCTCCTCCTTCCGCTTCGAGGTGAAGGACCGCGTGGGGGTGGTGACCTTCACCCGCCCGGACACCCTCAACTCGCTCACCTTCGACGTCTACCGCGAGCTGCGGGACCTGATGTTCGAGCTGGAGCGCGAGCCGTCCTCGTCCGTCGCCTCGGTGGTCGTCACCGGCGAGGGGCGCGGCTTCTGCTCCGGCGGCGACGTCAACTCCATCATCGGCGAGCTCTTCTCGCGCGACATGCCGGGCCTGGTGGAGTTCACCCGCATGACGTGCGACCTGATCAAGAACATGCGCGCCCTGCGCAAGCCCATCGTCGCCGCGCTCAACGGCACCGCCGCCGGCGCGGGGGCGGTGATCGCCCTCGCCTCCGACCTCCGGGTGGCGAGCGACAAGGCGAAGATCGCCTTCCTCTTCGTCAAGGTGGGCCTGGCGGGCGCGGACATGGGCGCCGCCTACCTGCTGCCGAAGCTGGTGGGCCTGGGCCGCGCCACGGAGCTGCTGGCCTTCGGCGACGCGGTGGACGCGCCCACCGCCGAGCGCTACGGCCTGTTCAACAAGGTGGTCCCGCCGGAGCAGGTGCTGCCGGAGGCGATGGCGTGGGCGAAGCGGCTGGCGGACGGGCCCACCTTCGCGCTGGGGATGACCAAGGAGCTGCTCAACGGCGAGCTGAACCTCGACCTCTTCGGCGCGCTGGACAACGAGGCGCGGGCCCAGGCGGTCTGCATGCAGACGAAGGACTTCCGCGAGGCGTACGAGGCCTTCACCCAGAAGCGCCCGCCGCGCTTCACCGGCCGCTGACCCAGCCCCCCATGCCCCCCGCCCCCGAGCCCACCTTCCTCGACCCGGAGCACCTCCAGCTCCGCGACCTCGCCCGCGAGGAGGCGCGCGCGCTGGAGCTGGACGAGCACGCCTCCGGCGACCACCTGTGGGCGGCCCTGAAGAAGCTGGGCTACGCGCGCCACCTGGTGCCCCGCGCGTTCGGCGGCGCGCGCGAGGCGCTCTCGGTGCGGTCGATCTGCGTGCTGCGCGAGGAGGTCGCCTACCGGAACGCCGCCGCCGACTCCATCCTCGCGGTGGCGGGCCTGGGCAGCCACCCGGTCCTGCTCGCCGGCAGCGACGCGCAGCGGAGCGAGCTGCTCCCGCAGGTCGCGGACGGCCGCGCGCTCTTCGGCTTCGCGCTCACCGAGCCGGAGGCCGGCTCCGACGTGGCGGCGCTGCAGACGGCGGCGGCGCGGGACGGCGACGGCTGGAAGCTCTCCGGCGCCAAGCGCTTCATCTCCAACGCGGGCATCGCCACCCACTACACCGTCTTCGCGCGCACCGGCCCGGGGCCCAAGGGGATCTCCGCCTTCGTCGTCCCCGCGGACGCGCCCGGCCTCCGCGTGGACACCGGCCTGAAGCTGATGGCGGAACACCCCATCGGCGAGCTGCACTTCGACGGCTGCCGGGTTCCGGGGGCGGCGCTGCTGGGCGCGGAGGGGGGCGGGATGCGGCTGGCGCTGGGGACGCTGGACGTCTTCCGCTCCACGGTGGGCGCGGCGGCGGTGGGGATGGCGCGGCGCGCGCTGGACGAGGCGCTGGCGTACGCGAGGCGGCGGAAGCAGTTCGGCGCGCCGCTGTCGGAGCTGCCGGCGGTGCAGGCGCTGCTGGCGGACTCGGCGGTGGAGCTGGACGCGGCCCGGCTGCTGGTGCACCGCGCGGCCGCCGCCAAGGACCAGGGCCGCGAACGCGTCACCTACGAGGCCGCGGTGGCCAAGCTCTTCGCCACCGAGGCGGCGCAGCGGATCATCGACCGCAGCCTCCAGGTGCACGGCGGCAACGGCGTGGTGAAGGGCTTCATGGTGGAGCGGCTGTACCGGGACATCCGCAGCCTTCGCATCTACGAGGGCGCCACGGAGGTGCAGCGCCTGGTCATCGCCCGCGAGCTGCTCAAGGGAGGGGAGCCGCATGGCTGAGCCCGCTCCGAAGCCGACGAGCCGCATGGTGCTGGCGGTGATGGTGGGCCTGATCGGGGCGCTGTTGCTCGGCGGCGGCGGCATGGTGTGGAGCGCCTGGCGCACCGCCGACCAGCCCTTCGACTGCGCCGGGATGGCCCCGGACGACTGCGCGCTGGAGCAGGACATAAAGGTCGCCTGGACGAAGCGCCAGAACACCCTGGGGCTCATCCTCACCTCGCTGGGCGCCGCCATGGGCCTGGCGCTCTGGCTGACCGAGCGGCGCGCCGCCGCGAAACGGCCTCCAAGGAGTGACGCATGACGCTCGCCATGGACCTGGACCCGCACCGGCTCCCCGAGTCGCTCAACCTCACCCAGGTGTTCCTGGAGGCGCAGCTCCCGCGCTTCGGCGACCGGCCGGCCCTCTACTTCGACGACCAGGTCATCACCTACCGGCAGCTCTCCGACCGGGTGGACCGCGCGGTGGCGGTGCTGCGCGGGCTGGGGCTGCGGATGGAGGAGCGCGTCCTGTTGATGCTGCCGGACGTGCCACAGTTCGCCTCCGCCTGGTTCGGGGTGGTGAAGGCGGGCGGCGTGGTGGCGGCGGTGAGCCCGGACCTCAAGCCCGAGGAGGCGGAGTACTACGCCAACTACACCCGGGCACGCATCGTCATCGCCCACGCCACCGCGCTCCCCGCGCTGGAGGCGGTGCGCCACGCCTGCCCGCACCTGCAGCAGGTGCTGGTGGCCGGCGGCGGGAGCCACCCGGGTCGCTCTCTCTCCTACGACGGGGAGCTGGACCGGGCCGTGCCGGACAAGGCGTGCGCGCCCACCCACCGCGACGACGCCTGCGTGTGGCTGTTCACCTCCGGCTCCACCGGGTTCCCCAAGGCCGCGGTGCACAAGCAGCACGACTTCGTGTTCAACGCGCTCACGTACGCGCTGCCGGTGCTGGGCTACGGGCCGAACGACATCTGCGCCGGGTCGCCCAAGCTGGCGTTCGGGTACGCGCTGGGGACGAACCTGTTGTTCCCGCTGCTGGCGGGCGGGGCGGGCGCCATCTTCCCGGAGAAGAGCGCCCCGGAGCGGCTGTTCGAGGCGATCCGGAGGTTCCGGCCCACGGTGCTCACCACGGTGCCCACCTCGCTCAACGCGATGGTGAATTCGCCGGAGATCGACAAGGTGGATTTCTCGTCGCTGCGGGCGTGCATCTCGGCGGGGGAGGCGCTGCCGGAGGAGCTGTATTCGAAGTGGAAGGCGAAGACGGGGGTGGAGATCCTCGACGGCATCGGGTCCGCGGAGATGTTCCACATCTTCATCACCAACCGGATCGGCGACGTGAAGCTGGGGTCGCTGGGGAGGGTGGTGGAGGGGTACCAGGCGAAGATCTGCGACGACGACGGCGCGGAGCTGCCGCGCGGGGAGATCGGGACGCTGTGGATCCGCGGCGACTCGATGGCGCTGGAGTACTGGCAGCAGCACGAGAAGTCGAAGCAGACCTTCCGCGGCGACTGGTGCGTGTCGGCGGACAAGTTCCGGCAGGACGAGCAGGGGTACTTCTTCTTCTGCGGGCGCGGCGACGACATGTTGAAGGTGGGGGGGAAGTGGCTGTCGCCGGTGGAGGTGGAGAACGCGCTGCTGCAGCACCCGGCGGTGCGCGAGGCGGCGGTCATCGGGTTCAAGGACGCGGACGGGCTGGAGAAGCCGAAGGCGTTCGTGGTGCTCAACGAGGGCCACGCGGCCGGTGAGGCGCTGGCGGAGGCGATCAAGGCCCACGTCCGCGGCGCCCTCGCCCCCTACAAGGCGCCGCGGGTGGTGCAGTTCGTGGATGGGTTGCCGAAGAGCGACCGGGGGAAGGTGCTGAAGTCGGCGCTCCGCGGGTGAAGCTCAGCGCACCGGCGGCTTGCGGGCCGACGGGAGCGGCGCGCCGACCGTCTCCTCCGCCACCACCGCGGTGCACTCGATCTCCACCTTCGCGCCCTTCTCCAGCAGCGACGACACCTCCACCAGCGTCATCGCCGGGTAGTGGTGCCCCACCCGCTTCCTCCACGCCTGCCCCACCGGCTTCACTGCCGCCAGGTACTCCTTCTTGTCGCTCACGTAGATGGTGACGCGCGCCAGGTCCTCCGGCCGCCCTCCCGCCTCCCGCACCACCGCCAGCGCGTTGCTCAGCGCCTGGTCGAACTGCGCCGCGAACGTCTTCCCCAGCTTCGGCCTGGCGGACGTCGGGTCCCACCCGATCTGCCCCGCCACGAACACCATCCGCCCCTTCGCCACCACCCCGTTGGAGTACCCCTTCGGCCTCGCCCAACCCAGCGGCTGGACCAGCTGTTGATGCCTCGGGCTCACGCCAGCTCCCCTCCGTCGATGACGTACGTCGTCCCGGTGATCGCCCCCGCCTGCTCGCCGGCGAGGAAGAAGCACACCTCCGCCACCTCCTCCGGCTGCACGAAGCGGCCGATGGGGTGCATCTTCCACAGCGCCGCCCGCGCCTCCTCCTCGGAGCGCCCGGTGACCTTCTGGATCCGCTCGGTCGCCCTGGCCACCATCGGCGTGTCCACCCATCCCGGACACACCGCGTTCACGGTGACGCCGCTCTGCGCCGTCTCCAGCGCCAGCGACTTCGTCAACCCCAGCAGCGCGTGCTTGGACGCCGAATACGCCGACGTGTACCGGAACCCCCTCAGCCCCGCCGTGGAGGCCATGTTGATCACCCGCCCGAACTTCCTCGCCTCCATCCCCGGCACCAGCTCCTGACACATCACGAACGGCGCCCGCACGTTGATCGCCATCACCCGGTCGAAGTCCGCCATCGGCGTCTTCACCAGCGGCGCGGACGGCGCGATCCCCGCGTTGTTCACCAGCACCCCGGGCGCGCCCTCGGCGTTGATCTTCTTGCAGGCGGCGCGCAGGGCCGCCTCATCCTCCCCGTCCACCACCAGCGGGCGAACCCGGTCCGGGACCTCCTCCCGCAGGGACTCCAGGTCCGTCTCCGACCGCGCCAGCGCCCACACCGGGTGGCCCTGGCGGGCAAATCGGAGCGCCACCGCGCGGCCGATGCCTCGGCTGGCGCCGGTGACCACCACGTGAGGGAGGGTCGCCATGGGGCGGCGCAGCATAGCCGCTCCGGGCGCGGGTGCACCCGGGATGACGGATGGGCGCCCGGCGGTGGGCGCCCCGCGCTCGGGGTTGCTACGTTCCCGTTCGTGCGTGAACGCCTCCGGACGCTCGGCGTGGTGGTGGCGCTCGCCGCCGCCTACCTCGCCGCCGCCCGCCTGGGGCTCAGCGTGGCGACCGTGGGGCGAAGCGTCACCCTCGTCTGGCCGCCGACCGGCATCTCCCTGGCGGCCCTCTTCCTCCTCGGGCGCCGCCACTGGCCCGGCATCGCCCTGGGCGCCTTCCTCGTCAACGTCCTGACGCCCGGCGTCCCCGCCGCGGCCGCGCTGGGGATAGCCGCCGGCAACACGCTGGAGGCGGTGGCCGCTGCATCGGCGCTGCACTGGCTGGGGATGGACCGGACCCTGGGGCGCATGCGCGACGTGCTGGCGCTGGTGGCCGTCGCCGCGCTGGCGAGCCCGGTGCTCAGCGCCACCGTCGGCGTGGCCAGCCTCCGGCTCGGCGGCGTGCTGCCCGCGCCGGCGACGACGTCTGCCTGGGTCGACTGGTGGACCGGGGACATGCTGGGAGACCTGATCGTCGCTCCAGCGCTGTTCACCTGGAGCAGCCAGGCCGTCCTGAGGTCGCTTCGCCCGAGGGCGCTGGAGGCGGTGGCGAGCCTGGCGGTGACCGCGGGCGTGGCGGTGACCGTCTTCAGCGGCGTTCCATGGCTGGAGCCCGTCTTCAAGCCGCTCCCGTACATGGTGTTTCCCAGCCTGGTGTGGATGGCGCTCCGCTACGGTCCCGCCGGCGGCGCGGCGGCCTCGCTGGCGGTCGCGGTGCCGGCCGTGCTGGAGACGGTCGCCGGGCGCGGGCCGATGGTGGAGGCGTCGCTGGGCGCCAGCCTGCTGGGGCTGGACATGTTCCTGGCGGTGGCGTCGGTGACCACGCTGCTGCTGAGCGCGCTCGCCGCCGAACGGGAGCGGGCGCTGGCGCTCCGGGAGGAGTTCATCGCCCTCGCCTCCCACGAGCTGCGCACGCCGCTCACGCCGCTCAAGATCCAGCTCCAGTTGCTCCGCCGCGCCTCCAGCGACCCGGAGCTGCCGCGCCACCTGGACCCGGTGGATCGCCAGGTCGGGCGGCTCGCGCGGCTGGTGGAGGACCTGCTGGACACCTCGAGGCTAGCCTCGGGGAGCTGGACGCTCCACTACGAGCGCGTCGACCTGGGCGCGTTGGCGCGGGACGTGGTGGCGAACCTCTCCACCGAGCTGGAGGCGGCCGGGTGCGGCGCCGACGTGAGCGTCTCCGGGCCGGTGGACGGCCAGTGGGACCAGGCCCGGCTCCAGTAGGTGGTGGCGAACCTGGTGGCCAACGCCATCAAGTTCGGCGCCGGCAAGCCCATCGTCGTCTCCGTCCGCGGGGAGGGCGACCAGGTGGAGCTGGGGGTGACGGACGAGGGGGTGGGCGTCCCCCGCGACGAGCAGCGCCGCATCTTCGAGCCCTTCGAGCGCTCGCGTCAGGCCCGCGACGTCGCCGGCCTGGGGCTGGGCCTGTACGTGGTGCGGTCCGTGGTGGAGGCGCACGGGGGACGGGTGGGGGTGCGCAGCGAGCCCGGCCGCGGGAGCACCTTCACCGTCCGGCTGCCGCGCTTCCCTCCGGCGCTCGACGGCCGGCACCGGCACCCGCCCGGCCACGCCCTCCCTCCCGGGTGAGGGGTCTGGTACAAGCCGCCGGCCACCTTTTAGAGGGCCACCCATGCCGCGCGCCGCCGTCACCGACCTCTACCGCATCGACGACCTGCTCTCCTCGGAGGAGAAGGCCGGGCGCGACGTGGTCGCCAGCTTCATCGACCGCGAGTACCTCCCCGTGGTCGGCAAGCACTTCCGCAACGGCACCTTCCCGATGGACGTGGTGCCCAAGCTGGCGGAGCTGGGCGTGTTCGGCGCCAACCTCCACGGCTACGGCTGCGCGGGGCTGAACAACGTCACCTACGGGCTGATCCTCCAGGAGCTGGAGCGCGGCGACTCCGGGCTGCGCTCCTTCGCCTCGGTGCAGAGCTCGCTCTGCATGTACCCCATCCACGCCTTCGGCAGCGACGAGCAGAAGGAGCGCTTCCTCCCGGCGATGGCGAAGGGAAAGCTGATCGGCTGCTTCGGCCTCACCGAGCCCGACTTCGGCTCCAACCCCGGCGGGATGCGCACCCGCGCGCGCAAGGACGGCGACGGCTACGTCCTCAACGGCAGCAAGATGTGGATCACCAACGGCTCCATCGCCGACGTGGCGCTGGTCTGGGCCAAGGTGGACGACGGCGGCGCGGAGACCATCCGCGGCTTCCTGGTGGAGAAGGGGACGCCGGGCTACTCCGCCAAGGAGATCCACGGGAAGTTCTCGCTGCGCGCCTCGTACACCTCGGAGCTGGCGCTGCAGGACGCCCGCGTGCCGGCGCGCAACATGCTCCCCGGCGTGCAGGGCCTGAAGGGGCCGCTCTCCTGCCTCAACAACGCCCGCTTCGGGATCGCCTTCGCCGTCACCGGCGCCGCCATCGCCTGCTTCGAGGGCGCCCGGGAGTACGCGCTGTCCCGCGTGCAGTTCGACAAGCCCATCGCGGCGTTCCAGCTGACGCA